>Ga0126381_100001748_pt1 | contig 23217 bp, 20 predicted proteins | sample PanSoiMetPlot_28_FD_96465 | JGI IMG/M metagenome (GOLD analysis project Ga0126381, IMG submission 96465) | Tropical forest soil microbial communities from Panama - MetaG Plot_28 | ecosystem: Environmental > Terrestrial > Soil > Tropical forest > Bulk soil | place: Panama | collected 2016-02-17 | reverse complement strand
CATCCACCTCGCCGCTGGCGTCTCCGGATTCGTGGCAGCCGCCATGGTCGGGCCGCGGCTGGCGAAGGACAAGGCCAAGGGCGTCCCGAACAACCTGCTGTTCATCGCGGTCGGCGCCGGAATCCTGTGGCTCGGCTGGAACGGCTTCAACGGCGGTGACCCGTACTTCGCCGGCGCCGACGCGACGGCTGCTGTCGTCAACACCAACCTGGCCACCGCCTGCGCGATGATGACCTGGATCTTCATGGACATGGGACTGTCCAAGGAGAAGAAGCCGACGTTCCTCGGCGGCGTCAACGGCATGATCTGCGGTCTGGTCGGCATCACGCCCGCGGCGGGCTACGTGAACGGCCTCGGTGCCATCGTCATCGGTGTCTTCACCTCAGCGGTCGTCTGGGTGCTATTCGGCTACCTGCCGCGCCGCGTCTGGCCGTTCAACAAGGTCGACGACGCGCTCGGTGTCGTCTACACCCACGGCTTCGCCGGCCTTATCGGCGGTCTGCTGGTCGGCTTCCTGGCCGATCCCGACATGATCGTCTACCTGGGGCTCGGCAAGACCGCGAATGTCACGACGGCCGGCGTCTTCTACGGGCACCCCAAGCAGCTGCTGATCCAGGCGGGCGCGGCGCTGACCGTGATCATCTGGGACGCCGCGGTGACCTTCCTGATCCTGCGGGGAATCAAGCTCTTCACCCCGCTCCGGTACCCGGACACGGTGCTGGAAGTCGGCGACGCGAGCGCGCACGGCGAGGTTGCCTACCCGATGGAGGAGCCGGACGCGGCAGTCGAGTTCGCCGCCGTTCCGGGCGAGCCGGTACCGGCGGAGCATCACCACCATCACAGCGCGACCGCGACTGGGGCGGGAGCAGCCGAGAAAGAAAAGGTCTGATCACCTCCGGCTACTGAGCCGCACGGCTCAGCCCGGAGGGAGGGAGCGAGTGGGCCGGGGACGCGTCAGCGCCGCCGGCCCACTCGCAGCTGGCATCAGTGCCCGCGGAACGCTTCCTCCAGCCACCACGCACCACGGTCGGCAGTGACCTGGGCGTCGATGAGGATAGGCCGCGGCGGCCGCGCCTCGAGCCAGGTCCGGACCGGCGCCAGATCGGCGAGCGAGCGCACCGTGACCGCGTCGCACCCGAAGCCCCGCGCGATGGCGGCTAGGTCGGAATCCGGGAACCGGACCGTGTCGAGTGGGTGCCCGTCGGGGCCGAAGTGATGGACCTCCGCACCGTAAGCCTGGTCGTCGTAGACGACGATCACCATCGGCAGGTCGAGCCGGACCGCGGTCTCCAGCTCGCTGATTCCCATGAGCATGCCGCCGTCGCCAAGCGCCGCGACCGTGAGCCGGTCGGGCCTGGCGATGGCGGATCCAATGGCCGACGCCAGGCCGAGGCCGACCGACTGGTAGGCCTGGGTGAAGCAGAAGCCATCCTGGTCGGGCACGGACAGGAACATGCTCGGGTAGCCCATGAAATTGCCCGAGTCCACAGCGACGATCCGCTCCGCTGGCAGCAGATCGTCAAGCGCGATAGTGAGGGAACGGGGATCGATCCGGTCGCCGTCGCTCGTATCGTCGATCGGGACGTGACGCCACCGGACCCCCGTCGCGAGCCGGTCCCGCAGCGCCGCGGACCGGTAGCCGGTGCCGGGAAGGTCAGCGGCATCGACCTGGCCGGCTAGCGGCTGGCGCGGCTCACTCTCCAGGAGACCGGCCACGACCTCAGCGGTCAGCGCCACGTCACCGAGCACGCCGAGCTGCACCGGCCGGTGCCGCCCGATAGCCTCGGCCTCGCGGTCGACCTGGACCACTGTCGTGTCCGGGCTCACCAGACTGCCGTGGCGAGTGGTCCACATGTTGAGCGAGCAGCCCCAGCCCACCAGTACGTCGGCGGCGGCGATGAGCTCAGCCGCGAGCGGAGAGGCGAAGCCGCCGCTCACGTCCAGATCCCATGGACTGCCGCGAAACAGTCCCTTCGCCGCAGCCGACGTCGCCAGCAGGGCACCGCAGCCATCGCCCAGCCGCTCAAGAGCCGCTCGTGCGGAAGGGTGACGAGCGCCACGGCCGGCCAGGAAGACCGGCCTGCTCGCACCCGCCAGCAGCGCCGCAAGCTGGCCGGCCTGGCCGGTCGCAGGTGCGAGCGGCGAGCCCGGACGCTCCACCGGCGGACCGGGCCAGTTGCATTCGCCCCCTTGCACGTCCAGCGGCAGCGCCAGCACGACGGTGCGCCGCTCGTCACGAGCCAGGCGGTAGGCGCGGACGGCGTCATCGACGGCAAATCCCGCCGAGTGCAGCCGGGCCGGCGTGGCGTCGGCCGCAGCCGCGATAGCCGCCACGTCGATCTTGAAGTTCGACGTCACAGCGTCCGCGCTCACATCTGCGGCGAGCACGAGCAGGGGCGTGCGGGCCTTCGCCGCCTCGGTGATGCCGGTCAGCGCGTTAGTGAAACCCGGCCCCTGGTGCAAGCTGACCAGTCCTGGCCGGCCGGCCAGCCGCGCCCAGGCGTCGGCCATGCTGGCCGCCCCGCACTCATGCCGGGCAGCGATGAAGCGGGCGCCGTGGGCGATCAGCGAGTTGGTCACGTGAAAGTTGCCGCTGCCGACGACGCCGAAGACAGTATCGGCGCCGAGCGCGGTTAGCGCCCTGCCGACGGCCTCAGTGACTCGCATCACGGTCTCTCGACAAGAGCAAGCACGCGCGCCGGGCTGCCGGATCCGCCCGCGATCGGCAGCGGGCCCGCGATCACGACCGCTCCGGTGGGTGGCAGCGCGGCCAGGTTCTGCAGCTGGGTCAGTCCGTACTTGCCGGCGCCAAGGAGCGCGGAGTGGCAAGGGAACGGCGGGTCGAACGAGTGCGCGCGGCCGGCGTCGGTGCCGACGGTCTCGACGCCGATACCGATGACGGGGGCCTCCTCGGCGAGCCATCGGGCGCAGTCGACCGAGACGCCCGGCGTGTGCGGGCCGGTCTCGTTAGCGTTCAGGAACGCCTGCTGGCTGCCCGACCGCGCGTCCCAGCCGGTTCGGTACAACAGCCAGCCCCCGGCCGGCAGCGGTCCGTGCTGCGACTCCCACTGCCTGATGTGAGCGGGCTCGAGCAGGAAATCTGGGTCAGCCGCAGCCTGCTCGCTGAAATCGAGCACCGCAGCGGGGGCGATGAGGCTGCTGACGGGGACCTCCGACACGTCCTCGCGGTCTCGCCCGGTGATCCAGTGCACCGGCGCGTCGAAGTGGGTACCGGTGTGCTCACCTGTGGTGATGTCATTCCAGTACCAGGCGGGACCGCGGGCATCGTAGCGACTGACCTCCCGCAGCGAGAAGGGCACGGTGTTGGCGAACGGCTCCGGCAGCTGGATCACCGGGGTGGCTGCCTCCAGCCGGGCGGTCAGGTCGACGACCTCGACGGCAGCGGACCGGATGGCGGACACGAGCTGGTCAAGCACAGGCATGGTCTCTCCTCGGGGCAGGTGGACGTGCCCCAGCCTGCCGCAGGCCGGCTGGCCGGGAAGGGTTCTTGGGCAGAGCGATCGCGTCGTCCAGCAGAATAGGGGGATGACCCAGCCGGCCGCGAAGGTTCAGATCCTGGTGACCGACGACGGAGTTCCGATCGAGGCCGTCCATCTGGCAGGCGACCATAGCCTCGCATTCGTGGTCGCTCACGGCTTCACGCTGCACTGGCGCTCGCCGCACGTCTGGCGCGTCGCCAGCCACCTGAACCGGCACGGCGGCGTCGCGGTGTTCGATTTCCGCGGGCACGGGCGGTCCGGCGGCAACAGTACCCTCGGCGATCTCGAGATCAAGGACCTGGACGTCGTCGTGCGCTACCTGCGCGAGCTTGGCTACGAGCAGGTCGTGACCGTGGGCTTTTCCATGGGTGCCTCGATTGCGCTGCGGCACGCGGGCCTGGTCCGCGGCGTCGACGGGGTGATCTCGGTCAGCGGCCCCGGCCGCTGGTACTACAAGGGCACGCCGTCGATGCGCCGGGTCCACTGGGCTGTGGAGCATAAGAGCGGCCGGCTTGTGGCGAAGCTCTTCCTGAGGACCCGGATACGGGCGGGCCGGTGGGACCCGGTACCCCTGCCGCCAGCCGACGCGGCGGCCCTCATCTCGCCGACCCCGCTGCTCATTGTCCACGGAGACAGGGACCTCTACTTCCCGTCGGACCACGCAGATCAGTTGTTCGAAGCGGCGCGCGAGCCCAGGGAACTGTGGGTCGAGACCGGGCTCGGGCACGCCGAGTCCGCCGTCAGCGGAGACCTGCTCGACCGGATGGCGAAGTGGGCGCTCGCCGCCACGGCGCCGACCGCGAGCCCGAACGCTGTGGCCTGACAAGGCGGTCACCAGCTGGTGGGCAGCGGCATCCCCTCCGCGTAGCCGGCTGCTCCCTGGATGCCCACGATGGCGCGCTCGTGCAAGCTCTGCAGGCTGTCGGCACCCGCATAGGTGCACGCACTCCGCAGCCCGGCGGTGATGCTGTCGAGCAGATCCTCGACTCCGGGCCGCACCTGGTCAAGGTACATACGGGAGGACGAGATGCCTTCCTCGAACAGTTCCTTGCGGGCCCGGTCGAATGGCGAGTCGGCGGCCGCCCGCAGCCGGACGGCGCGGGCCGATGCCATGCCGAAGCTCTCCTTGTACAGCCGGCCATTAGCGTCGCGGAATACGTCACCCGGTGACTCGCACGTGCCCACGAACCACGACCCGATCATCACGTTCGCTGCTCCTGCGGCCAGCGCCAGCGCGACGTCCCGCGGGTACCGGACCCCGCCGTCGGCCCATATGTGCCGGCCGAGCCGCCGCGCCTCCGCGGCGCACTCGAGCACGGCGCTGAACTGCGGCCGTCCCACGGCGGTCATCATCCGGGTGGTGCACATCGCACCGGGACCGACGCCGACCTTGACGATGTCGGCGCCCGCCTCCACCAGATCAGCCACGCCGGCCGCGGTGACGACGTTGCCCGCAACGACCGGCACCGACGGCGTCACGTCGCGCACCGCGCGGAGCGCCTGCAGCATCTTGTCCTGGTGGCCGTGCGCCGTGTCGACGACGAGCAGGTCGGCGCCCGCGTCCAGCAGCAGCTTCGCCTTGCCCGTCACATCGCCGTTGATGCCGATCGCGGCGGCCACCCGCAGCCGACCGTGGCTGTCGGTGGCGGGCTGATAGAGCGTCGCGCGCAGTGCCCCGGTGCGGGTCAGAATGCCGACGCACCGGCCGCGGCTGTCCACGACGGGCGCGACCCGGTGGCGGCCGTCGTGCAGCAGCCCGAAGGCGCGCTCGGGATCGGTGCCGGCTGGCAGAGTCAGCAGTTCCTTCGACATCACCAGATCAAGCTGGGTGAAGCGGTCGACTCCGGTGCAGTCCGCTTCGGTCACGATGCCGACTGGCCGCTGGCCGTCATCGAGCACGATGACGGCACCGTGGGCGCGCTTGGGCAGCAGGCTCAGTGCGTGCCCGGTGGTCGCCGTCGGCCCGAGCGTGAGAGGCGTGTCGTACACCAGGTCGCGCGACTTGACCCAGGAAATTACCTCCGCCACGACATCGACGGGTATGTCCTGGGGCAAGATGGCGATGCCGCCTCGCCGGGCGATGGTCTCTGCCATCCGGCGCCCGGCAACGGCGGTCATGTTGGCGACCACAACCGGGATCGTGGCGCCGCTGTCGTCCTGCGCGGTCAGGTCCACGTCCAGGCGGGACGCGACATCGGACCGGCTCGGCACGAGGAACACATCGTTATACGCCAGGTCGTGTGCTGGCTCAGTAAGGAATCGCACCCCCCGATTCTCCCTCAGCGGTCACAACCGGGCACGCGTCGGTAAGGCAGTGCCTAGTCGCCGAGCACCTGCCCCAGGTAGTCGTTGCCGAACCGGCGGTCGGGGTCGACGATGTCGCGCACGGCCAGGAAATCCCGCATCCGGGGATACGCGGCCATAAGGTAGTGGGCGTCGCGCGTGTGCATCTTGCCCCAGTGCGGCCGCCCGCCGACCGATGTCATGACAGCCTCGACGTCCGTGAAGTACTGCTCGTGCGGTGCGGTGTGGAAGACATGGATGGCGACGTATGCGCTGTCCCTGTCGTAGGCGGTCGAGAGCCAGACGTCGTCGCGCGGGGTAACTCGCACCTCGATCGGGAAGCTGATCCGCCAGTCGCGACGCTGGAACAGGGCGCGAACCTCGCCGAGGACGTCGGATAGCGCCGCGCGCGGTATCGCGTACTCCTGCTCCTTGAAACGGACGCGGCGCGGGCTGGTGAACACCCGGTAGGCGGCATCGCGGTAGGTCCGGCCGCCGAGGGCCCTTGCTGCGACCGAGTTCACCGGCGGGATCAGCGCCGGGAACGCGCTGCCGAGCCGGCAGGTGACACCGAACAGCGAGTTGGACAGGAACTCGTCGTCGAGCAGGTAGCGCCACCGGGGCAGCGGCCGCGCCGGCCCCTCGGTCCTGTTGTTGCGCTTGGTCAGGCAGCCCTCGCTGTGCGGGAACCAGTAGAACTCAAAGTGCTCGTTGTCGGCGGTCAGCTCGTCGAGCTGGCTGATCACCTGCGACCAGCTCATCGGCTCCTCCCGTGCTTCAAGCAGGAAGGCCGGAACGACCCGGAAGGTGAGCGCCGTGACGATGCCGAGCGCGCCAACGCCGACCCGGGCGGCGTCAAACAGGTTGACGAGGCTGCCATCTGGCGCGGTAACGCCGCCGCTAGGCGAGTCCGCGGAGCAGCGCACGATCCGGCCATCGGCGAGCGCGAGCTCGAGGCCTGCGATCTGCGCGGCCATTCCGCCGAGTTCGCGGCCAGTTCCGTGGGTTCCGGTCTGAGTGGCGCCGGCCACGGTCTGGACCTGGATGTCGCCCATGTTGGCCAGCGACAGGCCGCGGCCAAGCAAATGGGTGTTCAGCACCTGCAGCGGGCAGCCGGCCTCGACGGTTACCGTGCCGGCGGCGCTGTCCACGGACCTGATCGAGGTCATCCGGTGGGGTCGCAGCAGTATGCCCTCGGTGACCGCGGCCGGGGTAAACGAATGACCTGTGCCCGTCATGCGGACTGTGAGTCCGTCGGCGGCAGCCCTACTGATCTCGGCGGCTACCTCGTCAGCCGATCCTGGCGAGGCGCAACGCCGCGGCTGCGCGGTCACGTTCCCAGCCCAGTTGTGCCATGCGCTAGCTGCCTGATCGGTGCTACTCCGCATTGACCCATTGTGCAGGCCTCGCATCACAGTGACAGCCAATCTCACGAGCCACACCCGCCGGCCTGCGACTCGGACGTGGAGCGCAGCAGCCCTGACCCGGATCGACCCGTATCAGCCAGACAGGCACCGTGCGGGCATTGTTGGCCGAGCGTTTGCGTGCCGGACTTTATGGCCGCACGGAGCCGCGGCTAGGGTAATCCCAATGGGAGCCTTCCTGCGCCTGCTGCGCCGCAGCGGGGCATCCCCCAGCCCGACCCGGCGGGGCCGGGCTTTGCTGGCAGCGCTCGGAGCAGTCGCGGCTGTCGGAGCTGTCGCCTTCGATCTCTTCGCGCTGGGTGCGACGCATGACCCTGCCCATGGCATCGGCGGCGCCGTGCCGGGTCGCACGGCCCGCCCGGTGCCGACAGCCGCGGGCGCGCAGCCGACCAGTGCAGCGAGCCCGCGGGCAGGCAACGCGGTGACGGCGGCCAGTCCGATCCGGCAGATCATCCTGCCCGACCTGCTCATCGTGGCGCCCAGCGGACTGTCCGCCGGGCAGATCGCCGAGCTGCGTTCGGTGGCCGGAGTCCGCAACATGATCACTTTCGACGGGGCACGGATCAAGGCCGGCGGCGAGCCGGTCACCGTGATCGGCGTCGATCCGGCGACATTCCGGTCGTGGGTGCCGTTGCGGACCGCTTCTAGCCAGCCCTTCTGGGCAGATCTGGCTCAGGGAGAGTTCGAGGCACAGGATACGTCGGCGGATTCGCTGGGCCTGATTCCCGGCGGTTCTTACGCGCTGGCCGGCGGTGCAACCCAGGTGGTTAGGTTCGGCACGTCGGCGCCGCTCGGCCTGACCGGCGTGGACCTGCTCGTGAACGAGCAGTTGTCGCGCAAGCTTGGCCTGGTGCGCCAGGCAGCCGGCTTGCTCAGCGCGCCCGGCGTCAGCATTGCGACGCTGCAGGCAAAGGTCGGTCAGATCCTGGGGCCGGGCGGCCAGATCGAGGTACTGCGCAGCCAGCAACTGCCCACGGCCAGCGTGACCGGCGACGGGGCGCCGACCAGCTACCTCCAGCTCTTCAAGGCGTCGGCGGCCCAGTACTGCCCAGGGCTGTCCTGGACGGTGCTGGCGGCTATCGGCCAGATCGAGAGCGGTGATGGCCAGAACATGGGGCCGTCGAGCGCGGGCGCCCTCGGGCCCATGCAGTTCCTGCCATCCACCTGGCAGTTGTGGGGCATCGACGCATTCGGCCAGACCGGCCCGCCGAACATCATGAACCCCTACGACGCGGTGGCATCAGCCGCCAGGATGCTGTGCGCGGATGGCGCCGCGCGGGGCGGGACCGCGCTGTACAACGCCATCTACGACTACAACCACGCCGACTGGTATGTGCGTGAGGTGCTGGCGCTGGCCGCTCAGTACGCGGCCGAATACCCCTGACCCGCCGGGTACCTCGGGGCGGTAGCGTCTGAGACGTGGCTAGCTACGACGCGTTCCTGCTCGTCTCTTTTGGCGGGCCTGAGCGACCGGCGGACGTCATGCCATTCCTGCAGAACGTCACGGCGGGACGCGGCGTCCCGGCGGAGCGCCTGGAACGCGTCGCTGAGCATTACTACCAGTTCGGCGGCGTCAGCCCCATCAATCAGCAATGCCGTGACCTGATCGCAGCCATCGAGAAGGACTTCGCGGCCCGGGCTGTGGCCCTCCCGGTTTACTGGGGGAACCGGAACTGGCACCCGCACCTGCGCGAGACTCTGGCGACGATGGCGGCAGCCGGTGTCGGGCGTGCGCTGGCGTTTGTGACGTCGGCGTATAGCTCCTACTCCAGTTGCCGGCAGTACCTCGGAGATATCGAGGCAGCCCGCAGCCACGTCGGCACCCGCGCCCCGCAGGTCGACAAGATCCGGCCGTATTTCAATCACCCCGGCTACGTGGGCTCGTTCGCGGCTGCGGCAAGAGCTGCGGCCGCGTCACTGCCGGACGACGTGGCGGAGTTCGACCTGATCTTCACCGCGCACAGCATCCCGGACGGCATGGCCGCGGCCGCCGGACCGGCTGGCGGTGCTTACCAGGCACAGCTGGCGGAGACGGCCCGGCTGGTCGCCATGGAGGCAAGGTTCTCCGAGCCGTGGTGGCTGGCGTATTCGAGCCGCAGCGGCCCGCCGTCGCAGGCCTGGCTGGAACCCGACGTCAACGATCTGCTGGCCGAGCGGGCTGCGGCCGGGTCACGTGCGGTCGTCGTGGTGCCCATCGGGTTCATCAGCGACCACATGGAGGTCAAGTTCGATCTGGATATCGAGGCGGCCGGAACGGCGAGGCAGCTCGGGCTTGCCTACGCGAGGGCCGCGACGCCAGGCACCGATCCGATGCTGGTGTCGATGATCACCGACCTGGTGGCAGAGCGGCTGGATGAGACGCCACCGGCGGTCCTTGGCGCCATGGGCGCCTGGCCGGACCCGTGCCCGGTCGGCTGCTGCGGCCCCGGGCGGCGGTGACGAGCGTTGGCCTCTGCCGGATCGCCGGATCCGCAGTCGGGGCTGCCCGCTGAGCTAGCGGGGCTGGCCAGCTCGGTCGCTCAGGAGGCGGCCGGGCTGCTGCTGACACGCCACGGCCGGGCCGGCGTCGTGTACACCAAGTCCAGCCCGACGGATGTCGTTACCGAGATGGACCGTGCTGCCGAGGATCTCATCCGGGACCGGCTGCTGGGGGCCCGGCCTGGCGATACGGTGCTCGGCGAGGAGGGCGGCCAGACCGGAGCAGGAGGTGGCGTCCGGTGGGTGGTCGATCCCCTGGACGGAACGGTGAACTACCTGTACGGACTGCCAGACTGGGCGGTCAGTATCGCTGCTGAGGTGGGCGGGGTCGTCGTGGCCGGAGCCGTGAGCGTCCCGCTGCGCCGGTGCCTGTTCACTGCCGTCCTAGGCGGCGGGGCGTGGCTGGAGTCCGGTTGGCAGCCTGGACGGCAACGGCTTGCCTGCAACTCTCCGGTGGCCTTGTCCGGCGCGCTCATCGCCACCGGCTTCGGGTACGGTGCCCGCCAGCGGGCCGGACAAGGCGGGATCGTGGCGGCGGTGCTGCCGAGGGTCCGCGACATCCGCCGGTCCGGGTCGGCTGCGGCCGACCTGTGCTCGGTGGCAGCTGGCCAGGTTGACGGCTACTACGAGCAGGGGCTGCATTACTGGGACCTGGCTGCCGGTGCGCTGATCGCGCGCGAGGCCGGTGCGATGACGGGCGGGTTGCGCGGCGAGGCTGCAGGCGCCGCCATGACGATAGCGGCCAGCCCTGGCCTGTTCGCCGACCTCCATGACCTGCTGGCAAGCCTGGACGGCGCGGAGACCGCTACCTGACAGCGCGGGAGTGAACCGGAGGCTAGGCGCGCGTGAGCGTGCCCGAGGCTGCCGGGTTCCCTTCATCGAACGTCAGCGTGTTCGGCCTCGTGAGCGAGATCGTGACAGTGCTGTTGGCGCAGCCTTTCTGCGCCGTTCCCAGTTTCATGATCATCTTGGTCGGCGACACAGAGGTGGGAGTGAGGACCCCCGAGCACGTGGCGCCCGCGCCGGAGTAGGTGATCGCGCCGGACGACTGGCCCGCTGCCAGCGTCAGGGTGACGCTGTAGGTGTCCGAAGGGGGCTGCGAGACCTGACCTGACCAGGTGCCGCTGAAGCTCGCGGGGATGACCGGTCCCTGGCTCGCAGTCGGCGCCGGACCGGACGACCCGGTGCCGCCACGCGTGTTCGCCGACAGGTTCGGCGAGTTGCCGCCCTGCGCCAGGTGCACGACCAGGATGGCGATCAGGACGACAACAGCGCCGCCGCCGGCGATGAGCCAGGGCAGGGCCCGACGGCGCCCCGACGTGCGTGGCCCGCCCGGACGGCCCTGAGCCGGGCGCCGCGACCCTGATCTGGCACTGGCACCTGTGTGCCGGGCACTGGCTGGTACGTGCGACGGCCGAGCCGAATCCGGTGGCCGGCCAGAAGACCGGCCGCCTGGATCCGGCCTCGGCCGGGTGCCCACGGGAGCCGGATGCCGGCCGCTGTGCGCGCTGGCGCCCGGCTCCCTGAGCGGAGCTGACGAACCAGCCTGGAGGCTGGCCCAGCCGGATCCGCGGGCAGCGCGCCGGGAGCCCTCGGCCAGCACCCCGGCAGGCAGAGCCCGGTCGCCGAGCAGGAACTGGACGACCGCGCGGGCGGCGGGTCGCTCCGGCGGGTCAAGCTCGAGGCACTGCTGGACGGGCTCGCGGATGTTCTCCGGCAGCATGTCGAGGTCAACCGCCTTACCGGGCGGCCGGCCGGTCGCCGCGAAGACGACCGTCTGCGCCCAGGCGAGCATGTCGGCAGACGGCGTGGCTGACCCGTAGGGCGGCGTGATGCCGTACTCCACGACGTGCGGCGGTCCGCCCGGCGCCATGATGACGTACTGGGGCCCGAAACTGCCGTGCACGAGGCCGGCCTGGTGGACCGAGGCCAGCCCTGTCGCCATGCCGATGGCCAGCGCCTCCAGCTGCGGGCCAGTCGCGACGCCGTACTCGGCAACGAGCTCGAGCAGCGAGCTGCCCGGTATGTACTCGCTGACCAGGTAGGCCTCGTTTCCGTCGAGTCCGGCGTCCAGTACGCGGGCGGCGCAGAACGGCGGTACCCGCTTGGCGGCGGCCGCCTCGGCGGCGAACCTGTCCAGAGCGGCCGCGTCCCAGTAGCCTGCCAGGACAGTGATAGACACCTCACCGCCGTCTGGCCCGAATCCGGTAAAGATCGGATCGTCAGAAGGGATGCCGTCCAGTCGGCCAGACAGCCGGTAGCGTCCGACCCGCCTCGGGTCGCCCGCCTGGAGCGGTACTTGGTGAGGCAATTGACCCGACTCCGCTTGGATCTGCCGCCTGTGACCTGTGATCCGGTTCGTACCATACGCACTGTTGTGCAGGTCAGTCAGATAAATCCGCGAAGTTACTGCGAAGTAAATAGCCGGTCACGCGCTTCCCAGGTCCCGCTAACGGGGAAGATTGCCCCGCTACGCGAGCGTTCTGGCACCGCCGGTTGCGACACGCCGGGGAGAACCTGACCCGGTCGCTGTGGCGCCGGGCCCGGCATGGCAGAATTCCCCGCCGGATCCGGGCACAACAGAGCGGTCCTGAGCGTTACAACCGCGCGGAACGAGTTAGTAAAGATGGAGGGGTAAGGGCCGAGATGGCTACTGACTACGATAGCCCGCGGAAGACGGACGACGACGTCACCGAGGACAGCCTGCAGGAGCTGCAGGCGCGGCGGATGGACAAGTCCTCTACGGCCATTGACATCGACCCCGATGACATTGCCGAGTCGCTTGAGCTTCCGGGAGCTGATCTATCAAACGAGGAGCTCTCGTTCCGGGTGATCCCGCGACAGGCGGATGAGTTCACCTGCTCGAGTTGCTTCCTTGTGCATCACCGCAGCCAGCTTGCCGACAACCGGGGCGGCCAGCCAGTCTGTCGGGAGTGCGCCGCGTGATTGCTGCGGTGCTCATGCCAGCCGGCTGGGGTCGCCGGCTGGCGGTGCCGCCGGCCCAGGTCGGGGTGTGAAACTCGGGGTCATGAATTCAGCCCAGGGAATGAGATAGCACAGTCGCCCTACAGTCGGGCGATGCACTCGGGGGCGCCGCAGGTCTGGCCGGAGCCGCGGCAGACGTTGCCGCACGAGCAGCGGGCAGCCCGGCTTGCAATCCAGGCTTGGTAATCTCCCAGCACGACGGTGCCGTCGTCCTGGTCAATGCTGAAGACCCGGCGGATGGCGCCGCCCGGCAGGGCCACGTACTCGCGCTGGATCGGGTCCATCTCTCCATTCTGACCGATGGGCTCGACTGCCCGCGGGCATCCTCGGGAGGCTTCAGGGGGTCGGCCAGCTGCGGCGCTCGTCGCCACGGGGGTCGAAGACCACCTCGGCCGGGCCGGGGGCGGCTCCGAACGTCATGACCGGGTAGCTGGCGTCGAAGGGCTGCCAGCCCGGATCGCCCGTGGTCGCGAACCTGATCCAGGCACCATGCATCTCGGCCGCAAGGTCTTCCGGCAATTCAGCCCCAACCGGCACGTCGGGAGTTTTGAGGTTCCCGAAGACAAACGGGAGTTCGACGGCGTGCGCGGCACCAAGGTCCTGAACCGGGCTTCGCCAGGCGAACTCGTAGATGTAGGTGCCGGCTGGCCCGCCCGCGGCGCGCCGCGCCTCAGCCGCACCGAACATCGGGTTGCGGAAGAACCGGTCCGTCACGAGGGCGCAGACCACATCGCCGGGACTGGCGCTGGGCCTGTTTGCCTGGTACAGCGCAGCCGTGTCCTGGCTTATCCCGAGCGCGCCGAGAACCAGCGGCAGCGAATCCGGCGTCACGGACGCCGCGAACCCGGTCGGCACGAAGAAGAAGCGGAACTCCTCGGCGTTGGTTCCGGTTAGGAGGGGTACGTCAGCTCCCTGACCAGCAGCTAGCGCTGCCAGCGGGTGGGCCGGCAGGATGTCGCCGTCGATGACCGGGATGAACGCCATGATGGTGGAGACAACGCTTGCTCCCCACCGGGCCGGATCCGGGTTGACCGCCATTGCGTCCCGCACCGCTGCCTGAGCCGCGATCAGCTTGTCGAGGGGAAGCCCGGCCAGGCTGGCCGCCGTCGCGTCGAAGCCGACCACCTTGCTGAGCTCGCCGGTCACCAGCCGCGCATCGGCCGGATCCGCGCCTACCTGCGCAGCACCGCTCTGGGCAATAACCCCGCTGAACAGGCCGCGGGCGCGGGGCATGCCCAGCAAGGTTGTCACGCTCATCCCGCCGGCCGACTCGCCGAAGATCGTGACGTTGCCCGGATCTCCGCCGAAGGCGGCGATGTTGTCGCGCACCCACTCCAGCGCGGCGACCTGATCGAGCAGGCCGCGGTTGGGCGGCGCGTCGGGCAGCAGCGCGAAGCCGTCGATGCCGAGCCGGTAGTTGATGGTCACCAGGACGACGCCGTCGCGGGCGAAGGCCTGCCCGTCATACGTCCGGACAGCCGAGTTGCCGTTCGCGAACGCGCCGCCGTGAATCCAGACCATGACGGGGGCGTGGCCGGCCAGATCCGGCGTCCAGACGTTAAGCGTCAGCCAGTCGTCCCCGGCGATCTTCGGCTCAGGCAGGAGCGCGTCGAACGGCGCCACATAGTCGGGCTTGGGCGGCGTCGCGGCGAATGCCACGCATTCGCGAATGCCGGTCCAGGTGGCTGGCGGCTGCGGCGCGGCGAACCGCAGCGGCCCGGTCGGGCTGGCCGCGTACGGTATGCCGAGATACCTGGTCACGCCGTCGCCCGCGGGCGCGCCGCTAACCTGGCCGTACTGGGTGGTAACCGTCGTCATGCGGGCACTGTGTCACAGAAGCGCCGACCGCGACAACAGCGACCGCTGCCAGCGGACCGTGGCGGACGCGTTCCTGGCGGTCGGGCCGAGTAGGCTCCACGGCGTGACAGATGAGAGCGCCGTGACCGGCGAAGGGACAGTGACTGACGCCTACGACTGGCGACTGACGGTGCGGCTGCGCGACGCCAGCGAGGCTGGGCTGGCGGCCGAGCACCTGAGCGCGCACAAGGTGGAGAGCGAGGTGCAGCGGCGGCTCGGCGGCCGGGTCGTAGTCGGGATCGGTGCCGGTGACGAGCTATTCCTGTACACCCACAGTCGGGCCGCGGCTGCGACGGCCCAAGAGTCGGCGAGCGCGCTGCTGGCCGGCCACGGCCTTGCAGCCGACTACGTCCTCGACCGCTGGCACCCGGTCGAGGAGGAGTGGGAGCCGGCTGACGTCGCACTGCCCGCCACTGCTGCGGAGGTCGCAGCCGAGCGGCAGCGGCTGGACGCCGAGGAAACGAGCGAGTCGCTGGCGAGCGGGATCGCGATGTTCGAGGTCCGGGTGCAGCTCCCGTCGCACCGTGATTCGGTGGCCCTGGCCGACCGGCTGCGCTCGGCTGGCTACTCGGTCGTGCGCCGGTGGCGGTTCCTTGTCGTCGGCGCCAACAATGCCGACCAGGCTGAGGAATTCGCCGCGTCCATCCGGCAGCAGGCCCCAGCAGGGGCCGTCGTCAGCACCGAGGAGGTGGGCCCCGGACGGCCCTACACCGCCTTCGAGATCGCGGCGGGTTCCGGGATCTGACGGCCAGTTGTGGGCCGTCGCAGCTGGTGCAGGGTCCAGCCGCGTCCAGCCGGGTCCAGCGGCCGCGTAGCCATCGTGAAGATCTCGGCTGCCCGCCGGTAGGACATCCGGCCTCGGCCGCTGAGCGGGCAGACATCAGCCCGACTCGTTCCGGCCGGCGCGCGGCGGTCCGTGCGGAACATCGGACCCTGACGCCGTCCGGCTAGCAGCCAGCCGACCAGCTCGCCCGCCGCAGCGCTCCACTCGATCGCAGCACGCCCGCCGGCGGACCTGGCCCGGTGGCCGCGGACGTCGATGGCGTCCGCATCGAGCGCGAGGACGGCCTCAGCCGAGGCAGCGCTGTCGGCCAGGACGTGCCAGAACGCCTGCTCGCGAAGCCCGGCGGGCAGGCCGAACAATGCCGCAAGCTGCGCATCGGTAAGCGCGGCCGCGGTCGACGGCCGGGTCTCGATCTGGCGTAGCGCGGCAGTCGGGTTGCCGGTGATCCAGTGCCGCTGCTGCCACCAGCCGACGGCGCTGCGCAGCGCAGAGACCTCCCGGTTCACCGTCCTCGGCTCGGCGTGCTGCCTTCGGTAGGCCACCGCGCCGGCCAGCCGAAGTTCAGTGCCGGCCTGATCGAGGATCGCCAGCGGCACGACGGGCGGGCTGGCGCTGCGCCGATCGCGGCCGGGCGGCGGCAGCTTGCCGACCAGTGGCCAGGCCCAGCTATTCAGACAGATCCGGTAGACGCGCCGGGACCGCGGACCAAGGCCAGCCTCGGCCAGGTACCGATCCACGGCAACCGCATACTCGACAGGCACAATACCCGCGGTCGACGTCATCTGGCTGCTCCTGCTGATCATTTAATGCTGGTCCAGACAGCCTATTCTAGCGCGCCGCAGAAAATGTCAAGCCTGCCAGATTTACTGCGGCAACATGCCGCTGGGCTGGGGATCCGGCCGTTCGCAGCCGAGTTGGTATTGCGGTCTGCGAGTAAATTCTGGCAGTCTGAATTATGTGGCAGCTCGCAAAAACCGGCCCGTTTCCTAATCGCAGTAAATTGACAAAAGATTATGGTAACGGGCTCGAATCCGAGCGCAGCCCGGCTATTGTCGGCGCTCGTCTGGTTCGCCGGCTCGGCCCGCTGGCCGACCGAGACTTCCGGGTCTTCTATACGGGCTACAGCACTTCGCTCGTCGGCTCGGCTATGTCACCGATTGCGATCAACTTCGCGTTGCTTGATCGTGGCGTGACGGCGACCGGCCTTGGCGTTGTCCTGGCTGCTGGCGTGGTACCGCAGGTGCTATTCATGATCGGCGCGGGCGTACTCGCCGACCGGCTCGGCCGCCGCCCGGTGCTGCTCGCCGCTGACATCGGCCGGATGGCGGTCATGGCCGCGGTAGCGGTGCTGCTGTTCGCGGCGACGCCGCCGGTGTGGGTGTTCGCCGTCCTCGCCGCGCTGCGCGGCACCGGGGACGCACTGTTCACCCCGGCCCTCGGCGGGCTCCGTTCTGAGATCTCCGCGCCGGACCGGCTGCCGGACGCCAACGCGCTGCTACAGGTAGCCCAGTCGGCGGCCATGGTGGCCGGCCCGGCCCTCGCCGGGGTCCTGATCGTGGCGATCAGTTCGGCGGCCGTGGTCGCAATCGACGCAGCGACGTACGCCATCAGCGTGGTCGCGCTCGTCCTGCTGGACGTGCCGCCAGCCCCGCGCCCGGTCCGCACGCCGTGGCGTGACCTGGCGGAGGGCTGGACCGAATTCCGGGCGCACACATGGCTCTGGCTGACGACAGCGCAGTGGTCGCTGCTGAACCTGCTCACCTACGCGCCGTACCTGCTGCTGGGGCCCGTCATGGCGCGGGCCTACCTCGGCGGCGCGCGTGTGTGGGGGTTGGTGATCGGAGTCCAGGCGGCCGGGGCGGTGCTGGCCGGGCTGCTGCTCGTCGGACGGCGGCCAGCGCGGCCGCTGGTGGTCTCAGGGATTGGCATGGTGGCGGTGCCGCTGCCGTGCCTGCTGCTGGCGGTGCACGCGTCGGCGATCGCGGTCGGCATAGCCGCGTGTGCCGCCGGTGCGGGCATCACGGTGTTCGGCACGTTCTGGGACACCGCCATTCAGCAGCGCGTTCCGGCGGCGATGCTGTCGAGGATCACCGCGCTGACCACGACCGTTTCGTTCGCGCCGGGGTCGGTCGGGCTCGCACTTGTTGGTCCGGTGGCTGCGGCGGTCGGCGGCCGGCACGTGCTGGCCTTCGCGGGGGCATGGGGTCTGGTGAGCGGCGCAGCGGCCTGCTGCCTGCCGGCGATCTGGGCGGTGCGCTCGCAGAACGCGACGTAGCCGCCACTACTAGGATCGACAAGTCGTTTTATCGATATCTCGATAAAACCAGGAACCGACGGCGTCGGCGTCTGCGTACTCGGTGCGCATCAACTGACGCTCAACCCGTCAGCCGCGCGCGGCGCTACTTCGCGGGCTCGGGCTGCCGCCTCCACACTTATAAGCACGCGCGGCTTGCCTGGGACTGTCCTGATTCTCGAGCGCCAGGGATGATAGGACGGCCACGAGATGGAAGGGACGTGCGGTGTCGGCGGATGTCAGTGCGTTCTCGCCGCGAGACGTCGGCGACCGGCGGTTCGCCGCGCAGTTGCTGTCCGGGCCGCCGGCCTCTAGCCCTGCCGAGGTAGTAGAGCGCCTGCTTGCCGTGCAGGCTCAGGATCCGCGTGGAGCCCGGCTGGCCATCCGCGCCAGGACGACCGGCCTGACGGCCGCCGACGTTGACCGGGCACTGACGCAGGACAAGTCGCTGCTCATCACCTGGCTCAACCGCGGCACGCTCCACCTGATCCGCAGCGAGGACTACCAGCCGCTGCACCGGCTCACCGCCAGACCGCAGTTCCAGGTCGGGTCTGGCCGGATACTCGCACGGCTGGGCGTGTCGGTCACCATGGCTGATCGCGCAGTCGGGGTCGTCGAGCGGGCCCTCGCCGCGGAGGGTCCGCTCAGCCGGGCCCAGCTGGCCGACCGGCTGGCATCGGCCGGGCTGCCGCCGGCCAGCGGGGCCGCGCTCCAGGTGCTGATCCTGGCCAGCCTGCGCGGTCTCGCGGTCCGCGGGCCGATGATCGGCGCCCAGCACGCGTACGTGCACGTCCGGGACTGGCTAGGGCCGCCACCGCGGGAACCTGAACCTGAGGTCGCCCTGGCCTGGCTAGCCCGGCGTTACCTTGCTGGGCACGGCCCGGCCGCTGACCATGACCTGGCCAAGTGGGCCGGGCTGCCGGTTACCTGGGCGCGCCGCGGCCTGACGGCCATCGCAGCCGAGCTGGCCGAGCGGTCCGACGGCCTAGCAGCGCTGGCCGCCGCTCCGGCGGGCTCGGCGGAGCCGCCGCCACGCCTGCTCGGCCCGTTCGACCCGGTGCTGATGGGCTGGACTTCCCGTGCGCCGGTGCTCGGTGACCGGCAGGACATCGTGACGGTCAACGGGATCTTCCGCTCGTTCGCCCTGGTGGCCGGCCGAGCGGCAGGCATCTGGGTGTACCGGCGCGGCCAGGTTGAGCTCGGCCCGGTTGAGCTCGGCCCGGTTGAGCCGCTGCCTGCGGGCACAACGGCGGCGCTCGCGGCCGAGGCGAGTGACGTGCGGCGGTTCCTCGCCACCGAGGCCGCCACTGACTCCGGAGCAGATGCGGAGGACTGACGTGGACGTGCCTCAGCTGACTGACCTGCCGTTCGCGCAGGCGCTGACGCCGCACCGGGGCGCGCTCGATGCGGACCGCGACTACGACACCGTGCTGTTCGAGCGCGCCGACTTCGACGATCCGCGCCTGCCGAACGCGCGGTTCCTGGAATGCGCGTTCCGCACCGTGACGATCAGCGATGGCAGGCTGCCGAGATCGAGCCTTCAGGACGTCTGGCTCCGGGACGTCCGCATGACCGGCACGAACATGGCCGAGAGCCGGTGGCAGGATGTGACCGTGATCGGGTCGAGCCTGGCCGGCGTCCAGGTGTTCGGCGCCGAGCTGCGGCGAGTCGTGTTCAGTGGCTGCAAGCTGGACTCGGTGAACTTCCGATCGTCACTGCTCACACACGTCACGTTCGACCACTGCGTGCTGCGCGATGTCGACTTCGCCAGCGCCACGCTCTCGGAGTGCCGGTTTCCCGGTGCGGAGCTGATCAGGGTCGACCTGACCAAGGTCACCATGGAGCACACGGACCTGCGGGGTGCCTCGCTCGGCGTCGTGATCGACAAGGACTCGCTGAACGGCGCGATCATTAGCTCCGCTCAGCTGGCGATAGCCGCGCCGGTGCTGGCTGAGGCGTTCGGCATCGTGGTCAGCGACGAGCCGTAGGGCGGGCCGGGAGCGCGCCCGAATGAGCCGCCTGACACCGGCTTGTGCGGCCAGGACGGTGGCCAGGATGGCGGCAGCGACGATGCCGTCGAGCCAGAAATGATTGGCGGTGACGACGACGGCGAGCGTGGTCACGACCGGGTACGCCACGGCGAGCCAGCGCCACCTGCTCCTGAGCGTGGTGACGACCGCGGCCGTCACGAGGATGGCCCAGCCGACGTGCACGGACGGCATCGCGGACAGCTGGTCCGGGTCCAAGCCGGGCGCGTTGGCGTAAACCGACTGGTGGTACACGACGGCCGTGTCGATCATCCTGGCGCTCGCGAGCATGCGGGGCGGCGCGACCGGCATCAGCTGGACGAGCAGGCAGATACCGGTGAAGGCCACCAGCGTCGTGCGCCAGCGGCCGTAGTCGGCCCGGTGCCGGACGAACAGCCAGATCATGCAGGCGATCAGAACCGGGAAGTGCAGGACGTCGTAATACAGGTTGAAGAACTGGACCAGCAGGGGATGCGGCAGGAGCAGCCGCTGCAGCCAGGCCTCGCTCGGCATGCGGACGGTCCGCTCGAACTGCCAGATCCAGCGTGCCCGGCTGATCGCTCCATCCGGTCCAAGGACGGAGAGAGCGCCGGCATACTGCCAGAGCGCGTACAGGCCGACGATGAGGCCGGATTCAAGCGCAGCCGTAGCGATCTTGGTAAGCAGCCGTCGACCGGCCGCCCGAAGTGCCAGAGAGGCAACCGCCAGCCCGGCAGCCGCCCCGGATGCCTGCTGCCAATCCAGGGCGAAGTTGATCACTCCGGTTGCCGGGCTCTGCACGTCACGAGGTCAGATTACGGCCTCGTAGCGAGCAGCTGAACGGAGGGTATCTCCGGCTTAGCTGGGTGCTGACTTGGGAAGCGTTACCGCTGGTCGGGGCGGCTCAGCGAGGCCGGATCCGGCTGCTGCCTCGGCAGGACTACCTCCGCAGACACGTCGGCGGCCAGCCGGACGATGTCGCCGTCAGCCAGCCGGACGGAAATACCGGGCAGCACACGGTCACCGTTAACGAAGGTGCCGTTCGTCGAGTTCTCGTCCCTGATGCTGGCGTGCCCGCCGTCGTCCATCGTCACCCTTGCGTGCCGCCGCGACACGTTGACAAAGTCGGCAAAGGCGGCTGCTACCAGCGATTCAGCCGGATCGCGGCCGAGCATCAAGCTGGTGCCCGCCGGAACCTCCACGTTCCCCGTCGGAAAGGAAAGCCGGAGCACGGCGGGGGAGATGGGCCCCGTCCGCTGCTCAGGGCGCAGGAACTCCTGCATCACAGTGCTCGCCGCAGGCGTATCGTCCTCCCTCGGTGACCGGGGGAGGTTGGCGCCGCAGGTGAAGCAGATCAGGTCACCGGCCCTCACCTCAGCCGCGCAACTCGGACAGGTCAGCGTCGCCATCACGTCCTCCTGTACTCCACAGTTTGCGGCCCCCCGCCCGCACCCAACCGAAATGCCCGGACGAGAGATTAACGCGCGGGCCTCCGGTGATGTGCCAGACCCCACCAGGGCAGATCTGAAAGAACTTACAGTGCCCTCCTGGTCACGCCGGACGGCTGGCCAGAAGGCTGCCGTACCATCCAAGGCATGATCGGCTTCACGCTCGACGATGAGCAAGAGGCGCTCCGCGTTACGGTGGCGGCTTTCGCCCGCGAAGTCGTAGCGCCGGTGATCGGCGGCTTCTACGAGCGGGGCGAGTTCCCCTACGACATCGTGGCGCGGATGGGCAAGCTTGGCCTGTTCGGCCTGCCGTTCCCGGTGGAGTACGGCGGCATGGGCGGTGACTATTTCGCGTTCTGCCTTGCCCTGCACGAACTGGCCAGGGTCGACTCCTCGGTGGCGATCACGCTGGAGGCTGCGGTCGGCCTGGGCGCCATGCCCGTATTCCGGTTCGGCAGCGCGGCCCAGAAGCAGCAGTGGCTGCCCGAGCTGTGCAGGGGAGAGCGGCTGGCGGCCTTCGGGCTGACCGAGCCGGGTGGTGGTTCCGACATTCCTGGCGGGATGCGCACCACCGCCCGGCTGGATGGCGATGAGTGGGTGATCAACGGGTCGAAGGCCTTCATCACCAATGCGGGGACCGCGATTACCTCGCTCGTGACGGTGCTCGCCTTCACCGGGCCGCCGGCCGGCGACGGCGTGGCACGGCGAGACATCTCGGCGATCATGGTGCCGTCTGGCACGCCAGGGTTCACCGTCGGCCAGGAATACTCCAAGGTTGGCTGGCGTGCCTCGGACACCAGGGAACTCGCCTTCTCAGGCTGCCGGGTGCCGCGGGACAACCTGCTCGGGACCGTCGGCCGTGGATACGCGCAGTTCCTCCAGACCCTGGACGAAGGGCGGGTAGCCATCGCGGCGCTGTCGGCCGGGCTCGCCGAGGGCTGCGTCGACGAGTGCCTTCGGTATGCGCGCGAGCGGATGGCCTTCGGGCACTCGCTCGGCCACTACCAGGCCACCCAGTTCAAGATCGCAGACATGGCCGCGAGAGCTCACATTGCGCGACTGGCGTGGTCTGACGCGGCCGCGCGGCTGGTCGCTGGCGAGCCGTTCAAGTCGCAGGCCGCGATCGCGAAGCTGACGTGTGCCAACGCGGCGATGGACAACGCCAGGGACGCGACGCAGATCTTCGGCGGCTACGGATTCATGAACGAGTTCCCGGTCGCCAGGTTTTACCGCGACGCCAAGGTACTAGAGATCGGCGAGGGCACCTCTGAGGTACAGCGCATGGTCATCGCCAGGCAGCTTGGGCTCAGCGGCGCCTAGCTGCCCGAGTTGACGATCATGGGCGGGACCTTCGGCGCGTGGTTGAGCGGGAGGAGGTGGCTGCTCGCCAGGAGCCGGACCACCCGCTCAAGTCCGGTGACGCTGGTCGACGCCGGATAGGTGCCGATCGTCGACAGGTCGGCATCAGTCACGCTCATGCTCGTCGTCTTCGGGAGCAGCTGCTCCACCTGGCCGGTCATGGCCGCCTGCGACTGCGCCTGCCTGATGGCCGCCTGGAAGTCGGCTACGGCGGCCGGGTTATGCGTGACCCAGGCATTACTCGCGACATAGCCCGTGAGCGGCAGGCCCGCAGTTGAGCCGCTGCAGGCATCCAGCACCTCGACGGCGCCGAGCTGGCTCTCAGCGGCGTAGATGTAGGGCTCGCTGACCAGGATCGCCGCCAGCCTATGCTGCGCGAGCGCCGTGAGCTCCTGCTGCTGCGACATCGGATCCCAGGCCATCGACAGGGCCGCGTTGCCGATGTAGTTGGTCAGGACCTGGGTGGCTGCGGCGGTTTCCAGGCTGACCGGATGGTTGGCGCCGGGGCTGCTCACGACCTGGTCGTTCGGCACACCGATGGTCTGCCCCTGCAAGTCGGCGGGCGAGGTGACGGGTGAGTGCGGCAGGGTGATGATCTCGAGGACGCCCGGTCCCGCATCGTAGCTGTCGGCGAGCACCCGCAGGTCAGGGCTCTGCGCCTGGGCGTAGAAGATGTCGCCGTAGTCGCTCGCCGCGATATCGGCCTGACCGCTCTGCAGTGCGGTCAGCTCAGCTGACTCGCTCGTGTAGGGCTTGATCACGACATGATTCAGGCCCTGGCTCGCAAAGTAGCCGTTCCT
>Ga0126381_100001747_pt1 | contig 23223 bp, 41 predicted proteins | sample PanSoiMetPlot_28_FD_96465 | JGI IMG/M metagenome (GOLD analysis project Ga0126381, IMG submission 96465) | Tropical forest soil microbial communities from Panama - MetaG Plot_28 | ecosystem: Environmental > Terrestrial > Soil > Tropical forest > Bulk soil | place: Panama | collected 2016-02-17 | reverse complement strand
GCCGTGGAGTCCCGAGTCGCTCGGTCTGCTGCAGCAGGGTCCGGCGCAGGAACTGCCGGCCATGCTGCGGCCACTCGACGTCAGCGCCGTGCCGTGGTCTGACCAGTCGCTCGCGCTCTTGCGCGCGGGTCCGGGGCCCGAGCTCGCGCCGGCGGCGTACAGCCCGCGCGGCGTACTGCTCGACCCGCTCAGTGGTCAGGAGATGGTGCCCTCCGCGAATGCGGTACCGGCCAATAGCTACGCCGCGGCGCAGGCCGCCAATCCCGAGGCGACGCAGTTCGTGCGTACCGCGGGCAACCAGTTCGTGCCGGTGGTCCCGCAAGAGCCCCAGGACGCGAGCGACGTACTGACGGGTCTACAGAACCTGCTCCAGGCGCGCCAGGGAACAGGCATCACTGGCGGCGCCCAGACTGGCGCGATCAACGCGGCCTTCGCGCGCGCGCTCGGTGGCGGCGCGGCGGGTGGACTCGGCACGTACGCGGCCACCGATCCGAACGATCCGAACCGTTGGCTCAAGGTCGGCGCGGGCACGCTCGCGGGTGGACTCGCGGGCGGTCCCGGTCTCGATCTCGCCACCCGCCTACCTGGAGCGCTGGCAGCAGGCACCGGCACCGCGCCGGCAGCCATCTCCGCCGGCGACTGGATTCGGGGCGCGTACCGCGGCGGCGTCATCGGTGGCCTGAACACGATGGCCGACGTCGCTTCCAACGCCACACTCACACCCGGGGTAGCGTATGTTACGGGCATCCTGCGCGACCTCGCGGCCCGCAATCCCGCCGGTGCACTGGGGCGCACCCAGGGCGCGGTGCAGGGCCTGACTGACTGGACCAATAACTTCCTCGCTGGTCTGTCACAGTCACGCGCGGGTTCGCTGCGCGCGTCGGCGACCGGCGGGGTACCGGGTGTGCTCGCCAATGTGGTTGAGGGGGCTGGCGCGTTGCACGGCGCATTCCAGAACGCGACGGACCAGCTCATCCAATCCATGGAGGCCGGCGCCGGGGCCACGCCTCAGGCCGCTGCGGCTGCAGGCGCGCGCGCGGCTGCACGTGCCGACCTCGGCACCATCACTGGCGGGTGGGCACAACAACTCGCTGAGCGCAACCCGCTGACCGAAGCCCTGTTCCCGGTGTACCGCATGGGCATGGCGCTGGCTACTCGCATGGTGGAGTCCTCGCCGCTTGGACTCGCAGGTACGGCGTGGGACGTCGCGCGCGGGGCCACCCCGCTGGGGCGCCTGGTGGGCGAGGGCCCGTACGCCGGCGGAGCCTTCAGTGCGCCGACGCGAGGCGGCCTTCCGACCAACGTTGTCGGTCCGCTTGGCGAGCGGCTGACCAATAACGTCCTCGGCACCTTGCTCAGTGGCTGGTTGGCCAGCAAGGCGGTCGGCGGCGACGTGACCGGCGACGGGCCGAGTGACCCAGGTCAACACGCGGTATGGCTCGCGGACGGCAATCAGCCCCATAGCTTCAGGGGTCCTGACGGTCAGTTCTACAGCTGGGAGAAGTTACCGCCCGCAGTGCGCGGCCCGATGATGATGGCGGGCGCCTACGCCGACGCGGCGCAGGCGTATAACGCCGCCACCGCGAAGCAAGCTGCCGCGGGGCCACAGGCGTACGGTGTCGAAGATCCGCGCATGATCGCGGCGTCCGAACTGGTCTCAGAGGTGGGTAAGCAGCTGGCCTCGGCGACGCCAATGCGAACCTTCGCCAACATCTTTGACATGTTGCAGGGTAATAACGCGGGCGGCGCGGCGCTCACGGGCGCGAGCGACATCGCCTCGAGCATTGCCGGCGGTGCCGTGCCAATGTCCGGCCTGGTCCGCTCCATTGCCGAGATGACCGATCCGACGCAGCGTGCGACCCTCAGGCCCGTGGTGCCGCAGCAGTTGCCGCAGAGTATTCAGGAAGCGGTCGCGCAAAATATCCCCGGTGCGCGGGAGAGCCTGCCTGCGGCCGTGGACGTCCTTGGTCGCGCGATACCCAATCCGCGCCAGGGACTCAATCAGATCATTCCCGCGCGAGTGGCTACTGGGCAACCGTCGCCGATTCTGGACATGATGCAGCGGGCGGGCGCGGCACCGGCCGCGACACCTTCCAGCATCCCGTTTGGCTCAAATTTCGAGATCAACCTGAATCCCGCCGAGCAGCGTACGTTCGAGACGTATCGCGGACAGATCATTCAGCAGATGACGCAGGGCATGGATCTGTCGCAGGCGTCGGGTCCTGCCCAGCAGCGCGTGCTCAAGAACATCGACCAGCGCGCACAGGACATTGCCGGGCGCATGGTGCTTGCCGACATCGCACAAGCGGGTGACCCGCTCGGTCGAGCCAGCATCAAGTCAGGCAGCATGCTCGCGCCCGTCGTGGGCTACAGTCCGAACATCGCGTTGAACCAGCAACTGATGGATACGTCGCTGGCGCACCAGGTGCTGATGAACAGTCTGGGCCAGCCGAACCCGCTGTACTCGCCAGTCGCCTAGGCAGCGCCAGCAGTCACTGCGCCGGCACTGGCCTAGCCTGCCAGCCGGTAAACGCGACGAGAGGCACGAACGTGTTCATACCCAGCAAATGGGTGATCAATAGCATCAGCGCGATTGCGGCAATCCACCAGTAGATCGGGGTAGTCTTGACGTGCATCGGAACTCATCCTTTCTGATGCCAGACGCCCGGTCGCTTGCCAACTCGCGACGCGGGCGTTTCTGTCGAAGTTGGCCCGAACTATAGCCCCGGCGCGTCAACAACCTGCTAACGATTCGTTGACGTACAGTAACGGCGTCTGAGCGATGCCAGAACCTACGCCGTCGCCACAGGCAGATGCACCTGCACCCACGGGCCCGGACGCCAGCCCGCAGGTCGAAATCGCGCTCGGTCCCGATCAGTCGATCTATCCCGAGTCGCTCCGACCTGCCGAGCCGGCCGCACCGCCCGCCGAGCCTGCACCGGAACCTGCCGAGACGACCGCATCTGACGCCGAACCGGACGTCGCTGGAGCCGCGGACTCACCCGAGCAAGGGGAGACGCGGGGCGCCCGACGCCGCTTGGCCGAGGAGGCGTACCAGCGTGGGCGGGCCGACCTCGAGCGCGAACAGCAGCAGCGCGGCCAGCAGCAGCAATGGGAGCAAACCCAGCGCGAAGCGACGGCGCGCGTCGAGCAGTTGTTCAACGACCTGAACTCGCCGGACTACGCGACGCAGGACCGTGCCCGCCAGGGCATCCTGCAGATGTACCACGGCAACCGTCAGGCGCAGGCGCTGCAGACGACCACGCGCCAGCAGATCCTGCAAGAGATGGCCGCCGATTTTCTCAAACTCAAGGATCTTGAGGGCGTGAACGAGGCGGACTACCAGGAGCTGTTCAGCTCGCCGAGCGCGGTGGACCTGGCCAAACGCGCCATGGTCATCGGTGCCCGAAGCAAAGACGAACAGATCGCCAGACTTGAGGCCGAGCTCCAGGGCCTGCGCGGCCGACTCGTCGGTACGCGCGCCACGCCCGAGGCGCACAACGGTGCCGCGGGCAACCCAGACGTGGTTTCGATCGAGCAATACCGCGCCATGTCGCCGAAGGAGGCTGCCAAGCTGAGGCCCGCGCAGATCGACGCGCTGACCGCCCAGATGGCAAGCGACGCTTCGCGCAATGGCCACAGCTAACTAGTGGGCTTCTGACAAAGACGCCCTCTCAGGAGGGTTTCATACCTTGGCCGATGTGACAATCAGCACGGCTGCCGTATTCATTGATCAGGTCTGGTCGCCTGAGCTCAACCGCGCCATTCAGTTCGACATCGTCGTGGCCGCGCTGTTCGACGACAAATCCGCGCTCGTCGACCAGCACGCCAACACCATCAACCTACCGTCGCGACACAACTTGACTGCCAACGCCAAGGCGCCCGGCACCGCGCTCACGCCGCAGGCCATCACCGAGACGCAGCAGCAGTTCGTGCTGCCGATGGCCAACGGCCACCGCGCCATCGCGCAGATGATCGAGGACATTGCCGAGATCCAGTCGCGCTACGACATCCGCTCCGAGACGACGATCGCCGGCGCCTACGCGCTGGCACGCCAGATGGACGTCGACGCCGCGGGTCTGTTCGCGGCGGCCACCAACTCGAGCGGCACGACCGGCGCCGAGCTGACCGACGACAACCTGATCCAGGGCCGCACGCTGCTGCGGAACCAGGCCGCGCCACGCCCGTGGTTCATCGTCGTTCCACCCGCCACGTACTCCGGTTTTCTCAAGCTGGAAAAGTTCACCAACATGCTGTACGTCGGCCAGGACGAGGGCGGCACCGCGGTCGAAGAGGCGCGCGTGGGCAAGATCTACGGCGCGGATGTCTATGAGTCGCAGCTGCTCGCGGGCACCGCGCCGAACGCCACGGGCGCGTTCTGGTCGAAGACGCACTACTTCAAGGCCATCCAGCGCCAGCCGACGACGCACACCTGGTACAGCCCGCTCGACCTGTCCTGGGTGGTCAGCATGGACTGCATCTACGGCATGTTCGAGCGACTGGAGGCCGACGAGGCCGCGGCCGCCACGACCAACTCGAGCGACTGGACCGTGAAGCTGCTCTGCGTGAAATAGTCCATGCCGAGCAGCGACTACGTCGCCTTCACCACCACCGCGGGCGCGGCGCGGGCGCGAGCCGCGCACATCTGGGGGATCAGTGTCACGTCGGCCGTCACTGGAACCATCACCATCTACGACAACCCCAGTGCGGCATCGGGGCCAATCCTCTACACCTCAGCCAGCAACCCGGTGGGCTACCTGCCACTCGACATCCCGGCCAAGTTCGGCGTGTGGGTCGTGCCGGGCTCAGCGGGCGGCTTCAACCTGATGCTCTAGTGGCCTCGATCCTCGTCAGGCCCGAGCGCGAGCAGCAGGCGTACGCCGTCAAGTTTCACGTACGACTTTCTAGCCGAGCGGGGCCAGACGAAGTCGCACACAGGCTGCAGTGGTCGCTCGAGCGCATGATCCCGCCACTGAGAAAGCAGGGCTGGACGTTCCTGCGTCTGAGCGACCGTCCACCGCGCGGCCCACTCCCCGTCGTGCCCGTCAAGGGCTTTCCCACACGGCCACCCGGCGGCAACAAGCACACGCCGCTGGGGAAGCACGACGACGCGCTGTGGCGCGTCAGCACGCTCCCACCCGTGACCACCTTCGAGGCGCACCTGCTCACCGATGAGGTCGACTGGGAGTACATCGCCATCTTCGCGCGACGCGCCATCGCCACCGCCTACGAAACACCCGACAAAGGAGCACCCGAGCCAGCATGGCTGAAGCCCTGACCACCGAAGCGCCCAACTCGGTCATTGCCGACCAGGGGCTGATCTACTGCCGCATGCCGTCCGGTGAGGTGGTTGCCTGTGACGCCAGCGACATGGAGCTGATGAAGAAGATCCGCCGCGGCTGGCAAGTGCTCGGCGATTACGGTCAGTTCGGCTCGAGCGCGTACTACATGGACCATCCCTACGAGCCGCTGTTCCAGGCCGGCGGGGCGCGCGAGCTGAGCGTGCAGCAAGTCGTCGACCTGGGCTACCACCTGCACCCGCCGATGGTGCCCACCTGCGAGCAGCACGTCGGTGCCACCAAGGAGCACCTGACCCACGTTGGACGGCTCGGCGGCGGCTCGCCGAAAGCGCAGGGCTGCTGGCGTGGCGCGCGCCCGGTGTACTTCCCACAACTGGCATCTGTCTCCCTCCCAGAGCCACCACCAGCGTGCGAGTACTGCGGCAGAGATGACCTGCCCACCGAACGGGCGCTGCGCCAGCATCAGGACGTCATGCACTCGGACCGCAAGCAGCAGCAGGACCTGGGCGCGGCCATCGTCAGCGGCCTGCAGCAGACCGGTCTGAGCGGTGGTGGCCTGGACGTGCAGACCATCGCCGCCGTGGTGGCCACCACGCTGCAGACGCTGGGCTACGGCAGCGCGCGCCCACAGCCCGACCCCGACCCGGAACCGGAACCGGAACCGGAACCGGAACCGGAACCAGAACCCGCGCCAGGGCCCACCCGGCGCCGCTAAGCAGGAGGCTTTCCCCCGATGCCAGGCACTCGTTCGCAAGCCAAAAACATCGTCGATACGGCGTGCGGCTATTCCAATGCGGCCACCACCGCCGGTCAGATCCTCACCGAATACGTCGCCGTGTGCTTCGGCCGGCTGAGCGGCATCAAGTTCTACGCCGTGACCGCCGGTGGCGGCGCGTGCGTCGGCGACGTGCTGCTCAACGGCACCTCGGTGTGGGCCAATGCTGCCAGCAAGCCGACGCTCGCCTCGGGCACCGGCGAGTTCACCAATGCCGTCCCGGACCCTGGCAGCCGCGGCATCCGTCCCGGCGACCGCCTCACGCTGCAGATCAACACGGTCACCACGACCGGCCCAGCGCGCGTGTCGGCGACCGCGGCCATCGAGGGCAACGCCTGATCCAGCCATGACCAGTCGCGCGCAGTTTCGCGATACGGTGCTGCTCAAGACGCCCAACGGCACGGTCATCGTGCCGCTGTCCTCGAGCGCGGCGGTGTACGACGTGGGCACCACCAATCCGATCGTCGACACGCTGTACGCCGACAACGCGAGCGGCGTGCTGCTGCCAAATCCCATCCCGGTCGGGTCCGATGGGGCCATCCAGTTCTGGACGCTCAACCAGCGCGAGCTCGACGTGGTGGTTACCACGCCGGGCTATCAGCCAGTGCGCACCACGGCCACGACCCAGGCCGCGATGCCGATGGGCTGGTGGAGCTGAGCCATGCCCATCATCATCGAAACCCCGGGCATCCCCGGCCCGACCGCGCCGTATCCCAGTCTGCTGACCTACCGCTACGCGCTCGCCGACGCGGCCGGCTTCAACGTGCGGACGCAGACCACGGCCGCCGCGGCGCTGGCCAACCAGCTCGTCATCAGCGATTTCCAGTCATCCGAGCTCGAGCCCAGTTTTCTCGGCAACACCTGGGAGTATCAGCCGGCGGGTCCGAACGCGGGTGAGGTGCGCCGCGTGGTGTACGCCGGCCTCGCACCGGGCACGGGCACCATCACTGTCGAGCGGCCGCATACCAACCCGACGCCCGGCGGCACGCTCATCGAGTTCTACGGCAAACTGCCGCCGGTTCGCTATCAGGGGCGCGTGGGCCTCAACGACCTGGTCAACAAGGTGCTGCAGGAGTGCTGGACGGTTCAGAAGCTCAACATTCCTGCCGTCCAGGACCAGAAGGTCTACCCAGTCGGCCAGCTCGCGCCCTGGCTCATGGCCGAGGATCAGGTAGTCGACGTCTACTACCGCGCGGCGAGCGCCGACCCCAACGCCGATGACGACCTGATGATCAACTGGCGCTGGGTCTCCGGCGCCGACAATCCGGGCATCGAGATCGCCCAGACGCTGAATACCGGCGACACCCTCAAGCCGCTGGTCTACATCCCGATGTCCTGGTGGGTGAATCTGGGCGGTACCGGCTTCGGACTGCAAGCCACTGAAGGGCTGTACGCCGACGTCGACCAGGGCATCCTGCCGATCCGCGGCATGGAGGTCATCGGCGAGGCGTGGCTGTACCACGAGCTCAGCAAGTGGGGCCTGCCCGAGGATCAGGCGACCTTCCGCCAGCAGCGGTCCCAGTCCCGCGCGGCGGCCAACGAATGGAAGCGCCTGACGCTCGAGCACCCCCAGCCGCGCAAGCACCACTGGCCGAGCGTGCTGACTGTGCGCTCGCGTGACAACTACGGCTACGGCTACACCGTCCTGACGCCGGGATAGCCGCATCGGTGACCTTTCCGCTCCGAGACAGCATCCTCCTCAACGGCCAGGAACTGACGCTCTTTGCGTTCCAGTCGGCGGGTCGCTCGAACGGCCAGGCGTATAGCGCCGACCAAGAAACCAACGTGCCGCAGCTGTCGGGCGAGCAGGTCGACATCAGCGAAGAGCCGCTCGTCATGGACACGTTCCATCTGGGTGCCTTCTACAGCTGGCGACTGCTGGGCGGCACGTACGCTTACGCGGTCAACGCCGACGCGCGCTTTCCGCGGTTGCTGCTGCCGGGCCCGTACCAGAACGTGGTCAACCTGCCGGGCGCCACCGGCGACGCGCGCTGTGGCATGGACTACAACGGCGACTTCTACGTGGGCGCGGGGCGCTCGGTGTACATCATCAGCGGCGGCACCGCGGCGCCGACGGTCGACCATGACCTGGGCGCCGGCATCACCGCCTGGCAGATGGACACCTTCAACGGCGGCCTGTACGTCGGCACCAGTACCGGCACGCTCTCATCCTCGCCCCCCGACATGCTGCACGAAAAGGTCGGCGGCACCTGGTCGACGCCGACGAGCGCGGTCAAACGCAAGGCGCTCGCGCACGCCTGGTATCAGTCGCAGGCGAGCGGCGCCGTCGGCGCCAACCAGCTCATCGCCTCCGACACCACGTCATCGGTGATGAACGTGGCCACCGCGCCGCTGGTGGCGGCCAACTGGGGCGCGAGCATCCCGGTCGGCGATACCACCTACGGCATCAACTCGCTGGTCACCGATCAGGCGCACGTGTACGTCGCGAAAACCAACGGCCTGCACGATGTCGACGGCGCCACCGGGTACACGCCGAACCTGATGCCGTTTTTCGCCGACGGCATCGACGACTTCAACGGCGTGGCGACCGCGAGCATTGACGGCGCGGTATACGCCAACCACCTGAGCGGTCTGTACCGACTGGACGTGAGCGGCGGATCGACCTCCGGGCGCATCACCACCGTCACGCCCGGCCACGGCCTGCCCAACGAGACGCCGGTGCGTGGCCGCATCACGGCCATCTGCGGCTGGGGCCCGTGGGTCATCGTGGCGGTCTACAACGGCATCGACACCTACATCTGCTGGGGCCGCGACATCATGCAGGGCGACGCCGGCGTGTCGCCGTACGGCTATGGCTACGGCTACGGCCCGAGTCCCAGCGCGCTGAGCCCGAACCCGATGCTGTGGCACGGCGGCCTGGTGCTGCTGCCGGGCAAGCGCTGCTTTCTGCTGGCCATCTCGGCGCTGACGTCGCCCCCGCGCTTGTGGATCGGCGCCGCGGCGCCCGGCGGGCCGTACACGCTGCAGTGGTGCGTCATCCCGCGCACTGAGAACCCGATGCAGGACAGCGAGTACCAGTTCGCGCCGAGCTGGCAGTTCTACGTGCCGGGCCAGGACTGGGGCCACGTGGCGACGCCCAAGGACCTGCTGCAGGTCGACGTGGAGGGCGACGGACTGGGCATCGGCGCTTACGTCAACATCAACGTCAATGCCGACGGCGGCCCGTACAGCCTGTTCGGCACGGCCAATACCTCGCCGCAGTCGGTCATCGTCGGCACCCAGGACTTCGTCGGGCGGCGCATCGGCTTTCGACTGGACGGCTTCGGCACGGCGCTGGCCCCGGCCATCCTGCGCGCGGTCATGCCGCGTGGCCAGGTGCGCGTCGCGGTGCGCCAGGTGCGCCAGTACGAGGTGCTGCTGGGGGAGGGCAACCTTGATCGCTTCGGCGGCCGCTCGATCGACCGCGCCATCGACGACTATCGCCAGTTACAGATGCTGCAGACCGCCGGGCGGGTGAATTTACGCGATGAGTGGGGCGACACTTACCAGGTGCTAGTGCAGCCGCCCGTCACGCGGCGCATCCTGCACCTGCGCGGGGAAAGCGGCAAGGGCACCGCGGAGCCGGTGCTGGTGGCCCAGATCACGATGAAAGTGCTGGGACCTCCGAACATGTCGCCCGTGGTGACCCAGGTCTGGGACGATGGCACGCGCTGGGACAGCGGCGTGCTGTGGTGGAGATAAGGAGTTTTCTCGACGATGGTTTCATTTTCCCCGGTCCATCCTGGCGACCCGATGCAGGCGCATCAGGTGCAGCAGATCATCGACGCCCTGTCGGGCACGCCGGGCCTGGGCGTGCCGCTGTCGCCGACGCAGGTCAGCGACAGCGTCAATTACGCGCTGAGCGTCGAGAACATCGACCCCACCAACTCGCGCGCGTTGAACGTCACCAAGGCCGACGGCACGACGCTCATTCGCGCCGACGTCAACGGCGTGAACCTGGGCAATACCACCTTCAACGGCACCGTGGCGATGCCGGGCGGCTCGATCTCGAGCGGCATGCTCGGCCCGGACGTGGCGCGCCAGAATCTGCTGGTCAACGGTGGCTTTGAAACCTGGCGGCGCGGCAACGGCCCGTTCACCACGTCGTACAGCGCGGACCGCTGGGTCATCGGCACGGCGGGCACCGACACGCTGTCGGTCGCGGCGGATACCACCCACCAGGACGCCGGCTCGAACCGCTGCGCGGCGTGTACCTTCGGCCTGGGCAGCGGTGCCGGCGGCACGTCGTTCTACCAGTACCTGTCGAGCGCGGAGTGGAACCTGGCGACCACGCTGAGCGTGTCGTTCCGGGTGCGCACCTCGACGGCCAACGCGGTGCGCATCGGCGGCTACAACGGCAGCGCCTACGTGTGGGGCGCGTACCACCCCGGCGACGGCGCGTACCACACGCTCACCCAGACGTGGACCGTGACGACGGGCACGGCGAGCTACGTTGCGGTCAACTTCGTCGCCTCCTGCACCGCGTACATCGACAACGTCTGCCTGGTCTATGGCTCGGGGCCGGCCAACTTCTACGCCGCGCCGCCCGCGGACGAGCTCGCGCGCGCACAGCGCTACTACCAGACGCTCGGCGGCGGCGGCACCGCGGATCTGTACTTCACGGGCTATGCCAGCGCGGGCGGCCAGAACAACGGCGGCACGCTCTTCTACCTGAGCCAGAAGCCGGTGGTGCCGACGGTGACCAAAGTCGGCACCTGGAACGTGGCCAACTGCGGCCAGCCGGTGGTGTACGGCATCGGCCAGCAGTCGGCCAGCATGTACGCGACCAGCACCGCGGTCGGCAACGTGGCGTTCTACTCCGCCGGCTCGGCGGCCGGCTACGTGACCATCGAGGCCAACCCATGAGTGTGTTTGTCAGCGACTTCACGTCTTCGAGCGTGTGGGAGGTGACCCACGACGACGCGCCCGGTGGCGCGCACGGCGGCACGATCGACCCCGCGACCGTCGTGCACCTGTCGGGTCTGGACGGCACGCCCGACCACAATTTCCTGGTGGTCACCTGTCCGGTGTGCGGCTCGGCGAGCACCCACCCGGCGGGTGGCGGGGCGCAGCCACAGAGCGTGCAGCAGATGTTCGTCAATCACGTGGACGCCAACGGCTGCCCGTGCGGCCAGATCGCCGCGACTGACGCGAGCGCGTTGGGCGAGTCGCACGTCAGACTGCTGGTCAACCGGCAAGATGGCCCAGGGAGGTGGCAGCTCGCGTGACCCAGCCACAAGCCAGCGACACGATGTTTCAGGTGGTGTACGTCGACCCCGGCAATGGCCTGATCGTGGGCATGAACCCGTCCGGTGGTGCCGTCGGCAACGCGCACAAGGTCGCCGTGATCCACGACATGAACCAGTACGACGTGCTGATGCGCACCGACCCGGCGTATCTGAGCGCGGACAAGGAGCGCATCCTATCGTCACCGGACCACACATGACCCTGAAGAGCAAAACCAACCTGCTGATGTACGCGCTGGGCGACGACGTGCCGACCTACCTGCAGCGCTGGCTGACCCAGAACTGGCTGCGGCTGGACGCGCTGTTCGACCCGGTCAACGGGCAGCCCGTCGCCCAGGACAAGGAGCTACGCGCGTACATCCAGAAGATCATGGCCGTGCTCGACCCAGGCGGGCCGCCGCCGCCACCACCCTGATGACGCAGGCGTCGCAGCCAGTCCGCAGCTCGCTCAGCGCGCGAATCATCCGCGCCTGTCCGAAGCACGCCGGCTGCGGACTGAGCTGTCCGGAGCGCACCGTCGAGGACGTGGGCACCATCGCCGGTTTCGACAATCGATCCCTCATTCAACGCGTCAAGGAGGCCCTGCGTGGCATCACTGGTTCCGAACGTTGAGTGCGATTTCATGGAGCACCCGCTGGGCCAGGTCATGCTTGACGCGCAGGTAGGGCAGTAACGCCGTAAGCAAATGGATCAGGTCATGGCGACGGTGAACCGACCAGTAGAAAGCCTGCTTTCGTGGTGGCAATCGTTTTTCCGCGCTGAACAATCCGCCGAAGGAAGCAAGCCACCGGATAACTGGTTCGTCAGTCATTCCGACCTTAGCGCACCAATGCTTGTTCAAAAAAATGACCGAGCCCTCACCATCGACAAGTCCAGCGATGTAAGCGCGGACAGTCGCTTGTTCAGGAATGCTCAGAGTCGGTCGTCGAAAAGGCGTCGGTTGATAGTTGAAGCGGCGCTTCAGCAGACGGCCAATCGAGGTCTCGTTCACGTTTGCCTCAACGGCAATCTGCTTGATCGTCGTGCCAGCTACCACCCGTTCGTAGGCTTGGACGAGGTCAGACTCGGTCCACTTTCTCAGATAGCGTCGAGAATTCGCGATAGTGCGCAATTTGGCCGAGCAGGAGATGCTGCAGAACCGCTGCTGCTTGACTCCCATGAAAGGTGTTCCACACCGCTCGCACGCGGCATGCGGTGTCCGATGACTCATAGCAACCGTAGTATATCACGGGGGGATACTAGGCTTGACTTCACTTGTGCCTAACGTCGGTAAGGCCGTCCTGAGTGGCCGCATGATCGGCGCGACGCCGACGCAGGGCGAGCCGCACTACATCGGCTGGGGCACCGGCGCGACGGCCGGGTCGGCGACCTCGACCGACCTCAGCACGCCGGCGGCCGAGGCGCGCGCCAACGGCACCTCGACGCAGTTCACCACGACGCAGACCAACGACACGCACCAGATCGTCGGCACCATCACCGCCACCGGTGCGAAGACGATCACCAACGTGGGCGTCTTCGACGCCGCGGGCTCGGGCTCGCCGCCGAGCGGTGGCGTGCTGTACGCAATTTTTGACGGTCTCAGTCAAGCGCTGAACTCGGGTGACTCGATCCAGTTCACGGCCCGGATTCAGTTCACCTAGGGTCCCGATGTGAGCCGTGCCGGTACCGTCGACCACCTGGGACAGCGGGGGAACCTGGGACTCCGGGCTCTACTTCTGGGACTTCAGCACCCAGGCGACGCAGGCCCAGTCGGTCAGCCTGCGACTGGTCGTCACGCGCGCGCTGCCGACGATCGCGCAGGCGCAGTCGGTCTCGAGCCAGAAGCAGCCGCGACTGACGCGCGCGCTGGCCCAGGCGCAGTCGCTCAGCATCGCGGTTCAGAAGGTCTACCTGCGCACGCTCAGCGTGACGCAGACGCAGACGCTCGCGCTGCTGAAGCAGGCCCGCCTGACGCGCGCCATCGGTCAGCCCCAGGCGCCCGCCATCACCCTGCGTCAGGCACTAGCGCGCACGCTCACGGTCAGTCAGGCGCAGGCGCTGACGCTCGTACGCCAGGTGGGACTGAGGCGCACGCTCGGACAAGCGCAAGCGCTGGCGTTGGCCGCGCAGCGGGTGTACCTGCGCACGGTCACCGCAGGCCAAGCGCAGGTCCTGGCGCTGGGGCGGCAGGTGCGTCTGACTCGTGCGCTTGCGCAGATCCAGACGCTCAATCTCGCCCTGGGGCGAGCGTTTGTGCGCACCCTGACGACCGCGCAGACCCAGGCTGCCGCGCTCGTCAAGCGAGTCGGCCTGACGCGTCCGCTCGGCCAGGCGCAGGCCAGCACGCGGACGTATACCGTCATTCCAGGCGCCCAGACATATCCGATCGCTCGATCGGTCGGGCAGGGCCAGTCCGCATCGCTGACCTACGTCAAGGTCGTGACGGGCTACGTGTACTGGTACACCGGCGCGTTCCAGACCGTTGCGTCTGGGCCGGCCACGCGGTGGGGCAGCGGCGCATTCCAGAACTCCGGCACCGCGCCGCTCATCGTATGGAGCCCGGCGACGCATCGTTTTGAATTCGCATGAGCAGGAGGTGAAACTGCAGTGAGCGATACCAGTGAGCAAGACGCGCGCATCAACACCCTCGAGCAGCAGCAGGCGCTGCTGACCCAGGCACTGGCCGCGGCCCTCTCAGGTCAGTGGGTGGGCGCGCCGCCCAGCGTTGAGGCGTTCCTGTACGCCTTGTCACCTACTTTGCAAGGAAACCTAGTTTTGGACCCCCCAGTGGTGCCGTGAGCGTCACCGACCAGCTCGACACGCTGGACACCCAGCAGGCACTACTGACCGACGGCATCGCCCAGATGCTGCAAGGCGCCTGGGTCGGGTTTCCCAGCCTGCAGGCAGATCTGGAGGCGCTCAGTCCCGGCATCCAGCTCGAGCCGAAGCCGCCGCTGCTCTCGAGCGAGGCCGGGCCACCGACGCCACCGTGGTACCTGGCCAACCTGAACCGCGACGCGTACATGCCGCCGCAGCAGGCCTCGTGGTCCTGTTCGGCATGCGCGCTGGCGTGGGTGCTGCGCGCCACGGGCGTGAACCCGAACGCCACCGAGCAGAGTGAGATCGCCGAGATCGGTTACCCCCAGAACATCAACCCGACCTATGGGCTGATGGACGCTTCAGGCTCCGCGCTGCGCGCGGTGTACGGCCGCTACGAGGTGCCGACGGTGCAGTACTGGATGACCTTCGACGAGGTGTACGCGCTGGCCGGCTTCACCACCGGTCAGATGTCGGGCGGTGCCTGGTACCACTGGGTGGGCATCCGCGGGCGCAGCGGTCCGAACATTGCGATCGCGAATTCGGCTGAGGGCTACAAGGGTGTCTTCGACACGCTCGATCGCAGCCAGTTCAACGCGCTGGGCCCGTTCTCGGTGGTGCTGCTCGGGTAGCCGCCACGTCTGCTGTTGAGGAGGACGCCGAAGAGCGCGCGAGCCGCGACCCGCGGCGCAGCGGCCTGCGTCTGGCACTTTCAATCGCCATCGAATACACGCGGCTGCGCGAGACAACGACAGACAGGTTTGAGGCCAGGATCAGCACCCTGGGACTCTTGTTGATCGGTGGCCTCGCGGTGCTCATCATGCTCTGGGTCATCGTGCCGAGACTCATTAGCCTGATCCCGTGACCGACAAGCAACTGGCGCTGGCCAAAACGCTCGCCACGGTGGTGGTCGCGATCGTGCTGATCATCGCCATGACCTGGATCGTGGTCAGCCCGCAGACCGACGAGGCCGCGAGCAAGGCCGCGCTGCTGGTGGTCGGCTCGGCAGTAGGGTTTATGTTCGGCCGCGAGACGGCATAGGGAGAGGCAATGCAGATTGGGAGTTACACACTGGGCATCGGCGGGGTGATCGCCCTGCTGGTGATCATCTTCGCCGTGCTGGGGCTGGTCGGCGTGCTGCCGTTCAGCCAGATCGTGGTCTTCGCGCTGATTGCGCTGCTTGGGCTGGCGAGGCTCAGCTAATAGTTCTTATCTCTAGCAAGCACTGCCTGCTGGCGCTTGTAAGCGCTCCGCACACGGGAAATTTCGGTGATACACATCCATTCCCGCAGCGCGTCATGGCAGAAACTTGGAAGCCAACGTTGACCGCAGACTGGGCAAGCATTCGCGAAGGCTTCGCGTCGGCCATGTTTCTCGCAGTGGTCATACCACGCCCGATACGGCACTAGGGACGCAGCCCCTCAGTGAAGCACGTCTTGCACAGAGCGCCGCTCTGGATCGGCCCATCGCGTGTCAGGTCGAACGCTTCCCAATCGCCGAGCGACATCCCGCAATTTGCCACATCCCATGTGTCGATGTCTGACGGATCGTTGAACATCAGCATGTGGACGGTTTTGGTTGCATCACCTGGCCCGGTCGCCAGCGTGAGTTCGAATTCGCGCGACCAGAAGAAGCGTTTAGCCTCTTCTTGAGCTACCTCGTTGATAGTCATATCACTCCGTATGGTGTGCAACTTCGACGCGCACTTGCTCAACGCATAGGTGCTTCCCGAAGGCAACGTCATCGTTTTCTGAGCAACTAGCCACGACGTTGAGAATCGCCCGCAGCCGCTCGTTTTCGCTATCCGATTCGTCTCGCTCGTCTCGTGCCTGATGGACCAGTACCTGTTGACGTTCGTTCAGCGCCCGCAGCCGCTCGTTCTCGGCCTCAGCCGTTTCAGCTCGCGCCACGAGGGCATCGTACGTACTGCCGAGTATCACCATTCTGCCTTCAGGGGTCTTGTCAGACATAACGGCACTTATTTCTACTAAGCGGCGGCGGGGAATCGGATGTGCTCGCGCCCAGGCATCGGATTCGCCTTGCAGTAGTCCGCGCTGCTCATGCAATTCCACCAGCCTCCTGATCCCGCGCAGAGGCCACATCGCTCAAGGTTGTCCTCCATCCACGCCCACGAGTCGTCGTCGGGCGACTCGATCCAACCATCACCACCACAATCAGGACAATCCTCGAAGTCGATGGAGCTGCCGCAGCGAGCACACTGGACCTCCTCGCGATCGTCCACCTCGAAGAATTCGACGACGCCCTCGACACGTGACTTGTCAGTCATAACCATGCTTAGCTCTGTCTGATGAGCGCCTGGAGCTCGGCCTGCAGGCGGCGCAGGTCGCCGAGCGCCAGGCAGTACAGCGCTGGCTGGTGGTCGCGCTGCCCGATCAGCAGCGTGAACGTGTCGGGGTACGTGCCACGTTCGACCTTCAGCGTGCCGAGCAACTCGCGCTCCGGTGGTGACGTCATCATCATTTGCGGAGCGAGTAGAACGCGATCAGGCCGACGAGACCCAGGACGGCGAAGCTCGCCCAGATCAGTATCCCACTCGACGGATCGTTCATTGTTGTCTGTCACCTTCCACCCACTTGATCCACCGGTCAGCCAGCAGCAGCACGTGCTCCGTCTTCACGTCCTGGCGGGTCTGGCTGAGTTGGCCCAGGAAATTGGCCGCGGCCTTGAGCACCGCGAGTCTGGTGATACGCTCGTCCCTGTCACTCAAAACTGCGGGAGTTGTGCTCGAGCTCAGCGTCTCGAGCTCGCGGATAAAGCCCTTGTTGTCGACCTTGAGGCGCACGTGGGCACCGACCTCCGGCAGGTCCACCGGATGGAACTGGGAGACGTTGACCCACGCGCCGCCGATCTTCAGGCCGGTGGCGTTGGTGGCTTCGACCAGGCCCTCGACGTCCTGTGTCTGCACACGGCCGTTCATCACGACCATCCCCGCCGCGTGCGCCCCATGATCAGCAGTTGCGCAATGAACCACGCGGCGATCCAGATGTTCTGGTGGGTCGCTAGGACCAGCAGGACCATGACCACGTATGACGCGACGCACAGTGCGGCACCGTGCCACGGGTTCATTCGACGGTCAGTGGACATCAGAATGCCACCTCCACTTCGTCGTACTGTGGCCGCGGCCGAATGTCGGTGCGCCGCAGCACGTCTTCGATGTGGCCGTCCTCGAGCAGGCACAGCACCTCGCGCAGCAGCGGCGCCAGATCGACCAGGCGGGCGCTGTCGCGTAGCGCCGCTCGTCCGCCGGCGCGCCAGGCGGCGCCCCAGACGGCGGACGGGTCTTCCGACTCGTGCGGGTGGTGGTGTTTCCAGGCGAAGTACTCGCGGCCGGCGCTGGTGAGCTCGAGCGGGACCATGCCTCAGTCCTCCTCGAAGCGGGCGAAGATGTCCTCGTACTTCGCGGCGTTGCGCTGCTCCTCAACGAGCGCGCAGTGGAGTTGCACCGCGAGCTGATGCTTGCAGGTGCGGCGCTGGCCGTCGTAGCAGGTGCAGCTGCTGCGCGTGACGAGGTAGTAGTGGCCGCCGTCTGAGGAGCGGATGCCGTAGTACTTGTGGCTGCCGTCGCGCGTGGTGCACTTGGCCCACTGGCCGGCGTCGGCGGCGATGGCGACGGCCTTGGAGCCGCGCGGGTCGGTTTCGGAGACGAGTAGAGTGCTCATGGTTGATACCTGCCAGAACCAGGTGTTGACCTTGAGCAGGTCGGCGGTCCTAACGCTGGCCTGCTCTTTTCGTGTCACGCGCTCATTATAGTCCAGGCGCTACATACGCACAACATATAATGGACGCATGCAATACATACACGATCCTGTCAGTCGGCGCGCGCGCGCCCTGCGCCTGGCCCACGCGCTCACCCAGCAGGAGCTCGCCGACCAGGCCGGCGTCTCGCGCCACGCCATCCTGCGCCTCGAGACCGACGCCCGCCGCACCCGGCCGACCACCATCCGCGCCGTCGCGCGCGCGCTTGGCGTCGCGCCCACGGCGATTACCATCGGCTCGTAGATGCGCTTAGCTATTTATTGTCACTACGTCTCCACGTCCGCCCAACAAATAGATAATGGGCGTGCATGGCTCACGAGCACGAGACGGCCGCCGAATGGTTCTCGTTTACTGCGGCCGACGTGTTCGACGAGTACAACAGTCGTCTGGCGCAGGAGGGCGACATGACGCAGGCTAGGGTACGCCCGCTGTTCCTCAAGCGGGCCGTGGGTATCATCCGCGTCTCAGAAGTCGGCGATCGGGAGGGCGAGCGGTTTGTCTCGCCGCGGGACCAGCGCCGCGCCATCGAGCGCGTGTGCGAGACCGAGTCCTTGCGACTGGTCGACGTGTTCGAGGAGCTCGACATCTCCGCGTACCGGCGCCCGCTCGAGCGGCGACCAGGTCTCAAGACGGCAGTCGATCTGATTGAGCGGGGCGACGTCGAGGTCGTCGTGGCGTGTTACTTCGACCGCCTGTTTCGCAAGCTCACCGTGCAGGAGGAGGTGCTGCGGCGCGTCGAGGAGGCTGGCGGCCGGGTGCTGGCCGTCGACGCGGGTGAGGTGCGCACCGACACTGCGTCGCGCTGGCTGACGGCTACGATGCTCGGTATGGTGGCCGAGTATCACGCTCGGCTGACGGCCGAGAAGACGCGCGACGCCAAGGCGAACGCAGTCGCGCGCGGCATCCCACCGTGGGCCATCCTGCCGCTCGGCTACGTCCGCGGCGAGGACCGCAAGATCCACGTCGATCCGCCAGCCGCTGAGGTCGCGCGTGAGGCGTTCGCGCTGCGTGAGGCTGGCGCGTCGCTCCAGGACATCGTGGCGTTCCTGCGGCAGCGTGGTTACCCGCGGTCGTTCCGCTCGGTCCACAAGATGTTCTACAACCGCTTCTACCTGGGCGAGCTGCACTACGGAAAACTCAGCAACCCGCGCTCGCACGAGGCAATCATCGACGGGCGCCAGTTCCGCAGCGTGGCGCACATGCGGGGCGATCCGCGCGGGCCGCGGCCCGAATCGCCGAACCTGCTGGCGCGCCAGGGCTTGCTGATCTGCGGCACGTGCGGCGCGAAGATGGTCACCGGCGGTGAGAACCTGCGCAACCGACCCGACGCGCCGCGGAAGCGCTACTACGACTACCGCTGCGCGGCCATCGTTAGCCCAGACTGCACACGCCGCCCGTACATCGGCGCCGTCAACCTTGACGCTCATGTCGTGGCGTACGTCAAGCAGCGCCTGGGTGACGCGCGGGGGCGCTGGTCGAGCGACGAGCGCCTGATCGACGCTGAAGGTGAGGCGAGTGACAAAGGCCGCCGCTTCGAGGCCGCCGTGCAAGCCTTCGACGGGCTGGGCGACGTGTCTGCTGTACAGGCCAAACTGCGCGACATGCAGGCCGACTACGACGCGGCGCGCGAGCGGCTCGAGGAGTTACGCGCTGCGTTCGGGACGCCGGCGCTGGCGTCGCTGACGGACTGGGATGACATGACCCTCGCCGAGCGGCGCGCCATCCTGCGCGTGGTCATCAAGCGCATCACGGTCAGCCCCGGTCGCGGCCGGCTTGACCAGCGGGTCGCGATCGAGCCGTTCGAGGAATAGGCGCTTCGCCACGCCGTCCAGGATGCGCTCGACGTCGCGGAGCACGCGCGGCGGGACGGGATCGGTCACGCCCTCCAGTGTGCGGCGTCACAGTCGGTGCATGATGGACAAACGCGGACAAATCCGGTTTGTCCCTGCGACTGCGTCTCAGCGCAGGTCGGCGACCCTCAGACGCAAGGCTTTGGCGAGCTTGCTGGCGGTCGACGGCCAGGTGTCGCGGCCCGCCTCGATCTTGATGATTGAGGTGCGGGAGACGCCAGACTTCTCTTCGAGCTGCTCCTGGGTCAGGCCCTCATCAAGGCGTCGATCTCGCAGACGCGACAACTTCAACACACATGATGGTCGTAAGCGCGACGTAGGCTGCACAATGACGCCTGGGTGTTGAGGACGGGTTGCCAGCGTATCACGGTGAGTTGGTTTCGACAATTAGCCGAATGGCCAATACACGAGGTGCTTACAGCTCGTTTACGCTGTCTTTAGACTCGTTACAGGGCCTAGGGCAGGGTGGCAGCTGCGCTAGTCCGACGCCGCACCGCCGGGCCACCGCGAGCCTCATGCGCTAGAACGCGTGTTCTATACTCTGGGTTGCATGGGGGCTCGCCGCAGGTGGACCGTGATTTCGTTGCCGGCAACTGGACAGATTTCGAATGTGTCCGCGTTTGTCATGCCGGAGCGTGCCGGCATGCCTGACGATGGAACGGTGCTCCCCTGGCTACGGCAGGCTGGTCTGTTTCCGGAGTTGATAGAGCTCGAGCGCGAGCGGCTGCAGATCAAGGTCGAACGCGAGCGTCTGAAGCTCGAACGCGAGCAGGCCCGAGGCCACCACAGGCACCAGACCCCGCACGCGCCGCCACCCCACACCCGCGCGCGAGATGGCTATCGACCGCAGGACAAGGCGTTCCGGGAGTATGCGAGTGCTCGGCGACGCTTCGTCGAATGGGAGGACGCCGTGCGTGCGCTGGGCGAAGCGGTTACCCCGGCCGGGCTGCAAGTGCATGCAGGCGCCCCGCATCCCAGGACGCAGGCGCACATCATGGCGTTTCTGGGCCTGCGCTATCCGCAGGATTGGCCGCCCTCGACGTGGCCGGCAGCGAGTGTGCGTGACAAATAGCGTTTGTACGCGTTTGTCCATCTTTTGCCGTTGACCGTGGTGCAGCATGGTGCGTATGCACCGGCTGCAGTTCGAGGTGCGCGACGAGGACATCACCCCGTTGCGGGAGCTCGCCTTTCGAGATCATCGCTCGGTGCGCGACCAGGGGAGCTGGCTGCTGCACCTCAAAGTTCAGGAAGAATTCGCGAAACTCGAGCCCATCGTTGAGCCCGTCGCCGAGGTCGCGTGAGCCTGCCGAACCGGGACGACGGCTACGCCGAGCGTCGCTACTTTGCCTGGCGCGCGTCGCACCCACAGTCAGCTGACGACCCGCGCGCGGCGTGGGGGGCCGCGTGGGTCGAGAGCAGCTGGCGCACGCTGCGTGCCAACGCGGACCTGGGGCTGATGCTGAGCGAGGTCGTCGGCCGCCTGGAGACGATCGAGCGACGGCTGCACGACGCGGAAGTCGACGCCGAGGCCGAGGCCGAGGCGCAGTCGGTGTACTGGCACGCCGAGGTGCCGACGTCGTGATGTTCGCGTGGCTTCCAGCCTGGGCGTGGCTGCTCGGTGTGTGGCTGCTGGCGAGCGCGTGCTTGTGCCTGGCCTGCGCCAGGTGGTTCAGGATTCAGCGGGATGGCCGGTGATCCGCTGGCTGCAGGGGCTCAACAGCACGCCGCTCGGCGCACGGCGGGCGCAAGCGCGCGCGCAGGCCGTGCCGCTGGAGAACGACTTCAACCGCTGGAAGCAGGGCGCCTACGCCAGGCCGCGGCCGCGCGCGGCGCAGGTACGGCGCGTCGTCGCTGTCGAGAGCGAGCAGAGCTACCAGCGGCGCGTGATCGAGTACGCCGAGCTGCAGGGCTGGACGCTGATCTACCACACGTATTTTTCGGGCCGCTCGACGGCCGGCTTCCCCGATCTGGTGCTGGTGCGGCCGCCGCGGGTGCTGTTCGTGGAGCTGAAGACCGACGTTGGCCAGCTCAGGCTCGAGCAGCGGCTGTGGCAGGCGGGCCTGCTGCGCTGCCCGGGCGTGGAGTACTACTGCTGGCGCCCCCGCGACTGGGAGAGCGCCAGGACCAGACTGTCGAGGAGGGTCGCGGCGTGAGCGACGAGTTGACCGTGCAGTACGAGCGCAAATTCAGCGACGGCAACTACGGCAGCGAGGGCTACTCGATGACCTGGACGTGGACGCCTGAGGAGGACGGCGGCCCGGGCGAAGCGCTGGAGGCCGCGGCGTTGCTGCTGCGGCACCTGGTGCTGACGCAACTGGCGGGCTCGCTGTCGTCGACGGTCAGCTTCTCGGCGATGCGCGAGCTGCACGCGAAAGACCCCAAGCCGGATGGCGAAGCGGAGCCAGCGGCTGAGGACCTGGAGGACCTGCCGTACTAATGAGCATCGACGAGAAAATCCTCGACTACTGGCTCAAGGACACCGTGCCGGAGCTCTGCCAGCAGTTTGGCTGCAATGAACCCGTGGCGACGTACTGCCCCTTATGCCGCGGGTGTTTCTGCCACGAGCATGACCAACTCACACCGGTGCGCCGACACGACTGCCTCAAAGGACGCGCGGAAGCGGCATGACGCTGAGCGACGACGCGACGCGCATCTACATCATCTTTGCCGCGTTGGTGGCGCTCATCTGCCTGTTCGTCATCCGGAGCCTGAAGTAGTGGCGCGCTTCGTGGCCGGTGCGGTGTTCGGCCTGGTGGTGGGCACGGTGCTCGGCGCCGCGGCCGGCCTGCATGCCGATGACGTCCAGGCCGAAGTGCAGGAGGCCGCCGTGGTGGCCCACGTGGACCCGGTCGAGCTGCAGGGCGCGGTGAATTCTGTCGGCGTCGACCCGTACACCTACCTCAGGTCCACGGGCGAATTGCCGCCGATTGCGCTCTCCGGGCCAGCGCCCCCGCCGCCGGTCAGCAGCGTGTGGGACCGCCTCGCGAGCTGCGAGTCCAGCGGCCGCTGGAATGCAAGCACCGGCAATGGCTTCGCCGGCGGCTTGCAATTTCAGTTGTCTACGTGGCGGGCGTATGGCGGCACGGGCTCGCCGGCGCAGGCGTCGCGTGCGCAGCAGATCGCCGTCGCGCAGCGCGTGCTCGCCGGGCAGGGCTGGGCCGCCGCGTGGCCGGCGTGCAGCCGGCAATTGGGGTTGAGGTGAGAGGAGGACTATGACGCAGGCGATTGAAAAGCACGAGGAGCAGGGGCTCGCCGAGCAGCTCTGGGGCCGCGAGCGGCTCGAGGTGATCAAGCAGCAAATTGCGCCAGGCGCCTCGGACGCGGAGCTCGAGCTGTTCGCCACGGTGTGCCGACGGACGCGGCTGGACCCGTTCGCCAAGCAGATCTGGAGCATCCCGCGGCGGCGCAGGGTCGACGACGCCTGGGAGTCCTATCAGGTCATCCAGATCGGCGTACATGGGCTGCGACTGATCGCCCAG
>Ga0126381_100001746_pt1 | contig 23239 bp, 21 predicted proteins | sample PanSoiMetPlot_28_FD_96465 | JGI IMG/M metagenome (GOLD analysis project Ga0126381, IMG submission 96465) | Tropical forest soil microbial communities from Panama - MetaG Plot_28 | ecosystem: Environmental > Terrestrial > Soil > Tropical forest > Bulk soil | place: Panama | collected 2016-02-17 | reverse complement strand
GCCCAGCGGCTGGCGCAGCGAGAAGCTGTCGACTTCGCTGCCGACGCTGTCGCTGAATTCACCTTTGAGCAGGTGCGGTATGCCCGTCGCGAACTCGACCACTTCGATGCCGCGAGTGATCGAGCCCTCGGCGTCGACCAGCGTCTTGCCGTGCTCCTGAGAAACCAGCCGTGACAAGTCCTTTTTATGGCTCTCCATCAGATCGCGAAAGCGCATCAGGATGCGCGCGCGTCGCAGCGGCGGCGATGCGCGCCATCCGGGAAATGCGGCAGCAGCCGCCTTTGCGGCGATGGCGACATCTTCGGCGTCGGCTAGAGGCACGTGCCGCAGCACCTCACCTGTCGCAGGATTGGTCACTTCGGCGTAGCGAGTTGTATGCGCAGACACGGCGCGGCCGTCGATCCACAACGGCAAGCGTTCGAGGGTCGTCAAGTCCATGATCTTCTCCTTCCGATGCGCTTCCCGATGCCAGGGCTCGTCAGGCTAGCATAACAAGGGTTTCTCGCGAGTACCCGATCACTTTACTCGAATGACCGGCCCGATCTGGATTCGTTCGCGCCGAAGCTTGCCGATTGACTGTGCAGACGGTGCCCGAAATACTTCGCTGTGGCGCGATGGTCCGCCTCCCTGCAACCTTCAACCAAGAGATGCCCATGACCGAAGGCCCGATGCGCACGCCTGCCGCCGTGCGCGATGTGACTTATCACTTGCACCCTTCGACCAACTTGCGCCAGCTGGAAAGCGAAGGGCCGCTCGTCATCAGCCGCGGCGAAGGAATCTACGTGTTCGACGAGCAGGGAAACCGCTATCTGGAAGGAATGGCGGGCCTGTGGTGCGCGTCGCTGGGATTCTCCGAGCGCAGGTTGGCGGAGGCGGCCTACCGGCAGCTGCTCGAGCTGCCCTTCTATCACAGCTTCGCCGGCAAGGTGCCGGGAATCGCCACCGAGCTTGCGGAGAAACTGGTGTCGATGGCGCCGCCGGGACTCGCCCGGGTCATTTTCGCGAACTCGGGCTCGGAGGCGAACGACACGGCGATCAAGCTCGTTTGGTATTACAACAACGCACTCGGGCGCCCGAACAAGAAGAAGATCGTCGGCCGGCACAAGGGATATCACGGCATGACGGTGGCCACCGGCAGCGTCACCGGGCTTACCTATGTGCAAAACGATTTCGACCTGCCCCGGGGTCCCTTCGTGCACACCGGCTGCCCTCACCATTATCGATTCGGCCGTGCCGGCGAAAGCGAAGAGGCGTTCGCGGCTCGTCTTGCCGGCGAGCTCGAAGAGCTGATCGTGCGCGAAGGTCCCGACACGATCGCCGCATTCTTTGCCGAACCGGTGATGGGAGCCGGCGGCGTGATCGTGCCACCGTCGACGTACTTCGAACGCATCCAGGCACTGCTGCGCCGATACGACGTGCTCTTTGTCGTCGACGAAGTGATCTGCGGCTTCGGTCGCTCAGGGGCCATGTTCGGCTCGCAAAAGTTCGGTCTCGAGCCCGACATCCTTACCTGCGCCAAAGCGCTGACTGCCGGCTATGTGCCGATGTCGGCCACGCTGGTGTCCCGCGCCATCTACGAAGTCCTGCTCGGGCAGAGCGACAAGCTGGGCATTTTCGGGCACGGCTACACCTACTCCGCACACCCTGTGCCCGCAGCGGTCGCGCTCGAGACGCTTCGCATCTACCAGGAACGGGACATCGTCGGACATGTTCAGCGCGTCGGTCCGCGGCTCCAGGCAGGGTTGCGCCGGCTCTCCGATCATCCGCTGGTCGGCGACTCCCGCGGAATTGGCTTGATCGGTGCGCTTGAGCTGGTGCGCGACAAAGGAACGCGCGCGAGCTTCGACCCGAAGGCCGGTGTCGGCGCGCATTTCGTCAAGCGCGCGCAGCACCACGGCGCGATCCTGCGCAACATGGCAGGCGATGTCATCGCCTTCTCGCCGCCGCTCATTATCACCGAGCCGGAGATCGATGCGCTGCTCGAGTGCGCGTCCCGCGCGCTCGACGACACACTGGCGATGGTCCGCGAACCGGGGTTAATCGTATGACTCGGGCGGACGCGTCCAGGCGTGTCCGCGCCGCGCAGGTACGCGAATTGGCGTACGATGGCGGTTCTTCGCGAGCCTCAAATCGCGACCACGTCAATGGCGGCTAGATCTCTATCGGCAGTGGCCATCGAGCGCCCCGTGGGCAACGACGCGGTGGTTCGATTTGTCGGCGTGCACAAGACCTACGATGGCGTGAGCCGCGTCGTCGATCATCTCGACCTCGACATAGTTCGCGGAGAGTTTCTGACCTTGCTTGGCCCCTCCGGCTCGGGCAAGACGACCACGCTCATGATGCTGGCAGGATTCGAGGCGCCGACGGCGGGAGAGATCCTGCTCGACGGCCGCGCGATCGGCAGGCTGCCGCCGCACCGGCGCGATATCGGCATGGTGTTCCAGCATTACGCACTGTTTCCCCACATGACAGTGGCCGACAACGTGGGCTTTCCGCTGTCGGTCAGGCGCTTGCCCGCGGCCGACATCGCCGCGCGCGTCGAGCGCGCACTCGACATGGTGCAGCTTCGCGCCCTGGCGAGCCGGCGCCCGGCACAGCTCTCCGGCGGCCAGCAACAGCGTGTCGCGGTGGCGCGTGCGCTGGTCTTCGAGCCCAAGCTCATTCTTATGGACGAGCCGCTGGGAGCGCTAGACAAGCAGCTGCGTGAGCAAATGCAGCTCGAGATACGGCGCCTGCACCGAGAGCTCGGCGTCACCATGGTCTACGTCACGCACGACCAGAGCGAGGCGCTCACCATGTCGGATCGGATCGCCGTTTTCCATCAGGGGTGCATTCAGCAGATCGATGCGCCGGAAGCGATCTATGCGCGGCCCTGCAATGCATTTGTCGCCCGCTTCATTGGCGAGAATAACCGCGTCCAGGGGACTGTGGAGCGAATCGAGGGCGCGCGTTGCGTGGTGCGCAGCGGCGACGCGGTGCTTGCCGGCACCCTCGCAGGTTCGCTTGCCACGGGAGAGAAAGCACTCGCGTCGGTGCGGCCAGAGCAGATCGTGCTTGGCGATGCGCTGACGGATTGCGCGTTGCACGGGACGCTGGCAGAAGCGATCTACCTGGGCGATCATCTGCGCCTGCGAGTCGCGGTCCGCGAAATCGGCGACATCGTCGTCAAGTCGCATGCCTCGCACGCACCGGCCGTAGGCGCTATGGTGCGCCTGGGCTGGCGTGCCGAGGATTGTCGCGTTTTCCGACTCGAACAGGAGTAATGGCGCCGTCCGCTGCCGGCGCCCGACCATCACCAGCAGCACATTCAATCACCACAGAGGAGGACAAGATGCAAAGGCGACTTCTGCGAACTCTGTTCACCGCCGCCGCTATGGCCGGTCTCGCGCTCACGGCGCAGGCGCGTGATCTCACCGTCGTGTCTTGGGGTGGCGCGTATCAGGACGCGCAGCGCGAGGTGTATTTCAAGCCGTACATGGCCAGCGGCAACAAGATGGCCGAAGAGAGCTGGGACGGCGGCGTGGGTACGCTGCGCGCGAAGCTCCAGGGAGGAAACAACAACTGGGACGTCGTGCAGGTCGAGTCGGAAGAGCTTCTGCTCGGCTGCGAGGAAGGGCTGTTCGAAAAGCTCGACTGGACCAAACTCGGTGGCAAGGACAAGTATCTGTCCGATGCCGTCAACGATTGCGGCGTAGGTGCGATCGTCTACAGCTTCGTGCTCTCCTATGACGGCGACAAGATCAAGGGCGATGCGCCGAAGAGCTGGTCGGACTTCTGGAACACGCAGAAATGGCCCGGCAAGCGGGCGCTGCGCAAAGGGCCGAAGACTACGCTCGAGATCGCGCTGATGGCCGACGGCGTCGCGCCCCAGGACGTGTACAAGACACTGGGCACGCCCGCGGGAGTGGATCGCGCGTTCGCCAAGCTCGATCAGCTCAAGGCCAACTTGATCTGGTGGGAAAAAGGTTCGCAGCCGCCTCAGCTTCTCGCTTCAGGCGAAGCCGCGATGGTCGACGCCTACAACGGGCGGATCGCTGCAGCAAACGACAAGGACAAGAAGAACTTCAAGATCGTGTGGACCAATAATCTCTACACCATCGACTCCTGGGTAATCATGAAGGGCTCGCCCAATAAGGCGGACGCGGAGAAGTATCTCGTCTTTGTCAACGACCCGAACAATCAGAAAAATCTGCCGCCGAAGATACCCTACGGCGTGACGACCAAGGCGTCGACGGGACTGATCGACAAGAACGTCTTGCCCAATCTGGCAACGGCGCCCGAAAACATGAAGAGCGCGGTATACATCAACGACAAATTCTGGCTGGAGAACCTGGACAAGCTGAACCAGCGCTTCAACGCCTGGGTCGCCAAATAGCTCCGACGCCTGGTCGGCGCCCGCGTGCCTTGCGGCGGGCGCCGCGGCGTCTTCCTGCCGCGAATCGTATTCGGATGCGTGCATGACGACCGCAGCCGCGATACTCGACGATCGTGGCCTCGCGCGCGGTCTCGCGCGGTCGCAGCGCCGGATCAAGCTGCGCGCCATCGCGCTGACTTTGCCGTTGCTGCTGTTTCTGCTCGCGACCTTCGTCGGGCCGATCGGTGCACTGCTCACCAAGAGCGTCATCGACAGCGATGTCCCGCGCATTCTTCCACGCGTTACAGCAGCCTTGCAGAACTGGGACGGGCGGTCGCTGCCGCCCGAGCCCGCATGGATCGCGCTCGCTGACGACGTTCGCGCCGCGCGCGCGGAAGGCAACCTTGCCTCAGCGGCGACGCGCCTCAACTACGACGTGACGGGCTACCGGTCGCTTTTGTTTACAACCGGCCGTCGTCTCCCCGACAAGATCGAAGGCAGCGCTCGCGACGCTTTTCTCGAGATCGATCCCAAATGGGGAGAACTCGAAACCTGGGGTGCGCTGCGCCGCGCCGCGGGGCCAGTCACCGATTTTTACCTGCTCGCCGCGCTGGATTTGAGGCGCGACGCGAGCGGGCATATCGCCCCGGAGAAGGACGACGAAGTCGTTTTCCGGAGCATCCTGGGTCGCACGCTGTGGATCTCCGGAATGGTCACCCTCATCTGCCTGCTGATGGGCTACCCGACAGCGTGGTTCCTGGCGCAGCAGACCGGCCGCAAGGCGGCGATCCTTCTGTTTCTGGTCCTGCTCCCGTTCTGGACCTCGCTCCTGGTGCGCACTGTCGCCTGGGTGGTGCTGCTGCAGCGTGAGGGCGTGGTCAACGACGCGCTGTTGACTGCGGGCCTCATCGTCGAGCCGCTGAAGATGATCTTCAACCGATTCGCAGTCTACGTTGCCATGGTGCACGTGCTGCTGCCATTCATGATCCTGCCGCTCTACAGCGTGATGAAGTCGATACCGCCGTCGTACCTGCGCGCCGCCGCCTCGCTCGGCGCGCCACCTTTGGTCGCTTGGCTGCGCGTCTATGTGCCGCAGACGCTGCCCGGCGTCGGCGCTGGTTGCCTCATGGTCTTCATCCAGGCGCTAGGCTATTACGTCACGCCGGCGCTGGTCGGCGGCGCCGATGATCAGATGATCAGCTATTTCGTCGCCTTCTATGCGAGCAAGACCATCAACTGGGGGATGGCTGCGGCGCTGGCGTTGATACTGCTGGCGACGACGATGGCGCTCTACACCGTCTATCAACGCCTGATAGGCCTCGACCGGATGCGCCTAGGATGAGCAGCGACACGCAGACTGTAGGCCAGCGACTAGCGGCGGCGCTGCAAGCGGGCATTGCTTATGCCGTGCTTGCGTTCCTGGTCGCGCCGATCATCGTCGTCGTGCCGTTGTCGTTCTCGTCTGGGTCCTTCTTTCATTATCCGCTGCCAGGATTTTCGTTGCGCTGGTACGAGGACTTTTTCACGTCCCAGTTCTGGCTGCCTGCGCTGAAAAACAGCCTGTTTTTAGGGTCGATCTCCGCATCGCTGGCGACTGTCCTCGGCACGCTCGCAGCGATCGGCCTGTGGCGATCCAACTTCGCTTTGCGTGGAGTAATCCTCGCGGTGCTCATTTCGCCGATGGTGGTGCCGGTGGTCATCGTCGCCGTCGGCGCTTATTTCGCTTTCGCCCCGCTGCACCTCACCGACGGCTTCACCGGGTTGATTCTCGTGCATACCGCGCTCGGCGCGCCTTTCGTGGTTATCACCGTGCTGGCGACGCTCTCCGGCTTCGATCGGAATCTATTGCGCGCCGCGGCGATCTGCGGCGCGAATCCGATCATCGCCTTCCTGCGCGTGATGTTGCCGACGATCCTCCCCGGTGTAGCGTCGGGCGCGGTGTTCGCGTTCGCAACCTCCTTCGACGAGGTCGTGGTGGTGCTGCTGATGGGTGGCCCCGAGCAGCGCACACTTCCCCGTCAGATGTTCGCTGGCATCAACGACAACATCAGCCTGACGATCACCGCGGCGGCGACGCTCTTGATCGCATTCTCCACCCTGCTGATGGCCAGTGTCGCGATGCTCAAGCGGCGGGGTGCCACCGCACGTCGGTGAGCAGCCTAGCGCTTGTAGCCCGCCATCCGCTCCAGGTATCGCGCGACGATATCGACTTCGAGATTGACTTCGCTGCCAGGGATGAGCGCGCGCAGCGTGGTCACCTGCAGGGTGTGCGGAATCAGATGGACGGAAAAGCGGCGGTTCGACACTACGTTCACTGTCAGGCTCACGCCGTCGACGGCGATCGAGCCCTTGGCCGCGATAAAGCGCGCAAGCGCCGACGGCGCCTCGATTTCGAGATCAACACCGTCGGGATTCGCGGTCGACTCGATGCGGATCACGGTGCCGACGCCATCAATGTGGCCGGTCAGCAGATGCCCGCCAAGTCGATCGCCGAACCGCAATGCCTTCTCGAGATTGACCTCGCGCGCACGATCGAGACCACTGGTGCAGCGAAGCGTCTCGGCGGAGACGTCGAAGCTCAAACTCGAGCCCTCGATTGCGACGACGGTGAGACAGCAACCGGCGACCGCGACGCTGTCGCCAATCCGCACGTCGGAGACATCGAGCGCTCCGGCCGAGACTGCCAGTCGCAGTCCATCGCTTGCGCCTTCTGCGCTGTCGATGCGACCCACGGCTTCGACGATACCGGTGAACATCAGCGTGACGGCGCAGCCACTCTCGCCAGAATCCGCCAGTCTTCGCCGACGCGATCGACATTTCGGATGCGCAGCGCAAACCTGTCCGCGAGAGAGGCGAGTGCAACCGGCAGGTCGAACATCCCGCGCGCGGGATCGCCAAGCAGGCAAGGCGCCAAGTAGACAAGCAGTTCGTCGACCAAACCTGCCGCGAGCAATGCTCCGCTGAGCTTGGCGCCCGCCTCGACGTGCATTTCGTTAATCTCGCGCTTGCCCAGCACGTCCAGCATCGCCGCTAGATCGATGCGGCCGTCGCGATCAGGCACCTCCATGGTCTCAACATGAGGCGGCCAGTTGGTCCGCGGTGGCGTCGCCGTGAACACGAGTACCTGCCCAGGGCCGAATACGCGAGCGCCGGCAGGCGTGTCGCCGTAGCGATCGACGATCACCCTTAAGGGTTGCCGCGGCGTATCGACTTCACGCACGGTAAGCTGAGGATCGTCCTGCCGCACCGTGCCGATGCCGGTAAGGATGGCGCACGCGCGGGCGCGCCAGCGATGACCATCGGCACGCGCGGCAGGCCCGGTGATCCACTGACTGGCTCCGTTGTCGAGCGCGGTGCGCCCATCCAGGCTCGACGCTACCTTCACGCGCACCCACGGGCGGCCCGTCTCGATCCGTTTGATCCAGCCCGGATTGAGCTCGCGCGCCTCGTCCTCGAGCAGCCCGACTTCGACGCTGATGCCGGCCCGGGCGAGTCGATCGGCTCCGTGCGCTGCCAGCTCGTAAGGGTCGCGCATCGCGGCCACCACGCGGCTGATGCCGGCAGCAAGCAGCGCATCGGTACACGGCGGCGTGCGCGCGTGATGATTGCACGGCTCGAGCGTGACATATGCGGTGGCGCCATGCGGGTCGTTGCCGCGCCCCTGCACATCGTCCAGCGCGCGCGTTTCGGCATGAGCCTGGCCGGCGCGTTCGTGCCAGCCCTCGCCAAGAACTGTACCCTCGCGCGCGATCACGCAGCCCACGCGTGGATTGGGAGTCGTGGTGAACATGCCGCGCTCGGCGAGCACAAGCGCGCGAGCCATCAACGCGCGGTCGCTCAAGATCATCGAATGATCGAACGCCAAGCGGGCGTTTAGCGCGGCTTGCGCCTGGACGGCACCGGCTCGACTTCCTTCAGCGCATCGCGGAAGTCGGCGACGTCCTGAAAGCTGCGATATACCGAAGCGAAACGGATATACGCCACCTTGTCCATTTTGTAGAGCTCCTGCATCACCATCTCTCCGATCTGCCGCGACGGAATCTCCCTCTCGCCCAGACCGAGCACGCGCTGGACGATCCGCTCGACCGCTTGATCGACGTACTCGGTGGGGACCGGACGCTTGTGCAACGCGCGTTGAAAGCCGTTGCGGATGCGCGCAACGTCGAAATCGGCGCGCGTGCCGTTCTGCTTGACGACCTGCGGCAACCTGAGCTCCGCATTCTCATAGGTCGTAAAACGCTTCTGGCAGGCGAGACAACGCCGGCGCCTGCGAATCGAATCGCCGGCCTCGGAGACTCGCGAATCGACGACCTGCGTATCAGGGCTGCCGCAGAAAGGGCACTTCATTTTTCGAAGACAGCGCGAGAGCGGCGGGGCGTTGGCGACAAACCTCCCGGCGGGGCCGGCAGATCTCCGCGGTCGGAACGGATTGCCTCTCCCGTTCCGAGGTCATCCGTACACGGGGAATTTCTGGGTGAGCGTCTTGACCGCTGCCGCAACCCTTTTCGTCGTCTTGGAATTCTGCGGATCATCGAGAACGTCGGCAATCATATGTCCGAGTTCCTCGCATTCGATTTCGCTGAAACCGCGCGTGGTGACTGCTGGGCTCCCGACGCGGATGCCGCTGGTGACGAAGGGCTTTTCCGGGTCGTTGGGGATGGCGTTCTTGTTCACCGTGATGTGGGCCCGTCCGAGCGCGGCTTCGGCGTCCTTGCCGGTGATCTTCTTCGGACGCAGGTCGACAAGAAACAGATGCGAATCGGTGCCGCCGGAGACGATACGCAAGCCCCGCTCCTGAAGCACCACAGAAAGTACTCGTGCGTTTTCGAGGACGCGTTCCTGGTAGATCTTGAAGTCGCGCGACAGCGCTTCCTTGAAAGCGGCGGCCTTGGCGGCGATGACATGCATCAGTGGCCCGCCCTGCAGCCCCGGAAACACCGCCGCGTTGATCGCTTTTTCGTGCTCAGCGCCGGCGAGAATGAATCCGCCACGAGGGCCCCTCAGCGTCTTGTGGGTCGTGCTGGTAACAAAGTGCGCCGCTCCGACAGGCGAGGGGTAGAGACCTGCAGCGATCAATCCCGCGTAGTGCGCGATGTCCGCCATGAGGTATGCGCCCGCCGCGTTGGCGATCTCCCTGAACCTCCGCCAATCGATCACCCGCGAATATGCCGACGCTCCAGCGATAATGAGTTTCGGTTTGTGCTGAAGCGCGAGCTGCTCTGCGGCTTTGTAGTCGATTAGCTCGGTCTCGGGGTCGAGTCCATAGGCGACCACGTTGAACCACTTGCCCGAGAAGTTGACCGGCGACCCATGCGTGAGATGCCCACCGTGGGGAAGCGACATCCCCAGAATGGTGTCGCCGGGCTTGAGTGTGGCAAAGAATACCGCCTGGTTCGCCTGCGCGCCGGAATGGGGCTGCACGTTCGCGAACTGGGCATCGAAGAGCTTCTTGGCGCGGTCGATCGCGAGCTGCTCGGCGACGTCGACGAACTCGCAGCCACCGTAGTAGCGCTTGCCGGGATAGCCTTCGGCGTACTTGTTGGTGAGCTGCGACCCTTGAGCCGCCATGACCACCGGGCTCGCGTAGTTCTCCGAGGCTATGAGTTCGATGTGGGCTTCCTGCCGCTCGTTTTCGCCGCTGATCGCGGCCCAGAGCTCGGGATCGGCCTGGTTCAACGTCTGCGCGCGGCTGAACATGGGGCTGGCGCCATCCAAAAGCGGTGATTTTACCATTGCTCACGAGGATTGCTCCGCCGCGGGTGATGGAATCGGCGCAGCCCGGCGCTGACGATTGCCAAGCCGTATGGCGCAAGGTACTCTTGCGCGCTGGTCAGCCGGTCCGGACAAGCGACGCGGACGCGGCAAGAGCTGTCATCGTAGGGAGGACTCTTCTTGTCACCGCTGCTGTCGTTCTCGCGGCTGATCGATCGTTTGAACGAGAAGGTCGGCCAGCTGTTCTTCTGGTTGGTGCTGATAACGGTTCTGGTCAGCGCTGCCAATGCCGTTGTGCGCAAGCTGTTCAATTACAGCTCCAACGGCCTGCTCGAGATCCAGTGGTACTTCTTCTCGGCCATCTTCCTGTTTCTCGCCGGATACACGCTGTTGCGCAACGAGCACGTGCGCATCGACGTGATCGCCGGGCGCCTGTCCAAGCGCAGCCAGACCTGGATCGACATCCTGGGCACGCTGTTCTTTCTGCTGCCGATGGCAATCCTGCTTGCCTGGCTGGCGTGGCCGGTGTTCGTCGAGGCGTACGAACGCCACGAGGTGTCGACCAATGCCGGCGGCCTCATCATCTGGCCGGCGCGCCTGCTGGTGCCGATCGGCTTCGTGCTGCTCGCGTTGCAGGGCATTTCGGAGCTGATCAAGCGCGTCGCGTTCCTGCGTGGCCTTATTCCGGATCCTTCGGAGAAGCACGTCGAGAAGACCGCCGAAGAAGAGCTGGCAGACGACATCATCAAAGCGCGTGGTGAGCAGCAGATAGCAGAAGAGATCGTCAAGGAAGCGAAGGACGATCGGCCATGACGGCCTTCCTGATCGAGAACATCGCGCCGCTGATGTTCGGCACGCTGGTGGTCGTGCTGCTGCTGGGTTACCCGGTGGCGTTCTCCCTCGCCGCCGTTGGCATCGGCTACGCGATCCTTGGCATTCAGCTTGGACTGCTGACGCCGGCGCTGCTGCAGGCGTTGCCTGAGCGCCTCTGGGGCGTGATGTCCAACGACACGCTGCTTTGCGTTCCGTTCTTTACCTTCATGGGACTTATTCTCGAGCGCAGCGGCATGGCCGAGGACCTGCTCGACACCATCGGCCAGGTGTTCGGGCCGGTTCGAGGCGGCATCGCCTACGCGGTGATTTTCGTGGGGGCGCTGCTCGCGGCCACGACCGGCGTGGTGGCTGCGTCCGTGATTTCGATGGGCCTCATATCCCTGCCGATCATGCTGCGCTACGGCTACGACCGGCGCTTCGCTTCGGGTGTGATCGCTGCCTCAGGAACGTTGGCGCAGATCATCCCGCCGTCGCTGGTGCTCATCATCATGGCCGACCAGTTGGGCAAGTCGGTCGGCGACATGTACGCCGGCGCCTTCATCCCCGGCATAACGCTGGCTTGTCTTTACGCCTTCTACACCATGGGCGTCTGCGCGGTGAGGCCACAATGGGCTCCTGCTCTCCCCGAAGAAGCGCGCACACTGCGCGAGCCCAGCGGAGCGCCGGGAACGCGATCGCTCGCTGTGCTGGCCATACTGTCGGCGGTTGCCGCCGTGGTCTTTGCCAGGTGGTACCTACCCGCAGATAAACCGACCGATGAAACCATCGTGCTCTCGGCGTCGTTCGGAACCGGGGTCGCATTCTTCGCGGCTGTTATCAACCGCCTTCTCAAATTCGGACTGTTGTCGCGCCTGGCCGAGCGGGTGACCTTCGTGCTGATACCGCCGCTCGCGCTGATCTTCCTGGTGCTGGGCACCATCTTTCTCGGCATCGCCACGCCCACCGAAGGCGGCGCCATGGGTGCGACCGGTGCGCTGATCATGGCGCTCGCACGGCGCCGGATTTCATGGAAGCTGCTCAGGCAGGCGATGGACACGACGGCCAAGCTGTCCACCTTCGTCGTGTTCATCCTGATCGGGGCGCGCGTCTTCAGCCTGACTTTTTACGGAGTCAACGGCCACGTCTGGGTGGAGCACCTGCTGTCGAGCCTGCCTGGCGGACAGCTCGGCTTCCTGATCGTCGTCAATATCGTCATTTTCGTGTTGGCGTTCTTCCTCGACTTCTTCGAGCTGTCGTTTATCGTGATCCCACTGGTGGGGCCGGTCGCGGACAAGCTTGGTATCGATCTGATCTGGTTCGGCGTTCTTCTGGGCGTCAACATGCAGACCTCGTTCATGCATCCGCCTTTCGGATTCGCCCTGTTCTACCTGCGCAGCGTCGCGCCGGCCAAGGACTACGTCGACAAGGTCACCAAGAAGCTCACGGCGGGCGTTCGGACCAGCCAGATCTACTGGGGTGCGGTGCCGTTCGTGATCATCCAGATCATCATGGTGAGCCTCGTCATCGCTTTGCCGCAGATGGTGATGGTCTACAAATCGAAAGAGAGCGTGGTCAACCCGAACGACATCGAAATCCAGCTTCCGCCGGCGGAGGCTCCGCAGCCTGGAGCCACACCCTCCGATCAGCAACAGCAGGAAGGCGCCGACTCGGACGCCAAGTCGCTCGAGGAACAGTTGAAGGCCATGCCGACTGCGCCACCCGCCAAGTAGGCCGCCAGCCGCAAAAAAAGCCCCGCTCGCGCGGGGCTTTTCGTCAACGCTTCGATCAGGAGCCGCCGCGGTGGACGTCAACCCTTCTTGGCAGGTTGCTGGCTTGCGCTGGCCATGAACAGGTCGAAGTTCTGCTCGGTGACGCGGAACCACAGGATCTCCTCGCCACGGAAAGCCTTCCACGGCTCGTAGACCTTCTTGAACTTGGGATTGGTCTCGGCGAATCCATCGTAGACCTCGGTCGCCGCTTTGTACGATGCCTGCATGATCTCGCGCGGGAACGGCCGGAGCTGCACGCCCGACGCAACCAACCGCCTCAGCGCGGCCGGGTTCAGCGCGTCGTACTTCGCAAGCATATCGACATTGGCTTCCGCGCACGCCGACTCGAGGATTGACTGGTAGTCTTTGGGCAGTTCGTTCCAGGCCTTGGTGTTGACGAAGAGATCCAGCTCGGGACCGCCTTCCCACCAGCCGGGGTAGTAGTAGTACTTGGCGATCTTGTAGAGCCCGAGCTTTTCGTCGTCGTACGGACCAACCCATTCCGCGGCGTCGATCGTGCCCTTTTCCAGTGCCGGGTAGATATCTCCGCCGGCGAGTTGTTGCGGCACCAGACCGAGCTTTTGCAACACCACACCCGCCGAGCCGCCGATGCGCATCTTCAACCCTTGCATATCAGCGACGGTCTTCAGCTCCTTGCGGAAGAAGCCGCCCATCTGCGCGCCCGTATTGCCCGCAGGAATGTTGTAGACGTTGTAGTCCTTCATGAACTCGCGCATGAGCGCAAGTCCTCCGCCGTGGTACATCCAGGCATTCTGCTGGCGGGCATTTAAACCGAAGGGAATCGCGCAGGCGAAGGCGAAGGTCGGATCTTTGCCGAAGAAATAATAGGGCGCGGTGTGACAACACTGGACCGTCGCGTTCTGGACCGCATCGAGCACCTGCAACCCGGGAACGATTTCGCCGGCGGCAAACACCTGGATCTGAAACTTGCCGTTGGTCGCCGCGGCACAGCGCTTGGAGATAACTTCGGCACCACCGAAAATGGTGTCAAGGCTCTTGGGGAAGCTCGAAGCCAGGCGCCACTTGACCTCGGGCTGCGTGCCCTGGCCGATGGCGGGAGCGGCGACGGCTCCTGCGGCAAGCCCAGCACCCGCCTTTTTCAAGAATGAACGACGTTCCATACATGTCCTCCAAATCAAAATTGAATGCCAGTCTGACCCCTGCTTCGGCGGGTTGCGGACGCGCTCTGCGGCGGGTGTCATCACCCTCGACGTCCTGACCACCACTGCCTCGAGTCTGGCGCGATTTTAACCCATTCGCTGTCAAAACCCTTGCGGGATGGGTGGCGGGGCGGCGGCCTTCCCTCACTCGCTTGCCGCGGCCTCCTTGTACCGTCTCAGTAAGGCTCCGCTTGCGCGTCGGCCGCCGCGTCGACTCGCAATTCCCCGTCGATCCCCACTTCGCTGCGCTCGTGGGGCCCCTCGCCGGGCTCTCGCGACGCTACCCCTCGAGCTTGCGCACCGCATTGAACAGTGCCCAGGCCCATCCCGCTTGTCGCTCCAGAGTCTGGGTGAATCGAATCAGGTAGCGTGCATTTCCGGTGTCGAGTTCGACCATACCTCCGGGCAGGAACCGATCGTCGGGGCCGATCAAGCTGCGCTGCGCTGCCTGCCGATTGTCCTTATGCGCCGGCAAATAGACACCAAAGAACGGCCGGTCGACCCCGGTGCGGCCCGCGTCGATTGGGGGCGCCCAGGTTCGCAATAAAACGCGCACCATGCGACGTGCGATCACCTCCACGCCACAGATTACTTCGTCGACCTGCTGCCGCTGCATGCGGCGCACTACCCCCAAAGACCACCCCTCGGGGTCGCGAAACGCGATCATCTCGCCCAGCCTCGCCGGCGCGTCCTTGGCCGGGGCAAGCAAGCGGCAGCCGGTCTCGCTCAAATCCGCGATCTTCCAATGCGAGCCTTTGACCTTGCGCGCAACCGAATCGGGATTAGTCGTCGGGTTAACCATCTGGGTGACTTCGTCGAAGCTGTGCTGAGCGCCTCTGGACTTGGCGTCGTTCGACAAGCGATCAACCTCGGCGACGGCCCGCGTCAGCGCTGCCAGACCGACGACTACCCGCACCTCCGAGTCGACAGGCGCGGGGCGCCGCGGCGCGCGCGGGGAGAAGGCCAGCGATTCAGGGCCGTATAGCGTGGCCAGCCGCATTAGCAAAAGCTTCTCTTCACGCGGCGGCAGATCTTCGCTTCTGCGATTCTCCTCGTCCTGCTCGGGCAGCCACCGCAGCCGCTCGACGATTCGCCCATAGACCGCCGTAGAATCGAGAAACATCAGCCGGCCGCCAGCGCGCACCTTGTCGACGCGCTTTAGGCCCTGCGTTCCAGTAAGGTCGACGTAAAAGTTCGCTCCCTCCCCGGGCGGCGGGGTCAGCGTAAGGGACGCGGTCCATTCATCAAGCGCACGCGCAACCCACTCGATCTGATCCGGGGTAAAGCTGCCGCTGTCAAGCCGCATGAGCAGCAGCGCTTTGACGTACTCGTGCTCGAGCGTGGCACCCTGCTTGTCGAAGCCCTCGCCGAAGGCGAGCGGCTCGCGCTGCCAGCCGCGCATTCGCGCGAACTCGTACTGCTCGTGCAGCTCCCTCCACTGGGCCGGAATCCAGTGCCCGTATCGAAACAGCCGGTACTTGCCGTCGATGCCTTTGTGATGACCGAGACGCACAACAACTTTGGGAAGCACCGCCTTCCAGCGCTTCTGCTCGCCGTTGTAACCGCTCTTGAGCGTCGCCTGATACGCAGCGATAAAGGCCTTGACCATGTCAAAGGCGCCGTGCCACAGACGGGTTTCCACCGCGCTCGAGCGCTGGTAGTTAGCCGCATACTGAGTCGTCAGATGACTGATCACGGGATCGCAACGAGCGTCGATCCGCAATAGGGCCTCGGCCTGGTTCGGACCGATGGCGCGACGGCCGCCTGGAAACGAGGTGACCAGATCGAGCGCTTCGCGCTGCAACTGCAGCATGTCAGCCGCCGGCAGGCCCTCGATCCAACGCGACGCGGCGCTGACGTTGCGCAGCGGGTCGGAGAGCGAGCGTCGCCACGCGAGGAGTCTGTCACGGAATCCAAGGTTGGCCATCGCCGCGCTCCGCGCGTTGGCTAGTTCCCGGCGACTGTCATCGCGCCGATCAGCATCGAGCCGCATTGTCGTGATCCCCTCATGTCCACGTCATTGCCTACCGCGACGATGTCGCGATACATCTGCGTCAGGTTGCCGGCGATGGTGATCTCCTCGACCGGATGAACGATTTGCCCGCCCTCGACCCAATATCCTGCGGCGCCGCGCGAATAGTCTCCCGTTACCGGGTTGACGCCTTGACCGAGCAACTCGGTCACGAGCACGCCTCGATCCATCCGTGCGAGAAGCCCGTTGAGGTCGTCATCGCCGTGGCTGATGAGAAGGTTGTGATTGCCGCCGGCGTTGGCGGTCGATGACAGGCCCAGCTTGCGTGCCGAATAGCTCCCAAGAAAATATCCCTCGACGATGCCATCGCGCACCACGTCGCGCGGCTGCGTCGCAACGCCCTCGTCGTCGAACGGGGCAGAGGCCTGGCCGCGTCGGACGTGCGGCTCTTCGCGAATCGTGATGTGCGGAACGAAGACCTGCTTGCCCAGGCTGTCGAGCAGAAAAGATGTCTTGCGGTACAGGCTTCCACCGCTTACCGCGCTCACGAAATGACCGATAAGGCCGGTGGCGACCGGCGCTTCGTACACGACCGGACACTGCATGGTCGCGAGCTTGCGCGCCCCCAGGCGGCGCAGGGCGCGCGTTCCGGCCTTGCTTCCGACTTCGCGCGCCGGCTCCAGGTCCGAAGGCGCGCGCGCCGAGGTGTACCAGTCGTCGCGCTCCATCGCTCCGTCTTCTTCGCCGATGACGGAACAGTAGATCCCGTGACGAGAGCTCGAATATCCGCCGGAAAAACCGTGGGTGTTGGCGTAGACGAACTGCGCCTCGTGCACCGAGACCGTGGCGCCCTCGGTATTGGTGATGCGCCGATCCACCGCCAGTGCCGCGGCCTCGCACTCGCGACCCAGCTCAATGGCTGCGTCCACGGACAGATCCCAAGGATGATAGAGGTCAAGGTCGGCCCAGGCGTGCGCAAGCCGCGCCGGATCGGCGAGGCCGGCACACGGGTCATTGGAGGTATAGCGAGCGATGGTGAGCGCCTTGTCGACGGTGTCACGGATCGCGTCTACTGAAAAATCGGCAGTGCTTGCGTGCCCGCGACGCGCACCCACGTACACCGTCACGCCGATGCCTTTATCGCGGTTGTAGGCGATGGTCTCGACCTCGCCCTTGCGCACGGTCACGCTCTGACCAAACGCCTGCGAGATCTCGGTTTCGGCAGCGGTCGCGCCTCCCGCTTTCGATTCGCGCAATACGCGATCTGCAATGTCGCTCAAGACGTCTGCAGCAAGTGGAAAGCGGCTGCCCAAAGCGGTCATCGCTGCGTCTTCAAGGGGATCGTCGAGGGGATCGGTTATGATAGCAAACCGCCTGTGTGCCCGACTCGTCCGATGCCCCGACCCGACGAAACACCCCGGCAGCGGGGACAGGAGGTGCCGTCCCCGTCAACGGGTGATAGTGCGAGACATCGTTCATCCTCCCCATCCACTCAAGGTTCGTCAGAGCGGCTCTCCAAGACACGACGCAAACAAGCCATGCACGCGTTGCAGCATCTGGGCGAAACCCTGGTCGGTTTGAGCTCGCCGCGGCTGGAGATGCTCGGGCTGCCGGAGCAGCTCCTTGAAGCGCTCGAAGATGCGCGGCGGATGAACCAGCACGAGGCGCGCCGGCGACAGATGCAGTTCATCGGTCGACTGATGCGAGAGATCGACCCGGCCCCCATCGAAGCGCAACTCGCGCGCTGGCGTGAGCCTGGCAACGCTGAAAAAGCGCGCGCTGCGGCTGTCGAACGCTGGCGATCGCGGCTGCTCGCCGAAGTTGGCGCACTGGACGAGCTGTGCCGCCAGGTGCCACAGGCGAACCGCAGTCAACTGTCAGCGCTCGCCACGCGGGCGGCCGACGAGCGCGCTCACGGCACTCCGCCCCATGCCTACCGCGAACTCTTCAGGGTGCTCAATGCGCTGCTCTAGCGAACACGAATGACCGCCACTGCGTCGCTCGTCATCGGCCTCGTCTCGATCAGCGATCGAGCCTCTGCCGGTGTTTACGAAGACAAAGGCATCCCAGGCCTCAACGAATGGTTCAGCGCGGCGCTCAAGACGCCTTGGCGCATGGAGACGAGGCTCATTCCGGACGAGAAAGCCGTGATCGAGCGCGCATTGGTCGATCTTGTCGACAGCGTCGGCTGCCACCTGGTGCTCACCACCGGCGGCACGGGGCCGGCGCCGCGCGACGTCACGCCGGAGGCGACGCTCGCCATCGCGCACAGAGTTCTGCCTGGATTCGGCGAGCAGATGCGTCAGGTGAGCTTGAAGTACGTACCGACCGCGATTCTTTCGCGGCAGGTCGGCGTGACGCGCGGGCAGGCTTTGATCCTCAATCTGCCCGGCCAGCCCAAGGCGATCAAGGAGACGCTCGACGGCGTTTTTCCCGCAGTGCCCTATTGCATCGATCTGCTCGGCGGTCCGTACATCGAAACCAACGAAAGCGTGTGCAAGGCGTTTCGGCCGAAAAGCGCGCTGCGGCCACCGGCCGCCTGACGTTCGCGGCATCAGCATGCCGGACTCGAATCAGCCGCCCCCGTTCGAAGGGCGGAATCTGTATGCCATACACACCGCGCTGCGCGAATCCATCGCTCGCGAAGGCGCAGCATGGGCGGATAAGCGTCTCCACGCGTGGGGTGCTCTGCTGGGACGCGCCGAGACCTTCGCACTTGCGGAGCGCGCCAACCGTTGCTCGCCGGAGCTCAAGACGCACGATCGCTTCGGCAATCGCATCGACGAAGTCGTATTCGATCCCGCATGGCATGAGTTGATGACGCTTGCCATGCGTGAGGGCGAGCACGCTTCGGCCTGGACCGAGTCGCGTCGTGGAGCACAGGTAGCACGCGCCGCGGCCTATCTCATGCACGCCGAGGTGGAAAACGGCACGCAATGCCCGCTTACCATGACCTTCGCCGCGGTGCCGGTGCTGCGCCGGCACGCCGACCAACTGCCGTCGCCGAAGAGCGAGTGGCTGCGGCGCGTCCTGTCCCGCGAATACGATCCGCGCTCGCTGCCTGCGACTGACAAGTCTTCGGCGCTCATCGGCATGGGGATGACCGAGCGCCAAGGCGGCTCCGACGTCAGAAGCAACCAGACGCGGGCCGAAAAAGTAGGGAACGGCGAATACAGGCTCACGGGGCACAAGTGGTTCTTCTCCGCCCCGATGTGTGACGCGCATCTGGTGCTCGCGCAGGCCAGCAGCGGTCTGTCGTGTTTTTTTCTTCCACGCTTCCTTGACGACGGGGCGCGCAACGCTGTTCGCCTGCAGCGCCTCAAGGACAAGCTCGGCAACCGCTCCAACGCGTCGAGCGAAGTCGAATTCGATGGTGCGACGGCATGGCTCCTCGGCGACGAGGGTCGGGGAGTGCCGGTGATCATCGAGATGGTCCAGCACACCCGACTCGACTGCGCGATCGGGAGCGCGGGGCTCATTCACGCCGCGGTGACGCAGGCGGTGCACCATGCGACGCATCGTCGGGCGTTCGGCAAGACGCTGATCGAGCAGCCGCTGATGCGCAATGTTCTGGCCGATCTCGTGCTCGAGGACGAAGCTGCCATTGCCCTCGCCTTGAGGCTCGCGCGCGCCTTCGAGGCCGATGCCGACGCCGCTGAAGCTGCGCTGGCGCGGCTGGCGACACCGGCGCTCAAATACTGGATCTGCAAACGCACGCCGGCAGTCGTTGCAGAGGCGATGGAAGTGCTCGGCGGCAACGGCTATGTCGAGGAAAGTGCGCTGCCTCGACTCTATCGCGAAGCGCCCCTCAATTCGATCTGGGAAGGCTCCGGCAACGTGATGTGCCTCGATGTCGAACGCGCCGCGCGGCGCGAAGCAGCGGCGGTGGAGGCTCTGCTGACGGAGCTATCGCTCGCCCGAGGCGCCGACCCGCGCCTCGACCGACGTGTCGCCGCTTTGAGCCAAACATTGCGCGGTGGAAGCTTTGAGGAAGCCGATGGGCGTCGGCTTGCCGACGCGATCGCGACAACTCTCGCCGCCGCTTTGCTCGTGCGCCATTCGCCGCCTGCAATCGCCGACGCCTATTGCGCATCTCGTCTCGCCGAGACGCAATGTATTTTCGGAACGCTGGACGCAGGTACCGACCACAAGGCGATCGTCGCACGCGCTTCACCTGCCTAGAGTGAACCCCCCATAAAACAAAACGCCGAGGCGGTCGCCCGCATCGGCGTGTGGCGGCTTTGCGTCGCGAAGTCTAGTTCGTCGGAATACCCAGGATCTTCTCGGCCTTGGCCAGCGTGTCGAGCGATTCCTGGTGCTTGCCAGCCTTGTGCAGCGCCTCGCCTTCGGCGCGGTACTTCTTGACTTCGTCCATCTGCGCGGCGCTCAACTGCGGATTCTTCGCCAGCGCGTCATCGATCTTCTTCATCTCATTTGGGCAGTGAAATGCCCAAGCACTGCTCGCAAAGAGCAGGGCGCCAGCCAGCAATGCAATACGACTTTTCATCGGGTCTCCCATGCGATCGAAGGTTGCCGGCCCCCACTCCCGGGCACCACCGGCTTTCACAGCATAGCGCAGGCGGAGCGTTTTGCAAGCAGCGTGGCGCCTGCTCAAGACTCGAGCAGCAATTCGGTCCGACTGGCGGGGTCCTGCTTGTAGAACCGCGAGAAAAGTTCGTAGATCTTGGAATATTCCTGTATCAGCAGTGTGGGGTCGGCGAAGAACACTTCCGATAGAACAGCGAAGAATTCGGCCGGATTCTCGGCGGCGTAGGGATCGATGGGAGTGTTCTCTCCCTTCTCGACCCGGGACTGGAAGTGCTCGAATGCGGAATTCATGGTCTTTTGCCAGGACCGCGGCGGCATCTCCGCCGGCAAGGGCGGACAGCCATTCGCCTCGCCGCTCCTCATGTCGAGCTTGTGGGCGAACTCGTGGATCACCAGGTTCATTCCGGCCGTCGACCAGTCGGCACTAGCTTCGACGTCCGGCCACGACAAGACCACCGGACCGCCTGGCATCGCTTCGCCTGCCAGCGGCTCATGCGCGCGGTGCACCACGCCGACCTCATCCTCGTATTCGAGCTCGGTGACGAATTCGTCCGGATAGACGATGACGCTTTCCCAGCCATCGTAATAGCGGGGATCGAGATTGAGAATCAGCACGCACGCCTGCAACGCGATGATGACGCGCATCAGCGGCGTCACCTCGAAGCCGCGTGCGCCCACGATGCTCTTGTCGGCGAGGAACACGACCGCGAGCTCGCGCAAACGCTTTAGCTCTGCCTCAGTATAGATAGCAAGGAAGGGCAGGAATTCCAGCGCCTCGCGCCACATGGAGTCCGGAATGGCGGCTTGCGCGAGCAGACGGCGGCGCCTCCAGTTTCTTATCGCCTGGAACATTCAGTAGCGGAATAGACTAGGAGCTTGAGTCGCGCGAAGCCGCGGGCTCGTCGTCATTGCCGGGTGTGCCCGCGTTTGCATCCGCATCGTAGACCAGCCGCGGCTCGCTGCCGAGCAGGCGCTCGGCCTCGGCAGCAGGCAGCGCCTCAACGTCGCGCAGCTGGCGTTCGATGGCCCGGCTGCGCACCTCGGCCTCGCCGATGGAGTTGCTCGCCTGCTCGAGCTTTTTGCGCGTGGCAGCGAGCAGTTCGCCAAACCTCGCAAACTCAGTTTTCACCATGCCGAGTCGCTTCCAAACTTCGCTCGAACGCTGCTCGATCGCCAGGGTGCGGAATCCCATTTGCAGGCTGTTGAGCATGGCAGCCAGCGTGGTCGGCCCAGCGATGGTCACTCGGAAATTGCGCTGCAGAGCGTCGGCCAGCCCTGGGCGGCGCAACACCTCGGCATAGAGTCCTTCGACGGGAAGATAGAGCAACGCGAAATCCGTGGTGTGCGGAGGCGCCACATACTTGGCGTGAATGTCGGCAGCCTGATCCTTGATTCGCCGTTCGAGCGCTTTGGCATAAAGCTCGACCGCTTCTGCGTCGCCGCGCTCCTGCGCTTCGACGAGCTGCTGGTAATCCGCGAGCGGAAACTTGGCATCGATCGGCAGCCAGCAAGGTCCCCCTTCCGGATCCCGGCCCGGGAGGCGGATGGCGAACTCGACGCGTTCGTTGCCGTCGGGGCGTGTGGCAACGTTCCTGTCGTATTGAGCGCGGGTCAGGATCTGCTCGAGCAGGTTCTCGAGCTGGACCTCGCCCCAGGTTCCGCGCGTTTTGACGTTGCTCAGGACTTTCTTGAGGTCACCTACCCCTGCAGCGAGCGTTTGCATCTCGCCCAGGCCCTTGTGTACCTGCTCGAGCCGCTCGGAAACCTGTTTGAACGATTCACCCAGCCGCTGTTCCAGCGTTGCGTGCAGCTTTTCATCCACGGTGGCGCGCATCTGCTCGAGCTTTTGCGCGTTGTCGCTGCGCAGGACCTCGAGCCGCTGCTCGAGCGTCGCCCGCACCGCTTCGAGCCTCTGCTCGTTGGTCTGCGTGAGCGACGACAGGCGCTCGTTTTGGACTTGCGTGATGCTGTTGAGGAGATTCTGCACGAGCTGGGTGGACTGGTTCAGGGTTTGAGCGAGCTCGGTGCGCGCCGTCTGTGCGTTGCGCGAAGATTCGCCGCGAGCGAGCACAAGCTCCGCGCGCAACTCTCTCTCCAGCCGCTCGTTTTGCGAACTTAAAGAAGCCAACCTGACGCTCAGGTCGCTGGTACCGTTCAAACGCCGCAGCAGCGCGCTGAGACGGACAAGAGCAAACGCCACCAGCACGATGAGCAGGGCAACCGCGGCGGCGAAGGCAATAATCCAGATCGAGGAGTCCACGGCGCTAAAGTTTACGTGGTCAACGCGAGCACGGCAAAAGTCGCGAGCCAGTGTTCGCCGACGTATTCGCCGCTGTGGCAACCTTCCATCCCTGCTCGCAGATGTGCATAGGCTGCTTCCGTGGCGGCTTGCACGCGCGGATCGCCTTCCGGCAACGCGGCCGCGATGGCGCGCCAGCACCACGCGCGCGACAGATTCAATCCGTCCAGATGCACGATCATCGGATCGCTGCGATCACTGACCGTTGCCGGCGCAAACAATGCCGCCGGTCCACGCTGCGCGATGGCTGGCAGAAAACGAGAGAGCCACGCTGTGAATGCATCGCGCTCGAGCACGCGCCGCATCAGGTCGGCCTCGATCAGCGCAGGCGACAGGAAGTCCGCGCCCGACGGCTCCCATGCCCCCGGCGCATCGCGATCGGACAGATACCACTGGCGCGCCTTGGCCGTACACAGCTCTTCAAGTGCGTTCGAACCGCAAGCGCGTGCGAAGTCGAGTGCAAACGCCAGCGCGAATGCGGAATTGGGATGGGTTCCGTGGCGGATCGGATAAGCAACGCTGGGCAAGTAGGCCTGAAACCGGTCGGCGAAGACTTGGGCGAGCGGAGCGAGATTGCGTGACCAGCGACGG
>Ga0126381_100001745_pt1 | contig 23250 bp, 7 predicted proteins | sample PanSoiMetPlot_28_FD_96465 | JGI IMG/M metagenome (GOLD analysis project Ga0126381, IMG submission 96465) | Tropical forest soil microbial communities from Panama - MetaG Plot_28 | ecosystem: Environmental > Terrestrial > Soil > Tropical forest > Bulk soil | place: Panama | collected 2016-02-17 | reverse complement strand
AGAAGCGCCTGCAAGTGCGAGGGCACAATCTTCAGCACGTCCACCGGATGTTTGGACAAGTACTCGGAAAAGCGCAGCGCGTCGGTAGCCATTTCGTAGGGTATGAGATGAAGACCGCCGCCGGAGATCAATGCGGGATATATACAGGTGTTGCCAAGATCGGCGCCGAGGGTTGACACCGTGGCGAACTCGAGGCCCTGGGGATGCTCGCCCAACCCCAGCTTCTTCGTGATGAAGTCGGCGTAGTTCACCAGATTTCGATGACGCACGGCTACGCCTTTTGGCACACCGGTAGAACCGGAGGTGTAGATCACGTACACCAGGTTCTCGGGCGTAGCCCTGCACTCAGGATTTGATTTTGACTCCCTGGCCAACAACGGCTGATCGCGATCTATCACCAGCAAGGGTGCGGGCAAGTCTGGCAGCCCGGCGACCAGCTTCGATTCGGTGACCAATGCGCAGGCGCTCTTCAGTTGTTCTTCGAGTCGTGTCCGCGGATGATCAGCGTTGAGTGGCACGTAGGCACCACCAGCTTTAAGAATACCGAGCACCCCAACCATCATCGCCGTGGAGCGCTCGAGACATAAACCCACGAGCCCATCGGGACCTACCCCTTGGCGGGCGAGGAAATGCGCCAGCTGGTTGGCTTGCTGATCCAGTTCGCGATAGGTCAGAGTTTCCGCGCCGCAGCGCAGGGCCAGCCGCTCGGGAGTTCGTGCCGCTTGCTCTTCGAAAAGTTGGTGGAGACACTTATCGGCGGGATAAGGAGCGGCGGTTTGGTTCCAGTTGATGAGCAACTGATGGCGCTCGGCCGGGGAAAGCAAGGGCAGACGTGAGACCGGCGTTCGTGGATTATCGACCGCCGCGGCCAGCAGGTTGCGATAGTAACCGGCTAAGCGTTGGACGGCCGAGGGCGGCAATTTCGAGCGGTCGTAGTGAAACTGCAGGATGAATTCCGTACTGCGCCGCAGCACCTCTAGCCGTAGCTTGCAACGCTCGTTCACCACCAGCAGCCGCTCGAGCGTGAACCGCAGTCCAGGCGCGCTCTCCGTGCTACCCAGATCGGTATAGGAGAAGGCAAATGGCAAAAACGGGCTCGCGTTTTCACTCGCCTGGTTCCAGGCAAAACTTTCCTGCCAGTTCCTGGCGTCGGCCTGCGCGGTGGCAATTTTTTCAACCCATTCGCGGAAGGGAAGCTGGCCTCCGACTTCGATATGCAAGGGCAAAGCACGCGCCAATGGACCAAGCGCCGCCGCGAGTTCCTCGTACCGGCGCCCCTCAAACTCGCAGGCCACGAGCACTGCGGGATGGCCCACCACTCTTGTCAACAGGACGTTCCAGGCAGTTAGAAGTAGCGTTTCGGGTGAAGTTTTCAGTTGCTCTGCCAGAGCCTGGAGTGCCGGACTGAATTCGCGGTCCGAAATCTCGAGCCAGGCGAACTCAAACGGCGACTCGGTCTTTTTCTCCAGCGGTAAAGTGAGAGACTCCAGTGAGGCGAAATCAATGGTGCGACACTGTTCCCGCCAAAAGTCTCTTCCCGCTTTGGCTTCTTCACTGGCCGCCAACTCGTTTTGCCATTCGACCAGGTCGGCATACTGCATTACGTCACCCGAACTCTCGCTCCCCAAGACGGCGGCGAGTTCATGGCACAAGTTCTTCAGGGTTATGCTATCGGCGCAAAAAGTTGGCAGGGTTAGCAGGAGTCTTTGCCGCTCCTCGGCCACCGGGACCAGCATGGCGCGCCAGGCCGGTTCCTCTCCGCCCGTCGCCAGCCTCATGCGCTCCTGTGCGAGCAGTTCCCCGAGCTCGACGCCTGGCGCCGCTTGTGCCAGTCGAAACGGCATCTCGTCCTGGATGACTTGAAAGGGCAGCTTCACGCCGGTCTGCCGCCTCAACCGGGTACGCAGGATTTCGTACTTGGCGATGACACTCTCGATGGCCTGCTGCAACCGTTCCCTATCGATTCGTCCTTCGACCAAGATGACACACTGCGCGAACGGCAGCAGACCACGTTCCTGTTCCAGCCAGGCGCGTTCCTGCTGGTAGGAAATGCGAAATGCAACACCTGCGGATGATGGTCTGGATGACATTGTGACTTGCGCCTCAGTACGCAAACATGGTTACCGGCCCCGCTCTCCAGCCAACCTGCTTACTTTCGTCCGAGCTCGACTCAAGACCATCGGCCGCATCGGCAAGCGGGTCTCTGTCGGTTGTTGGTGGATATTCACCGAACCCCATAACGGCTGTCAGATCAACTATAGGAGCGTACGCGCCTGATTCTGTTGCTCTTTGTTCAAGAGCTCTGTTCCGGGGGAATGCGAGCTTGCCACTTTCTCAGAGGCTTGCACAAACCATGCCATTTGTCCAGATAACCGGGAAAGACTGGAAAACGAGTGTCTTCCGGCTAGGTTTAGCCAAGCGGAGACGGATGCCCGCAGCCATGGACCTGGGGAATTAGTTGCATGAAAGCGCCAGAATTTGCGGAAAAAGTTTTCCTACCGGTATGGACGGGGCAGGGTCTTGGCGTTCACATCCGCACTGGGGGGGGAGCAGTTTCGACCACGACGCCTGCTCACGCGATGGTTTTTCGAGGCATATTCTTCCGGCAGACCGAGGGGCAATGCGGTGACGAATTTCGAACCCTGATATTTTGCCCGCACCCGGACTAACTTTTCCAGTGCTTCACTGTTCAGTGGCTGTTGCTGACCAAGCAGATGGCTGATTAATGCCACTTGAGCAAAGTGCTCCACGGTTTCCATTTTCATATAGGCATGTTCGAGATCGTGGCCATAAGCCACCACCCCGTGGTTTGACATGAGCAGGGCATCATATCCTGGAACGAGAGGTTCAAGTGAGGCAGCCAACTCCGGGGTACCGGGCGTGCCGTAGCCGGCGAGCGGAATGGAACCCAGTCCAATCACGACTTCGCAAATCAAAGGACGGTCGAGCGCCAGGCCTGCGGCGGCAAAGCCAGTGGCGGTCGGGGGATGGGCGTGCACCACTCCCCGAACGTCGGGACGCAGCTTATAAATCAGCAGGTGCATGCCGATCTCGCTCGAGACCTCGCGTTTGCCGGACAGCCGCCGCCCCGCCATGTCTACGATCACCAGGTCGCTTGTATTGATAAAGCTCTTACACATGGAGGTAGGCGTTGCCAGGATCCGATTTTGGTCAAGGCGAACCGACAGGTTTCCGTCCATACCGGCAACATATCTGCGCTGGTGAAGCATCCTGCCATAGCGCACAATCTCACGCCGGTATTGACCTAGGCTCGGCACAAGCAAATGATACCCCAGACTTGGCTTCCAGCCGGCAAGGTATCTTGGTCAAAAGTTCGCTAACGCCGGTAAATTCTCGGTTTCAATTCGATACCGGGGTTTAGTTTCAGTTGTTTGTGACGTCACACTGCAGTGGTTACTGTAGTGTTGTGGGTCGTCGAATGAGCAACCTATGAGCTGTGGTAGGATGCAGGACGTGGCGAAGGTCCTTCTCATCGTTCCGCACTTCTGGGATCCGGTCTGTGTGCCTCTCGGTGTTAGTTCACTGAAGGCGTTTGCGGATGCGCACGGGCATGACGTCGAGTTGCTCGATTTCAATACCATTCCGGAAATCTTCGGTGTTCAGCGCGCCTACTTCTCCGAATGTAAGCAGCAATTTCCCCACTTTCAGGATTGGAACATCGAGCGCAATGGGACCGAGATGCTGGCCATCCATCAGATGCTCTATTTGTACGCACGCAATCGTCCCAATTATGCGGAATTGGTGGCCGAGGTCCTGAACATGGATCAGCGGGACATGGGCCAGTTTATGGAGCGCCTGGATGTAACCCGCTTCGACACTCTTTTTGCCTCGCTTTACTCGAAAGTCTCTTCTACGTTAGCGCGGGCGCTGAATTCTGCCCGCTTCGATGTGGTGGGGTGCTCACTGTTTAACTCCACCTGGCCGGCAACCTTATTTCTGCTGAAGCGCGTCAAGTCGCACGTGCCGGGGGTCCGTACGGTGGTAGGCGGCCCGGGGCCGCTCATGGGAATCACTTCCCGCGCCGAGGAGGTGACTCGCTTCATGGAGCACCACGAGTTTATCGATTATTTCGTGGTAGGCGAGGGCGAGTATTCTTTTTTGCATATCCTCGATGACCCTGGATTCCCTCGCGGAGTGCTGGATCCGGCGCGCCACCTGACCAGAATCGATTCGCGAAAGAGTTTTGTGAAATCCGAAGAGCTTCCCGCACCCGACTACGGGCAGCTGGACATCACCAGGTATCTGCAGCTTTCGGTTGCCAGCTCGCGCGGTTGTCCATTTGATTGCTCGTTCTGCGCCGAGACGGTGTTCTGGAAAGGCTATCGTGCATTTAAGGGGCGTACCTTCGATCACATGGAGGTGCTGGCGCAACGCCATAAACGGGCTTCCTTTTATTTGTGCGACTCGCTCAGCAATACCACCATCGGACCGATTGCCTCCGCCATCAAAAGCACCGGCCGGCCCTACAAGCTCGATTGTTATTTACGCGCGGATAAGACCGTGGCTGATCGGCGGGAGGAGGTGCGCGAGTGGCGGGAGGGCGGACTGGTCAGGGCCCGTTTGGGCATGGAATCTGCCAGCCAGCGCATTCTCGATGCCATGGTGAAGAAAACCACGCCCGACTCCATGCAGCGCAGCCTGGCGGTGCTCTCCGCTGAAGGCGTGATTACCAGCACGTTGTGGATTGTCTGCTTTCCCGGCGAGAGCGAAAGCGAATTTAACGATACTCTGGCCTTCATCCGGGCCAATCGCGCCAACATCTATCAGGCCGACGCCTGGCTGTTCCAATATCACCCCGCGGGTTTGGCGCACTCCGGTGAAATTGAAACCGAACGCGGGTCGCGCACGCGCTACTCCGACGAGGTCAACCGCATCTTGGCCGTCGCTCCCTACGTGGTCGATCGGGATATGTCGGCGGCCGAGCGCTTCGATCGGCTGGAAAGATTTGTCCGCACCATGCGAGACCTGGAAATACCCAATCCCTATAACGTCTATGAATGGTTCGCAGCCGAGGGACGCTGGAAGACCCTGGGACGCTCGGTTCATTGGAACATCGAAACCAGCATGATGGCGCTGAATGCCTGAGGGAGAGATGACCAGGGGCGTTGTCAAAGCCGCTGCCGGCCGGCTGAGCGTTCGCCTCGCGGCCAATTTCACCGTCGAGCCAATCGAAGAATTTCTCGCCTACTGGATGAACAAGCTCGGTCTCCGTGCCGAAATTCGCATGGCTCCGTACAACCAGGTCTTTCAGCAGTTGCTCGAGGGGGGTTCACTGCGCACCAATCGCGGGGGAGTCAACCTGGTTGCCTTAGACCTTGACGCCTGGCTGCCGGCCGGGCCGATTGAGGAGGCGCGTCCCAAACTCGAACGAGCGATTGCCGATTTGTTGTCGGTATTGCGCACTGCCGGCAGCAGCGGAGCTGGTGGCGCGGTCTTGCTATTCCCGCTGCCTGCGCCGGGGAAACCCGGTGACGACCGCGCGCCCGTCCTCACCGCCGCCCAGGCTTCGATTCTTGCCCACTGTCCCCAGATTCCCGGATGGGGAGCGCTGGACCTCAGCGATGCGGTCTCTCTCTATTCGGTTTCCGAAACCCGCGACCCGTTCACCGATGAGCTGGGAAACATCCCGTTTACCGAGGAGATGTACGCGACGGCAGCCACCGCGGCCGCGCGCTGGATCCGCGCCACCTCGAGCAAACCGCGCAAGGTGATCGTGCTTGATTGTGACAACACCTTGTGGCATGGCATCTGTGGCGAAGGGACCATGGCCTTTACACCGCCGTACTGCGAATTGCAGCAGTTCATGCTGCGGCAGCGCGAGCAGGGAATGCTGCTGGCTATCGTCAGCAAGAACAATGAAGCCGACGTGATGGAGGCGCTCGCCTCGCAAGGCTGCCTGCTTCGTCCCGAGCACTTTGCCGCCTGGCAAATCAACTGGCAGGAAAAATCCGAAAATCTGAAAGAGTTATCGGAAGAATTGGGTTTGGCGCTCACCAGCTTCCTATTTGTCGACGACAACGCTTACGAGTGCATGGAGGTGCGCAACCGCTGTCCGGAGGTCGTGACCATTCAACTGCCCTCGGATCCGATCCGCATTCCGAAGTTTCTCGAGCACATGTGGGTGTTTGACCGTATGGCAGCCACCGAGGAAGATCGCAATCGTGCGGTCATGTACGAAGCCGAGCGCCAGCGCACGGAACTGAGTAAACGGGCGCTGACCACCGAGGAATTTCTGGCCGGCTTGCAAATCGAAATTCAATTTACGCCCTGCGCCGAAGCTGATTTGGCCCGGGTCTCCCAGCTTACGCATCGGACGACGCAATTCAATACGACGGGTGTCCTGCATACGGAACAGAGTCTGTCGTTAGAGCTGGCCAAAGCGGGTCATGAATGTTGGACGGTGCGGGTGCGCGACATCTTTGGCGATTACGGACTGGTGGGCGTAGCTCTATTTGAATCGGTTGACCGAAGCCTGCGCATGGAACTGGTGCTGTTGAGCTGTCGCGCCCTCGGGCGACGGGTCGAGCACTATATGTTTGAACAACTCAAGCGTCTTGCTTTGGAACGGGGAGCGAACCGGATCGTTATACCGGTCGTCCCGACCAAGCGAAATCGGCCGGTGCGCGAGTTTCTCGCCTCCCTCTGTGGCGTCTCACCTGACGCGCATCAAGCTTTTGAGTGCGTCTTATCGGCGACCAGCGACTTTTCGGAATGGCGGCCGGCGGAGGCGCTAGCCTCCCAAGTGCAAACACCTGCCTCGCCCCCTGCACAACTTCCGCCGATCACCGACGAAGAGGGCACGATGGTCGAGATCGCCAATGAGATGCAGGATGTGTCGTCGATTATCGCCGGCGTGCGGGGACGGAAGAAACCGCGGCCGGCAACCGCAAGTCCGCTGGTTCCACCGCGCAATCCCGTGGAAGCAACTTTGGTCGAGATCTGGTCAGATTGCCTGGGAATCGAACCCATCGGGGTTAGGGATAATTTCTTTGATTTCGGTGGACAATCGCTGCGCGCGACCCGGGTTCTAACCCGGGTGCGAAGCGAATTGGGCGTGGAATTGAGTTTGACCGCTCTATTTAAGACGGCAACCATCGAAGCCATGGCCGCCGGGATTCTGGAACTTTTGCCGGCCCGAAGTTAGCGCAGCCTTCTCACCTTGGATGAAACGACGCCGTTGTGCCGTCAGGGTTCGGTGGCGGCCGACTTCCTCAGCTCGCACACGCGCACGCTCCAGGCTCCCGGGTTTACCGCCGCCGCGTTGATGCCCGCTTGCGATCCTTCCACTGTTAATACGAAGCCGGCGTCCGTGGCATCTGCCATGGATTGCAAAAAATTGAGCATGGTTTGGTTGCGTCCGCTGGCTTGGTAAGCAAAGATCAATTTGGAGCAGTGGCGCTCGCCTGCCATCCGGGCCAAAGCCGAGAGCAGCGCATATTCAACTTGTTTGCCCAGCACGGTGCAACTCAGCGACCACCACTCGATCGCCAGCGCGTCCTCCTGCCAGCGCCCCACGATCACTCCGGAGGGGCCGTGGTCGGCCAGCCGATCGCTAACCGAAACCAGGATGCAAAATTCTGCTTTGAGAATTGCATCAATGTCTGCATCCGAGATTTCCGGTTTCTCCCCGGTCAGAGAAAACGACGCCGCCGTCCGCAAGATGCGGTCGACGTGGGCGCGGGTGCCACCATTGGCCGGCGAAAGCTCGACCTCGACTTGCAGTTCCGCCAGATATGCGGCGAGTTCCCGCGATTGCCCGCTTACGGTTTGGGTTGGCTTCGAATCGCTGGCTAAGGTGCGCGCTACTTCCACGCCGATCGATTCACCGAGGCGATCAAAGGCCTTCTGGGATAGGGTGCCTCCGTCGGGCGGAGCGGTTGTGTGCTCATCCGAGTTGGAGAGAGCCGCCGGCCAATGGAGTAGCTTCACTTGGGGTACGTTTCTCACCCGGGCTAAAAGCAAATTTGTGTAGGTCTGGCATAAGGAGGCGAGATGAGCAGAAATCCCAGCGCTCACAGGGCAGGGCAGAAACCACACGGGCTTGCCGCGGTAGGAAAGAATGGTGAGTTCGCTGACGAACTCCCGCACCCTGTTCTTAAGCTCTTCCCGAGCCCGGAGCTCTTCCTTTCCCTGGACGGAGCCGTCGGGAGCGTCACCCAACCAGTCCTCCACGCGAAGGATGACCACCGATCCAATAATATGCTCGGTATCGGAAGCCGGCGCGAGCATGTACTCCCGCATCTGCTCCCTGGGTGTAAAGCCCACGCCGGCGGAGATATTCGCCTTGGCCAAGGCTCCGAGCAACGAGGGCTCAACCGGGGCGACGGGGAAGCTCGATAACAGCTGTAGTATCAATCCAGGTTTCATTATCTTCTCTTGATCGGTTTTTTTTTGGCTAAAAGGTTCTCTATCGGTCGTGTTGGGTATCTTGATCAACCGCCGCCCATGCGTTTTTTCGTCTCGCTCCCCGGAGCTTGCGTAAGCTGGTTTCCTGAAACGATTTTTGCTCTGCCTGGCGCATCTGCCGTTCCACCTCCTCGAGCAAGTGGTGGATCCGGCTGAGGCGCGCCTCGGGTTCGGCGACGATCAGACGCAGAAGGGTTTCGTACAGCTCGGCCATTCGGGCAATGGCCGAATCCTCGAACAGATTCGGGTTGTACATCCAGGTCGTCAACGGGATCTCATCCGGGTTATTGATAAATAACACCAGGTCGAACCGGGAGGTGCTGCTCACGCCCAAGGGGCCGGTTTTGAGCCCGCCGAACTCACGCGGGCCACGTGGCGTATTCTGCATCACAAACAGCACCTGCACCAGCGGGTGATGGGTGAGGCTGCGTTCCGGACGGAGTTCTTCGACCAGCTTCTCAAAGGGAACATCCTGATGGGCGAAGGCGCCGAGAGAAGCTTCTTTAACCTGTCCGAGTAATTCCCTAAAGGTTAGATCGCCCCTTATGCGCGTGCGAATGGGTAGCAGATTTACGAAGAAGCCGATGAGTTTCTCGGTCGCCAGCTGCGTCCGGTTTGCCAAATCGGTTCCGACTACGATATCGTCCTGTCCGGCTAACTGTGCCAGCAGTAGCTGGAAACTAGCCAGCAAGGTCATAAAGGGCGTCACCGCGTGCCGTCTGCTCAGCGTCCGGAGGTCGTTTCCGAGGTCCTCCGGGAGAGCCCGATTGCAAATTCCCCCCCAAAAGTTTTCCAGGGCCGTTCGCGGCCGGGTAGTCGGAAGTTCCAGCCGTGGTGGTGCCCCTTCCAAGTGCTTCTTCCAATAGGCCACCTGGCTCGCCATCCAGCTCTCAGTCATCTGATTGCGCTGCCAAGTGGCGTAGTCGGAATATTGCAGCGGAAGCTCTTCAAGCGGCGACGGCTTGCCTTCGAGAAAGGCTTCGTAGAGCACGGCCAATTCTTGTGAGAGCACGCCCCAAGACCAACGGTCGGTGATGATATGGTGGGTATTCACGACCAGCGCATGATCGTTGTCGGTCAGCTTGATCAACAAGGCGCGAACCAGCGGGGCGGTACCCAGATGGAACGGACGCTTGACTTCTTCGATCGCTAGTCGCCGGGCTTCGGGCAAACGCACGTCAACCGGCAAGCCGCTCACATCCATGATGGTAAGCGGCAACTTCCGCCATTCCTCCACTACCTGCACCGGCTCGCCATCACCTTCTTCAAAACGGGTACGCAGGGATTCGTGTCGGCGCACGATTTCATTCAAGCTGTCCTCGAGCACCCCGGCTTTGAGGGGGCCCTGAAAGCGAACGATATAGGGCACGTTGTACAGGGGATTCAGCGGTTCCAGTTGGTCGAGGAACCACAAGCGTTGTTGTGCAAAGGAAAGCGGTCGAGGAGCGTTGCGCTGCGCCGGAACCAAGGGCACACTTCCCGCTTCGGAACCTCGTCCCCGCAACCGTTCAACGCGCTCCGCCTGTCCAGCCACGGTTGGAGCCTCAAATAGCGCCCGCAGCGGCAAATCCACGCTGAATGCTTCACGCAGGCGGGACACGACCTGTGTTCCGGCTAGGGAATGTCCCCCCAGCTCAAAGAAGTTGTCGTACACGCCGACGCGGTCAAGGAGCAGCACTTCCGCCCAGATGGAACTGATGATTTCTTCCATCGGGGTGCGGGGCGCCACGAAGGCCGCGTCTGATTCCGTTCGCTGATATTCCGGAGCGGGCAGCGCCTTACGGTCCACTTTGCCGTTTGGGGTGAGCGGCAGCGCGTCCAGTTCAACGATCGCCGAAGGCAGCATGTAATCGGGAAGAGATTGCTTCAGGTGGGCACGCGCCTGGGTGATATTCAAATGCTGATCCGGCCTGGAAACGACGTATGCGACCAAATGCTTGTGGCCGGGTACGTCTTCGCGCGCCGCCACCACGACCTGCTGGACTGCCGGATGCTGCGCCAGCACCGTCTCAATTTCGCCCAGCTCAATCCGGAAACCCCGGACTTTGACCTGAAAGTCGCTCCGGCCGAGGTACTGTACATTGCCGTCAGGAAGATACCTGGCGAGATCGCCGGTGCGGTACAGTCGCGCCCCAGGACGATGGTCGAATGGGTCAGGAACGAACCGCTGTGCGGTCAGTTCCGGACGGCGAAAGTATCCGCGGGCCACGCCCTCGCCGCCAATGTACAACTCGCCTGCGACACCGACCGGCAGCGGTTGCATGCCGGAATCGAGGATGTAGAAGCTGGTGTTGGCCATGGGGCGACCGATCGGGGTGGTCGAGCAAGCAGAGGTCACCGCATAAACCGAGGACCAAATCGTGGTCTCGGTCGGCCCATACATGTTCCACAGTTGCCCGCAACGGGGCAGCAGTTGGGCGGCCAGATCGCCGGGGAGCGCCTCGCCGCCGCACAGGACCTTGAGCGTGGGTGTGCCCTCCCACCCCGCGTCCAGCAACATTCGCCAAGTCGCAGGGGTGGCTTGCATGACGGTAGGTTTCCAGTGACGAATCAGACCGAGCAGGCGCCGGCCATCGGCGGCTTCGTCGCGGGACGCCAAGATGATGCGCGCACCGGTGATCAGCGGCAGATACAGCTCTAGACCGGCGATATCGAACGAAAGCGTGGTTACCGCAAGAAGCGTATCTTCGCGCTGCAGGCCAGGCTCTTTGGCGACGCTCAGCAGGAAATTCACCAAGTTGCGGTGTGTGATCTGAACGCCCTTTGGCTTGCCGGTCGACCCGGAGGTGTACAAAACGTACGCCAAATTCTCCGACCGGACGTCACGCGCAACCGAGTCGCGTTTTTCCTTAGAAACCTGGTGTTCCGGATCATCCAGGTTAATCACCGTGGCCTGGCTGACAGGCAAGGCGGCCAGCAGGCTTGCCTGGGTAAGCAGAACTGGCAGGCGGGAATCATCGACAATGGAGGCGATTCGATCGGTGGGATATGCCGGGTCGAGTGGAACGTAGGTGCCGCCCGCCTTGAGTACCCCAAGAAGCGCCACTACCATGTCCATCGAGCGCTCGAGAAAAATCCCCACCAGAGTTTCGGATGCGACACCACGCTCGACGAGATGATGCGCCAGCTGGTTGGCGCGCTCGTTTAATTCACAGTAGGTAATCTGTTGATCCGCCATAACCAGTGCGATGGCATTGCGTGTGCGCTCTGCCTGCTGCTCGAACAGCTGGTGTAGGCATAGATGTCGCGGATAATCGGTATCAGTGGTGTTCCAGTCGCCGAGTATCAGCTTTCGTTCGGGTTCGGTCAGCAGAGGCAACTCAGAAAGCCGCAAATTTGGATTCTTCACTATCGCTTGCAACAGCACCTGGTAGTGACTGAGCATTCGTTCGACCGTACTCCGTTCGAAGAGGTCGGTTTTATACTCCATGACCCCGCTCAGGGCGCCGGTGCGTTCGCTGAGCGAGAAGAACAAATCCCCTTTGGCGGTTCCCGTGTACGTGGGGATGTGCTTCAGCTCGATATCTCGCAAGCGCAAGTTTTCAACGGGTGCGTTTTGCAGAATGAAGTACACCTGCACCAGTGGGCTGTGACTCAGGCTGCGCTCCGGCTGCAACTCCTCAACCAGCTTTTCAAACGGCACGTCCTGATGGGTGTGCGCGTCAAGCAATGTATCCTTGACTCTCTGCAGGATCTCGGCGAAGGTCGGAGCATCAGCCAAGCGTGCCCGTATCGGCAAAGTGCTGGCGAACAATCCAATGAAGTTCTCAACTTCCGGATGACTTCGACTGGCAAAAGGTACGCCCAATACCAAATCATCCTGCCCGCTGTATCGAGCCATCAGTGCTTGGAACGCCGCCAGCAGAGTCAAGAATAGAGTGGCGCCGTGCGCCCGGCTCAAAGCATTCAGTTTGTCGGTCAACTCCGCGGTGAGTTCGACGTTTACCACGTCGCCAGCAAAGGTCTCCATCGCCGGCCGTGGTCGATCGGTGGGCAATTCGAGCACAGGGGGAATGCCTTTCAGTTCCTTCGCCCAATAGGCAATGTGCTCGCGGAAGCGCTCGTGTTGTGCAATTTCCTTTTGCCAGGCAGCAAAGTCGGCGTACTGCACCGGCAGTGGCGGTAACGCCGCTTCCGTCCCCCGCATTTTAGCCTGGTACAGCTCCATGAGATCGCGCAGCAGCACGTCCATCGACCAGCGATCACTGATAATGTGATGAATGCACAACGATAGCAATTGCGCGCCCCCCGTTAGTTGCGCCACGGAAACTCGCAACAGAGGACCGAGCGCCAAATCAAAGGGCCGGCGTGCCGCCCCGAGGACCCACTCAAGGGCGCGCTGCTCGCTCTGCTCCTGGGGCAGATGGCTGAAATCCGCCATTTCCACGGGAATCGAAAGATGCGGCGCGATTGCCTGCGCTGGCTGCCCTTTGTGCGCGACAAAGGTGGTACGCAGCGATTCGTGTCGGGCAACCAAAGCGTCCACACTGCCCTCGAGGATATCTAGATCCAAAGGGGAGTCCAGCCGGTGAGTAGAGGGAATGTTGTACGCAGCGCTATCTGGATCCAGCTGATCGAGGAACCACAAACTTTGCTGCGCCGCCGAAAGCGGTAAAATCTGGTCGCGAGATACCCGCCGCAAGGGCGGCAGTTTCAAACGCTGGCGCGTTCGCAGCAGGGTGTCAATCTGCTCCGCCAAGCCGGCCAGCGAAGATGATTCGAAAATGGTGCGCAGCGGGAGTTCGATGCGAAAGGCTTGCCGTATGCGGGAGATGACCTGGGCGGCCAGCAGAGAATGCCCGCCGATGGCGAAAAAGTCGTCCAGGGCACCCACCTGCGGTATCCGCAGTAGGTCCGACCAGATAAGGGCGATGGCCTCTTCGGTCCGGGTGCGGGGGGCGAGGAATTTCTCGTTGTCCTTCTGGTATTCCGGCGCGGGTAACGCTTTGCGGTTGATCTTGCCGTTGGGGGTAAGCGGGAATGCCTCGAGCAACACGAAGGCGCCGGGAAGCATGAACTCCGGCAGGCTCTGCTTCAGATGCTCGCCGAGAGCGGCCTCGCTTGCTGGTAGACCGCCGCTCGCGACAACGTAGGCGACCAAGCGCTTGAGTCCCGGCTGGTCTTCGCGCGCCATGACCAGGCATTGCCGCACACTGGGATGTTTCCCCAACACGGCTTCAATTTCACCCAACTCGATGCGAAAGCCCCGCAGCTTGATTTGATGATCCAGGCGACCGAGATACTCCAGTTCTCCCTGTGCCAGCCAGCGGCACAGATCACCGGTCCGGTACATCCTCGCATCGCGACCTTCGCGGAATGGATCGCCCAGGAAACGCTCCCCGGTCAGGTCCGGGCGCCCGTAATAGCCGCGTGCCAGGCCCGCACCCGCCAAGTGCAGTTCTCCTGGGATCCCAATCGGCTGTGGACTGCCATGGGAATCGAGCACATACGCTTGCGTGTTGGGCAGCGGCCGTCCGATGGTCACCGCCCGATTCGGCCGGGTCAAGGTGTAGGTCGAATAGGTAGTGTCTTCGGTGGGGCCGTACAGGTTATAGACTTTCTCGACCGACGTCGAGGAATAAATGTCGTTGACCAAAGCCTCCGGTAACGCCTCGCCGGCCAGGTTGATGGTCTTCACGGATTCCGGAACGGCGCCCACGCGCACCAGTTCCGCCATCGCCGACGGTACGGTATTGATCAGTGTGACTTGGTCGCGAGCTTCCGCCGACGGCAGGTGGAGTGCGTTCTGAACCATAATGACGGCACCGCCCGCACTCAGCGGAACAAACATCTCGAACACCGACAGATCGAAGCACACCGAGGTTGAGAATAGAACTCCGGCCAGTTCTGGGGGCGTAAATACGGTTTGCGCCCAATGTACGAAGGTGGCGGCGCTACGGTGCTCGAGGGCTACCCCTTTCGGCCGTCCGGTCGAGCCCGAGGTGAACAGTACATAAGCCAGATTTTCCGGCCTGACTGCCGTGACCGGATTCTCCCCGGACTGGCGCACGATCCTTTCCCGGTCCGCGTCGAGGCAGATCACCGCGGGAATGAATGCGGGCAGTTCACTCACCAGCGCCTGCTGAGTGACGACGATAGGTGCTCGAGCGTCCTCGAGGATGTGTGCCACCCGGTCCTTGGGGTACGCCGGATCAAGAGGGACATAGGCGCTCCCGGTTTTCAGAATCGCCAGAATCCCGATCAGCATCTCCGGGGTGCGCTCATGGTAGATAGCCACCAGCACTTCAGGCCCCGCCCCGTGCTTCAGCAGTAAGTGGGCGAGCTGGTTTGCCTGCTGGTTGAGCTCGCCATAGGTGAGGCGAAGATCTCCCGCAATCAGTGCCACGGCATCGGGAGTGCGCTCGGCCTGCCGGCTCACCAAGTCGTGAATGCAGAAACCCTGGGGATAGTCGGCTGCCGTGTCGTTGAACTCTACGAGAATCTGGTGTCGCTCCTCCCGCGTGAGCAGAGGCAGCTCCGAGATGCGGTGCTCTGGATGGGCCACGATCCCGGCCAGCAGCTGTTCATAATGGCTGAGGGCGCGGGCGATGGCTGCCGCTTCGAACAGATCGGTGTCGTACTCGACGCGCAGCAACAGGCCTTCAACGGTCTCAAAGGCAAACCAGGACATATCGAACATGGATGTCCCCGGATGTAGCCGCTCCCGTTCCACCTTGAGACCCGAGACCTCAAACGCCGTCCGGGGCAAATTTTGCAGGCCGAATAAAACCTGAAAGATCGGGTTGTAGCTAAGACTCCGTTCGGGCTGTAATTCCTCGACCAACTTCTCGAAAGGGATTTCCTGGTGGTCGTAGGCGTCGAGCGACGCCTGCTTGACCCGTGCCAGCAGTTCGCGAAAGCTGGGATCTTTCGAAAGATCGGTGCGCAAGGGCAGCGTATTCACAAATAACCCGATCAGCGGCTCGATTTCGGAGTAGTTACGGCCGGCTATGGTGGTGCCAACAACAATGTCCTCCTGCCCGGAATAGCGCGAGAGCAGCAGCTGGAACGCGGCCAGCAGGGTCATGAACAGGGTTGCACCTTCGGCCTGACTGAGATCCCGTACACGATCAAGCAAGCCTGGCGGGATCACCCGGGTTTCGATGGCGCCGCGGTGGTTTTGCCCTGCCGGACGAGAGTGGTCGGTCGGCAATTCGAGCACCGGAGGCGCGTCGGCCAGAGACTGTCGCCAATAGGCTAGTTGACGATCGAGCCGTTCCCCCTGCATCCAGTGGCGCTGCCAAACGGCAAAGTCGGGGTATTGAATCTTCAGCTCCGGCAGCGGGCAGGGGCGGTTGTCGACGCATGCCTCGTAAAGTGCTGCCATCTCTGCCGCCAGCAGGCTTCCAGACCATCCGTCCCCCACAATGTGGTGCAGGATGACCACCAGGACGTGCTCGTCTTCGGCCAGCTCGAGCAAGCTAAACCGCAGCAGGGGGCCGGTAGAGAGATCGAACGGCTGGATTGCCTGCTGGCGGGCAAATTGCTCGATTTCAACTTCCCGCTCTTGCACCGACAGCCCCCTACGCAAGGTAATGGGAAGCGGTAACTGCAATTCGGGAGTGATGAGCGCCGCCGGGTTGCCGTCGATGGAGCAAAAGGTGGTGCGCAGCGATTCGTGACGGCGGACAATCTGGTTGATCGTTTTCTCTAGGGCGGGGATGTGAAGCTTGCCGCGCAGGCGATACATCGCGGGGATGTTGTACAGAGGATTTCCCGGCTCCAGTTGATCGATGAACCAAAGGCGCTGCTGGGCGTAGGAGAGGGGAAGCGCTCCCTGGCGCGGCCCGGGCTGGAGCTTCGGAATCGCCGGGTCGTGGCCGCGGGCCGCCTCAACTCGGGCGGCAAATTCGGCGATGGTAGGAGCCTCAAACATGGCGCGTAGCGGCATCTCCACGCCTAGGATTTGCCGTACCCGTGCGATCACCTGAACTGCTAGCAGCGAGTGGCCGCCCAGGGCAAAGAAGTTGTCGCGAATTCCCGGCAGCTCTACGCGCAGCAGGCGAGCCCAAATATCAGCCAGCAGTTCTTCGACCGGCGTACGCGCCGGAGTGTAGGCACGCGGGCAGGTCAGCGGTTTGGCCGTCTGCGATTCAACCGCGGCAGAGATGGCATTCACGGTCGAGAGCTGGCTTGCGATGTCTGCGAGTTCGAGGCTTTGTAACCCGGCCAGTTGCCGACCCGAGGCCCGTGGCCGAGGGTCAAACGCCCAGAAATGCGAGAGGAAATGCGGAAATTCATCGCCACAGCCGGGCAATTGGGCCACGGCTACATGGGGACAGTAGGCGCGCACCTCGGCGCAGGCAACCGGATTTGCGCTGACAAAAACAAAAGTTTCCAGATCGAGCCCGAGTTCGCGTCCGAGCTCGGCGAGATTCTCCCCCATCGGCTGCTGGTTGAAACAGCTATCGGCGATGTGTTGCCAGCCCAGCCGCATATTGGGGGTTTGCGCGAAGCCCCCTTCCACCGATTCTTTCGCGGATTTGCCGCACAGGCACAGGATCATTCCCGCCTCTTGCTGCATAATCAGAAACTGCTGCAAGCTTTGCCGCGGCGGGTCAACTTCCACTCCCGACGTTTCCAGTTCTTGGCAGTTGCCTTTCCACAGAGTCTGATCGCAGTCGACGACGATTACCTGGCGCGGAATGCTTGCGATGGCGTAGAGCCTCCGCGCCACGATCGTCGCCAGGGCGGCAAAAAGCGGAGCCGTATAGGGTATGTGCCCTACCTGAAAAGCGTACTCGTCGTCGAAGCTCGAAACCGGATACCAGCGCAACAGTTGCCCGGAGGAGACGACCGATATGTGCGGTTCATCCAGCAGCCCGGTAGCCAGCGAAGCTTCGGCACGCTCGACCGCCTGTGCCATCTCGCGGTTCTCGCGGATTCCTGGCGAAGGTGGGCAGAAGCACAACAAGTAAGGAACCGGGCTCGAGCGGGCTGCCACTCGCAAGGCGTTCATCAACTGTTCGCCGGCGGAGCGCAGCCGATCGCCGACATCCGCCAGCTCAAGATCTTCGGCGGCCAGCAGATCCTCTGTCCGCACCAGCAGCAGGTTGAAACCGTGCTGGTTAGCGGCCAGAAGGCTGGAGGGATCGAGCAGCTGTTGAAAGACTTGGTTGAAGGGAGCAAATTGGATCTTGGCTGGTATTCCCAGCCGCTTCATCCAGAAATCAAGCGGGCGCTCCACCAACTCGGCAGTGAAAGTGGCGGCCACCGCAATCGACTGGACGCCAGTCGCGGAACGGGCGTGCTGCGCCTGGCGGGCCAGGGCGTCCGGAATCTGAACCTCGTCCAGCTTGACGCTCGGCTGGTCGATGATCTGCGCGAGCACGTCGCGGTAGCCTGCGAGCAGCAAGTCGATTGTGGACCGGTCGAACAATTCGGCATTACCTTCACATTCGAGCAGGATGCTGCCGGCACTTTCGGTCACCATGAAACGGAGATCGAGAAACGCCACCTGCGTGTCCAGGGACAAAAAGCGCGCTTCCAGCTGATCCCCGCGAAAAGCAAACGTGGGATAGTTCTGTACCAGAAGGGCCACGTTGTACAGGGGGTTGAGGTTAGACACCCGCTCGGGATTGACCGCCTCTACCACTTTTTCAAAGGGGCAATCTTGGTGGGCATAAGCTTCGAGGACGTTCGTCTTGCCTCTCGCCAGGAGATCCGAAGCCTGTTCGGCCCCCTGAACGCATTCGCGGAGAGCGAGAAAATTGATGAAACAGCCAATCAGCTTTTCTAGTTCCGCCAGGTTGCGATTGGCGCTGACAATTCCCAGGACCAGATCGCGTTGTCCCGTCCAGCGATATAAGAGAACCTCGAGGGCAGCCAGCACCGTCGAAAATAAGGTGGCCCCCTGCGCTTGCGAGAAAGCCGTCAGCCGCTCGGCCAGTTCGGGCGCTAACCGCAAAGCACCCAGATGACCGCGAAAGCTGGCTGCTTGGGGGCGAGGACGATCGCCGGGTAACTCCAGCCGGGGGGGAGCTCCTTTGAGCCGGTTGCGCCAGTAATCAATGTGTTGTTCGAGAGCACGCTCTAGCCAGGCGCGCTGCCATACCGCGAAATCGGCGTACTGGATCGGCAATTCGGGTAGCGGGGAAGGTTTCCCGGCAGAAAACGCCTGGTAGAGGACTCCCAGTTCATCGAACAGCACTCCGCCCGACCACCCGTCACTGACAATATGGTGCATGACCAGCAACAAAAAGTGGTCGTGCTCGCTCAACTTCCACAGTCGAGCCCGCACCAGAGGCCCGGTGCGAAGGTCGAACGGACGCCGGTACTCGTCGAGCGCCAAGTTCAATGCGGCAGGCTCGCCCGGCGCATGGGTATCGGAGGGAACCTCGCTGAGGGGCAGGGTGATTCGCAGCTTGGGAGCAATAACCTGTATCGGCTCGCCCGATTCCGCGGGAAATGTGGTGCGCAAGGCTTCGTGGCGACGGATGATTTCATTGAGGCTGGCCTCGAGGGCGTCCCGGTCCAGCTTGCCGGTGAGGCGCAACACCCGGGGCACGTTGTAGAGATAACTCTGGGGATCCAATTGCTGAATCAGCCAGATACTTTGTTGGGTAAACGAGAGTGGCGCGCCATTCTGATGCTCACCGCGGCGCAAGACCGGAGCCGTAACCGACCGGCTTTGCCTCCGAGCCAGCAGCGCTTTCTTTGCCGGACTCAGATTTGCGATTTGTTGTTCCAGATCTGAAGACGACATCGTTGCTCGCTATTCCTCCCGTTCCCCAGAGCAAGCTCTGAGGATTTTCCTGAAGATCTGAGGGAGCGTTCCTGACGCCATCGGAGACGCGACAGAACCGGTCTCGAGGGCCGTCCGCCGGTCATCCGATTCGCGGCTGATATTCCTCGCTCCCGATCTCGATCGACTGGTGCGGGCGCGTATCTGTCGGCTCCAGGAACCAATGATGCTTTAACACCATGGTTCCATTCCAGGGCACTCTGCCGGTGCCATAGAAGTCCGATTCCAGGACCCGGATTTTAGCGGCGTCCTCAATGGCATCAACTTCTCTCCCCTTCAACTCGAGCCATATTTTGACCGTGTATTCGCCCGGCATCACTGTGAAACTGGGGATTTCGCAGGCCAGCACGGTAGTGCCTACCGGTTCGCTATCCCAGCGGCTCGGTTCGAAAATGGTATGCGCGGTGAAGATCCGCTGGCCGTAGTTGTTGTTAAAGCCCAGTCCAACATTGAATTTGTCGGTCGCTTCGGGCAGCTCGAATTGAACCTTGATCTTCAATCGCGAGCCGATGGTCAGGCCTTCCGCCAGCGGTTGCTCGTCTTCGGTGAGGAACTCCATCTTCTTGAGCAAAGGCCCGGCCAACGTGCGACGATCGCCCACGCCCGCGAGATCGACGACGTGCCCGGTCCCGCTCTGTGCCGAAAGGCTGTTCAGGTAGTATTGGATGGCCGCCTTCGAGGATCCATCGAACAAGAGTTTGCCCTGGTTCAACACGATTCCGCGGGTGCACAGGTTTTCAATGGCCGCCATGTTGTGGGACACGAACAACACCGTGCGTCCTCCGCGGCTCACCTCGCCCATCTTGCCCAGGCACTTCTTTTGAAACGTGAGATCGCCAACCGCCAGGACCTCGTCGACCACTAAAATTTCCGGATCCAGGTGCGCGGCAACGGCAAAGGCCAAGCGGACGTACATTCCGCTGGAGTAATGCTTCACCGGCGTGTCTAGGAACTTTTCGACCTCGGCGAAAGCCACGATCTCGTCAAAATGCCTGGTGATTTCAGCTTTGCGCATGCCAAGAATCGCGCCATTCAGGAAGATGTTCTCCCGGCCGGTGAGTTCGGGATGAAATCCCGTGCCCACTTCGAGCAAGCTGGCCAGGCGTCCGCGCACAGTAACCGTTCCCTTGGTAGGGCTGGTGATGCGAGATAGGATTTTGAGCAGCGTGCTCTTTCCCGCGCCATTTCTCCCGATGATGCCGATCACATCGCCGTGGGCGATATTGAAGCTCACATCCTCTAAGGCCCAAAAGACACAAGGCTTTTCTTTGACAATTTCTTTTTCCGGTTGGCGCATGAGCCGCCGAAAGGGAGCTTGTGCGGCGCGCTCGACGAGTTCACGCAGGTTCTCGGTGCGCGTTGCATGCTGCCTCAGCTGGTACTGCTTGGACACGTTTCGAATTTCGAGCATCGGTTTCATCGCTAACTCTAGCCTCGCTCCCGATGGGGGGCGATCAAATAATGTCTGCGAAGCGGTTTTCCATACGCCGAAAAACCACCAGCCCGGCGAGAAACAGCAGCGTGCTGATGGCCAGCGACCAACCCATCACCGACCAGGAAGCGGGGCTTCCCAGCAAAGCATGGCGGAAGCCAATGACCACACCCGCCATGGGATTCAGACTCAGCAAAATCTGAAAGTGCTTAGGAAGATAGCTCGGCGGATAGATGACGGGAGTGATGAAAAGACCCATCTGCACCAGGAAAGGCACGGCGTACTTCACGTCGCGAAAGCTCACATTCATGGCGGACAAGATTAACCCGATTCCCGCGGCAGCTAGAACTGCGGCCAACATGAACACCGGCAACCAAGCTAAGGCCGGAGTAATCGGCCAGCGGTAATACACCATCAACAGGGCAAAAAGCCCGAGTGAAAACATGAGGTCGACGAGCAAGGCCCCGATCGCGCCCAGCGGAATGAAGATCCGCGGGAAATACACCTTCGACACCAACTGCTGATTAGCAATGAGGCTGTTGCTGGACAGGGACACGGCGGTCGAGAAAAACGTCCAGGGTGCCAGACCAGCATAGGCAAACAGCTTGTAGGGCGGCCCGTCACTCTGAACATGTGCCACGCGATTGAATATGAAGGTGAAAATCAACATGGCGATCAAGGGCTGAAGCACCGCCCACAATCCTCCCAGTAGCGTCTGGCGGTAACGGATCTTGACGTCGCGCCAGACTAGGAAGGCGAGCAATTCGCGGTAGAGAAATATCTCCCGCAGGTCAATCGGTTGCCACCCTCGGCGGGCCCGGATGGTGAGCTCAAATGTGGTGGACATTGTGCCCCCTCAGAAAAAAAACTCGGGAAACCTGGGAGCGGATGCGGAGGGGATCGCCTCGAAGCTCCACGCAGTAACCTGCAGGTAACCGGTCAACAGATATAAGCGTTCTAGGATGACACTTTCTTAATTTCCTCTGAGGGTTGCATAAATCCTCCCTCTTGTCCAGATCGCCCGCGTATGTTGGCGAACAGGACCCCGGTGTCGAGGAGCCTTTCTTTACCGCCAGTCTGCTCCGTTCGCGGCAGCGATCAGCGACCACGTCCGGCCTCGTCTTTCTCGAGTTCGGCAGCCAACAATCTTTCTGCCTCTTCCTCGGAAATACCGTCCAGCTCTCGAAGCAAGCGGGCCATCTCCTCCTGTTCGCTCTCAATGGGAGGATAGTTGGGGATCTGGCTGGCTAGGGCGGCGATAGTCGGGTTCTGGAGAAAAACCTGCAGCGGCATTTGCACTCGGAACTGATTGCGGATTCGCGAAATGATTTGTGTGGCCAGCAACGAGTGACCGCCAAGTTCAAAGAAATCATCGGTCACACCGAGCGATTCGCGTTTCAGCACTTGTTGCCAGATTTCAGCCAGCTTCTGCTCCTCGGGGTTGCGCGGCGCAATTCGCTCGTGCACGGCGGCCTCAAGCTGGGGCGGAGGCAGGGCTCGGCGATCCAGCTTACCGTTTGCCGTAAGCGGCAGCGACTCGACGGCGACCAGGGCAGAGGGAACCATGTAGTCGGGTAGATACTGGGTTAAATGGGCAACCAGCTCCTGGTGGCGAAAGCGTCCCACGATGTAGGCGGCCAATCGTTTTTCGCCAGTTTTGTCCTCGTAGGGAACCACCGCGGCCTGTCGCACCGCCGGGTGCAGCTTAAGAACCGCTTCAATCTCCGCCGGCTCTACACGAAAGCCGCGAATTTTCACCTGCTGGTCGATGCGCCCCAGGAATTCAACATTTCCGTCAGGAAGAAATCTGGCCAGATCGCCGGTGCGATAGAGCCGCCGAGTAGGCTCACTCGAGAACGGATCAGCGATGAAACGCTCGCTGGTTTGTTGGGGCTGATTCAAATATCCTTGTGCGATCCCGGCGCCTCCGATGCAGAGTTCGCCTACGACTCCCACCGGCACAGGCTTCATCTCGGGATCCAAGACGTAAACCTGGTCGTTCGCGATCGGCTGCCCGATTGGTACCGTGGCCGGCCCCCAAGCGCGCACCTCGACCTGGTCCACGCTGAAGGTGCAGCAACCGACGGTAGCTTCGGTAGGTCCGTAATGGTTCAAGATCGCGCAACTGCCTAGCTTGCGAACCCGTTCAATCAGGTCCCAGCGCGCGGCCTCGCCACCGAGCACCAGGAATTTTCTGGGCAGCACGCCCGGGTTGTTCGCTTCGAGCAGGCTAGCTATATGCGAGGGAGTAATTTTTAAAACATCAATGGGATGTTTGGCGCCGTATTCGGCAAACAGGGCAGGCGACATCGCGGGTTCAAAGCCGATCACGTGCAAGCATCCCCCGGAGATCAGGGAGGGGAAAATCGCCGTGTTTCCCAGATCGGCGGCGATGGTCGAAACCGTCGCAAACTGCAATCCTTCTGGGTAGTCGCTGACTCCCAGTCGGCGGCACAAGAAATGGCTGTAGTTGACTAGATTGCCGTGACCTACGGCCACGCCCTTGGGAGTTCCCGTAGAACCCGAGGTGTAAATCACATATACCAGATCGTGCGGTGAGACAGCTACGCCGGGATTGGTGTCTGGGGCGCGCGCGATCAAGTCGCGGTCGCGATCGAGCAAGATGATCTTGCCCTTGAATTCCGGT
>Ga0126381_100001744_pt1 | contig 23252 bp, 17 predicted proteins | sample PanSoiMetPlot_28_FD_96465 | JGI IMG/M metagenome (GOLD analysis project Ga0126381, IMG submission 96465) | Tropical forest soil microbial communities from Panama - MetaG Plot_28 | ecosystem: Environmental > Terrestrial > Soil > Tropical forest > Bulk soil | place: Panama | collected 2016-02-17 | reverse complement strand
GCCGCCTCGGCTCGGCGACGCTCGCCGCGCCGGCCTTGCCGGCGCAGCCTGCGCCGCGGCTCACCATCCCGCCGCCGGCCGCCTAGCCAGTTCTCCTTTCCTATCAAGGGCCTGGAGAGGCGAGACAAACGGGCGTCGCCGATGTAGAACCGCGCGATAGCGGGATCGCGTCCATGTCCCTTTTGATCAAGATCTGCGGCCTCAAGACGTCCGAGGCGCTCGATGCGGCGCTCGAGGCCGGCGCCGATCTGGTGGGCTTCGTCTTCTTTGCGCCCTCCCCGCGTCACGTTGGGCTTTCGGCCGCGCGTGCGCTCGGTGAGCGCGTCAAGGGACGCGCCCAAAAGGTCGCGTTGTCGGTCGACGCCGGCGACGACGAGCTTGCGTCGAGCATCGAAGCGCTCAAACCCGATCTCTTGCAACTGCACGGCAGCGAGACGCCGGAGCGCGTGGAAGCCGTGCGTGAGCGCTTCCGCCTGCCGGTCATGAAGGCGCTGCCCATTGCCGAGCGGGGTGACGTGACGGCGGTCAGGCGCTACGAGGCCGTGGCGGATCGGCTGATCTTCGATGCACGGGCGGACGTAAAGGCGACGCGGCCGGGCGGGCTCGGCCGGCGCTTCGACTGGCGGCTGCTCGAGAACGTGCGCACCCGCGTGCCGTTCATGCTCTCGGGCGGGCTCGATGCGGAGAACGTCGCGCAGGCGCTGCGTATCACGGCCGCCCCCGGCGTCGACGTCTCCTCGGGTGTTGAGCGCGCGCCCGGGGAGAAGGATCCGGACAAGATCCGCGCTTTTGTCGCCGCGGCGCGTGCGGCGGTGGAGAAGCTTGCCGCGCCGGAGAAAGCCGTGAGCAGCGCATGAGCATCCAGCAGCTCAATTCGTTCCGTACCGGGCCCGACGAGCGCGGACATTTCGGGCTTTACGGCGGCCGTTTCGTCGCCGAGACGCTGATGCCGCTCGTTCTGGAATTGGAGGCGGCCTACGCCGAAGCGAAGAACGATCCCCGCTTCCGCCGCGAGATGGACGGCTACCTCAAGGATTATGTCGGGCGTCCGACACCGCTCTACTTCGCCGAGCGTCTGACCAAGCATCTTCGCGGTGTCACCGCCGCGAGCGGGGGCGCCGGCGGGGCGAGGATCTATCTCAAGCGCGAGGACCTCAATCACACCGGCGCACACAAGGTGAATAACGTGCTTGGCCAAATCCTGCTGGCCCGCCGCATGGGCAAACCGCGCGTCATCGCCGAAACCGGGGCCGGCATGCATGGCGTTGCCACCGCGACCATGTGCGCGAAATTCGGTCTCGAATGCGTCGTCTATATGGGCGTGGTCGATGTCGAGCGGCAGAAGCCGAACGTGCTGCGCATGAAGGCGCTCGGAGCCGAGGTGCGTCCGGTCGAGTCGGGATCGAAGACGCTCAAGGACGCCATGAATGAGGCGCTGCGCGACTGGGTCACCAACGTCGCCAACACCTTCTACTGCATCGGCACCGTGGCCGGGCCGCACCCCTACCCGATGATGGTGCGTGACTTCCAGTCGGTGATCGGTAACGAAACCCGCGCCCAGCTCTTGGAGGCGGAAGGGCGTTCACCTGACTCGCTCATTGCCTGCATCGGCGGCGGCTCGAATGCTATGGGGCTGTTCCATCCTTTCCTCGACGAGGCGGCGATCGAAATCTATGGCGTGGAGGCGGCGGGGCACGGGCTCTCGAGCGGCCTGCACGCGGCGTCCATCGCAGGCGGCCGGCCCGGGGTTCTGCACGGCAACCGCACCTATCTTTTGATGACTGAGGACGGGCAGATCAACGAGGCGCACTCGATTTCCGCGGGCCTCGATTACCCCGGCATCGGCCCGGAGCACGCTTGGCTCAACGACGTCAAGCGCGTGACCTATCTTTCAGCGACGGACGAGGAGGCGCTCGCCGCGTTCGAGCTCTGCTCGCGGCTCGAAGGTATCGTTCCCGCGCTCGAGCCGGCGCACGCGCTGGCGAGGGTCATGGACCTCGCCCCGCAAAAGCCGAAGGAACATCTCATGGTCGTCAACTTGTCCGGTCGCGGCGACAAGGATCTTGCGAGCGTCGAGGCCTACCTGGAGCGACGGGGCAAACGATCTGGTACGGATGGCAGTTGATCTCGACTCGTCATGCGCGGGCAGAGGTGCGTCGAAGACGCGCGTGAACGCGCTTACGCCCGCGCATCCATCTTCTGCGCAAGAAGGTCTTTACGAAGATGGATGGATTGCCGGGTCAAGCCCGGCAATGACGGCGGATGGGTCAGTGCCACGCGCCGTTGGTATGAGTGAGCGGCGGGAGCGGCCTGTGATCAGCAGGCAGAAAATCGTCGGCTGGATTTTGATCGTCGTCTCCGCCGCCTATATCGCGTATTTCCTGCGGGTCCGGCTATTCACCCCCGGTCCCATCCTCGAGCGCAAGGAATGGGTGCAGTTCATCGGCTCGTTCGTGATCCTGATGCTGGGCACCATCAATGTCCGCATGGCCGCGATGCGCGAGCGCAGGCGCAAAGGCTCGCCCGAGTGAGGAGCGAGCGCAGCCCATGAGCACGCGCATCGACCGCCGCTTTGCCGACCTCAAGGCGCAAGGGCGTGCCGCGCTGGTGACGTTTCTCACCGCCGGCGACCCCGATCTCGAAACATCGCTCGCCATTCTGCGCGCCCTTCCCGCCGCCGGCGCCGATGTGGTCGAGCTCGGCATGCCGTTCACCGATCCGATGGCCGACGGTCCGGCGATCCAGATGTCGTCGCAGCGCGCGCTCAAAGCCGGGCAGACCATGCGCAAGACGCTCGAGATGGCGCGCGCCTTTCGTCAAGCGGACGATGCGACGCCGCTCGTGCTCATGGGCTACTACAACCCGATCTACCTCTACGGCGTGGACCGTTTCCTCCGGGATGCAAAATCCGCCGGCGTCGACGGGCTCATCGTCGTCGACCTGCCGCCAGAGGAGGACGAGGAGCTGTGCCTGCCGGCGCTCAAGGCCGGCGTGAACTTCATTCGCCTGGCGACGCCGACGACCGACGACAAGCGCCTGCCGGCGGTGCTCGCGAACACCTCGGGCTTCGTCTACTACGTCTCGATCACCGGCGTCACCGGCGCGGCCACGCCCGATCCCGCAAAGGTCGCGGCGGCGGTCGCGCGCATCAAGCGCCACACCAGCTTGCCGGTCGCGGCCGGCTTCGGCGTGCGCAGCGCCGAGCAGGCATCCGTGATCGCATCCTGCGCCGACGGCGTGGTCGTCGGCTCGGCGCTGGTCAACGCGCTCAAGGGGAGCCTCGACGGCGAAGAGAAGCCGACCGCGAAAACCGTGACGGTGGTGATCAACCTCGTCGCCGAGCTCGCGCGCGGTGTGCGCGCCGCCCGCCGTCAAGCGGCGGAATAGCGCGCAAGATCCGAGATGCTCGCAGTGACGGCCACGCTAAAATAGCGATATCATGACGGCACACGGATTTGCCCTGTTCGACACCAGTATCGGCCGCTGCGGCATCGCGTGGGGTTCGCGCGGCATCAGTGGTGTGCAGCTGCCGGAGGCGAGCGAGGCGAAGACCCGCGCGCGGCTCGCGTGCCGCTATCCGCAGGCGGAGGAAGCGCCGCCGCCGGCGGACGTGCAGCGTGCGATCGAGGCGATCACCGCGCTGCTGAAAGGCGAGTGGAGCGACCTTTCCGCGATTGCCCTCGACATGGGCGGCGTGGGGGACTTCGAATGCCGCGTCTACGAAGTGGCACGCGCAATCCCGGCAGGCGCCACGCTCTCCTACGGCGAGCTTGCCGCGCGGCTCGGCGAACGCGGCCTCGCGCGCGAGGTCGGCCAAGCGCTCGGGCGCAATCCGTTCCCCCTCATCGTGCCGTGCCATCGCGTGCTGGCGGCCGGCGCCAAGGCCGGAGGCTTTTCGGCCAATGGCGGCATTGCGACCAAGCTCGCGCTGCTCAACATCGAACGCGCGCGCACGAGCGAGGCACCGACGCTGTTCGACGAAGACCCCGCCTTCGGCCTGGCCGCGAAGCCGAAGCTGCGCAGCCGCCGCTGAGGCTGGCGGCAGTGTTCCCGATTTCTTCGCCGTTGCCAGCCGTGTGCGGGCGATCCATATATGCCGACGAGAGGACCGCGACATGAACTGGATTTCCAGCGTCCGGCCGAAAATCCGCAATTACTTCGCGCGCCGCGAGACGCCGGAAAATCTCTGGATCAAATGTCCGGACACCGGACAACTCGTTTTCTACAAAGACGTCGCGGCGAACCAGTTCGTCATCCCCGGCTCCAATTATCACATGCGCATGGGGGCGATGGCGCGGCTCAAGTCGATGTTCGATAACGAGACCTGGTTCGATATCGCAGTCCCCGCGGTGCCGCTCGATCCGCTCAAATTCCGCGACGAAGAGCGCTACGCCGAGCGTCTCAAGGATGCGCGCGCGAAGACCGGCACCAACGACGCCATCAAGCTCGGTTTCGGCAAGCTCGACGGATTGCCAGTGGTGATCGGCGTGCAGGATTTCGATTTCATGGGTGGCTCGCTGGGCATGGCGGCGGGCGAAGCCGTAATCAAAGGGCTCGAGACCGCGGTCGACAAAGGCACGCCCTTCATCATGTTCGCCGCTTCGGGCGGCGCACGCATGCAGGAGGGAATTTTCTCGCTGATGCAGCTCCCGCGCACCACGCTCGCGGTACAGATGCTTCGCGAGGCGCGGCGGCCCTATATCGTCGTGCTGACGAACCCGACGACCGGCGGCGTCACCGCATCCTACGCGATGCTCGGCGACGTTCAGATTGCCGAGCCGGGCGCGCTCATCGGCTTTGCCGGGCCGCGCGTGATCGAGCAGACCATCCGCGAGAAACTTCCCGACGGCTTCCAACGCGCCGAATATCTCAAGGAGCACGGTATGGTCGACATGGTGCTCCATCGCCACCATCTGCGGCCGACGATCTCAAATCTGTGCCGGCTCTTGACCAAGTCGCGCCCAAAGCCGCCCGCCGACAAATCGCCGCTGCCGAGCGCGGGGTGAGCGTCTTCAGCTCTTGTGCGTCAAACTCGGTCTGCTCCCTCCCCCGTTTACGGGGGAGGGATGGGGAGGGGGTGAACCGCGCGAATCGTGCTGCATGCCCCCTCCGCCCTCCCCCCCGCAAGCGGGGGAGGGAACGCAGTGAGCGTGGGGAGGGAAGACACCGAGTGTGCGGCACTTATAAAACGAAGACATGACCCCTATCGACTCCATCGTCGCGCGGCTCACCGCGTTACATCCCAAGCGCATCGATCTGTCGCTCGAGCGGATGTGGCGCATTCTTGCCGCGCTCGGCGATCCACAGCGGCGGCTGCCGCCGGTGATCCACGTCGCCGGCACCAACGGCAAGGGCTCGACCATCGCGTTCATGCGCGCGATCCTCGAGGCGGCGGGGCTGCGCGTGCACGTCTATACCTCTCCACATCTCGTGCGCTTCAACGAGCGGTTTCGGCTCGGTGCCGAGCGAGAGGGGCGCCTCGTTTCCGATGAAGAGCTTGCCGATGCGCTCGCCGAATGCGAGCGCGTCAATGCCGGAGCGCCCATCACCGTGTTCGAGATCACGACGGCGGCCGCGCTTCTGCTTTTTGCACGCAACGCTGCGCATGTGCTGCTGCTCGAGGTCGGGCTGGGCGGGCGCCTCGACGCGACCAACGTGATCGATCGCCCGTTAGCGTCCGTCATTACGCCCGTGTCGTTCGACCACGCTGAGCATCTCGGCGATACGCTGGACAAGATCGCGGCGGAGAAGGCCGGCATTCTCCAGCCGGCTGTACCGGCGATCGTGGCGGCGCAGCCGCGCGAGGCTTTGGCGGCGATCGAGCGCGTCGCCGCGCGCGCCAAGGCACCGGTCAAGATCGCCGGCGAGGACTGGACGGCCACGGAGGAGCGCGGGCGGCTCGTCTATCAGGACGCCGCCGGGTTGCTGGATCTTCCGGCCCCAAAACTCTACGGCCGTCATCAATTCGAGAACGCCGGCGTTGCGATCGCCGCGTTGCGCACGGTCGGGGAGATCGAGCTTGCACCCACCGCCTTCGAGGTCGGCATGGCCAAGGCCGAGTGGCCGGCGCGCATGCAGCGGTTGGCACACGGACGGCTCCTTGCGTTGTGTCCGCCGGGCAGCGAGTTGTGGCTCGACGGCGGGCATAATGCGGATGGCGCGCGCGCCGTCGCCAATGCGCTTGCCGATCTCGAGGAGCGAGTGTCGCGGCCGCTCGTGCTTGTGATCGGCATGCTGTCCAGCAAAGATTGCGAGAGCTTTTTGAAAAATTTCACCGGGCTTGCGCGCCGCGTCGTGGCGGTGCCCATCCCGCGCCAGGAGAAGAGTTTTTCCGCCGACGCGATCGCCGATGCCGCGCGCGCGGTCGGCATCCCGGCGCAAAGCGAGGGGGACCTCGACACGGCGCTCACCGCAATCGGCCGCTTCGCCCTCGAGCCTGCCCCCCGCATCCTGATTGCCGGATCGCTCTACCTCGCCGGCGCGGTGCTCGATGCGAACGGTACGCCGCCGGTGTGAGCCACTGCCTCTCTTAGCTACGCCGCCGGAACGAGATCGGCTATTTGAAAAGTGAATAGCGTTTTGACGCGATGCTCTTCCTCATCCTGAGGAGCGCGCGTGCCGAAGTCGTGATGCAACATCGCTCAGATGACACGGAGGCGCGCCTCGAGGATAAGGACGAGCGATGTACCGCGTCACACCGCGGTGGTGATCCACTGCTCCAGCTTCTGCTTCGGCGCCGCGCCGATCTGACGCGAGGCCATCTGGCCGGACTTGAAAATCATCAGCGTCGGGATCGACTGGATACCGTACTTCGCCGCGGTCTGCGGATTTTCATCCACGTTGAGCTTCACGATCTTGACTTTGCCGTTGAGCGTGCCCGCGATCTCCTCGAGCGCCGGCGCGATCATGCGACAGGGGCCGCACCACTCGGCCCAAAAATCGACCACGACCGGTTCGGTCGCCTTCAACACCTCGGATTCGAACGTGGCGTCCGAAACTTTGCCAACGGCCATGGGAGATACCTCGTTGCTCGGCGAGCGCGCCGTGAATGGGAAGCGAACCTAAGAACGCGCCTCTCAAGCGTCAAGGCAGCTTCAGGCCGACGTGATGGAAATCAGCGCTGCGTCCAGGCTCGCCTCGGAAATCTCCATGAGATCAGGCACATCGGTCCACACCAGCGCGGCGCGAATGCGCTTGTCCGGGTAAAGCTCAGCGAGCACGGCACGATAAAGTGCAAGCTGGGCGACGTAGGCGGGAGGCACGTCGGCGAGGCAGCGCGGGGCGGGGCGATTGGTCTTGTAGTCGGCAATCAGCACGACATCCCGCGTTACGGCGAGCCGATCGACCTGGCCAGAGACCGCAAGGGTGCCGCCGTTGAGCCGTCCGACGATCGGAATCTCGGCGCGGCTTCCCGGCGCAAACAGCTCCGAGAAGCGCGGATCCTCGAGCAACTGGCCGACTTGCGCGACGATCATGTCGCGCTCCTCGGCCGAAAAGCTGCTCGCCGATCGGGCAAGGTAGCGCCGAGCGGCGTCCACGCGTGCTGGTTTGGGAATGTCGGGCAGCGACTGCAGCAGCCGGTGCACCAGCGTGCCGCGCGCCAACGCCTTGTCGCGCTCCTCGCCGCTCCCCGATGCCCACGCGGGGCGCGGCGTCAGCTCGTCATAAGCCGCCGCTGGCTCGAGCAGACGAACCGGCGGCGGCTCGGCTGGGGCGTCCACATCGAGCCAGGACGGCCGTCCACCTATGGGCATCGGCTGTGGCAAATGAGTAACCCGTGTCTCGGCAGCGCCGGGCGTCTTGCGATAGCGCCACACCTTGCCCTCGCCATCGTCCTCCTCGACCGAAAGCGGCTTGAGCGCCGCGCAAACGAGGTCCCACCAGCAGCCCGGCGGCCGCGCGCGCTCGCCCTCGCCGCCGCAGATGACGAGCCGGTCGATGGCGCGCGTCATGGCGACATAGAGCAGGCGCCGGTATTCGTCCTCGGCCTCCCCCCGCGCGCGATCGCGCGCGGCGCTCACAGGCGCGGTATCGGTTGCTTTCGCCCCGGCCCAAACGAGGCAGTTCGGGCCTTGCGCTGCCGGCCCCTGCAGCGACAACAGCCGCGGTTGCCGCTGCGGCGGGCCCGCAGGCGGCGTCGTGGTGTCGGCGATGACTACGATCGGCGCTTCCAAGCCCTTGGCGCCGTGCACCGTCATCACCCGCACTTCATCGCGCGTGATCTCCATGTCGCGTTTCACGTCAGTCTGAGCCGCGCGCAGCCAGGCGAGGAAGCCCTGCAGGGACGGCGTTTTGCGCCGCTCGTAGTCGAGGGCGAGATTGAGGAATTCGTCGAGCGCGTCGTCCGCTTCGTGGCCGAGCCTCGCGAGGAAGCGCTTGCGGCCGCCCGAGCGTGCCAGCACGCGCGCATAGAACGTAAACGGCGTTTCCTGTGCCCATTCGCCAAAGCGCTCGAGCTTTGCCAGCGCCTCTGCAAAGCGCGCGTTGCTCTGCGCTTTCGCCCGCAACGCCGCGCGCAACGAGCTGTTGCGCTTCCAAGCGAGCTCGAACAGATCCGCGTCATCGAAGCCGAAGAGCGGGCTTTTGAGCACCGTGGCGAGCGCGAGATCGTCATCGGGCAGCAAGAGCGCGTCCGCCAGCACCATCAGATCCATGACTGCGATATGCTCGGTGAGCACCAGCCGGTCGGCGCCGGCGACCGGAATCTGCAAGTCTTTGAGCGCGCGGATGACCGCCTCGAAGAGAGGTCCGCGCTGGCGCACCAGCACGAGCACGTCGCCCGCGCGCGCCCCCTGTTTCATCCAGCCCTTGACGTTCTTGGCGATTTTGGTCGCGAGCCGCACCTGCGGGCTTGTTTCGATAAGCTGATCGAACGGGGCATCCCAGGCTTCGATCTCGCGTTTGCTCGCGGGCTTGATGAGCTCCCAAATCTCTACCAATCCGGGGACCGCATCGGGCAGCGATTCATGCACGGTGTTGCCCGCATCGGCCGAGAGTCCGGCAAAAGCTTCGGGCCGCGCGAAGACTGCGTCCACGGCGCCGAGCACGTTCGGACCGGAGCGGAAGGAATGGCGGAAGCGCACGTGGCGAAATTCATGTTCGGCGGCTTTGGACAGCTCCTCGAACGCGTGATGCATGACCGCGAACTCGCGCGGTGCTGCGCCTTGGAAGGAGAAGATCGATTGCTTCTCGTCGCCGACCGCGAAGATCGTGCGCCTGATCGAGCGCGCGCCGGAACCGGCGAAAAATTCGGCGGTGAGGCGGGCGATGATGTCCCATTGCTTCGGGCTCGTATCCTGCGCCTCGTCGATCAGCACATGGTCGACGCCTTGATCGAGTTTGTAGTGCACCCAGGCCGCGCGCTGCGCGCCGAGCAGCGCCAGCGCCTTGTCGATAAGATCGTCGTAGTCGAGTTGTCCGCGCCGGTCTTTCATCGCCTGGTAACGGGAGAGCACCGCATCGGCGATGGTGATGAGTGCCGCCGTGCGGTCGCGACAGGCGACGGCTTTGCGGCGCTCGATGAGCCCAAGCATCCGCTCGCGCTCGCGGTAGAGACGCTCGGCAAGTTCGGGGTTGGCGAGCTCCGTCGATCGGATGAGGATTTGCTGGCGCGGCTCGAGTTTGCCGGTGACAAAGACCTGTTGATAGATGCCGGCGCGCTGCGGAGCGCTCGCCGCAGAGGCGGCAAGGAGCCGCCGCGCCTGCTCCTGGTCGTTCTTGCCGCCCTGCGCAAGGAACTCGGCCGCGGCCGGCCATTGCGATGCTGGAAAGATGGGACCATCCGTCATTTCGCTTTCGACGCGCTCGATCGTATCGTCCGCAGCGACGCCGAGCGTGCCGCAAAGGGCGGAGATGGCCGCCTCGATGCTGCCGCCGTGGCCGATCCAGGCACGCACGGCATCGCGCTTGCGGATGGCTTCGCCGATCACGTCCTTGAACGTCTGGTCAGATGTCCCCGCAATGGCGGTTGCCAGCGCACGGCCGAGCGCCTTTTCCGGGGCCAACGCTGCGTCGAGCAGCACGCCGAGGCTGATCTCGCTCAGGAGTTGCGCCTGCGCCGCCTCGTCGAGGACGCTGAAGCGGGCGGCGACATTGGCTTCGAACGGAAAATGATGCAGCAGCCGCGTACAGAAGGCGTGAATGGTCTGTACCTTCAGCCCGCCCGGCGTCTCCAATGCCATGGCGAACAAGCGACGCGCGAGCGTGCGCCGCGCCGCGTTGGGCGCGATGTCTGAGATTCGCTTGATGGCTGCGTCGAGCGCGACATCGTCGAGCGCGGTCCAGCGCCGCAGCTCGTCGAACACGCGGTTCGCCATGTTTGCGGCGGCGGCCTTGGTAAAGGTGATGCAGAGGATTTTCGCCGGGTCGACGTCGTCGAGGAGGAGTCGAATCACGCGCAACGCGAGCACATGAGTCTTGCCGGATCCGGCATTGGCCGCCACCCAGGCCGAGGCCGCGGGATCCGAGGCCTCGATTTGCAGCCGCCGCAGCTCTGCAGGAATGACGCGATCGATTCGCTCCGCCGTGCGCATCATTCCACGCTCTCCGCATCCTCCGGTCCCGCCACGGACCATTCCTTCACCCGCGCGAGGTGGTCATAGGTGTCGTAGCGGCTCTTCCACATCGACAGCACTAGCGGCAGATAGGCCTGTTCTTCGTCCTCGAAACGTTGAGCGACGCTTTGGAGCTTCTCGAGCGCGCGCTCGGCGTGGAAGTCCGCGTCGCCGTCCCTGAAATCGATTGCTGCACCCTCGCCCGCGGGATCGCCGCCTTTGAGTGCGACGTACACCAGCTCGGCAATCGAGGCACCGAAAGGGATGTCGGGAAATCCACCGCGGCGCAGGATCGCGGCCTCGAGCGTGAGCTGCGGCGAGACGCCGATGCGCACCTGCTTCTCGCTCGGCACCTGCCCGGTTTTGTAGTCGAGAATGGCGTAACGCCCTTCCGCGAGCCGCTCGATGCGATCGGCACGCGCGCGCAAGCTGAACACGCGCTCGCCGAGGGAAATATCGATCTTGCCTTGAACCTCGGTGGTGAGCGTCGCGAGATTTGCGCGCCGCACCCTCTCCCAGCCGGCGAACCAGCGGGCGATGCGCCGGAAGCGGGGCCACCAGAACGCGCGTGCCTCGGGATACTCATCAAGCGCAGCGAAATGCTTGCGGCCGATCTCGATGAGTGCGTCCGTCGGATCGGCCGGGAGCGCAGCCGCGAACGTTGTAGTGAAGTCACTCAGCGCGGCGTGGATGACGATGCCGCGATCGGCCGCGCCCGGCGGCAAGTCGACCGCATCGAGCTCGCGCAGCTTGAGGATATGCTTGGCGTAGATCGTATAAGGGTCGCGCAGCCAGTTCTCGATGTCGGTAACCGAGAGCGCGGTCGGCCGCGCGGCGCGCGGGGGCTTGGGCGCCGGTTTTTCAACCCGCTTGACCTCCGCGGGTCGATCGAGCGCGCGCGCCCAGGCAAGATATTTCGCTCCTTTCGCGCGGACCTCGTTCCAGCGCTGTTCGCCCGCGACCGCCGCCAGGCGCTGAACGAAGCGCGAGGGGACGGTCGGTGTCCCGGCCAACTTGGTAGGATAGGCGAGGATCACTTCGCTCGCGCCGAGCGCCTGCGTGAGGTCATGGGCGGAGAGCGACAGGCGCCGCTCCGGCAGATCGAGCCCGAGCGCGTGGCGCATGGGGCGGCTCAGCCACGGATCGGATGCGATCTCGGGCGGCCACGTGCCCTCGATCAGCGCGCCGAGCACCATGCGATCGGCACTTTGCAGCCGCGCCTCGAGGGGACCATAGATGCGCAGCCGCACACCTGCTAGCGGCGGCCGCCGCACCACGCGATCGCCAATCGCCGTGCGGAACAGGTCTGCGTAATCTGCCGCCTCCACGGGAAAATCGGCGTGGCTCGCGTTCGCCGCGATCTCCTCGAACACGCTTTCGAGCGCCGTGCCGTCGCGGCCCTGGAAGGCTGCCGGGACACCGGTTGCGTCGGCGCTCAGCGCGGCAACGACGCTACGATGGAGCGCCGCGAGTTTGGCGAATGGCGCGCACATCTGCCCCTCGAGCGGGGCAAGCGCCTGCGCGAGCCGCGTGACGAGGGCGGCAGCGTCATCGAGTTGCGCGGCGGTAAGATCCGCGCGCGGATCGGAGGGATGCAAATCCGATGCTTGCCCGCGCCGTAGCTTTGCAAGCTCCGTGTGAAACACCGCGAGCGCGTCCGCGAGGCCAGCCGTGCCCGGCCGCGGCCGTGGGCCGCGCAGGACCGCCTTCTCGAGCACGGCGATTGTGCGTGCGTGCGCACCCGCGGCGGCGCCAAGCCGCAGGAGCGGATGCTTGATAAGCGCGAGGAGCGCAACTGGCGCAACTCCGCCAAGCGCGGCTTCTGCCGCCAGGCGCGCGAACAGCCCCGCGGACGTCTCGGCGAGCGCATCGCCGCCGGAATCGTCGACCGCGACGTTCCAGCGTTCCAGCGCCGCAAGCACGCGGCGCGCCAATGCGCGGTCGGGCGTGACAAGCGCTGCGGTCTTGTGCGACGTCTCGATGGCCTCGCGCAGGCTGATCGCGATGGCGAGCGCCTCTTCCTCGGCATTGGCGGCTTCAACGACCGCCACGCCTTCCAGTGCTCCATCGATCCACGGGATACCGCCGCCTGCGAGTTGTTTCCAAGCGTCGGTCGCGGCGGCCGGCCGCAGCGCCTCGCAGACATAGCGTTCGCGCCGATGCGCGGCCGGCGTGCCCAGCACCGTAACCTGCTCGCGGGCGATCCCGATCCGCTGCAACAGCGCCTGCATGGCGAACAGCGGATGCTCGACCGCGGGCGAAACGCGCGCGTCAGCTTCCTCGCGCCCGCCGATCAGGTGCCAGGATCGCGCGTCGAGGTCGAGGTCGAGGCCGGGCAGAACGACTGCGCCGCGGTCGAGCTTGGCGATGGCGGCGATCAGCTCGGCGGTCGCGGGCATCGACGCGGTCGAGCCGGCGGCGATCACGGGTCCGTCGGCATGCGCGGCAAGCCGCGCCGCTTCGGCCTTGATCAGTGCATCGCGCCGCGCGGCCGGCTCGATCGCGCCTTCCTCGGCAAGGATTTTCGGCCACTTCTCGCGCGCGATCTGCAGGAATTTGAGCGTGAGCTGCCAATAACGGTCGAGCGTTTGCGGCACCAGTCCATCGAGCCGCCCCCACGACACGCCGCGCGTGATCATGTCGTCCATCAGGCGTGCGAGATCGTCCACGAGCGCGAGCGCCGAGGCGGGATTGTTGGCAACCAGTGACGCCTCGCCCTGCTCGTCGGGGGTGATGCTTTCCGCCCATTTGAGCACGAGCCGCGTGAGCAGGAGGCGCCGCTTGAGCCCACCGAGTCCCGGCGGCAACTCGAGCACGTCGCTGGCCAGCGCGCCGGCTCCGATTTGCGCGAACACGATCTCGTCCTCGTCGATGTCGCCAATGGCGACAATGCGCGGCAGGATCGCCGCGCCTTTGTCGATCACCCCGAGAAAGAGGTCGCGCGCGAGCCGGCAAGCGCGCCGCGTCGGCAGGTAGAGCGTGGCGCGTGCAAGCGCGAGCGGGTCCTGCGCGGCGGGAAATCCCGGCACCAATTTTCCCTCGATCAGCGCGCGGACGAGCGTCGGGACGAATGGCACCGAGGCCGGGATGGTGAACACGCGGGGGGCAGGCGCGGCGATCATCCGCGCAAGTCTACGGATTGATTCGCGACGACTCAATTTTCGGATCGGAAAGACGTCCGCTGCCTTGCCGGAGCCTTAAATCGCGCCGGCGAGGATTGTCTTCTCGGCGGCTCGGACGGCCTCGGGCGTGCCGACATGCATCCAGACGCCTTCGAGGCGCAATCCGCAGAGCCGCCGGGCCTCGGCCGCCCGGTCGAACAGCGGCGATAGGGAAAATGCTCCCTCCGGCGCGCCGGCAAAAAAGGCGGGCGTGAGGATCCCGGCGCCGGCATAGACGAAGGGCACCACCTCGTGCTCGGCGCGTCGCGTGAGCCGGCCGTCGGCCGCCATCGAAAAATCGCCGCGGCCGCTATAGCCGATGCTGGAGGCCGCCGGCGCGAGCAAGAGCAGCGCGTCCATGCGTGTGCCGTCGAAGGTGTCCGCGAGCCGGGCGAGATTGGGTTTCACCCCGTCGATCCAGATGGTGTCGGAATTGACGTGGAAGAACGGACGGTCGCCGAGCTGCGGCAACGCCTTGACCACGCCACCGCCAGTGCCGAGCAGCTCGCGTCGCTCATCCGAGATGACGATCTTCGGACGTTTGCGGCCGGCAAGATGGCGCTCGAGCTGATCGGCGAGGTGATGAACGTTGACCACCGCGCGCTCGATCCCCTGCGCAGCCAGACGGTCGAGCACATAGTCGATGAGTGCCTTGCCGCCGACCTTAACGAGCGGTTTCGGCAGCTGCCCGTTGAAAGCCCGCATCCGCGTGCCGAGCCCCGCTGCCAGCACCATGGCGCGCTTCGGCGCCGCCGCGATTCGGCGATTGTCCATCAAAGGGTTCTGCCCGCTGGCACTTAAATTGTATTTAACGACGGCACGTGGGCAATATACCACGCCTTGAGCGCTTCGAGCGCCGGATGGCTGAGCGCACGCTGCAAATACTCCCAGATGCGAGGCAGATGCCGCAGGTATTGCGGCTTGCCATCGCGCATGTCGAGCCGTGCGAAAATGCCAAGAATCTTGCTCGCGCGCTGGGCGGCGAGCGTCGCATAGATCTTGATGAATTGCGCCGCGTCGAAATCGGCCGCACGACCGCTGCGGCCGCGCACATATCGGCCGAGCAGCGCAAGCTCGGTCTCTTCCGGTATGTCGACACGCGCATCCTGCAGCAGTGAAGCGACGTCATAGGCAGGCGGACCCATCACCGCGTCCTGGAAGTCGAGAAGGCCGAGCCGGGCGAGCTCGCTGCGCTGCGGCAGCCAGAGCAGGTTGGGCGAATGGAAGTCACGCAAAACCCAGGTCGGCGGCGCATCGATCGCCGGCTGCAACAGTTCGCGCCAGAGTGCGCGGAATGAGTCGCGTTCCGTGTCAGGGGTCGCGGCGTTCAGGCGCGGCAGGAACCAGTCCAGCAGCAACTCGGCTTCAATCAAAAACGCGCTCATGTCGTAAGCGGGAATGCGGTAGTCAAGCTGCGGCGCGACCGGCAGTGTATCGGGCACTTGCCGCGCATGCAGCGCAAGCAGGACGTCGACCGCGGTCTCGTAGCGCTCCGCGATGGGCGCCGGCGGATCGCTGGCGACGATTCGTTCTTCGCCGAGGTCTTCGATGACCAAGAATCCCCGCTCGAGATCGGCCTGGTAGACGGCGGGCGCCGAGAAACCACATTGCCGCAGCCCATTCGCCATCGCCACGAACGGCACAACATTGTCGGCGAGGTGCGCGATCGCGCTGTATGGCTTGTCGCCGCGCACTGGCGGGCCATCAGGGCGGGGCGGATAATTCATTAGGAGCACGCGCTTGTCGCCGAGCGCGAGCCGCTCGTATGAGCGCGTCGAGGCGTCTGCGCGTAATCGTGTGCGCAGCGCCTCGCTGTAACCGCTCTCAGCGATGAATTGGCGCGCCGCCGCCATGCGGTCGACCCGCGGCGCCAACGTGCCGTAGCCGGTGACGCGGGCATGGCGGAATTCGAGCTTGAGCTTGGGGGCCAGTGTGAGCGAAACGTCGAGCCGATCGGGCGGCAAAAGGTGATCCGCGCGATCGGGCCACTCGAGCAGCACGACCGCGCGCTCGGGCAGGTCGTCGAAGCCGAGTTCGGCAAGCTCCGCTGGACCCGAGAGGCGATAGAGGTCAACATGTATCAACGGAAATTGCGGTAGCTCGTAGAGCTGCATGAGCGTGAAAGTCGGGCTCGGCACTTCGAGTGCAGGATCGCCGGCGAGATAGCGGATGAGCGTGCGGGCGAGCGTGGTCTTGCCCGCGCCGAGATCGCCCGAGAGGGTGACGAGGTCGCCAGGTTCGAGCGCGTTGGCGATATCGATTGCGAGCCGCCGGGTTGCGTGCTCATCGGGCAGCGCCACCGAGAAGCTCGACGTATCAGATTTGGTCAGCGCCATGGCATGACTTGTCGCCCGCTCGCGCGAGCACGGCCATTGCGAGTCACGCGGCGGCTCGCTCCGCTGTTTGGGCCAGCGGGAACACGCAGGTGACCGTGGTGCCGCGGCCGACCGTCGATTCGAGCGTCACCGAGCCGCCGTGCAGCTCCACGAAAGAGCGCACCAAGGAGAGCCCCAAGCCCGTCCCGCGGTGGCGCGAGCCGAGCGAATGCGTCTCGAACCAATCGAACACCTTGTTCTGCACGTCGGCGGGAATTCCCGGCCCGCGGTCGGTCACCGAGAAGACGATGGCATCTCGGTGCCGCTGGGCGGCAAAGGTAACGATCTCGCCGGCGGGCGAAAAGCCCACCGCATTGGCCAGCAGATTGAACAGCGATTGTCGCACGCGCCGCTCGTCGGCCACGAAGCTGCCGATCTCCGGCGAGGCATGGATTTCAAGCGTGATGCCGCTCTTGACCAGGCGATCCTGCACGCCTTCGGCGGCAGCTTCCATTGTCTTGCGGATATCCACCGGTCCTAGGTTGAGCGTCATCGCGCCGGCATCGATGCTGGCCAGGTCGAGGATGTTGTTGATGATGGCGAGCAGCGCGTTGGTCGAGACCGTGATGTAGCTCAGATATTCTCGCTGCTTATCCGTGAGCGGGCCGGTGACCGGATCGCCGAGAAAATGCGCGAAACCGATGATGTTGGTGAGCGGCGAGCGCAGTTCGTAAGATACGTGGTGAACGAAATCGGTCTTGAGCTTGTCCGCCGCCTTCAACGCTTCGTTGCGCTCGCGCAGTGCGCGCTCGACATTCACGGTGTCGGTGACGTCCTCGAACGCCACCAGCGTGGCCCCGTCGTGGAGCGGCATGGTGGCGCAATCGACCACGGTTCCGTGACGGCGTTCGAGCCGACCGAGCGCCGGCTCGCGATTGTCTATCGCCGTGATCGTCCCCCGCAATTTCTGCCACACGGGATGGTCGCCGTGGAGCGGCTGCGTCCAATCACTGATGGATTCGATGTGCGGTCGGCCGGACAGCATCTCGGGCGAAAGGCTCCACATGCGCGCGAAGGCAGGGTTGTGGAGGCGCAGCCGCCCGTCGCTTCCGAACACGGCCACCGCCTCGGTGAGGTTGTCCAGCGTCTCGCTCTGCACGCGGATCAAGGCATCGTAGCGGCGCTCGAGATCGAGCCGCTCGGTGACATCGTCGAACAGGTAGATCACCCCACCTTCCGAATTGGGCGTGGTGACGACGCGCATGGTGCGGCCGTGCGGCAGATGCCACATGTGCTCCTTGGCTTCGACCGCGCGGTAGGCATCGTAAAGCGCGCTCTTCCATTGCCGGAAGTCCTGCTCGTCCGGAAGCCTGCGCGCCGCGCGCAGCCGATCGAGCACGGCCGAATCGGTGGGTCCCTGGTCGAGGAAGGCCGCGTCGAGATCCCACAGTGACCGATAAGTGGCATTGTAGAAGCAAAGGCGCCGATCGGACCCGAAGATCGCCACTCCGGTCGCGAGCTGGTCGAGCGTGCGGCGCTGGGCATCCATCATGCGCTTGATCTCGCCGCGCATCAGCTCCGCCTCGGTGGCATCGACCGCGATCCCGGCGCTGCCGCGCGCAGCGGGCACGCTTGTTACGTCGAAGCTGCGGCGCTCTCCTGCGACCACGGCGGAGAGCCGGCCGCAGTAGGGTTCGACTGCCCCGTGCGCGCGCAGAAGCTCGCTGCGCCCGCCGTGCTCGAACAGCTCGAGCCCGCGTTCGATGGCTTCGCCGGCATCCGTGGCCTCGACCGCACGCGCATAGGCTTGATTGGCGAAGCTGAGCTTGCCCGCCTCCTCACGCGCCCACACCGGCGTGGGAAGTGCAGCGATCAAGGCGCAAACGGCCGCGCTATCGTCGACATGCTTTTGGTGCCGCCGCGCAAGTTCGGCGAGTTCCTGTTTGACGCCGCTCACCTCGCGCAACCGCAGGATCGCTCGGCCGCCGATCACTTGACCGTTCGCTTCGATGAGGCGGCCGCTGAGCGTGACCACGGTCATGGCGAAGCTCACGCCGCGCGCGCGTAATGCATCGACGCAATGCTGCATGTCGCGTGCTGCGTCGCTGTCGAGCCAGGTGCCGAAATCGAGCAGGCCTGCGCCCGCTGTGGTCACCAGGGCCGGATCGCCAATGATTTCCGGCTCATCGGCCGCCGCCGGCCAGGCGATGAGGATTTGCGGCTCGGATAATAGCAAGGCATAGGCGCGATCGATCGCTGCCTTCGATGCGAGGGCGTCGTCGCGAGTCGCGGCCTCGACCTCCGCCAAATGCCGTCGCGTGCGCACGAACAGGATCGCGCTGACGACGGCAAAGCACAGGATGCCGAGCGTGAGCGCAAGCGCCGCGATATCGTCGCGATCAAGCAATGGAAGAGCGGAAAGGTAGGCCTGCCAGCCGGGGAATTCGTATCGCCCGCCGGCCGCGGCACAGGCGCCCTCGCCCGGCAGCAGCGTTGAGCAAGCGAGAAGTGCAGCGCGGACTTTGCCGTGGCGTCGGGTGGACGCGCGCGCGCGCGCTTTGTGCTGCGGATGAGCCCCAAAGCTCTCCACGGTGATCCGGAGCGCGTCCGGCATTCCCGCTTGCCCCTTGCCGCATTATGCCGGCGTCGGGCGACTGCCGGCTCGCGCATCCGTTGGTGGAGTGCCTCATTCCGCCGAGCGGTGCGCGAATCAAGCGACTTTAACCCCAACAGGAATTGCACAGGAAGTAGGCCAGATCGTGAACACTCGACGGCCGTAACGACTCGGTCCGCCCGCGCCGTGTCCTCGCACTTTGAAACTACGACCGCCCGGCGAGCTTGAGCCCCTTCTCCAGCGCGGCGTAACTGCGCACAGGCGCGGCCATCAGGAAGCGGTAGCCCTCGGCGAGGACGCGCTCCACATTATTGGCATCCACGTGCGGGTGACCAACAACGACGTTGTGCCGCTTGCAGGTCTCGACCACCCGCGCCATCCATTTGAGCACCTCGGCATGCTCGTATTGCCGCGGATAGCCGAGCTCCTGAGAGAGATCGCCCTCGCCAATGAGGATCGCGCCAATACCGGGCACCTTCTCCAGGATGGCAGGTAGCGCCTCGATGCCGCGCGTGTCCTCCATCATCAGGATCACGAACACTTCGCCCTTGGGATTGAGCGGCCACACGTCAGCGCGGGCGTAATAGTCCTGCTGGGAAAGGCCCCAGTAGCGCACCGCCGCGGTTGGTCCGTCGCCGCGGATGCCGGCAGGCTCATAAAGCGGCGCGCTTTTCAGGCGCGGGTAGCGACAGGCTGCGACCGCGTTATATGCCTCCTCGAGCGATGAAATGTGCGGCCAGACGATCCCATAGACGCCGAGGTCGAGCGCTTGTTTGGCCTGAAACTGCGCCTTCTCAGCACCGTTGGGAGGGATGCGCACCAATGGTGTGACCGAAGGCGCAAGCGAGACGGACTTCGCGATCTGGCCGCGGTTGAGCATGTATTGCAGGCTATCCCGCAGCGCCCGGATGTCCCAAGGATTGTGCTCCATCTCGTAAACGATGCCGTCGTATTTGGCCGTCGACATCGCGATCGCGGTCTCCGGATCGGCTTGGCAGAACGACGTGAATGCCGGCTTGCCGGCCTCAAGGGCGCGGATAACACCATTCAAGCGCGGAATATCGGCCATGCTTTTCCCCTGCGGTGAGGTTGATGTGCGCATCCTAACAGAGGCCAATCCTGGTTTGACAACGGCGAAGTCCGGTTCGTAGCATTCATCGCGGGACGGGACTCCGGCTCCGCCTTTAGGGCGTGTGCCCCAATCCGAACAGCAGCGACAGTGCCATGATCATCGATTGCCACGGCCACTACACGACCGAGCCGAAAGACCTGCTGCGATGGCGCAAGGAGCAGGTGGATAACATGAAAAACCCTGCAAAACAGCCCGCCAAGACGTCGCTCAAGGTTTCCGACGACGAAATCCGCGAGAGTCTCGAAGGCGCGCAACTCAAGCTCCAGCGCGAGCGCGGCACCGACCTCACCATCTTTTCTCCGCGCGCCATGGGCATGAGTCATCATATCGGCGATTACAATGTGAGCTTGGCCTGGTCGCAGCTGTGCAACGAGATGATTCATCGCGTCTGCACGCTCTATCCCAACAATTTCATCGGCGTGTGCCAGTTGCCGCAGTCACCGGGCGTATCGCCGGACAACTGCACCGCGGAGCTCGACCGCTGCGTAAAGGAATTCGGCTTCGTCGGCTGCAATCTCAACCCCGATCCCTCGGGCGGGCATTGGACCGCGCCGCCGCTGACCGACCGGTGGTGGTACAAGTTCTACGAAAAGATGGTGGAGCTTGATGTGCCGGCGATGGTGCACGTCAGCGCCTCGTGCAATCCCTGCTTTCACGGCACCGGCGCCCATTACATCAACGCGGACACCACCGCGTTCATGCAACTCATCATGGGCGATCTGTTCAAGGATTTCCCCACCTTGAAGCTGATCATCCCCCACGGCGGCGGCGCGGTTCCGTTTCACTGGGGCCGCTACCGAGGCTTGGCACTCAATAACAAGCGGCCTCCGCTCGATGAGATGATGAAGAACAACGTGTGGTTCGACACCTGCGTCTATCATCAGCCTGGGATCGACCTTCTGACCAAGGTGGTTCCGATCGACAACATCCTGTTCGCCTCGGAGATGGTCGGCGCGGTGCGCGGCAAGGATCCGCAGACCGGATACGATTTCGACGACACCAAGCGTTATATCGACCACGCACCGGGCCTCGCGGCAGAGGACAAGAAGAAGATTTTCGAGGCTAATGCGCTGCGCGCCTATCCTCGCCTCAAAAACAAGGTTGCCGCGAGAGCAACGGCACGAGCGTAGTGAAAGGATGAGTCGCGGGTCACAGCGAGTGCTCCCGGTGCGCTGGGCTGCGCACCGCTCAGCCGAACTATCGACTGCTGAGCTAAATCCAGCGGAGAGCGCGCGCGAGCTGGAAGGTCGAGAGCATCACGATCAAGATGCCCACGGCGACCATCAAGCCGCGCGCGGGCACGTGCTTGACCGCCCATCCGCCAAACGGCGCCGCCAGCACGCCGCCGAGAATGAGTGGAACGAGGTGCTCAAGCGGCGAGGCCCCAAGCTCGGCAAAGAATGTGGCGGCCGCGGCAACAGTGACGAAGAACTCGGTGGTATTGACGGAGCCCACGGTCTCGCGCGGCGGGTGCCCGGAGCCGATTAAGGTCGAGGTCGTGACGGGTCCCCAGCCGCCGCCGCCGCTAGCGTCCAGAAATCCTGAAACAAATCCGAGCGGGATAACCCAACCCCCGGGCGCTCGGGGCGCAACCGCAACCCGCATCGATCGCCAGAGAATATAGAATCCCATGAGCAACAGATAACCGTACACCCAGCGGCGTGCGGCGGGGATCTCGAGATTCGATAGGATCCAAGCACCCAAAATCGCACCCAGCACACCAGCCACCCCGAGCCGGGCCACGATGCGCCAGTCCACATTGCGATGATACAGGTGCGAAGCCGCCGAAGCGCCGGTGGTAAAAATCTCGGCCGTGTGGACGAGGGCGCTCGCCTGCGCAGGAGCAATCCCCATGCTCAGAATAGCGGTGTTGGCCAGCACGCCGTAGGCCATGCCGAGCGTGCCATCCACCAACTGCGCAACAAAGCCGATCGCCAGCAGCAGCACGAAGTCGGTGGTCACCAAATTCTCCTGTCTTAAATGCTGAACGCTCTCGAACGGAATTCGTCTCAAGAAGCAGGGGTGGTGAGGCTAGGCAAAAGTGGGCAACGCATAATAAGCCCTATGTGACCGTCCCACGACGGCTGGCGATTTAAGCGGTAAGCGCCTATTTTCGGGAGACATACCGTTGCGTGCTCGAGCGCCAAAGCGCGAGGATCATCATGGGCATCGAAGCGTTGGGCTATATAGGGGTTCGCGCCAAGGATGTCGCCGACTGGGCGAGCTACGGCGAAAGGCTGCTCGGGTTGCAGCGCATCGACAAAAGTCGCTCGAGCCTGGCCTTTCGTATGGACGACCGCAAGCAGCGTCTGGTCATCGACGCCGACGGCGGCCAGGGTATCGCGTTCTTCGGCTGGGAGGTCGCTGACGCCGCCGCTCTCGACAAGGTAGCGGCGCGGATTGAAGCGGCTGGGACTAAGGTCGCCCGCGGCTCGCGAGCGCTCGCCAGCGAGCGGCACGTTGCGGACCTGATCGTGCTCAGCGATCCCGGCGGCAATCGGCTGGAGATTTTCCACGGCGCGGAAACGGCGACTGATCCGTTCAAGCCCGGGCGCAACATATCCGGATTCCGCACCGGTCCGCTCGGCATGGGTCACGTTGTGATGCATTTTGAACGCATCGCGGAGGTGATGGCGTTCTACCGAAATGTCCTCGAATTCAAGCTCAGTGATTATTGGCTGCGGCCATTCCCGGGGTATTTCTTCCATGTCAATCCGCGCCATCACAGCATCGCCTTTGTTGAGAGCGGCATCAACATGGTCCACCACATGATGGTCGAGCTCTACAGCTTCGATGATGTGGGCCAGGGCTACGATCTGGCCCTTGGCGATCCCGAGCGAATCGGGGTCACGCTCGGTCGTCACTCCGGCGATTACGTGACTTCCTTCTACACCTGGAATCCCTCGGGGTTTCTGGTCGAGTACGGCTGGGGCGGCCAGCTGATCGACGACGGCGTCTGGAAGCCGTTCGAGCGCAAATTCGGTCCGAGCCTATGGGGCCACGAGCGCCGTTGGATGTCGGCGGAAAAGAAAGAGGAGTCGCGTCAGCTGTGCATCGAAGCCGCCGAGAACGGGCAGCGCCAGCCGGTTCAGGTGGTCGCCGGCAATTACAATCTCATGCCCGGCATCTGCCCATGGTGGGACAGCATGAAAGCTGGTCGCAAGGCCGGCTAATCGTTTCGGCGCTTAGACCGATGCTGGGCGCGATCAGCGCCTGAAACGTAGCTCCCGCTAAGGACCTTAAGCACGTCGTTTTCAAGCCACTGTGGCTTTGCCATCACAGACAACGCGGCCCAGGAAGGGTAGGCTACGGTTCATAGGAATCGGGGGGTTCAAATGACAAAGCTATTTCTCGGCGTAGCGCTCGTCGCGTTGGGCTTGGGGACGCCGGCGGTATTCGCTGCCGAAAGGCCGGTACCAGCACCGGCGTACGCGCCCCCGCCCGCGCCAGTCTACACCTGGAATGGCTGCTATGTCG
>Ga0126381_100001742_pt1 | contig 23261 bp, 20 predicted proteins | sample PanSoiMetPlot_28_FD_96465 | JGI IMG/M metagenome (GOLD analysis project Ga0126381, IMG submission 96465) | Tropical forest soil microbial communities from Panama - MetaG Plot_28 | ecosystem: Environmental > Terrestrial > Soil > Tropical forest > Bulk soil | place: Panama | collected 2016-02-17 | reverse complement strand
CCGCCAGTCGCCGCCACAGCCAGATCGCCAGGACCGAGAGGGCGGCTGCGAGAAGAGCGAGCGCCGTCACACTCACGGCCAGGGCGATGGATTCGCTCAATTCGGGTCGGGTGTGGAAAGCCCGGGCGATCCAGCGGACGAGAGCGGCCGCCAGCGCCGCGAAGTACGACCCCAGGCGGGGTCCTGCGGGCGTCTGAACGACGCGGGCCTGTGCCAGGACTTCGCGCAACACGCCCGGGTCGGCGCGGCCGGGCGCCAAAGGCGCCGCGAAGTCGCCGATCGCGAGGCGGGCGACCGGCCCGATCACGCCGGCGCGCCCGGCTGCGGCGGGGCGCCGGAAGTGAACCGCGATTCGATGGCGGCGGCGAGGTCGACGCCCTCCTTGCGGCGAACGACGTCCTGGTAGAGGAGGACGAGCCCGAACGACGTGAACACGCCGATCCCGGTCGAAACGAGCGAGCTCAGGACGGCGTTCGGGATCTGCCACCAGAACATCGGCCCGTAAAGAGCTTGAGCGCCGGCGGCCTGTCCCGACGCCACCGACCGCGCCATCCGGTAGCCCTGCATGGCCGTGAACGGGAGCGCGACGACGAAGGAGACCGCATACGTCATCAGAGCGCCGACGAGGTACAGGACGAAGATCTTCGTCGCCGGATTGTCGAAGAACCGCCGGTGCGGGTTGTAACGCATGAGGCGCCAGCTTCGTCCGAGCGCGGACCCGCCCCTTAGACCTTCGACCGCCATGACGGGGATCACGAAGCTCAACATCAGCCCGATGTAGATGCCGGGCAGGAAGAGACAGATGAAACCTGCGGCGATCGCGAGAAACATCAGGATGAGCGTGCCGAGCGTGTCGGGTTTGAAGACGAAGCTCCACTTCGCTCCCATGTCGATCGGCCGTCCGGTCGCGCCGTCCACGCACGCCGCGGTCAGAACGCTGTACGCGAGGCCCTGGACCGCCAGGGCGAGGAGGATCGTGAGGATGTAGGAGAGACAGCCCGATGTGATGTCGGGCCGGGCGCTTCCGGCGGAGGTCACGCCCCTCATCCAGCGGAGCTGTACCGCCAACGACAACGTCGAGACCACCGCGAGCGGGATCGCGACTGCCGGATAGATCGCTCGGAAGTGGCGCCGCATCAGTTTCATCGCCTCGTCGAGGAGAACCCGGAACGGCATCGGCTCGGCAGCAACGGCGGAATCGGTCATTTATCCTCCCCTTTCAAGAACGGGTTTCCAGCCGCGATCAAGAAGAGCGCCACCAGGGAAACGCCGATCACCGCCTTGAGGCCGGCGGGCACCTCGGATGACGGCGACACGAAGCCTTCGATGAGACCGAGCGGCACGAACCACGGAAGGCACCCGAGCAGGATCGTCAAACCGTCGCGGCCGGCCGACTCCAGGGCCTCGCGCCGCGGAGCGTCCGTCGCCTCGAGGAGAGCGCGCCCCATGCGCAGACCGGCGCCCGCCGTGACGATGATCAGAGTCAGCTCGAGCGGGCCGTGCGCGGATACGAACTCCGCGAGCGGCCGCTCCATGGAGAAATGCATCGTCACGCCGAACACCGCTCCCAGAAGGAAGCCGTTGAGAAACAGGATGTAGAGCGATCCGATCCCCGCCAGAGCTCCACCCGCCCAACCGACGAGAGCGACGCCGAGATTGTTGCGCGCGATCGCGGACGACGAGACGGCCGGCGGAACCGCGGTCACGAGCGATTCAGTCCAGAGGTGACCGTTCGTCAAGTCCGACACCGAGCGCTCGCCGAGGAGAACCGTGGCGAGCGAGGTCTCCATGGCGGCGAGGCCGAGGCCGAACGCGGCCGCGACGAGAAACACGTAGACGGCCGCGGCGGTGTTTTGCCGGTTGGCGCGAAACGCCCGCGGAAAATCGACCCGCCAGAATCGCAGGAACCACGACGAGCGATCGCGATGCGGGCGATGCAGCCATCGCGTCGCGACGATGGCGAGCTTTTGAAGTCGCCGGGAGGCGCCGGTTCCCGGAAAACGAGCTGCGGCGAGCGCGTTGTCGTGAAGGATCTGGCGATACCCGATCGCCAGCTCCTCGAGGTCCTCGTAGCCGACCTCTCGGGGCTTCTGTTGCGCGGCGGTGAGCCGACGCTCGAAGTCGAGCCAGTCCGGCTCCCGCAGCGCGAGGAAGGCAGCGTAGTCCATCAGACCGAGCTCACGTCGAACGCCCGACGCAGTGCCGTGAGCGGCTCTTCGCCGGCCGGCTGCCCTTCGAGAAAGGACGGGTCATCGCGCGAAAGGCGTTCGAGCACCTGCCGCGCCATCGCTTCGGCCCGCGCGGGCTCGAGGTCCGAGGCGCGCCGCAGAAGAGCCTCGACGAGGGCGACGTCCTCGGCTCTCCAGTTGCGGGGCACGCGACGCACGACGAGCTCTTCCGCACCCGGGCGGTCGTGCACGACGAGCGTGTTGGCGAGGCGATCGCCCAGGCGCCGCGACAGCGGGTCGATCATCATGATCGGCACGCCGACCAGGACATCGACCGACCGCAGGAGATTTCGGGTCAGGAGGGCCGAGGTTCCCGCTGTTCCACCGTCCCGCGTCACGACCCTCAAACCGATCGCCTTCTTGCCGGGCGTCCGTCCGTTCATGGCGACTTCCAGTCCCGCGAAATAGGCCCAGTCGATCCCGAAGGCGCCGACCAGGTAAATCACCACGAAGCCGACGCCCCCGCCGAGAGAGCGAAAAGACGCAAACGCCACGATGAACCAGATGACCAGAACGACGCCCTGGAGGAGGTAGTCGAGAAAAGCCGCCAGCACACGCGGTCCCACTCCGGCAACGGGCAGGTCCAGCGGCACGTTGTCCAGGCCGAGGACGGTTTCCGCGGCCAGTCCGTCTTCCGGCTCGTTCGCTTCCGCCAATCACGCTCCTTTGCGGATCGGGGCGGCCCTTCCGGGTGCGGTTCTTGAGAAGAGTCTAGCCCACCGGCGTATCGGACGGGCGTCCGGCCGGATCCGCGGACCGAGCGTCCGGAGCGGCGTCGGGCGGGTTAGCGATAAGATGCGCACAACTCTAGAGGCGACCCCGTGAACTTTTTTGATTCCCTGGGGTGCTTCAGCCTGGTCTTGATCGTGCTGCCCATCTGGGCGCTGATCGAGATCCGGCGAGACCGTCGCCGGCTTGAACAGTTGCAGGACGCTCTCACGGAGCTCCAGGCGCGCATCACCGTTTTCGAGCGCCTCCTGAGCGACGTGCGCCGCGAACGACGCGAGGGCCTCGGGGCAGCCGCCGGGGCGAAACCCGTCGAGCCATCGGCACCGACCCCACCATCTCAACCGATTCCCGAAGCGCGGGCCGCGGCAGTCTCCGCCGCGCCGCCGCCCCTCGCCGCGCCGCCGCCCGACCGTCCGCCGATCCCGGCCCTTCGCGACGACGTTCTTTCGCCGCCGCCGTCGCTCGCGCTTCCTCCTCCTCCTCCTCGGCCCTCGGAGCCCTTCGACTGGGAAAGCCTCATCAGCGTCCGTGTCTTCGCATGGCTCGGAGGCGGCGCGCTCTTTCTCGGCGCGGCGTTGTTCCTCCAGTATTCGATCCAGCACGGACTGATTTCTCCGCCGATGCGGGTCGCGATCGGCCTCGTCGTCGGATCGGCGGCGCTGCTCTGGGGCGATTCCCTCCGAGCGCGAGCGATGTGGGCCGGCCAGGCGACATCGGGCGCCGGCGTCGGTGTGCTCTACGCATCGCTGTACGCCGCACACACTCTCTACGGACTCTTGCCGACGACGCCGACCTTCCTCGCCATGGCCGCCGTGACCTTCGTCGCGGGCCTGGTCGCCGTGCGTCGCTCCGCTCACGTGCTCGCCATGATCGGGCTCGTGGGCGGCTTCATGACTCCGTTCCTGCTCGCGACCAACGAGGATCACCCGATCGGACTCCTCGCCTACGTCGTCCTCCTCGACATCGGCGTGCTCGCGGTGGCTCGGAAGCGGTCTTGGGTCTCTCTTCAGCTCTTCGGGCTCGCGGGCTCGGTGATCCTCTACGCGGGCTGGGCCTCACGACACCTCGATGGCGCGAAGCTTCCCTACGCGCTCGGTGCCGCCGTCCTCCTCGGCGCCCTGTTCGTTTTCGGCGCCCTCCGCGAGCCGCGAGGGCCGCGCGAGCTCGTCGTGGCGACGCCTCTGCTCGGAGCGCTCGCCCCCTTCGCCCTCGCGCTCGCAGTCTCCGAGCCGTCGTCGTTCTCCGTCTCGCCGGTCGTTCTCGTCGTCTACCTTTTGATCCTGATCGTCCAGGCGGCATGGATCGCCCGCGACCTCCAGGTCGCGGCGCTGATGCCCATCGCCGCCGGCACGGCGGTCTTCGCGCTGATCCTTCGCCCGGCAACGGATCTCTTTCCCGATCGGCGCGCGCTCTGCCTCACCCTGTTCGCGCTCGTGCCGGCGGCGCTCTTCGCCGTGTGGATCTGGAACCGGGACTCCACGCAGAGCATCGCCTACCGCGTGGCGATGGTGATCGGTCTCGTCGGCTGCCTGCCGATCCTCATCCACGTCCTCGACGTCGAGCCGCATGGCGAGCCGATCGCCCCCCTCTGGCTCTACGTCGCGGCGCACGCAGCGGGCCTGGTTGCGGTCGGCGCACTGCTGCGCGCGGGGCCCTGGATCCTGGGGGCGCAGGGACTGCTCTTCGCCGCGCTCCTCGCGCTGACGTCGCGCTTTCAGAGCGCCCGTCTGCCCGAGTTCCTTCCCTGGATCGTGATCCCGATCGTCGTCTTCTGGATCCTTCCCTTCGTCGCGAGCCGCTTCCGCGCCGACCATCTCGCGTGGGTGTCCGCCGGGCTCGCACCCATCGTTCATTTCGCCGTCCTGTATTTCCTCGCCAAACCCACCTGGGGAACGAACTGGCTCGGACTGATCTCGGTCGTCCTCGGCGCGCTGGCGTTCGTCGCGCTCCGCCGCGCCCTCACGATGTCGGCCGGCGATCCGCAGGAGCGGCGTTTCACCGCAGCGCTCTTCGGCGGCGTGACTCTCCTCTTCCTGACCGCAGCGATTCCGATCCTGCTGGACAACGAGTGGATCACGGTGGCCTGGGCCCTCGAGGCCGCGGCGCTCGCCTGGCTGTCGACCCGGATCCGCGTGGGCGCACTCGTGAAAGCGTCGGGGGTGCTCGCCGTCGCCGCCTTTGCGCGACTCGTGATGAATCCGGAGCTCTGGCGCTACCACCCGCGCGGCGCGACGCCGATCTTCAACTGGTACCTCTACACATTCGGAATCCCGGCGATCGCCTTTCTCGCGGCGGCCCACTGGGTCCGGGATTCCCCCGTGGCCCGCGAGCTGCGCATGACCGAAGGGCTCCAGCTGCTCGCCGGGATCACGCTCTTCGTCCTGCTCAACGTCGAAATCGCCGACTTTTTCTCGACCGGGTCGACGCTCGTCTTCCGCCTGACCGGGGGCGGGCTCGCCCAGGACATGACGTACTCGCTGGCCTGGGGGTTGTTCGCTCTGGCACTCCTGTTCATCGGGATCGCCCGATCGTCGAAGATGACGCGGGCCGCGGCGCTGGCCGTGCTCCTCCTGACGATCGCCAAGGTCTTCCTTCACGACCTCTGGGACCTCGGGGCGCTCTACCGAGTCGGTTCCATCGTCGGGCTCGCGGTCGCTCTGCTGGCGGTCTCCTTCCTGACCCAGCGCTTCGTTTTCTCCAAGGAACGATCATGAAGTTGGCGGGCCTCGCCGCGGCCGTTCTCGCGCTCGCGTCGCCCCCGGAAACGTTTCGATGGACCCGGCCCGTTTCGGCGCCGGCCGGTTGGGTGCGGCTCGAGCTGCCGGACGACGTGCTCGATGCCTGTCGGCCTGGAATGCCGGACCTCCGCGTCGTGAGCGCCGGCCGCGGCGAAATCCCGTACGCCTTCGAGGAACGGGTCGCGCCGGAGGAGCGGCCGCTCGCCGTGGAAAACCTCGAATCCGTGGAGAACCGGGAAACGACGGGCATCGTCGACCGCGGCGACGCTCCGGGCTTCGCCGACGGCGTGACCTTCGAGATCGCGGAGTCCGATTTCCTCAAGCCCGTCCGGCTGGAGGCCTCCGACGACCGCGCCTCGTGGAAGGAAATCGCCCGCGGTTCGATCTTCGCCGCCGGAGAGGTTCGTCTGCGAATGCTGCGCTTCCCTCCGAACGACCGCCGGTACCTCCGTTTCCGCTTCGACGACCGCAATGGAGCACCGGTGCGTCCGAATGCGCTGGTCGTGCACGAAACGGGCGGCGCCGCGGTCGGGGTCGCCGAACGCCCCGTCGACCTTCATCCGCTGCCCTCGGACGAAGCGAATCTCGCTCGGTATGCCGCGGCGCTTCCCGCGGCGAATCTCGGAGCGCGCGCCCTGCGCTTTTCCGCCTCGGACGGGGCTTTCTCGCGCGCCGTGCGCGTCTGGGAGCGGGTCTTCTTCCGCGACGAGGTCCGCCGGAGGCTGCTGGCGGAGGGTCGGATCACGCGCTCACCCGGGGCCGCGGGCGAGCTCGAGCTGCCGATCTCGGCGCCTTCGGGCAGGAACCTGGAGATCGAGATCGAGAACGGAGACTCACCGCCGCTTCGGGGGCTCGCGGTGACGGCGCTCGTTCGGCCGCGCGCGATCCTCTTCCTCGCGCCCGAGGCGGCGGCGCTCTCGCTGAGGTACGGCTCGCCGGACGCGCCGGCGCCCGGATACGACCTCGATCGCGCGCTCGCGGGCTCCGACCGGTCGACCGTCGCATCGGCCTCCCTCCGACCGCCGGAGGGCGTCACGGTTTCTCCCCGACCGGCAACGCCGCGTCTGCCGCTGCGGGACGCGGACCATTGGACGTCGCGGCGGCCCATTCGGCTGCCATCGAGCGGAGACGTCGCCTACCTCGACTTCGACGGGACGCGGGATCCCGGCGCGGTTCGCATCGTGGACGGCGAAAACCGCCAGGTACCCTTCGTCGTGGAGGGCGGCTCGCACGAACATACGGAGAAAGTTGGGTGGCGCGCGAAGGACGACGGCTCGCGGACGATCCTCCTCATCGACGACGCGCCGCACGCGGACGCCGCGGACGCCATCGAGCTGGAGGCGTCCGCGCCCGAATTCTTCGCCCGAGACGTCCGCGTCGAAGAAGAAGAGCGCGATGCTCGAGGTCCGACCGGCGTGCGGACGCTCGGAGCCGCCCGCTGGGAGCGAAAGCCCGGCGAACACCCGGTTCCGCTGCGGATCGCGATCGCGCGGCCGGTCGGACCGCGACCGGACCTCCGGGTCGTGATCGAAAACGGCGACAACCCGGCGCTCACGATCGGCGACGCCCGGCTGACCACGGCGGCCGCCCGAATCGACTTCGTCTTCCGCCCGGAGGATCGCCTGTTCCTGCTGTCCGGCAACGACAGCGCGGCCTCGCCGTCCTATGACTTTGCCTTGACGGCGGACACGATCCTCGCGTCGCCGGCCGCCGCGGCGCAGCTCGAGCCTCAGGCCGAGGGGCCGCACGCCCGAACAGCGCTGGCGCGCTGGTTCTGGGTCGCGATCGCGGTCACGGCGGTCGCTCTCGTGTTCGAGCTCTCGCGGACGCTCCGGCGCGCGGTCTGACAGGGCGGCCCCGGCCGTGCAGTACGATCCGCGGCAAACAAGGAGGCGCACCATGCCGGGATCCCGCCGGGAATTCCTCGCGCGCACCGCCGCCGGTCTCGTGGGCGCGGCCGCCGCCCGAAAGGCTCTGGCCGAGCCAACGACGCCTTCCGCGACTCCGACGCCCACCGCCGGAACCCCACCGGCCTTCGGAACCGCGCCTCCGGTCGGACCGGAGGTGTCGCCCGCGACCATCACGGAGGCACAAAAGCTCATCCGGCTCGAGTTCACGGACTCGGAAAAGGCGCAGATCACGGGCAACTGGCGCCAGTCGATGGCCGCGACGATGGAGCGGCGGACGGGCCCGCGCAAGATCGAGCTCGAGACGACCCTGTCGCCGGCGTCGCGCTGGAACCCGCTCATCCCCGGCGTCTCCGCCGGTCCGACGCAGAACCGCTTCGTCCGGTCCTCCGGACCCGCAGCGAAGCTGCCCACGAAGGACGAGGACATCGCGTTCGCGACGGTGGCGGAGCAGTCGCGCTGGATCGAGTCGAAGGCTCTGACCTCGGAACGCCTGACCCGGATCTACCTCGCGCGCATGGAGAGGTTCGACCCGAAGCTCCGTTGCATCATCACGCCCACGCCGGAGCTCGCGCTCCAGCAGGCCAAACGCGCCGACGCTGAGATCGCGGCGGGCAAGTACCGCGGGCCGCTGCACGGCATTCCGTTCGGCGTGAAGGATCTCCTCGACACCAAGGGGATCCTGACGACCTACGGCGCCGAGCCCTACCGCCACCGCGTTCCGGACGCGGACGCCGTGGTCGTCCGGCGGCTGTACGACGCGGGCGCCGTTCTCGTCGCCAAGCTCTCGCTCGGTGCGCTCGCCTTGAACGACATCTGGTTCGGCGGCCAGACGATGAACCCATGGCTCCTCGAGGAAGGATCGGGAGGCAGCAGCGCCGGACCGGGAGCGGCCACGGCCGCGGCGCTCGTGTCCTTCTCGATCGGCAGCGAGACGGGAGGCAGCATCGTGGACCCGGCGATGCGGTGCGGCGTGGAAGGCCTGCGCCCGACGTTCGGCCGCGTGGCCCGGACCGGCGCCATGACGCTGTGCTGGTCGCTCGACAAGCTCGGCCCGATGACGCGCGGCGTCGAGGACACGATGCTGGTGCTGGCGGCGATTACGGGCCCCGATCCCGGCGACCTCTCGAGCCTGCCGAGCCATCTCGACTTCGACGCCAACGGTCCGGTCCGCGGCCTCCGCGTCGGCTTCATTCCGGCGTGGATGAACGAGAGCCCGGCCACCGAGGTCGACCGCGCGGCGCTCGCGACGATCCAGAAGCTCGGCATGAAGACCGTCGAAGTCTCGCTGCCCGACTGGCCCTACGACTCCATGAACACGGTCCTCTTCGCGGAAGCCGCGGCCTCCTTCGAAGAGCTCACGCTCTCGGGAGGTCTCGACCAGCTCAAGGCGCAGGTTCCGGACGCGTGGCCGAACACGTTTCGCCAGTCGCGCTTCCTGTCGGCGGTCGACTACGTCCAGGCCGACCGGCTGCGGCGCAAAGTCGCGATCGAGATGATGCGCGTCTTCGACAAGGTGGACCTGTTCCTCGTGCCGTCGCTGCGCGACGAGATCCTGACGATCACCAACTTCACGGGACATCCGGCGCTCGTCGTGCGCGCCGGCTTCGTGGAAGTGACCGAGGCCCGCAGCGACTGGGCTCCTGATCCCAATCACCCGATGCCGAAGTTCGCCAAGCCTCGCCGCGTGCCGCACGGCGTCTGCCTCATCGGCCGCATGTTCGACGAAGGAACCTCCGCGACGGCGGCGATCGCGATGGAACGTGCGTTCGGCGTCGCGGCGGAGAGACCGCCGGGGTTCTGACTCGCGGCGGGAGAACTCCGCGTCGGCGTCCAGGCCGAGGGCACCGAGGGCTGGACGCCGAGTAGGACCATCGACACGATTCCGGCGAGGCCGCGGCCTCGTCCTATGATCGGATCGTGGCCGCTCGAAGCCGTCTCGCACGCCCGCGGCGTCTCTGGATCTGGGCGATCGCCGTCCTCGTGGCGCTGCCTCCCCTCTTTCTCGGCGCCTACGCGGCGACGACGCGCTGGCTCCTGACGGGACCGAAGCTCCGCGGGATCATCAACGAACACCCGGAGAGCTTCACGATCGACTGGGACGAGGCGCGCTCGACCTGGCCCGGACGGGTGCGCATCCGAAACCTCCGCCTGGTCGGCAGCGATCCCAACGTCGAGTGGACCGTGCGTCTCGAAAACGCCGAGCTGCGATACTCGGTCCTCGCGCTCGTCCGGCGCACCTTCCTCTGCGAGCAGCTCGTTGGCTCGGGCCTCGCGTTCGCGCTGCGGTCGAAGCTCGACCCGAAGGAAGCGAAGACGGTCGACCTGTCGCTCCTGCCGGAGATCCCGGGCTTTTCGGACCCGCCGCTCAAGTCGCCGAACGACCGGTTCCGCGTCGACACGCACCCCTGGCTCGTGAACGTCCGGCACGTCGCCATCGATCGCTTCGAGGACATCTGGGTGAACGATCTGCGCTACCAGGGCCTCGCGCGCGTCGAGGGAGGCTTCCTGCTGCGGCCGATGCACCTCGCGCGCATCGGCCCGGCGCTCGTCCGATTCGACGGCGGCTCGCTCCGCATCGGGAAAGCCTCGGAGCCGGTGACGCTTACGGGAACCCTGGCGACGACGACCATGCCGTTCGAACCGCGCGAGAACCCGCTTCCCGAAGCGCTCAAGCAGTTCACGATCGACCTGAAGGCCGAGATCCGAACGCCGCACCTGCAGACGCTCGGCGAGTTCGTCAAGTTTCCCGAGGGAGTCCAGCTGGAGGGCAAGGGTCCCGTCATCAACGCGACGGCGACCGTGCGCGACGGGGTCGCGGAGGGCCGGGCTGCGGTCGCGATCCGCGGAGGCGCCGCGCGGACTCGCACCTACGTGCTTCGCGGCGATCTCGATGCGGACGTGCCGGTCAAGAAATGGAACCTCATGGTCGCGCCCTCGCTCGACATCTCGGGGACGAAGCTCGCGTTGACGGACGTCCGCGCGTCCGGCGCCGAGGAATCGAGGGACTGGTGGGGACGCTTCGAGGTTCCGGCGGGACGGATCGGCACGACGGCCTCGGGCCACGTCGAGGCACACTGCCGCGACGCACGGCCGCTGATGGCTCTCCTCGGCGTCGAGCTGCCGGGATGGACGCGGGGATTGCTGAAGCTCGACGGCTTCGACGCGACGGCCTCCGTCTCGGCGACTCCGGGAACGATCCGCGTTCGGGACCTCGACGCGGCGGGCGGCGACTTCAAGATCCTCGGCCGGTTCGCCCACGACGGCAAAGTCGCCCGAGGCGCGTTCCTCATCGAGTCCGGCATCCTCGTCATCGGCGTCGAGGTCACGCCGGTGGGAACGAAGGTTCGGCCGCTCTTCGCCAGGCAGTGGTGGGAGAAGCTCCCGAAGGAGGACCGACCGGCCGCGGGCGGCTGAGACGCGCGGGGTATATCGTCCTCCCATGGAGCGGCGGCGGCTCGGAGCCGGAGGGCACACGGTATTCCCGGTCGGCCTCGGCTGCATGGGGCTGTCCTGGGCCTACCGCGATCCGTCGATCGACGAGACCGCGGGGATCGAGCTCATCCAGAAGGCCCTCGATCTCGGCGTGGACCACTTCGACACCGCCGACGTCTACGGTCCGTGCACGAACGAGGCCCTCGTCGGACGCGCGCTCGCCGGGCGCCGCGAAGAGGTGGTCATCGCCACGAAGGTCGGCCTCGTCGTCGAGGACCCGGACACGTACCGCTACGGCCGCAACGGCAAACCCGAGCACATCCGCGCCTCGTGCGAGGAGTCGCTGCGCCGCCTCGGCGTCGACGAGATCGACCTCTATTACCTCCACCGCATCGACCCGCAAACGCCGGTCGAGCAGACCTGGACCGCGATGGCGGGGCTCGTCGCCGAGGGCAAGGTGCGCGCCCTCGGCATCTCCGAGCCCTCCGTCGCCGATCTCGAGCGCATCTCTGCGATCCACCCCGTCGCGGCGGTGCAGTCGGAGCTCTCGCTCTGGACGCGGGACCATCTCGCCGAAGTCGTGCCGTGGTGCGCGAAGCACGGGGCGGCCTTCGTGGCGTTTTCGCCGCTCGGCCGCGGCTACCTGACCGGCGCGATCGCCGCGGACGCGCGCTTCGGTCCCGAAGACTTCCGCGCGAAGCTTCCGCGTTTCAAGCCCGAGGCGGTCGCGGCCAACCAGGCTCTCGTCGAGAGGGTGAAGGGCGTCGCGCAGCGCCGCGGCGCGACGGCCGCCCAGATCGCCCTGGCGTGGGTGCTCGCTCGAGGGCCTCACGTGCTCGTCATTCCCGGCACGCAGCGGCTGCGCTACCTCGAGCAGAACATCGCGGCGGCCGAGATCGTGCTCACGCCGGATGAGCTCGCCGAGCTCGACGCGCTTCCCGCGCCGGTCGGCGGGCGATACTGACGCCGCTTCAGGCGCGCTTCCCGGGAACCAGCACCAGGACGAGTCCGACGGCGGCGAGACCGGCCGCGACCCAGCGCGCGGTCTCCCAGCCCTCCTTCTTCGAGCGCTCGCTCGAGGAGAACGTGGACTTCAGCGTGCCCTCGACCGAGTCGTAGCCGCTGCGCCGACTGGACGCCAGGACGAACCCCGCAAGACCCAGGACGAGCAGGACGATGCCGAGAGCTCGCATGACTCTCCTCTCCGTCGACGGCTGGCCGATTCCTTTGCAATCACGATACCAGGCGAATCGGGCGGGGGACCGGGGGCCGGACATCATGTGTCCGGGCCGTGGCCGATCCTGTATCCATGGGCAGCCTGATCGAGCCGGGTACCTGGTGCCGGCAGCGCTGGTGCCGCGAAGACGCGGACGCGGCCCACGCGCCGGGCGACGGCTGTTCCTGCGACGCGCACGGAGAAGCCGCACCGGTCGCGCTCCGGAAAGTCCGCCTCAAGGCCCGGGCCTCGCGGCTCGACGCGTTTGCCTGCCGCGCCTGCGGTGCGAAGACCGTGAACATGGTCGAGGGTCCCTTCGTCTTCTTCCGCTGCGAGCCGTGCGCGGCGGAGGACCGCTGGCCGCCGCGATTCGGCGGAACGCGAGTCTGGTAAGGACGGTCCCGGACCTTAATCCTCCGAACCCTTCTTCCCGTCCCCGCCCTATTACCGGCGAGGAGGTCGGTCCATGAAGATCGGGGTTCTCGGAACGGGGACGGTCGGCGCAGCGGTCGCGAGCAAGCTCGTGGAGATCGGCCACGAAGTCCGCATGGGAGCGCGGGACGCCGGAAACGAGAAAGCCCGGCGCTGGGCGTCGGGAGCGGGTCGCGGCGCCTCCCACGGAACGTTCGCCGATGCGGCATCCTTCGGCGAAATCGTCTTCAACTGCACGCTCGGCACCGCCTCGCTCGACGCCCTGCGGGCGGCGGGAGCGCAGAACCTGAAGGGAAAGATCCTCGTCGACGTGTCGAATCCGCTCGACTTCTCGAAGGGCATGCCGCCCGTCCTGTCCACCCCTCAGGGCGATTCGCAGGGGGAGAGCATTCAACGGGCGTTCCCGGAGGCGCGCGTGGTCAAGACTCTCAACACGGTCAACGCCGGGGTCATGGGACATCCCGAGCGGGTCGGCGGCGAGAGCGATCTCTTCCTCTGCGGCAACGACCCGGAGGCCAAGAGTCGTGTCCGGAAGCTGTTGACCGAGATGGGCTGGGAGGGCGCCATCGATCTCGGCGACATCAAGGGCGCGCGGGGGATGGAGGCTTATCTCCTCCTCTGGCTCACGCTCTGGGGCGCCCTGGGCACGGCGGACTTCAACGTCCGGATCGTCCGCGCCGGCGGCGGCCTTGTTTCGGCGAGCCGGCCGGCGCTAGGCTGAAGGCGGGCTCGCGACCGCGGGCCCGCGGAGGTTCGGCGATGAAGTCGTACGTCAGATTGACCGAGCCGATGGTGCGGGACGGGGGATCCCTGCGGACCGCATCATGGGACGAGGCGCTCGACCGCGCGGCGGAGGGATTCCGCCGGGTTCGGGAGCGTAAAGGGGCGGAGGCGATCGGCCTCTTCTCCTGCTCCAAGGCCACCAACGAGGTGAACTACCTCGCACAGAAGTTCGCCCGGGCGGTCCTCGGCACGAACCACATCGACAGCTGCAACCGTACCTGACACGCCCCCAGCGTCGTCGGTCTGACGACGGTGTTCGGGGCGGGCGGCGGAACCAGCTCGTATCGCGAGGCGGAGGAGGCCGAGGTCATCCTCCTGTGGGGCTCGAATGCGCGCGAGGCACATCCCATCTACTTTCATCACGTCCTCCGGGGAGTCCGCAACGGAGCGCGCCTGATCGTCGTGGATCCCCGCCGCACGGCCTCGGCGCAGTGGGCGGACGTGTGGCTCGGCATCGACGTCGGCTCGGACGTCGCCCTCGCCAACGCGATGGGCCGCGAGATCCTCGCCGCGGGTCTCGAAAACCGCGAGTTCATCGGACGCGCGACCACCAAGTTCGACGCGTACCGCGATGCGGTCCAGAAATACACGCTCGAGTATGCGGAGAAGGAGACCGGCGTTCCTGCCGCCGCGATCCGCGACGTGGCCCACGCCTACGCCAGGGCGAAGACCGCCCAGCTGTGCTGGACGCTGGGCATCACCGAGCACCACAACGCGCTCGACAACGTCTTCGCGCTGATCAACCTCTCGCTGCTCACCGGCCACGTCGGCCGCTGGGGTTCGGGCGTCTGTCCGCTGCGCGGCCAGAACAACGTGCAGGGCGGCGGCGACATGGGCGCGCTCCCGAACAAACTTCCCGGAGGCCACGACGTGGAGAACCCGACCTCGCGGGAGCAATGGGAGCGCCTGTGGGGCGCGCCCATCCCGCACAAGCGGGGCTGGCATTTGTCTCGAATGTTCGACGAGATGGAGCACGGCAACTTCCGCGCTCTGTACGTCGTCGGCGAGAACCCGGCGCAGTCCGAGGCGGACCAGACTCGCACGATGAAACTGCTCGGGGGCCTCGAGCACCTCGTCGTCCAGGACATGTTCCTGACGCGGACCGGCGAGATGGCCCACGTCGTCCTCCCCGCGGCGGCCTCATGGTGCGAGGACGAGGGAACGGTCACGTCGAGCGAGCGGCGCGTGCAGCGCGTCCGCAAGGCGCTCGAGCCGCCGGGGCAGGCGCGGACCGACCTCGAGATCCTGACGGAGATGGGTAAGCGCTTCGGCGTGGACCTCGGAAGTCCGGTGGCAGAGCGCATGTGGAACGAACTGCGCTCGCTCTCGCCGTGGCACGGCGGCATGAGCTATCGGCGCCTGGAGGCGGAGAACGGCCTGCAGTGGCCGTGCCCGGACGAATCGCACCCCGGGAGCCCGTTCCTCCACGGACGTCTCTGGGCGGACCCGGTCGGCGGGCCTCTCGCGATCTTCGTCCCCACGGAACATGAGCCTCCGGTCGACCGGCTCACGGAGGACTTCCCGATCCGCCTCACCACGGGACGGCGGCTCGACTCCTTCAATACGGGGGTGCAGACCGTGGGCTACTCCTCGCCCCTGAGGCGCGGGGAAACGCTCGACATCGCGCCGGAGGACGGCGAGCGCCTCGGAGTCGAGGACGGCGACATCGTTCGCGCCGTCTCGCGGCGCGGCGCGGTCGAGGTGCCCGTACGCTACGACCGCACTCTGCGCCCCGGGCTCGCGTTCATGACGCTTCACTTCCAGGACGACGTGGCGACGAATCTCCTGACGATCGACGCGACGGATCCCAAGTCCGGGACGGCGGAGTTCAAAGCGTCGGCGATCCGGATCGAGAAGGTCGGCGCTCCAGCGCTCGCCGCGCGTTGAGCGGCCCCGCAGCGGCGCCCGCGCTAGTTTTCATAGACTAGCCGCGTGGATCTCCACCTGATCCCGGGAGCCGAGGTCACGGCCGAGGAGCGCGCGGCGGTGGATTCGGTCGCGGGCCCGGCCGCGAGCGGCTGGGAGGGCGGACCGCGGCGCCCCGAGGTCGAAGGGCATCTCGCCCTCGGCGGACACGCCGCTCGCGAGCGCCGGCATCTCCTCCTCCCCGCGTTGTGGGCCGTGCAGTCGCGCGTCGGCTGGATCTCGGCGGGAGCGCTCAACTACGTCTGCCAGCGGCTGTCGGTGGCGCCGGCTGACGCGTACGGCGTCGCGACCTTCTACGCGATGCTCTCCGTCAAGCCGCAGCCGAAGACGATCGTCCACGTCTGCGACGACCTCGCGTGCCGCCTCGCCGGCGGACCGAAGCTCCTCGAGGAGCTGGGCGCGAAGCGTCCGTCGGACGGCGTGCGAGCCTCGCCGTGCCTCGGCCTCTGCGAGCGCGCGCCCGCGGTCCTCTTTCAATGTGCGGGCGAGGGCGCGAAGGACTATGTGGTCGCGCCGGCAAACCTCCAAAACACCCTCTCCCCCCAGCGGGGGGAGCCGGGGAGCGCGAGGGGTGTCCCCTCGCCTCAAGGAGGGCCGGCCGCGGCCGAAGGCCGCGACTCGCGAAGCGAGCGGCCGGCAGGGGTGAGGGGGGAGGGTTCTCCATCCGCACCCCAGACACGGGACTCGCGCCGCGACTCCCTCCGCCTCCTCGCGCGCGTCGGCCGCGTGGACCCGGAGAGCCTCGACGACTACCGCGCGCACGGCGGCTATCGCGCGCTGCCCAGGGCGCTCGAGCTCGGGCCGGAAGGCGTGATCCGCGAAGCCCTCGCCTCGAAGCTGCAGGGGCGCGGCGGCGCCGCGTTCCCGGCGGGCCGCAAGTGGGAAGCCGTCGCGAAACAGACCGCGCGTCCCCACTACCTCGTCTGCAACGCCGACGAATCCGAGCCCGGCACCTTCAAGGACCGCGTCCTCATGGAGGAAGACCCGTTCGCCGTCATCGAGGCGATGACGATCGTCGGATTCGCGACGGGATGCGAGCACGGATACCTTTACGTGCGCGGCGAGTATCCCCTCTCCGAGGAGCGTCTTCGCGGCGCGGTCGCCGCGGCACGCAAAGCCCCCCTTCTCGGGCAGAACGTCCTCGGCCGGGGCTTCGCGTTCGACATCGAGATCCGCCGCGGCGCGGGCGCCTACATCTGCGGCGAGGAGACCGCGCTCTTCAACTCGATCGAGGGCTTCCGCGGCGAGCCGCGCAACAAGCCGCCGTTTCCGGTCGAGAAAGGCCTCTTCGGAAAACCGACCGTCATCAACAACGTCGAGACGCTGGTCAACGTCCTCTTCATCGTCCTCGACGGCGGCGAGGCCTTCGCCGCGATCGGCACCGGCACCTCGACGGGCCCCAAGCTCTTCTGCGTCTCCGGGAACGTCGCTCAGCCCGGCGTGTACGAGGTGACCTTCGGCGCGACGCTGCGGGAAGTGATCGGGCTCGCCGGCGGCGTACCGGGCGGCCGCCCGATCCGCGCGGTGCTCCTCGGCGGCGCAGCCGGATCCTTCGTCGGACCGGCGGAGCTCGACGTTCCGCTGACCTTCGAGGGCACGCGGGCGATCGGCGCCTCGCTCGGCTCCGGCGTCGTCATGGTGTTCGACGATCGCGCCGACCTGCGCGACACGGTCCGGCGCATCGCCGCCTTCTTCCGCGACGAGTCCTGCGGCCAGTGCGTGCCGTGCCGCGTCGGCACGGAGCGGCAGGAGGAGCTCGTCTCGAGGCTCGATGCCGGCCGGCCGCTGAAGTCGCCGGCCGAAGAGGACGCCCTGCTCGACGAGATCGCGCGTGCGATGAGGGACGCGTCGATCTGCGGCCTCGGCCAGACCGCCTCGGGAGCGATCCAGTCGGCGATCAAGAAGCTCGGAGTGTTTTCGGCATGACCGACCATCGCCGGATCCGGCCCGAGACGCCGGTCGAGCTGACGATCGACGGCGAAGCCGTGACGGTCCCGGCCGGAACCACGATCCTCGAGGCGTGCCGCGCGAAAAAGATCGACACGCCGACGCTCTGCTTTCTCGAGAACCTGACGCCCGTCAACGTGTGCCGCGTGTGCGTCGTCGAGGTCGAGGGCTCGCGCGTCCTCGTGCCCGCCTGCTCGCGCCCCGTCGAGCCGAAAATGAAGGTCTCGACCGACAGCGAGCGTGTGCGCCTTTCGCGCAAGCTCGTGCTCGAGTTCCTGGCGTCGTCGGCCGATCTCTCGTGCGCGTCGGACGACGTGCGCCGCTGGATGGAACGCTACGGAGCGAAGCCCGAGCGCTTCGGCCCGCTCGCGCCTCCGGCCGACGCCGGGGAGCGCGACGCCGCCGATCCCGGCCACCATCACGCCGAGCCGGGCGGGCGGACCGCAACGGTGGCGCAGCCCGTGAAGGTCGACAACGAGCTCTACGTGCGCGACTACGCGAAATGCATCCTCTGCTACAAGTGCGTCCAGGCCTGCGGCGTCGAGGCGCAGAACACGTTTGCGATCGCCGTCGCGGGCCGCGGCTTCGACGCCCGCATCTCGACCGAGTTCGCCACGCCGCTGCCCGAGTCGGCCTGCGTCTACTGCGGCAACTGCATCGGCGTCTGCCCGACGGGCGCGCTGATGTTCAAGACCGAGCACGACCTGCGGCAGGAAGGGCGCTGGGACGAATCGCGCCAGACTGTGACCGCGACCATCTGTCCCTACTGCGGCGTCGGCTGCACGCTCGAGCTCCGCGTCCAGGACAACGCGATCGTCCGCGTCACCTCGCCTCTCGACAACGACGTCACGAGCGGCCACCTCTGCGTCAAGGGGCGCTTCGGCTGGCAGTTCGTCCAGAACCGCCCCAAGGACTAGCTGGTGCGCCGGTCGCTTGCGCGCCTCTTCGGGATCGCTCCGCCCCCGCCTCCGCCCGCGCCGCCCGAACCCCCGAAGGGGCCCGACTACAAGAACGCTTGGAATGAGGCCGCCCGGGCCAACGCCGAGGACGCGATCCTGACCGGCGCGGAGGGCGAGGCGTTCGAGCGGGCCGGCCGCGGCGACGCGGAGATGGTGAGCCGGTTTCTTCCCGCCGACGCGGCGGTGCTCGACATCGGTTGCGGCATCGGCCGCGTCGAGCGCTACCTCGCGCCGCGGGCTCGCGAGCTCTGGGCCGTCGACGTCAGCGACGAGATGATCCGGCGCGCGGGCGAACGGCTGGCCGGTTTCGCGAACGTCCATCTGAAGGAAGTCGGCAACCGGGAGTACCTCGCAGCGTTTCCCGACGGCCGCTTCGATCTCGTTTTCTCCTTTCTCGTTCTGCAGCACCTCGAGAAGGAGGACGCGTTCCTCTACATCCGCGACGCGTTCCGAGTGCTGCGCGAGGACGGCGTCTTCCTGACGCAGTTTCCGAACCTGCTCGCATCTGCTTACTCGCGGGCCTTCGTCGAAGGCGCCGCCGTCGTCGACCGGAGCCCCGGTCGCGTCCGCGCGTCGACGGAGCCGGAGGTTCGCCACACGCTCGGCCTCGCCGGGTTCGAAATCGCGGATCTCTGGTACGGCGGCCAGGGCGAGACCGACAACGAGATCTACGTCGCGGCGCGCAAGCCCCGAGCCGTCTAGCCGGTCGTGCTACCCTTCCGAGCGAGAGACCTCGCATCGAAAGAGACGACCACTACCGGTTGACGAACCGCCGCATTGCCGCCGCCGCGGCCCTGATCCTCCTTCTCCTCGCCAACCCGATCCTCCGGGCCGAGGAACGCGCAACGATCCTCTGGAAGGGCGAGACGCACCCGCTCGGGACGATCGGCGGCAAGGAGTTCGTGGTCTCCGACGCGGCCCGCGCGCTCGGCTTCACCGTCGCCTCCGACCCCGGCACGAACGTCCTCACGCTGACCGGCCAGGGCCACCAGATCCTGATCGGTCCGGGCACGGCGCAGGTTCCCGTGGACCGCCGCGTCGTCCCGATCTCGGCGCCCGCGCGCCTGGTCCTGGGATCGCTCTTCGCTCCGCCCGACTTCTTCGAGAAGATCCTCTTCCCGCTCGCCGGCGCCGCGGGGACGTGGGACGCGGCCAAACGCGTCTGGACGCTTTCGCCGGCCGGTCCGCCGCCCCTCTCGATCGAGGTCGCCGTCGTGCACGTCGCCCCGACGACGCAGGTCGTGCTCCGGCTCTCGGCCGCCGCGAAGACCACGACGACGGCCACGGACAAGTCCTATCAGGTCCGCTTCGCCGACACGCGAATCGATCCGCCGTTTCCCGAGAAGAAATTCGACGACCCGCTGGTCTCGGCGGTCCGCTTCGCGGGCGACACGGCGACGGTGGACTTCCGCGAGCCCAACCTCTCGGCTCGCTCCTATCCCCTCACCTCGCCCGACCGGATCGTCATCGAGGTCGGCCGGCGGACCGCGGCGGCCGCGGCGCCGGCGGCCCCGGAGAGCCCCGCGGCGGCGGGCGTTCCGCCTCTGACGATCACGATCGACCCCGGCCACGGCGGAACGGAGACCGGCGCGATCGGGCCGAGCGGACTGCAGGAGAAGGAAGTCACGCTCGAGATCGCCAAGCGGGTCGCCGCGGCTCTGCCGAAGGTGCTCGCGTGCCGCACCGTCCTGACGCGAGACTCCGACGTCGTGGTCTCGTTCGACGACCGCACGTCGATCGCGAATCATGAGAAGGCCGACCTGTTTCTCTCCATCCATGCGAACTCCTCGCGTGCGGCGGCGGCAAAAGGCTCCGAGACCTACTACCTCTCGCTCGAGGCGTCCGACAAAATCGCCCAGGAGGTAGCCAAGGAAGAGAACCAGTCGGCGGCGGCCGCCCCCGCAGCGGGAGAGGCCTCCGCGAACCAATCGCTCGACTTCGTCCTGTGGGACCTCGCGCAAAGCGCACACCTGAAGGAGTCGAGCGAGCTCGCCGAGGCGATCCAGTCGGAGTTGAACGGTGTCTCGGACACCGGAAACCGCGGGATCAAGCAGGCGCCGTTCCGCGTCCTCGTCGGGGCGACCATGCCGGCGGTCCTCGTCGAGGTCGCGTTCATTTCCAATCCCGAGGAAGAAAAGAAGCTGAAGAGCCCCGAGTTCCAGCAGGCCGTCGCCGACGCCGTCGCGCGGGCCGTCGCGCATTTCTTCTCGCGGCGCGCTCCCGGAGCGGCACGGACGACGTCCTCCGCGACCCCTCCGGCGCCATGAGCCGCCGCGCGGCGGCGATCCTGCTCGCCGTCCTGGCGGCGGCCGTGGGGGCGCTCCTGCTCGTCAACCGTGGAGGCTTTCCCCGCTTTGCGCGCCGCGGCCCGAGGCCGTTCCTGCGCGTCTCGCCCGCTCCGGCTCCGCCGGTGACGGCCCCTCGGGGCGCGACGCCGGCGCCTCCGACCGAGACGATCCGCATCACGCTCTTCTTCCCCGATCAGAACGGGCTGCTCCTCCACCCCGAGGAGCGCGACGTGCCGAAGCCGGCGGCCGGCGCGGCCTTCCTGCGCCTGCTCTTCGAGGAGCTCCTGAAGGGGCCGCGACGCGAGGGCCTCATGAGCGCCCTTCCGGAGAAGATGCAGCTGCGCAACGCCTTTCTCTTGCCGGAAGGTCAGGCCGTGCTCGACATCGCCGTCGACTCCGGCCTCGCGTTCGGCTCGGAAGAAGAGCTCACGATCGTCGCCTCCCTCGTGGACACCGTTCTGCAGAACGTGGCCGAGACGTCCCGTGTGAGAATCCTTGTCAACGGCGAGCCCGCCGAAACTCTCGGAGGCCACGTGGACCTGACCCGCCCGCTCCTCTACATCCGCAGCGTCGTCGAGCCGCCCGGAGTCGAGACTCCCGCGCCGCCGCCCGGAACGCCGTCAGCGACGCCGAGCCCGACCGTGCCTCCGCCGACGCTGACGCCGACGGTCGCGCCGCGGCCGACCGCACGGACCGGACGCCGATGACGCGCTCCGCCACGCCCCGGCCCGACGGGCGCAAAGCGTCCGAGATGCGCGCCGTCACGATCGAAACCGGCGTCGCCCGTCACGCCGAGGGATCCGCCCTCGTCGCGTTCGGCGACACGAAGGTCCTCTGCGCCGCTTCGGTCGAGGACCGCGTGCCTCCGTTCCTCAAGGGCAGCGGCAGCGGCTGGGTCACCGCCGAGTACGGCATGCTGCCGCGCGCGACGCACACGCGCTCCGCGCGCGAGGCCGCCCAGGGAAAGCAGGGCGGCCGCACTCTCGAGATCCAGAGGCTCATCGGCCGCTCGCTCCGGTCGGTCACGGAGCTGCGCGGCCTCGGCGAGCGGACGATCACGCTCGACTGTGACGTCCTGCAGGCCGACGGCGGAACACGCTGCGCCGGGATCACCGGGGCTTGCGTCGCGCTCACGATGGCGCTCGCTCGGCTCGTCCGCGACGGAAAAATCCCTCGCTGGCCGCTCCGCGAGACGGTCGCCGCCGTCTCCGTCGGAATCTGCGCCGGCCAGCCGGTGCTCGACCTCGCCTACGAAGAAGACTCCGAGGCCGACGTCGACTGCAACGTCGTCGCGACCGCCTCGGGCGCGTTCGTCGAGATCCAGGGAACGGCCGAGCGCCGCCCGTTCTCGGAAGAGCAGCTCGCGGAGCTCCTCGCACTCGCCCGCAAGGGCCTGAAGAAGCTGAAGGAGCTGCAGGCCGAAGCCCTCGCTCCCCACCTCGAGGGGCTCGACCTCAGTTAGCCATTACACCTCTTCGAGCCGCGTCTCGATCCGGACGGGCCCGACGAGCGTCCGGTGCACCGGGCAGCGTTCGGCGATCTCGAGCAGGCGCGCCCGCTGCTCCCCGGACAGCGGACCCGAGAGCGCGACGACGCGCCGGATCCGGGACAGCCGACCGTCCCCCGTCTCGCACTCGGCGCAGTCCCGTTCGTAGACGCGCTCGTGCTCGAGCCGCACCGACACGCCCTCGAGCGGCCAGCCCTTGCGGTCGGCGTAGAGGCGCAGCGTCATCGAGGTGCACGCGCCGAGGGCCGCGAGCAGCAGCGCGTACGGGTCCGGACCGGCGTCGCTGCCGCCGGCCTCGCGGGGCTCGTCCGCGACGAACACGTGCCGCCCCGCTTCGATGCGCTGCCGGAGACGAATCCCCGACTCGGTGACCGTGACCGGGCGCGGCGTCGTCGTCATGTCCCCTCCCGCCGCGGCATGCTACCGCCGCGTCGGACATCGCCTTCCGTCTTGCCCACTAGAATCGTCTCCTTCGAGAGGAGCGTGGCATGGCGCTGAGAGTCGGCTTCGTCGGTCTCGGAACGATGGGCATCGGCATGGCCCGCAACCTCGGCAAGGCCGGCTTTCCGCTCGCGCTGTCCTCGCGCACGGCGTCGAAAGCGCGGAGCCTCGCCGAGGAGCTCGGCGCCCGGGCGTGGGAGACTCCTCGGGAGGTCGCTGCCGCCTCGGACGTCGTCGTCTCGTGCCTGCCCGACGCGCCCGAGGTCGAAGAGGTCCACCTCGGGCCCAACGGATCGATCCGCGGCGCTTCCCACGGGGCGGTCCTCATCGACTGCTCGACGATCGCACCGGACGCGGCGCGCTCGATCGCGGAGCGCGTCGCCGCTTCGGGATTCACGTTCCTCGACGCCCCGGTCTCAGGCGGTCAGAAGGGCGCGCAGGAGGGCACGCTCACGTTCTTCGTCGGCGGAGACACCGCCGCCCTCGAGAAGGCGCGGCCGGTCTTCGCGGCGATGGGCAAGCGGATCACGCACCTCGGGCCGTCCGGCTCGGGGCAGCTCGGCAAGGCCGTCAACCAGATCGTCGTGGCCGACACGCTGCTGGCGGTGTCGGAGGGCATGGCGTTCGCGGCGCGCGCCGGCCTGCCGATGGCGCCGCTCCACGAGGCGCTCATGGGCGGCGCCGCCAGCTCCTGGATGCTCGACGTGCTCGGCAAGAAGATGATG
>Ga0126381_100001741_pt1 | contig 23263 bp, 20 predicted proteins | sample PanSoiMetPlot_28_FD_96465 | JGI IMG/M metagenome (GOLD analysis project Ga0126381, IMG submission 96465) | Tropical forest soil microbial communities from Panama - MetaG Plot_28 | ecosystem: Environmental > Terrestrial > Soil > Tropical forest > Bulk soil | place: Panama | collected 2016-02-17 | reverse complement strand
TATTGAAGGAAGCAGCGCAGCCAGCCCCAGAAAAGCCACTCGAGCTTGGGCACAATGAAGAAAGGCACAAAGATCGGGCCCACCAGGACGCAGACCGCAGTCGCGATGAATCCGTAGGCGATGACCACGATGGACATCGCCTGCGCTGCGGCCAGCAGGATAATGACCACAATATAGATGACCATGCCCAGGAAGTCGGTAACGCCTGGCGCGTCAAGGCGAGCCTCGAAGTCCCCGATACGATCCACGATGGTTTGCAGTTCGGCCTGATTGATCTTGTTGGCCAGGAACTGCGCCTCGTCGGTGACCAGATTGTGGAAGCTCGTGCCGATGCCCGGGATGGGCGTGCTGTAGTAGTTGACCATGGCAAATCCGAAAGCGATGGTGAGAAGCAGGCTTGCGAAGTTGTCCAACTGCAAGGTGTATTTACCGCTGGCCGCCGACAGAGCCGACTTGATGCCATACCACGTGATGAGGATGGTGGCGAACATGCGGAATAGGTTCTGGCCCATGGTGTCGAAGAAGCCGAGATTCTGCGTCAGCAGATCGTTGATCGCCTGATAGATGAACTGCAGAAAATCGGTGTGCATGGTCTCGGCTCCTTCGCGGTTCAAAGAGGAATCGACGCTACGGCATGCGGAAACTCTGCAACGAGTTGGTCAATGTGCCGGCCACTTGATTCAGGTTGGCGCTGAGACTGGCCTGCCGGCTGATTTCGGTGTTGATGGCGTTGGTGGTCATTTCGCGCTGTTGTTTCGCGGCGATGGTTTGTTGCTCAAGAAGCGAGGCAAGCAGCTTGTTGGAATCCTGAATCGAGCGCAGCGTGAGCACGTTGGTCGCGTTAATTTTATTCAGGACGGCAACTTCTGAATTGAGGACCGAGTCGTCTGACAACGAATCCTCCTCCAGGTTGTTGATTCGGCTCTCGAGGGCCGCGGCATTTCCGCGTATGGCGCCGATGGTGGACAAGGCATTCATGTTCGCGCCGTCCGCGAGCTCGACGGAGGCGTACTCGGACTTCACGCGCTCCTGCTCGTGGTCGCGCATATTCGCCATTGCCGATTGGTTGTAAAGACCAAGCTGCGTCGTCGCTCGCAAGTAGCCGTTGACGGTGTTCAAGTCGGCGTTCACGCCGGCCAGCCAGCCGGAGGTATTTCCGTAAGTGTTGGCGGCACTGACATTGCGCCACTTGGAGAATTGCGCGCGATACCGCGCTGGCATGTTGTGAATATTCCGAGACATCTGAAGCGCCAGATTGTAGGCAGTGACAATCTGGCGGTAAGTCTTCTGCAGCTGCGCCAGATGTTGCTGCAGCTGCTGGTACCGCAGAATCGCGTTGTGGTAGTTGGTCGGATCGTAGACGACTCCGCCGAATTGCGCGGAGGCGGTGCCGACACACAAACAAGCCACTAGCAAGACGACCAAGATTTTCTTTCGCACGGACTTCTTCCTTTCTTTCCTTAGAGATTTCGAGGCATGGTGTGACTTGCGTAGTCGGGAAGCGCGAGGTCGCCCGACAGAAAGACCTTGACCCGGTGCCCCTCGCGGATCGTGATGGTCGGAACAAGGTTCAGGAATTTGTCGAGGATTTGCGCGGAGGATTGCGCGGCGCTCTGCGCGAATCCCTGCCGCATGAGATCAGTCCCGGATGCGGTCAATGCGCCTGAAGTGCCGCCTTGGGCGACAGCACCGATGGCGCCGATGGCCAGCGAAGCGCCAAAGATTCGCAGGTAGTGGTTATTGACTTGGTCGCGGAGTCCGGCGTCGCCGATCTGGTTGAGCCCCGGGAAGCGATCAAGACTCACAGAATAGCCGTCGGGCATCACCAGGCGGTGAAAAGAAACCGCCAGCCGCGTTTGGCCGAAACTCTCGACCTTGCGGGCTTCTCCAAGCACCTTGGATCCTGCGGGAATCAGCAGATGCTGGCGGTCATGGGAATAGACATCACTCGACAACAAGCACTCGATGGGTCCTGAAAACTGCCCTTCCAGGCGGTTCAGCAAAACGGTTTCGAGCACCGTTCCTTCAAAGAGAACGTAAGTCTTGTCCCTGGCCGTGGCCGCCACTCCCGCCGGCAGCGGGCCAGGATTTCTGGATTCCTCCTTTCCGTCGTTTTCCGGAGTGGAGTCTTTGCGTGCCGGCCCTGCGACCCGTGGAGACTGAAGCGGCTTCGGGAGTTCAGCCGGCTGCAGCGCTCCGTCGGCTGCGGACCATACAGGGGATTCGAAGGGTTCACCCTCCCGCAATGGAGGAGCTTGGGTATTGCCGCGGTAGCTGAGCGCGACGTTTGATGAGAAACGCGACAGATAATCGCGTTTCTTCCGTTCGGCCTCGATCGAATCTTCCGTACGCTCAGGCGCGCCGCCGTTTGCTCCGGCCGAGGAGGACGTCGCGGCCTGTTCCGGGCTGTCGGCCAAGATGCGGCTTTGCTGAGTCAAGGCGTTTTGCGCCACCAACTGTTCGCGCTGCAGTTCCTGAATGCGGTTCTGGAGCTCGACGATCTTTGCTTCATTGACCTCGAGCGGCGCCTCGATTGCAGGCGCAGGTGGCAGAGCACGCGTGGGGGTTGCCGGCTTTTTTCCTCCCGTCAGCCACATGATGAGGATCATGACTACCGCGAGTCCGACCAGCAGCCAGGACTGCACGTTTTTGGGAACGAGGCCCGGCGGTTTCGGTGCGTGGTCCTCGATTGGAGTGGGAGCACTCAAGGCGGTCCCCCTTCAGTTCCCAGCGGCCTGGCGCGAGAAATTCAGTTTCTTCTTGCCGACGGCGAGATAGCCTAGGTCAACGACCTTGGGAACGATGTACACACCGTTTTCGAGCTGGAAGGAAACCAGATTCGGCTTCCCGTCCTTAATCTCATAGAAGGCCGGCTTTTCGCGTGCCGCGCAACGAATGTAGGTGAAGGTATCGTCGTGATAGATGGCCGAGAGCAGGAACGGTTCGCGTGACGCCTTGGGATCTACAGCGTAGTCGAAATGCAGCTTCGTCGCGTAGCTGGACCGAAACTGATGGATCTCTTCCGAAGCCCGTACCTCGGCGGCGTGAACCTGTTCGGAGGTTTGCTGGTGCAGTGTTTCGACTTCTTTTTTGTAAGCTTCGGCGTCGGCGGCGCGCACATAACCGCGGAGCGCCGTGCCGATCGCCGAGCCTTCCTTGAGCTCCACGAAAAGCTTCAAGTCCACCTGCGCATTCGGATCGCTGGCGACCTCAATCAGAAGGAAGGAATAGACGTGCCCGCTTGCGGTGACCAGGTTCAGATTGCTGCGAATGCCAGCCTGTGCCGGATGAACGTAGCAGAGGTTGTGGGCGCCGTTGATGATCCAGAATTCCCGGTCGCCGGTCGTGAAATCCAGTATCTCCTCGTCCTCAGGCAGCACGATCAGCGTGGAAAACCGCAGTTTAGCGTGAACCGGCACGACGTCTTCTTTGCTGTACTTCACAACTCGTGCTCCCTCATTGGCCGAGAGTGGCAAGTCAAGCGGAGCCAATAAGCTGGCGAGGAGAAGCAGTGCCACACCTGAAGCGCGCCCCCTGTAGTTGCTGTCTGAACATTGCATCAGCGTTCTCCTTGGTAGCGAACCGCAGTCCGCTTGTCAGTTTCGGTCTTCTAACCAACGGACCGTTGCCGGAACGGCGAGGTTGAAACTGCGCGACTTCGGCAGGATCGGGAATCACCTTCGCTGTCCTGCCAGAACATCGAGCCCTTTTTGAAAACCGTGTGTCCGGAAAGCTTCCTGTCTTTTGCGGTTGTCGTAGGGGTCGTTGGTATAGAGCCAGTAGCTGCGGGGATCGACATGGAGGTTTGCGATCTTGGCCAGTTCCGGAGTCTTGATCAGAAACTGCCGCTTCGGCAGAAGCGCGGGAATGAGGCTTGCTTCGGTGTCGTTCAGATGAAACTGCCGCCGGTAGAGATCCTGGTCCATGTCAGGATTGGCGAGAAAGATTTTCGTGGCGCAGCTCTCGATGATCACCTCAAGAATGTCGGAACGTTTCAGTTCGTCGAGTGATTGCGTCGAGAGAATCATGGCGGCGTTGTGCTTGCGCCAAGTTTTAAGCGCTTCGGTGACATAGCGCTGGATGCTGGAGTTGCGGAGAAAGATCCATGCTTCATCGATGAAGAACGCTTTGAAGGTGGAGGAGATTTCGCGGTTGGAGATACAGTCGTTGGCCCGGTGCAGGAAGTAGAAAAGCAGCGGTTCTAGAAGTTCCGGGTACTGTCTCATCTGCTGGAAATCGAAGCATTGGAAGCGGGAAAAGGAAACCGTGTCTGTGGGATGGTCAAAGAGAAAGCCGAACTGGCCGCCGCGAATCCATTTGGCAAGCGCGTAGCTCAGCTGCCGCGGCAGAGTGTTGGCGAGCACATCGAGGGTCCGTAATGCCGGGTCCAACGAATAGAGGTTTTCGATCTGTTCGTACAATTCCCGCTCGGTCGGCGGGTCGAGTAGCGCGGCCGAGGAGCCGAGAAGGACTTTGACGAACAGAGTGAGGAAGTCAAGGTTTGTCTTAGTGGGCGGGAGGCAGAACGGGTTGATGGTGAAGCCTGAGGAGTGCGGCCCGACGCACAGGTAGGAGCCGCCGAAGAGCTGCGTGAGGCTTTCAAAGCTTCCGCCCAGGTCGAAGATGAACGTGTACGGATCATACTTCTGAAGATTGGTCACCAGGAAGTTCAGGAGAAACGATTTCCCGCTTCCGGTACGGCCGAGAATGACGGTGTGCGCCACATCACGATAGTGGAGGTTCAAGAAGTAAGGCGTGCCATGATTCGTTTCAAGGACTGCGAGGTATTCCTTCTGAAGGTGGGCATTCTGAACTTGGCCCGAATCGAGCGTGAAGAGAAACGAGAGATCAGCATAGTTGGTGTTGAGCAGGTATAGGTAACGGAGATTGAAGGCATAGTTGCCGGGAACTGCCGCCAGGAAGGCGTTCAATAGGTTATAGCGCTCATCGTAGAGTTGCGCGTCATGCACGCCAAAGATTTTGTAGAAGTCAGCTGCCGCCCGCTCGACAGCCGCCAGGTCGCGGTCATAGATGACGACGGTCAGGGAGAACTGGCCGAAGTAGTTTCCGTGGAGTTCGATTTCCTCGACACCCTTGCCGAGTTCACGGACTTGAGACTCTTTGGCATTGTCGAGCAGCGCATCCTCGGACGGCCGATCGTTCAGATTCACCTGACTGAAAAACGAGCGCCTGGTGTTGTGAAAATGCCGGCGTTTGGCCTGGATCGCGCGCCGTGTCTTTCCCGGGTCTTCCTTCTTCCATTCCGTCACCACGTGATAGTTGGCACGCACGTCGAGCAAGCCTTTGAGCAGGAGAGGAAAGGTGTTCGCGGAAGGCTCCTTAAGCGTCAGAACCTTGACGAAATAGTCGTCCAGGCGAAGGTGTCCGCGGTGGCATTCAAGATGGGATTCAGACAGGGAGTAGTCGAGGAAGGTGTCATGTTTGAGTCTCGCGCCGTCGAGCTTCCGGGGGTCGAAGTTGAGCGTTTTCTTGAGCACCACGAACGCATCTTGTTTCGCGAGAACGCGTACTGAAACAAAATCTCCCACATGTGCCGCAAAATTTGTGACTTTCTGAAGCAGGGCTGCTTCGGCTCCGGCCATCTCCTGGCTGTTGAGACCGACGTAGGCCTGCCGAGAGAACCGCGCCCGGAGTTCGCGGATCGAGCGGACGGGGTTTTCGGGAATTTCAAGAAGCGCGCTGGCAAGGGAGCGCCGGGCGGCAAGCGCAGGGCAGAGGACGGCGAAGCAGATCGAGATGGAGAACAAGCGGTCTGCTTTCGCCTCGAAATAAGCCACGCGGCTGCGGATGGCGGCGTCGACCAGCGGCTCTCCATAGTAGGAATGCGGAATGGATTGGCAGTTGCGCTTGAAGAGCAACTGGTAGACGCGATAGTTTTCGTCAAACAGGCGGAGGGCCGATTCGAGACGTTTGGTGAGGCCATCGATTGCCTCGCCATCCAGACACTCGTAGTCCACGCCGCGGAGTTCCAGGATGATTCCGGCATCTCCCGATTTGGTGAGGAACACTTCTGGTCCAATGAAGCCGAAGAGATTGACCATGGCATTGAGCGCGCCGGTCTCCTGGTAGTTTTTGAAGATGCGCTGGAGATTCATCATGACGCGTCTCGGACGACAACAACCGGCGCCAGCTTTGCCGGGTCGTATTGACTGCTTAGTTTTGCCGCCCGCAGCAGCAGCCGGAGAATCTGCGGGTCAGTGGCAGTTGCCCAGCGTGCCACGCAATACAGCAGCAAGAACATGAAAACTCCACCCACAAGACTCCCGAGAAGATTGAAGGTTCCCGCTCCGAGGCACATGGCGAAAAAGAAGAGTTTGCGTTCCGCCCCCAGGATGGTCAGAGGCCGCGACAGAGACCGTTGCACGCGATTGATACGCCGGTCGAGCGTCATAGAGCCCCTTGTGGCGCTAGGCAGGAAAGAGCCAGGCGAGGAAGTTGACGGCGGCAATGGCCATGCCTACGCCGAAGAGCACTCCAGCCAACACGCGTTTCGAGCCGCCTTCACCAAAAGCAAACGTAAGCCCCGAGACCACGATAGCCACGAGCGACAGCCCGCGCGCAATGGTGCTGGTAAAAGCTTGCTGCAAGACGTTAACGGCGTTTTCCCAAGGAGAATTGGTCTGCGCAAGGATCGGAGCCGCGAAGAGGAAGATGAGCAAGACCATTGCGAGCGCCCGTGCGGAATACAGCCGGGAGAATAACTTCCGGTATTTTTCTTTCATGCCATCCGCCTTCAAAAAAAATCGGGGGAGCCCACGGCCGCCATCGAAAGCGCCAGTCCGGGAGGGCGCGGTGCTCGCACGGTTCATCGGAGGTACAGGTCACAGGAGTGACGAGCCGTAACGCTTTCCGGGCCGGCTATTTTCGACAACGAACGGTTTGTCCAGCGTGAACTCCCCACTAACTAGCTAATCAGCTAGAAAAAAGAGAAACGTGTCGCGCTTCTACGAAAATAATTCCCGATCATAGTTGGAACCGTTTGACTCGCTCGCCAGGCGCCGCAGTTTCGCGACCAGGCGCTTCGCACGTTGGCGGAGGGCATTGGCTGAAACGCCGTTGTTTTCACCCAACTCCTCGCCGGAGTTTCCATCGAGCTTGAATTGGATCAGCAAATCCAACTCGTCGTCGCTGAGCCATTTCTTGCTGACCGAAGCCTGAAGAAAATGGTGAAGTAACGCGAAGCGTTCAAAGGACTCTTCTGCCGGTTCCGCCGCGGTAGTTTGCATTGCTTCCGATGCTTGTCTTATCTCGCGTCCGGCCCATTCAAAAATGCTGCGTTTGATCTTGCGGGAAATGGCAAAGGCAAAATGCGATGTGCGCGTGCGCAGCTCGCCAGAAGTAAGGAATTCGAGCAGCGTAAGAATGGCATGCTGTCCCGCGTCCTCCGATGAAATCTCCGGATGACGTTTGAAGAGTTGCCGCAAGGTGCCATGAATCGCCGGAACAAAGGCCAGGACGAAGAGGTGGTCAACGACCGGAAGTTCCGGAAACATGATCTTGGCGCGCAACAGTTCCCGGAAGACGGTATCGGAAGGGATCTCCGAAGTGGCCGCAAACTGGCTGAGACGAAGGTGTTCGAGCAGGGCAGTGGAGCAGGAAAAGCTTTTTAGCACCGGGCTGACTTCAACAATGGCGCGATACTCTTGCTGGTAAGCGGAAACGCTCGATTGCCCGATCAGGTCCCGTTCCAGGCGGCAGAGGCGGCAGTAACAGTTCGATCGTTCTTTCATGCCCGGTCTCCCGCGCGGCAACTTGGCAAAAGACAATTCGGCACGTGGAGCGAGGACAAGCGCTCTCGTTCGAAGTCCGCCTGGCGTTGTCCGGCGGCGGGAACGACACTGGACAGCGGGCCGTTAGCTTGCAAGGGACGTGCCGCGCAAGTGAATTTATTCTTGAAGTGGTCGGAATCCCGGGCCAGGCGAAGGACTGCGCTCTTTGCCACCAAACTGCAAGCTACCAGCGAAGCCGCTGATTTCGACCATGGTCATCAGGAAATGAAGTGGTACCGCGGAAAATGGATTCATGCACTCTTATGCTGGTTTCCCCGCGTCGGCTCGAACGTCGTATGGCGCCCGATTGAGGATGAGTTTGGACATGGCGCAGGGCGAGCGCTTGCGGAGCAATGATCCAAAAAACAGCACACCGACCTTGTGCTCATCCGCATGCTGGTGGCCGGGAATCAGGACGCCATGGCGGGAATTCAGCCGCTGCTACCGCGTGGTCATGAATGTGGCTTTGCGAAGTGAAAGGGAAGAGAGGTGGATGACTTCCGTGTGGCTGAGAATCCGCCGGGAGACTTTGCTTGAGGAAATTCAGACGGGCCAGCCTTCGGTTGAGGCTTTGGGTGGTTTCCACGCCGAACTATTCCTAGTAGTTGCTTCGAGATCAATGAAATCCATGCCCAGGCCAGGACGAATATCAGATTCAGAAAGAATTGAATACTCGTCGTTCCTTGACTCGCATTGGCGGCACTGAAGAACGCAGCCAGAAACAGCAGGCCCGTCATCGCGCTGAAAATAGCCCAGGGTTTTTGTCCCAGTGAAGTGAATGTTCGTACGAATACAAAGCACGCAGCCATAAGGGCCCCGAAACCCGCCCCACCGAAGATCAGATGCATTGTGCCGTGAAAGGTCATGCTGGTCGCAGAGCGTACAGGGTCAGCGACAAAGACTCCAACACCCACCTGAGCGACTCCAAAGATTCCAAGTAAGAAAGGCCCCCAAAACCGACCTTTGCGCAAGCGTAGTACTCGCCGCATTCCCAGAGTCCCGGCGATAATTAGCAAACCGCCGATCACAAAATTAGCGATCTGGATCGATCCCAATGGCCCAATGCTCAGCAGGCTAGGCTCACTGCGAGCAAAGTGAAATTCCGGATGGATTAGCATTTGAATGGCAAAGATCAGAAGGAATATAGGGCCGGCAGCGACGCCACAGCTCAACAAGGTTCTTGCCGCGCTTACGCCGCCGGTTGAATTTGTTTGCATCTTTCCACCTCTGCGGTAAGGTCGAACCTACCGGCACTGAAATCGACATGCCAGTGCTTCGATTTTTTCAAAAGAATTGTAATCTGGGATGTCGAAAACGGGGCGTCGACTCCGACTCCCCTTTGAACCCGCGAGAGTATCGGGGAAAACGAAGGGAGCGGCAGACCATGAAATACATCCTAATGATGAACACGATGCAAACTGGCCACGGAGTTCCGGAGTGGCCTCAGACGGATCTTCAGGCGCATATCTCATTTATGATGCGGTTGAACAAAGACCTCCGTGAATCCGGCGAATTGGTTTCGGCCGAGGGCCTGACCTTTCCGGACCAAGCAAAGCTGGTGCGGGCGGGCAAGAATGGCGTTCCGATCACAGATGGCGTATTCCCCGAATCCAAGGAATTTCTTGCCGGCTACTGGATCGTCGATGTCGACAGCCCAGAGCGGGCTTATGCGATCGCCGCACGAGCATCGGCGGCACCGGGGCGGGGCGGCGCGCCATTGAACATGGCGATTGAAGTGCGCCCGATAATGAGCGGGCCACCACCTGAAATGATGTAACAAGAACTCTGATGCCAAAAGCATGGGAAGCGACTTCCGAGCATCTGTTGCGAGAACTTGCGCCGCAAGTTCTCGGTGCGGTGGCTCGCCGTTTTCGCGACTTCGTGTCGGCCGAGGACGCGGTGCAGGAAGCGATGGTTGCGGCGTTCGAGCAGTGGCCCCGAGTGGGCATTCCCGACAATCCACGCGGCTGGTTGATTCAAGTCGCGTCTCGGCGGATGATCGACCAGTTGCGCAGCGAAATGGCTCGTCGTCAAAGGGAGACCACCGTGGCCAGAGAAGCGGAGACCATGGCGCCCACCGTTGATATCGAGTCTGAGATGGACCCGGACGACACGCTTATTCTGCTGTTCATGTGCGGCCATCCCGCCCTGACTGCGTCCTCGGCCATTGCCTTGACACTGCGGGTCGTTGGCGGTTTAACCACGGCTGAAATTGCCAATGCGTTCTTGGTTCCAGAAGCAACGATGGCCCAGCGGATCAGCCGCGCAAAGCAAAGCATCAAATCTTCCGGCGTACCATTCCGCCTGCCTGCTCCGCAGGAGCGTGCGGAACGGCTGCCTGTGGTTCTCCATGTACTGTACCTGATCTTTAGTGAGGGCTACGTAAGCACTGTCGGAGTACACCTGCAACGAATCGATTTGGCGCGAGAGGCGATCCGGTTGACTCGCTGTGCGAAAACGCTGCTTCCGAACGATCCAGAAGTAGCAGGACTGTTAGCACTAATGTTGCTAACCGACGCGCGACGCACGGCACGAACCGGATCGAACGAGGAGTTGATCCCCTTAACCAAACAGGATCGAACTCTGTGGGACCAGGGCGAGATGTCCGAAGGTATCGAGCTTCTGACCGCCGCACTATCGAATGGATCGGTGGGCCAGTATCAGTTGCAGGCGGCTATCGCTGCAGTTCATGACGAAGCAGCTCGAGTTGAGGACACGGACTGGTCACAGATCCTTGCGCTGTACGAGCTCCTGAAACGCGTGTCTCCCAATCCCATTTTTGCGCTCAATCATGCAATTGCAGCCGCCATGGTACACGGCCCTTTGAAAGGTCTCGAACTGCTAAGGACTCTCGATGACGACACCCGGCTTTCTGGTCACTATCGTCTCGACGCGGTTCGTGCCCATTTGCTCGAGATGGCTGGTGATCATGAAAGCGCCGTCAAGCACTACCGCATTGCTGCTGGCCGGACCACGAGCATCCCCGAACAGAATTACCTGATGACCCAAGCGGCTCGGCTCGGTGACACAAAAGCCCAACGAGGAGAAACCACCGCCGCCTTTTTCTAGGCACACGGAGTAGAACGGTCCTCGCGAAAGGCCGGCACGAAGGTGCGGCTCGTCAGTAATCCCCCGTGTCCCGTATATACCCTGACGGCGCCTCGCTACGCGACGCAGCGCCGCTATTTCTCTGACCACGGCGGCTTCACGCCGGTCATTCGTGCATACGCAATCAGTTGCCCCATGTGCTCGTTGTCGTGTGCCAGAATGCGCAGATACATTCCGTCTACCGTCGCGTCCCGATGGAAAACAGTCACTTTCCGCTTCATGTCTTCGGGTTTTGCCACCAAGTGCGCTTCCTTCACCGCATCGAGCGATCGTTTCAGCCATTTGATCACTTCCGCCTTCGACGTCACCGATGTCTCGATTCCTTCTTTCATATCGTCCGGTATCTTCGGTCCGGTGACGCTGAGCAAATAAAAATTCGCCGTCGCGATGTGCATGTAGACTTCGCTCGTCGAGCGCACTCCCGGCGCAGGCCGCCACGCAAATTTGTCCTCCGGCGTCGCCTCCGCCAGCCCGATCAGCTGCTTCGCGACATGACGCAACTCGCCATCATACCCCTGCCACAACCCCTCCGTCGGGTCCTGCGCGTGCGCTCGGACGTCCCGCGCACCCGTAAACAAGGTCAACCCGATCACAATCGCCGCCAAGATAATCCTTCTCATCTCCACCCCCTCGGTTCAGGCCGTTGACCCGCCGAATTTTCCCATCAACCACTCGTCCTCACGCGGCAACGTCGGAAGACGGAGCCGAAACTAGCGGATTCGATTTTCATCAATAAGCCCTCATACTGCCATCCACCACAACCGCGACGTACCGACCGTGTTCCAGAAACTGCATAACCTTCTTTCCTTCACGCGCCATCTTGGCCCATCGTGATTTCGTGTCGGGGTTTTGTTCGAGTCCGCGAAGTTCATGTCCATCGAACCGGAAGTCGACCTGCTTGAGTCCGCGCTTCCGCGTTGCCAGGACGGGATATTTCTCGTCCGCGATTTGGACATACTTCGCTCCGTCCGCGAGGGCTTGACGCCACACGGCAATGAGGATTTCTTCGAGTTCTGCCACCACTGTTTTTATCCGTAATCAACTATAACCTATCGCATAAATCCGTTGTGGCACCGGCGGTTTGCTTCACTCTGGGCATAACTTCCGAGGTGCCGATACGGGAGATGTCGGCAGACGATCCGCTCGGAAAGCACTTTCACCCCCGCCTTCTGACACACGCAGGGACCAATGCGAACGCGGGACGGAGCAGGCCTTACACACACCACGTGCTATAACAGACCAATGCGCCTACACGATTACGCGCCGCGGCCCGCGCACCTCAAATGGCTCCTGGATTCTGACCCGGCCATCCGTTGGCAGGTCATGAGGGACCTTACCGATGAAGCCACTAACGCGATTACCGCCGAGCGGTCTCGCGTGGCAACCGAAGGCTGGGGAGCTCAGCTTCTCTCCCTGCAGTCTCCTGCTGGCTCCTGGGGCGGGCCGAAGGAGGACCGAGGCTTGCTTATTACCCTCTACACGCTCGTCGTCTTGAAGGACCTCGGTCTCAATCCCGCCAGCAAGGAGGCTCGCAAAATGATCGGCCGCGTCGACAAGCGGCTCGTGTTTAAGCCGCTCAACAACCGGCCTTTCCTTCACGGCGAAACCGAGCCCTGCATCAACGGCAGAATCCTCGCCATCGGTTCATATTTCAAAGAACCGAACGACCGATTGGCCAATCAACTCCTAGGCGAGCAGCTCGAAGATGGCGGCTGGAACTGCGAAGCGCAGCTGGAAAGCCCGAAGCGTCCCAAGAGCCGGCGCTCTTCCTTCCATACCACCATCTGCGTGCTCGAAGGGCTGCTCGATTACGAGCGAGCAGGGCTGAAATCTGCGGCCGTCACTAGGGCCCGCAAGAGGGCGGAAAACTATCTGCTCGAGCGCGGCATGTTCCGCTCGCTTCGAACCGGCGAAGTCATCGACAAACGCTGGCTCCGTTTCTCGTTCCCGACGTTTTGGCACTATGACGTCTTGCGCGGACTCGATTATCTGCGCAATGCAGAAATCAAACCCGACCGCCGCGTCAGTGAGGCCATCGAAACTGTGATTGAACGCCGCCACCAGAACGGACGCTGGCCGCTCAACCTTCTTCATTCCGAACATATTCCATTGGAGATGGAGACTGGTGTCGGCAGGGCAAGCCACTGGAACACACTGCGCGCTCTCCGAGTCCTGCGTTGGTACAACAACCGAACGTCGTAGTTGTCGTTTGCTCTGCTGGCGCTATGGCTTGGTCAGAAAGTAACTGCGAGTTTGCTATGCGGATCATGGGCCACCGGAGGGGAGTGCAGCTTGTAAGCGCTGTCAGGCGGTGCATATTTCTCCGCGTGCTTTGACCGGACGGCATGAGTCGCGAAAAGCTGCTAAGAAGTGTACTGATATTAGTGAGGCGGCCTGCTCTCGCCGGTCAAGCCTTCGGCTATCGACAATGCCTGATCCAACCGATGCTTCGTTCTCGACAGCTGACTAGCCGCAAAACTATATATCGCTTAATTTTTCAGAAAGGCGGCAATCGTTTCCAGGAGCTTCGTCCTCCCTCGGTCTGGCCGGTCCAAATGAAGAAAATGGGTAGCGCTGGGAATGACTACAACCTGCACTCTTCCAGAATGAACAAGATCGGCTGCGAGATGTTCCCGATCTTCCTGACGTGACCAGAAATCTCTGCCGGATGCCACGACCAACGTCGGCGCGATGATGAGAGAAGCATCCCAGAGCTGCCTTCCGGCGACTAAGTAGAAACTATCTTCCATAGCACCGCAGGGAGAGCGAAAGCTTGGTGGCGTTCGCGATTGGGAACTTGGATCACTCGCCAGCGCAGCTTCAACATAGGCGTTGGCTATTGCCGGATCGCGCCACTCGCTCTTGTCTTCTACCGGGATGCTGTGATCCCAGGGGCGAAGCAATGAGGCGGCATCATTGAAGCGGTATGCCCCACAGCTTGCTGCATTGAAACGACCAGGATGCGCTGGATCTTCTGAATCTGTGCCGCGACCGATGAGTGGCTGCTGAGAGCTGCCCCGGTAAATGCTGTTCAGCAAGATTAAGGCGCTCACTTTGTCAGGATGGACGCTCGCATAATAGCCTGCCCACTGTCCGCCGGTTGCCCAGCCGAAAAGCGCAACCCGGGCGACGCCTCGGCGTCGGCAGATCGTGTCGACCACGGCTGAAATGTCATGCGCTGCGTCATTGGAACGCACCAATGGAGCGTGCGCATCAGGCGGTTCTTCCATCTCTTTTGGTCGACTCGACCTGCCGTATCCGCGCACATCCATGACGTAAACGTCGAATCCACGTTTGGCAAGATCGGCGGCAAAAGAGCCTCCGGGAACCGCAAGGTCGAAGGAAGCTAAGCCAGGAACTCGCGCGCCGTGAAGCAATAGGATCGATTCTCCGATAACGCCCCCGCGCTCTGCGCCAATCACGACTTCTCTGACGAAGAGATGAATGCCGGGGTCGCTGTCCACGAAAAAGTCTTGCCGTAGAATTTCGGTTTCCGTATGTAGGGTGCCTGCCAGGCCGAGAAGAATGACAGCGACTGAAGCAAAGCGAATCATTTCGCGTGTGATTATACTCTCGCTTCCAGCTCAACTCGACCGAGGCCGAGTCGCCGGATCACTATCGGGAAATCGAAGAGTTGCGATGCAGTGCGATGACTTGCAAATGCCGAAGAGGCCGGACGACGATCGAGTAACCAAGAGCTCTGCCGGTTATTTGGACGTATCGCCGAGTGCCAAATAAGCTCAAAAGACAGATTGGCAGCAGGGATGGTCTAGAGAAGAGGAAGGTAGCTTCGTCGGGGGTTCTGCCGAGCCAGTACACGTGGCTGCTAACCTAGTCAGGACCCACGCGGCGTAGCAGGTCCTTGAAGCGCGGATCATCGCGCACCGGGTCAAAGAAAGGGTGCACTCTGAGCCACTGCAGAATGCCTTCCCGTTTCTGGTATGCTCGCTCAAACCATACAAACGCCTCGTCATAGTTGCCGAGCCCGAGATTCGGGTTAATCAAGGAGGTAGCCTGGACGTAACCTGTCTCGCGGCGCTTCTTCAATTCGTCTATCAGTCGAAGTGCTTCGGCACGGTGTCCGGCGCGCGCGTGCGCTGTCCGATCGAAGCAATTCGATGTTGCTCTCTCCCGCAAACGGATGTCCGCTAGTTCAGCGCGCCATCTAGCCGCTCTTTGGTTCGACGCCCAAGTAGCTGAGAAAATTGCGCAGGAGTTCGCGCTTCAGCGTCTGGTCATCTTTCGGGATCACCACTTGCCAGCATCTCAAATCGTGGTCTACCAGAATCAGTTCGATCAGCGTACTGCTGAGCATCACCAGCGCAAAAGCCACCGCTACTTGCGGGTCGCGGTGGCGAATCTCTTTCCGGTGCTCGAGAAACAACTCCATCAGGTACTGGAAGGTTTGCATCTCCCGCTTAGCGACCTTCTTATAGAAAGCCGTCTCGTCGCGCGCCTGCACGAATTGCCGCACCGCGCGCAATAGCCCCGCGCTGGCTCGGTAGCTGATCAGCATGCTGGTGATCAGCTGCTCGGCAAACACGGCCAGCGGAATCTGGCGGGCCATCTCCGGCGTCAAGGCCACGCGCAATCTTTCGTCCTGACGCTCCAGGATGCCGAGGATCACCGTCTCCAGCAATGCATCCTTATCCGGAAAGCGGCGGTAGACGGCTCCCGGCGTCAGTCCCGCGTGCTGAGCGATGCGAGGAATCGTGGTTCCCTCGACTCCATGTTGGCCAAGCACTTCCGCGGCGGCTTTCATCAGCCTGCGCAGCGATTCGCGGCTGCGGGCCTGCTGCGGAGCGAGTGAATTCTTGCCCATGGCCCTCCTTTATATCAGGTCCGAAGGATTTTGCTTGACAAGGGACTGAATGTAAATGTAAATTCTCATTTACATTTACTTGGAGTCAGCGAGCTCGGACCCGCGCACCATTTTCGGGCTGGTCCTTCCTTCCGCTGACGGGAGAGATTCCTATGGCTTCCACAACCGCTTCCGCCGCTTCCGTTCCCGTGCCAGCCGTCGAGCATCCGATCAAAAACGCCAACTACCGCCTGTGGCTTATCGGCGGCACGATTTCCTTCCTGGGAGATCAGTTCTACCTGGTGGCTTTGCCGTGGCTCATCTTGCAGCAGACGGGCTCCGCGGTCGCCATGGGGGCCATCATGATGGCCGGCTCAGTTCCGCGCGCGGTTTTGATGCTTCTGGGCGGCGCCGTCAGCGACCGGATGTCCGCGCGCAAAATCATGATGGCCACCGCTACGGCGCGGACGATCTGTGTCACCGTGATTGGCCTGCTCGTCTGGCTGCGCGTTTTGCAGGCCTGGGAGCTATATGCTCTCGCGTTTGCCTTCGGAGTAGCCGATGCATTCGCTGCTCCGGCGCAATCAGCGTACATGCCCTCGCTCGTTAAGTGCGAGCAGCTCGTGACGGCGTCCTCTGTCAGCCAAAGCACGGGGCAGCTGACCGCCATTGCTGGTCCAGTCCCCGCCGGTTTTGTGATCCAGGCGCTCGGCGTCGCTTGGGCCTTCTTCTTGGACGCCATCAGTTTTCTGTTCATCATCGGCGCGCTCTGGAAACTGCCCGATCCTTGCAAACCTCCGTCTGCCCGGAAAGCGATGTGGCACTCCATTGCGGAAGGCATTTCCTACGTTGCAAAGGACGTGCCGCTGCGCTCCCTGATGTTGCTGGCCACCATTATGAACTTTTGCGTTTCCGGCCCTGTCGCCGTTGGTCTCGCCTACATCACCAAAACGAGGCTCGGCTCGCCCGCGGCCTATGGCACGCTAATTTCGTCGCTTGCTGCGGGAAGTCTCATGGGCGCTGTGCTCGCTGGGCTGTGGAAGATCCGTAAGCGCGGCATCTTGATTCTTGTTGTTGCGATGGTGTTGGGGCTTTGCTTGGGCTCCATCGCGCTGGCAGAACGAACCTGGAGCGTCGCCCTAATTCTCGTCGTGATGGGCGCGGCGGCGGGTATGCTCAATGTCCATATCGGCGCCTGGGCCATGCAGCGCATTGATATCGCCGTGCGCGGCCGAGTCTCCAGCGTGCTCATGCTTGCCGCCTTCGGCGTGGCTCCCATCTCCTTGGGAGTTGCCGGGTTCCTGGTCGCCTGGAATCTGAAACTCATGTTCCTGTTCGCCGGCGCACTGATGGTGATCGCTGCCGCCGGAGCTGCCCTTCAGAAGCCCGTGCGGCAAATCGAGTGACCGGCGCGAGGTTGGTCTTGGCGTCGAGCGGATAAGACCGGCGTCCTCGTCGAAGCTTCCCAAACTCGCAGAAAAAGGCCCGGACTCCACGGAATTAGGAACGTCCTGTAAGTGCCCGGGCAAGTGTTTGGCAAAGTTGTGATTAACGGGCAATCACTCAGAGGTACTGCGAGCGGTAGGCGTTTGCGCTGATCGCTTCCTGTTTTCGCCGACAACACCGCAGCGTTTCGCGCCGCCCCCCAATCAACCCGATGTTCCCGCTTTTCCTTGATAAGATTGCTTTCGGTCCAACGAACCGAGTGCTATGAGATTCCTAGCATCCTCAGCGATGTCCTTTGGCATCGTGATTGTGTTTTTCTTTGCCCCTCCCCGTCTTGTACAGCAGGCAGAAGAACACACGCACTCGAATGCGGTCACTAGGGAGGGTCTGGGCCTCGCGCATATGGACACTTCGTGCTCTCCGGCCATCGCCGGAAAGTTCGACCGGGCCCTAGCCCTGCTGCACAATTTCTGGTACGCGCGAGCTTTTGACGGTTTCCAAGAAGTCTCAAATGATGACCCGGAATGTGCGATGGCCTATTGGGGCGCGGCCATGACGTATAACCATCCGTTCTGGGATCCTCCATCGCAAGCCGACGAAACGGCCGCGTGGAAACTGGTAGAGAAAGGGATGTCAGCGCAGAAGGCTTCCCGCCGTGAGAAACTTTATCTCGCGGCGCTGGCCGCTCTCTACAAGGACGCTGCTAGAGGAAGCAAGTCGGCTCGTGACAGGGATTACCGCGACGCGATGGCGACCGCCTACGCCCAGTATCCGGATGACGAATCTGCGTTGTTCTATGGATTGTCCATCCTCGGGGCTGTCCCGGAAGGCTCCCAGGGCTTTGAGCAACAGGGGCAAGCTGCCAGGCTTTTTGAATCCGTATATGCCAGTCAGCCGGACCACCCCGGTGTGCTGCACTATCTCATTCATGCTTACGACGATCCGGAGCACGCACAACTGGGTCTCAAGGCGGCGCGAGCTTACGCCCAGGCAGCGCCCGCGGTGCCACACGCCTTGCATATGCCGTCGCACATCTTCACACGACTGGGGTATTGGGAAGAGTCGGCGGCGACAAACTCGAAAGGGTGGGAGGTGTCGGAGGCAGATGTGAAACTCGCCGGGGAGTCCGGTGCTTATCGGGACTTTCACAACCTCAGTTATCTCGAATATGCATATATCCAGCTGGGGCGGTATCGCGACGCCCAACACGCCGTCGACATCGTCGCTGCACAGTACAAAGCGCTGCCGGACAAAACAACCGCCCCGGATACTCCTGAGTTGCAGTCACGCCATGTTCGCGGCCGCACCATTTATGCCGTGCCCGACCGAGTGATCTACGGATACTTTGACATGCTCACTCGACTGACGGTGGAGTCCGGACGCTGGGACGAAGTCGCCGCCATTCCGCTGGTGGTCCAGTCGCGTGATTTTATGGCTGTGAAGCTGCAATGGGAGGCCAAGGCCGCTGCGGCACGCAAGGACGCGGGAGCGGCAGAGGCAGCCGCGGTGAAGCTGGGGTCATTGTCCCGAGAATCTGGCCAGCATCCTTTCGCGAAGTTAATTATCACATTGCAGGCGAAAGAGGCGCAGGCGTTTGCTGCCGAAGCCGCCGGCAATGCCGATGGCGCCATCTCGACCTGGAAAGAGGCTGTCGCGATTGAGGACTCGATTGACGACTTATCTCAGCCGCCGTATCCGGTGATTCCGGCCCGCGAACTTCTGGCCACGCTGCTTCTCGAGTTGAATCGTCCGGCTGATGCCCGAGAACAATTCCTGCGAGTGCTGAAACGCACTCCGGGCCGCCCCAAGGCGATCTTCGGACTTGCGCAAGCAGCGCGGGCAACCGGCGACAACGTGACGGCCAGGCAACGCTACCAAGAATTTCTAAATATCTGGAAAGACGCGGACCGGGATCGCCCTGAAGTCGTTATCGCAAAGCAATTTCTCGCAAACGGGACCGCCGGTAGGAAGTGAAATTCCCGGAGAAACTCGAAACCAGGTTTCGACCGATCCTCGTGGCTTGAAACCAATCCCACTGGCATGTCGTTCGATTCCGGAATATCGAACGACAATTTGATTGACGTTGGCGTTGGTAACACGACCATCCAGCACGGATTAGGCGGCCGGCAATTCGACCGGAGATTCGCAATCCACGTAATGGCATTGACTCCCTCTTACCAGAGGAAAACAATGGACTTTGCGATGCAGTGCATCCAAAGGGGTTAAACGAGGACCTCGATATGTGAATGGCGTTACAAAACCGGAGGAGAACGATGAGCACCGTCGGTGAAGTAAGAGCGCGGGGCTTCCGCGACGAAAGCGATAGCTTAGGTCAAGTCCAAGTTCCCGCCGACAAACTCTGGGGCTCTCAGACCCAGCGCTCGCTTGAGCACTTCAGTATTGGCAAAGACCTAATTCCTCGCGAGATGATCTCGGCCTATTCAATCCTTAAAAAAGCAGCCGCCAACGCCAACTACGCAGGCAAGCGGCTCGACGACAAACACCATGAACTCATCGTGCAAGCCTGCGATGAGATCCTAGCCGGCCAGCACGGCGACATGTTTCCTCTACACGTGTGGATGACCGGAAGCGGCACGCAATTCAACATGAACGTCAACGAAGTGATTTCCAACCGTTGCTGCCAGCTCGCGGGAACGCCACTGGGCAGCAAAACGCCCGTACACCCCAACGACCACGTCAACATGTCGCAATCCTCAAACGATTCCTTTCCTACCGCCATGAACATCGCAGCGGCAGTCAACGTGAAACAGCGGTTGATCCCAGCGGTTCAAGCGCTCCGCGATGCGATCGAAGCCAAAGCCAACGAGTGGCAAAGCATCATCAAGATTGGCCGCACTCACATGCAGGACGCTACACCGATGACCCTTGGCGAGGAATGGTCCGGCTATGTTGGGATGCTCACTGACGACATCGAGCGCATCGAAGATGCCTTGAAAGGTGTCTACCGCCTCGCGCTCGGCGGCACAGCCGTGGGCACCGGCATTAATGCCGCTGCTGATTTCGGCCAAGCCGCCGCTGCCGAAATTGCGGGGCTTACCAAGCTGCCATTTGTAAGTGCTCCGAACAAATTCACGGTGCAAGGCGCCCATGATGCACTGGTTCAGCTCTCCGGCACACTGCGCACGCTGGCAGTCTCTCTCTACAAAATCGCCAATGACATTCGATTGATGTCCTGCGGGCCGCGTGCCGGTTTCGCCGAGTTGGCAATCCCCGCGAACGAACCTGGTTCGTCGATTATGCCCGGCAAAGTCAACCCGACTCAGGCCGAAGCGCTGACCATGATTGCCGTGCAAGTGATGGCCAATGACGTCGCTGTCGGCTTCGGCGGCGCCGGCGGTTATCTCGAGATGAATGTCTACAAACCCTTGCTCATCTTCAATATCACGCATTCCATCACGATCATGACCGACGGCTGCACCAATTTCCGCAAATTCCTGATCGAAGGCACCGAACCAAATCTGAAGAAGATCAAGGAATACGTGGACCGTTCCCTGATGCTGGTCACGGCGCTTTCCCCTGTGATTGGCTACGACAAATCGTCGAAGATTGCGCATTACGCGCTGGACAATGAGCTCACCCTAAAGCAAGCAGCACTAAAGCTGGGTTTTGTAACGGAAGAAGAGTTCGACCGCGTCGTCGATCCGGGGAAAATGGTCCATCCTTACGTTGCAAAAGCCAGCTCAGCGAAATCTTAGTTTCTGTCGAATACCCGAAATCAGTGAAGATTGCGCAATGAAGGAGGTTAGATATGGCTACTGGTGCTCGCGGAGTTGTAGTGCTGCAAGATCCAAAACTCAATAAATCAACTGCTTTTACCGAAACGGAAAAGGAGGCTCTAGGTCTAGTCGGTCTGGTGCCCGATGTAACCGAGACCGAGGAGTTGCAGTTGCAACGCGTGAATTTGCAGCTCGCGCAAAAGCCAACAGATCTGGAGCGGTACATCTACCTGATGAATCTACTAGACCATAATGAAAGGCTCTTTTACCTCACCATCATGTCTGACCCAGCCCGCTTTCTGCCCATCGTCTATGACCCGACGATTGGAGAAGCATGCCTGAAGTTTGGACACATATACCGTCAGGCTCGCGGCATGTATCTGTCGATGACTCGCCGCGGGAAAGTGAAAGAGGTGCTTAGGAACTGGCCGGAAAAAGACGTGCGCTTCATTTGTGTCACCGACGCCGGCCGAATCCTTGGACTCGGAGACTTGGGAGCCAATGGCATGGGCATTCCCATCGGCAAGCTGCAGTTGTACACGGCTTGTGCGGGCGTGCCGCCCCAATATTTGCTGCCAATGTACCTGGACGCCGGCACGAATAATGAGCAATATCTCCATGATCCTCTGTACCTGGGCATGCGCAAGACTCGCCCGGCAAAGGACGAACTCTACTCGTTTGTCGACGAGTTCGTGCAGGCGGTGCAGGAAGTATTCCCCAAGTGCTGCATTCATTTCGAGGATTGGACCGGTGTGGATGCCGTGCACTTGCTCCAGCGCTACCGCGACAAATACTGCGTGTACAACGACGACGTGCAAGGCACGGCAGGAATCGTTCTGGCGGGCATGATCAACGCCGCCAAGGTCAAGGGCACGAAGCTCAGCGATGAGAGATACCTCTTCCTGGGCGCCGGTTCCGCCGGCATTGGCCTTGCCGACCTGCTTTGCACGGCCATGACGAAGGAGGGTCTGACTCTCAAACAGGCGCAGTCACGAGTGTACATGTTCGACATCAACGGCCTGCTGGAAGACACCCGCATGGATCTTGTCGATTTTCAGAAGCCTTACGCACACCAGCACGCCCCTATGCGAGATTTCGTTAGGGCGATCGAGAGCATCAAGCCGACCACCATCATCGGCGTCAGCACCGTTGGCGGCACGTTTACTCAGAAGGTTATTGAGGCAATGTCGAGTATCAACGAGCGCCCCGTGGTCCTCGCGCTGTCCAATCCGACCGAACACGCCGAGTGCACACCTGAACAGGCCTACACCTGGTCGAAGGGCAAGGCGATCTATGCAGCCGGCGTGCAATTTCCACCCGTCCACCTCAATGGGCAGACATTCTTGCCAGGACAAGCGAACAACTTCTATGTCTTCCCGGCAGTCGGTATGGCAATCTTCGCAACACAGGCGTCCAGAGTCACCGACGAGATGTTCATCGAGGCTGCGCGTGCCGTGGCGGACCAAGTGTCACCCGATTTGCTGAAGCAAGGCCTTTTGTATCCGCTGCAGTCGAACATCCTTGAGACCGAGATTCAGACAGCCGCACGTGTCGCAAAGCTGGTCTTCGATTCGGGACTGGCGCGCGTTGCGCGTCCCACAGACATGGTCGCGTTCATTCGTGAGCATGTCTACAAGCCGGAATACAAGGCCGCCCCAGCATCACGAACCACCGCCGCCTGAAGTCACGACCGCACGAACCATGCACGAGTTAGGCGTGAGGCTGGTGTGTCTAGTGTGGGCCGCGACTTATTTGTTCGCGGCCCGCGCTCATTCGTAGACTGGTTTACAGAAAAACGCTCAGCGGACCGGACAGCCACAAAACCGGCCCCAGCCTCACGAATACCTGTTCGGAAATTGGGACGGGATGCGAACACGCCTGCTAGAACGTGATGACGAGGTTCAGTGGCTCTGCACCCGCGGAGCCGCTTTCACTGAACCCGTGGGCATCGAGAAGCGATGCCCAAATGACAGAAGAACCGGAGCCATCAGCCTTGTCACGCTCAGGCGCCCACGCCCGAAATGGCCGTGACCCCGCCGTCGATCAGGAAGTCTGCCCCGACGACGTAAGCAGAATCGTCGGAGGCGAGGTAAACGGCCAGCTTCGCGATTTCCAGCGGATCGGCGATCCGCTTGCTTGGATTGTTGGTTCGCAGGACGCCCTTAACCGCCTCGCCCTGGTCTTCGCCAGGGAAGCGCCCGAACATCGCCGTGTCCGTTGGGCCTGGGCTTAGGGTATTCACGCGAATACCGCGATCCACGAGTTCGGCGCTGAGGATTCTAGCGAGATGGACGATTGCGGCCTTGCAGGTCGAGACGGTCGAGGTTGTCGGCCACCCCTTGCGCGCGCCAACCGACGCATTGATGATTACAGACGAGCCT
>Ga0126381_100001740_pt1 | contig 23267 bp, 22 predicted proteins | sample PanSoiMetPlot_28_FD_96465 | JGI IMG/M metagenome (GOLD analysis project Ga0126381, IMG submission 96465) | Tropical forest soil microbial communities from Panama - MetaG Plot_28 | ecosystem: Environmental > Terrestrial > Soil > Tropical forest > Bulk soil | place: Panama | collected 2016-02-17 | reverse complement strand
CGGCGCCTGCGATCTCTATGACGCGCGTCCCGTCACCTGCCGCGCCTTCGGCCCCGCCACGCGCCTCGGCGAGGAGACGTTCGGGGCCTGCGAGCTCTGTTACAACGGCGCCACGGACGAACAGATGGCCGCCTGCGCCCTCGATCTCGATCCCGAAGGCCTCGAAAAGCAGATTCTGGAGGAGCTCGAAGCCGGTGGCGCGGGCGGCATGACGATCGTAGCCTATGCCCTTATCACGGGTGTGGGGCGGGCGCCCTCACCGCGCGCTCCCCGGTCCGGCTTCTGAGGACAAAACTCTTACGCTCGGCCTCATGCCGGCTTACGATCAGACTCACGTGCTTGAGCGTAAGAGCCGGGATAACTGCATGAAAACAGGTAATCTGCCGCCTTTTCCACAAGGTATCTGCAAGCGGGGAACGGGAGCATGGCCGCCTAGAATTCTCAGTCTGTTAGCAGGCTGCTTTCCGATGAAGCACATGAAGGTTACTGGAAGGCTCGTGGAAATCGACCGGCACTTCCCATGGAGCCCGGGCTGCTTACCCCGAGACTCATCCCAAAGAAAGTGGGCGTGTGTGAGTTCCGCGTAAAGCCCCTGAAGGCATGTGCCTGAGCGTAAAGACATTAAAGTGACCGGCAGCCGGGTATAATTGGAAAGCTGATGAGCTCCGAACCCGAGCAGCTTGGAAATGATCCGGCTATTTAACGTCTCCATTCCTCCTCCGACCTTCATTCTTCTCCTGTCTGAAAGCGTATTGCTGACTGGTTCCTTCCTGCTGGCAACTCTCCTGCTATGTGAATTGGACCCGATGGATTATCTGCTTCATGACTACGGAATCGCGGCATTGGCGCTGGTTGTCGTCAGTTTTCTTCTCGGATTGCATTTTCAAGATCTGTATACCCAAATCCGCGTGAAGTCGCGCGTGCTGTTGCTGCAGCAGCTCTGCATGGTGACGGGCATTGCGTTCGTCGCGCAGGGGCTGATCAGCTATATCGACGCCGATCTGCGCGTCTCCGTGCGCGTGATGCTCGCCGGCAGTGTTATGGCGATGCCCGGGATCTTTCTGTGGCGGATGTGGTTCGGTAACGTGGCCAGCCAGATGATCGGCCAGACGCGGTTGCTGCTCGTAGGCAACGGGCCGACCGTGGCGCAACTACGCAATTTTATCCAGCGGCATCCCGAGGCCGGCTTGGGTGTGGAAGCGTTGGTGGAGACTGCAGAAGAACTGGAGGCGCTCGACGAAGTACTGAGGACGCAGCAGCCGCCCAAGATCATTTTTAGCGGCTGGGGCCGGCCGCACGCGAAACTCATGGACGAGCTGATGGGGTTGCAGTTGTCCGGGTACGAGGTGCAATCGGCTGCCATTACGTACGAGCAAGCGTGCAGCCGCGTGAGCCTGTACAGCTTGCGCCCCGAGCATTTGATCTACTCCAGTACCTTCGCTGTACCGCCGCAGAGGTTCTTTTACCAGGTAGTGTTGAATGGAGCGGTGGCGGGCATGTGCCTGCTGGGAATCACGCCGATCCTGGCGATCACGGCCCTCGCCTTGCGGCTCTTCCAGCGCGGGCCGGTATTGCGTGGCGAGACCGTCACGGGCCTCAACGGCCGGTTGTTTCGTCTGCACAAGTTCAATGTCGCGGGCAACAGCCTGGTGGCGCGCGCCGTCCGGAAGCTTCAACTGGATGGGCTTCCGCAATTCCTCAGCGTGGTGAAAGGCGACCTGGCAATCGTCGGTCCCCGCGCGATCCGGCCGGAGTATCTGGAAGCGATCGAGCAGTACATTCCGTTTTACCGCGAGCGCTGCGCGGTGCGGCCGGGCATCACGGGATGGGCCCAAATCCAGGCCACCCGGAGGCAGAAAATCCCGGACACCATGGACGCCCTCGAGTACGATCTGTACTACATCAAAAACCGCTCGTTCGGGCTGGATACGCTGATCCTGCTGCACGCCATCAAATCAATGATGCTGGCGGCGGAAGAGCCGGAAGAGGCGTGGGCCGAGGAGGAGATGTCGGCCAGCACTCGCTAGTTCAGCGTGACACCGCCAAAACCAACGGCATCTATGAACGCTGAGGCGATACCCAAGTTGATACCGTTTGCTGTGAAAGTGCCTCCAAATGCGGGCGGGCCTTGGTCGCCGGGCTGGAAGCCGAGATTTGCGGAGTTGGTTGCGGGCAGCGCCAGCAGCACGTAAGGCGGAATGGTCAAGCTCCCAGCGTTGGCCGGGGCCGTGCATGTTGCCTGCGCTGCCGTGTTTGGATCAACGTATGCAGAAATGACGATCTCCACATGTCCTGTGGAACCGTTCGAGTTCCAGGTGACGGTGAAACCTTTCGACCGGGTGATCGAAACGCCGTTGGGGCTTGCGGGACTGGTGAGCGTGGGTGTCACGGGAATCGTGATATGTGCGGTGAAGGGGCCGACATCTTTGCCGCCGGTTCCTGTGATTGTGTAGTCTCCAGGCACTAGAAATGCGCCCGAAGCGCTGAGCGTCTCCCGGTTGCCTGTGATCGGTACGTTCATGCTGCCCTTCGGCCCGTTGACGGTAATGCCCGAGCCGGCATCGAGCAGACTGACATAACCGTTATTGATCAGGTTATTGAAGAACAGGCTGCTTGGCGCTTTGGCGCCGATGACCGTACAGGTCCCGATCGGCGCATTGTCCAGATATGACGGCAGGAAGGCCTGCGTTAGTGCCGGTAGGCCCGAAATCTTCGCGAAGAAGCTCTGTGCGCTATCGACGTAGCCATTGCCAGAATCATTAGACAGACGATCCAACTCGGCATCGCCGAGCGAGAAAGAGGTGAGGCTGGAGAGCTGAGAAGTATCGAAGCCGGGAAGAGATACCTCCTGGCAAGTCCGGCTGCCTTTCGCGGCTACCGGCATCGCCGTGCTGTTACTCACCTGATTGTTGATTAGCACTACCAGCGGCACTGCACAGCCGGTGGGAGAGTTGTTGGGAACAGTGACGACGATCTGATCTTCGCCGACGCAGCAGCCAGACCGTCCCTGATATGTGACCTGCGCTTGAACGCCGCCCAGCCATACCGAGAGCGGAATATTGGGCATATTCTGGCCCAGACCCGCGCCCGACGTGTCGTTCCCGCTGACCGGGCCTAAGCCGGTCGCCCAAAGAATCAGTACGTCGCCCGGATTTGCCGCACCGCAGTTCGTATTCGGGCCTCCGCAATTAGCGGCTTTGTAGGGTGACACCAGGCTGTAATCAGGGTAGGTGACGATCGCCGGTCCGGTACCGCTGGAATCGATGGTGAAGAGAGCCAGATTGTTCGCGACCACGGTGATATTGGCTTTGGCGCTGGTCTGGCCGTTGTAGGTGACGGTGACGGAGCCGGTTCCCGCGGGAGTGTTTGAAGGCAACAAGGCGGCTACCTGAGTGGCCGACGTGTAGTAGAGCGGCGCGCTTACAGTAGTGCCGCCCACGGTGACAGATACGGAAGTGTTACTCAGGGTAGTGGATTGGAACGGCACAGGCGCAACCACGGCGTTCGCAGGTCCCATCCCCGTGCCGTAGATTACGAAGATCGCGCCTTGCGCGATTCCGCTATTGGGCATTCGTGGATCGATGTTGCTGGCGGCGTTCTCCACTGCCGCAACGCTGGGTTGCGCGGCAAGGCGAGGAACCGCGGAAAGGGCCAGAAGAAGAAGCGACGACAGGTGAAAGCTGGATCGATGCATGGCGTCGGCAAGTATATGGCGGGAGTGTGATTTTCCGCATCCTCCAATTGGAGTAGGCTGACACTTATTTAGACTTTTCCGTTGACGGTTGCCACCGGCAGCCGGCTGATGAGGAGCAGCAGCTCGGTCTGCCGCGATGTGGCGGTCTTGCTGAAAATACGCCGCAGGTGCGTGCGCGCGGTCTCGTAGCTCACCGACAACTCCGCGGCGGCCTGCTTGACCGATTTGCCTTCTGAAAGCTTCGTGCCCAGCAGCGCTTCCTTAGGCGTGAGGTCATAAACCCGGATCAGCAGTTCCGAACACGTCGGCCTTTTTCGGTCGGGGTCGGTGATCAGGGCTACGGCCACGGGCAGCGGTGTTCCCGCGAACTGATGAAACCGGGAGCGGAGGGGCGCGGCTACCACCAGGTATTCACGGCAGGCGGCGGAGCGCGGCACCGATACGGCAGCGGGAACCGACTTGTCAGGGCCCGGCGATAAGGCGGCGTCGATCGCCTTCCGCAGTTGCGCGTTCGCCCTGGTGTCGACGGCGCAAAGCGAGCCCTCCCGCAGGATCAAACCGTCGTTCGCGCGAAGCATTTCCTCGGCAGCACGGTTGGAGTAAACCGCCCTGCCGCCGGCCGCGAGAAAGACGACTCCTAACGGCAGAGTATCCAGGACGGATTCGCCCGCTGCCAAAAGATGCAGCCGCTGATGGATATGCCAGGCGCGGCTCAGATGCGGAAGCAGGAACCGGGCAATCTCGCGCTCGCGCTCGTCGAAGGCGCCTTTACGGCGTTGAGCCGAGATATTGGTCACTGCTGTCCCCTGGCCCGAAAGAACGATTGCCATCCCAAACGAGCCGAGGTAGCGGATGTAGTCGTTATAGAATTCGGAACGCTCCAACACGGCGCGCGGGCAGAGCTCTTCGGTCAAATTGACTCTTCCCGGCACGAAGAGCCGCCGCCCCAGCTCCCGCCACGGATTCAGTTTCGAGTAGTACTCGTTATAGGAGAGTTTGAAGGGAGAGTCGAGGCCAAAGCCGCCGATTACGGTCGATCGGTGCCGCCCGAGGTCATGGATCTGCACAACGCTGAAGTCGGCGGAAATAGCTTGTGCATAGCGTTCCAGAAAACCGGGCCACAAATCCGGCTCCGAAGCGGCTTCATAAGCGAGTAGTGCGATGCGGAAGATCTCGGTTTCCGATATCACCAAGGGTCTCTGAACTTGTATAGCGTATAACAGGATCGAGACGGGCCGCGCAATTTTCTCGGATAAAAATAATCCGGCAGATAGAAGCTCGAGCTCTCCGTAGGCCGTGCATGCGGGGCGACCTCCGCGATTCTCGAGATTTTAGGAGTAAAGGGCTTCAAGACTGTACCGGAAGGCATTGAGCCAGGAGCAAAGGAGGAGCCGGCGCATCCGTGGCTAATCCGGTTCTTTCCGGTCTAGAACACGACTCCCAGCCGGCTCTTCACCACTAGCGCGGTGATCACGGAGATTAGGATAAACCAGGCTTCCCACGGCCATTCGAGGCCGAAGGCGGAGAGGCGCTGGCGGCGATAGGCGACGTGCACCGATTCCACATTGGGGGAGCCGATCGGCGTCTCGCCGGGTGCGAAGATCCAGGACAACAGGGAAGCTGGGCGGGTTTCCGACAGATAACCGCTACGCGTGCCTACCTGGACATTCTTGTCGACTTCCAGGCTGCCGAGATGGATCTTCACCGGTTGGGACACCGGCCCGCCGGCGCGCACCCGCCAGGAGATTTCGCCCGATCCGGGAATACGCACCGCCGGAGTTTCCGCCTTCAGCCCGGAGGGCATTTCCAACCGGAGCCGGTCGGGAGACGACTGACGCAGGCGAACCGTCAGAACGGTTGTGCTGCCTACCGCGAGAGGCGCTCTGCCGAACAGCGCTTCCAGATGAGGATAGGCGAGCACGAAGGGAACCGCCACCGTCACCACCGGCACGAGCACGACGCCGAGGTAGCGAATGTTCGCGGTGAGCAGCCGCATCTGCGACGCCCAGACGAGGGCAGGCTCGTCGCCGAAAAGGCGGAGAGCTAATAGCTGTGCCTGGACGCGCCGCTTGGCCCGGCGGATGGCCGCGGGGTTCGATGCCACCTTGAACAGCAGCATCATCAGAACGCCGGCGACGATGGAGATGACAACCAGGAAAAAGGGAACGCCGGCGATCTGGGGCGGCATCTGGTCCGCGTAGCTCATCAGTCGAGATAGCCTAGGCCTTGCAGTTTCTTGACGATCTCGGCGTCGGACTCTGCATCTTCCAGTTTCTTCAATTCGCGATCGAGCACGTGTTCGACGAATTCCTGGGGCGAGGAATAGCCGCCGGCTTCGCTGACGCGCTTGATCCGTTCCAAGAGTTCCGCGCTCAATTTGATGCGGTTACTGCCGAACATGGTCTTCTCCTCATTGTGCAGCCCGCGCTGTGTGATTGTAAATTGGCCGTCCGGCCATTTGCGGCGGAGGCTCGACGCCAAATTCCTTCAGAAGGGTCACCGGCATATCGGCGAGAGCCGGGTCGGGGATATCGCTCCGGCGGTTGCTCAGAAGAACGCCCGGAACGAATTCGGGATCGATGCAGTGATCGCCGATCCAGGCATCGTTATTCGGAACAACGATGCCGCGCGGCGTAGCACCGAGCACGGTTTCCCAGGAGGCGCGATAGGGCGGGCGATAGCCCACTAGCAGGTCAGGCGAGTTACGCCGATTGTTGCCGTGGTAAATCTGGGCCGCCCGATACACGTCCTCCACCACCGTGGCGCCATTTTCGGGATCGCGCAGCGACTTCAGGCCGTTGCGAATCTCCGTCGTAACAGCCTCCACGTCCAGTGGCTCCACGATGCCGCCGGTCTCCCGCTCCGCGAGGTTCAAATAGATGCCGTTCAATCCTACGGCGTAAGCCTTGGTGCGGCTCCAATCCACATTCTGGAAACCCTCGCCCCCCGCAAGAGAAGGATCTTTCAACGTCATCAGGCCCTGCTCCACCAGCCAGCGGTTCACGTGCAGGGCGCGGTCGAAGTTGGTGAAGCCGTGGTCGGACATCACGATGAGCAACGACTCTGGAGCGCGTTCGGTCACCCAGCCGACGGTATCGTCCACCATCTTGTAGGTGTCGAGCAGTTCGGGTTCGTGCTTGCCCCAAAGCATATGAGAATCCTGGTCGGTGGCGAAGAAATGGAAGAAGAGCAGGCCGCCGCGGGCATGCTCGAAGGCGTAGCGGAGGATGCGCAGGTGTTCGCGAGCGACTTCGCGGCTTTGCGCCAGGTAGTCGTCCAGGTTGAAGACGCCGTCGCGCAGCGCCGCCGTGTCCTCGGGCATGCCTTGCGTATAGAAAGGCCCGAGGGCGCGCACCAGCTCGCGGCCCAAGTCCGGCGGATTGGTGATGGGCATGGCGGGGTCTTCCGGGTCGAGATTGACGGGTGAAATGTAAACCTGAAAGCCGTCATGCAGCCGCTGGGCGTAGGCGCGGAAGATGCCGCTCGGGCCGGAGATGCCGAAGGAAAGCGGAAAGCGCACGTGAATCCAGCTCGACCACTCACCTTCGGCCAGAACGAACTGGCGGCCTTGCGCATCGAAACGGGCGGCGCGGTTTTCGGGGTCGACGTCCGCCGTGATTTCCACGAAGGTAGGCGCGGCGTCGCGGCGCAGAGGATTGGGCGGACCTTCCAGCCGCAGCGTGACGCGGTTGCCGGCCAGGCGCACGGGAACGAACCGCCCGGCGCCGGTTTCATGCTCGCTGACGCCGGGTGCGTCGGTATAGAAGCTGTAGATGCCATTGGTCCCGCGAAGATCGGGCGTGCCCATGCCGGTCAGCTCTTCGTCATGGTCGGCAGTCGGCGGGAAGTTCATGGGCATGCGCAGGATGGTTATGGGCAGTCCGTGCCGCGCCAGCACGTCCCAGAAGGCGGTTCCCTGGCGGAAGGTCTGGATCTTGCCCTTGGAGAGAGGCAGCACGTAAGGGCCGAGCGGCAGCACCCAGGAGGGGCCGACTGCTTCTCCCATGGAGGAGAACGGCACGCGCGTATCCGGATGGCGATGGATGAAATCGAAGACTCCGTGGCCGCCGGGGTCCATGCCGGTGATGAACGTGGACCATGCCACAGGGCTTTGCGGCGGCATCACGGTGGCGAGGCGCTTGAATTCTCCCAGGTGGCGCAAGCGGTCGAGATGGGGAAGGTCGCTCCAGTGGCGCTCGAGGAATCCGGGGTCCATGCCATCCATGCCGAGCACGATGACTTTCGGCGGGGCGAGGGGGGGCTGGGGAGTGCGGCCGCAGGCGGTAAGAGAGAGAACAATGGGCAGCAGGATCCAGCGGCGAGAACGCGCAGGCAGTTGATTTCGGCTGCCCAAGCGAGCCGCGCCGCGGTCCCATTCGCGGACCTTAGGCGAGGACAGGCGAATCGGCTGCCCCACCCCAAAATGCCGCGGATTTTTCATGCGGCGGCGCCTTTGGGTCGCGGGGCGAGAATCGATTTGCCTTCCATCCACGCCGGCGCCGGCACGCCGAACAGGTCGAGCGCGGTGGGCGCCATATCTTCAATGCCCGGATCGGCGGCTTCAATAGGCCGGTTGGAGAACAGCACACCGGGCACGATGGCGGGGTCGACAGAATGGTCGCCGCTCCATGCTTTTTCGTTGTCCTCGAAAATCTCCGAGGTTACTTTGCCCACGGCCGCGTCCCAGGAGGTGCGGAATCCGCTGTTGTAGCCGACGATGAGGTCGGGCGCGTGTTCCAAATAGGGCCCCTGGTAAAGATCCGAGGCCGCGTAGACCTCGCGAATGGCGGTCTCGCCGGTGAGAGGGTCGGGAAGGCCGTTCAGTTTGGCGATCAGCTCCCGTTTGAGCGCTTCGGCTTCCCTGCCCGGCTTCACGATGCCTTGGGCCTCGCGTTGGGCAAGGTTCAGGTACAGGCCGCCCAGACCGACGGTGTACGCGCGGGTGCGCGACCAGTCGACGCCGTCGAAATAGCGGCCGCTTTGTTGGCGACCGTCCTTCAGAAACAGGTAGCCATTTTCCAGCAGCCAGCGGTTCAGGTTGAGGCCGCGGCGGAAGGAGCAGAAGCCATGATCGGAGAGCACGAACAAAACCGTGTCGTCATCGAGGCGGCTCCGCGTTTCGCCCACCAGAGCGTCCATGCGTTCGTAGAGCTTCTGAATCGTTTCGGTGTAGCGCCCGCCTTCCGGCCCGCCGCGGCCGTCCAGATAACGGTAGAACATGTGCTGCACGCGGTCGCTGGTATCGAAGACGCAAGCCACCACGCCGCGGCGCGTCTTATCGAGAGCTTCGCGGAACTGCGCTTCGCGCTCGTGGAAAACGGACCAGGCCTGGTCGAGGAACGCTCCTTCGTCGATAACGCCTTCATTCAGCGCCCAGGTGTCTTCGGCCATGCCGAGCGTGGCATACGCGCCCAACAGCTTGGCCAGGTAGACGGCGTAATGCGCCGGGTGGCTGATGGGCAGAGCCGGGCTCTCGGGATCAATTTCGACGGGCGTGGCGTAGAGCGCCACTTCGGGCGAAGTCTCGCGCAGCAGGAAGCGGACAATGCCGCGGGCGGTCACGCCGAGCGCGGCGCGGAAGCGCACGCTGATCCACGGTGTGTATTCGCCGGACGGGAGCGGGTACCTTTGGCCGTCGATGCGAAGGCGCGGCTGGGCGCCCGAGAAATCGATCTGGAACGGAACCTTCAGGGCGCCGGCGCCTTCCACCAGGGGATCGTCGGGCCCTTCCAGCTCGCCGGTGACGAGACTGCCATTGCGCTTCAGCGGGTAGCGCATGCCGGCTTCGTAGGTGGCGTTTTCGATCGCCGTGCTGAAGTACGAGAAGCTGCCCTGCGTGCCGCGCAGATCGGGCGTACACATGGCGGAGAGGAGCTTGCCGTTGAAAGGCTCCGGAGGGAAGGTGATGGGCACGCGAATAATGGTGCAGCTGACGTCGTGCTCTCCCAGCAGCTTCCAGAAAGGAACGCTCTTGCGCCCCATCGTGACGGGTGGGCGCGAGAGCGGAATGCGCAGCTTGCCCAATTTGAGTACGCGCCTGGGACGCCCCACGCGGGCGGAAGAAAGCTCCGGAATATAGGTCTTCAGGTTGCGATTCAGAAAATCGAAGATGTTGTGCTTGGCAGGATTCACGCCGGTAGCGAAGGTGGACCAGGCCACGGGCGAGAGGGAAGGGAAGGTGGTGCGCAGGCGGCGGTAGGCGCCCTCGCTGCGCAGGCGGGAGAGATTGGGCAGCCGGCCTTCCTGCATGAAGCGCTCGGCGAGCCCCGGGTCGAGCCCGTCCAGGCCCAGGAAGACGGCGCGATGGGCGCGCGCGTGGCGGAAGCCGTGGCGCCGGCGCGCCATCCGCCAGACCATGCGAAACGGCCAGGCGAGCAGGGAAGCGAACGAAAGAAAAAAGCCTGCGACAATGCTGAGGAACGAGCCCAGGAACGCAAAACCGGCGCCGGGGCCTACGTAAGCCAGGTGAACGCCGGCGTGAGCATGATCGTAAAACAGCGAAAGGAGCAGGAGGAGGAGGGGAATGGCGGCGCGCCCGGCGCCGTTATCGCAGCTTGCCTTCGACGAACGGAACCTCATAAACCTTTTCATGCTGGATTGGGCCGTGCCCGAAGAATCCGTCCTCGCCAAAGAGTTCCCCATGGTCTGCTGTGATGGTGATGTAGGTGTCGGGCGGAACGAGATCGAACAGCTCCTCGACAACCCTATCTATGTGACGTACGGCTTCGATCTGGCGATCCCTCAATGTTTCCAGCTTGGCGTTGTCGAAGAAGGCTTCCTGCCGCTCCACCAGTTGCCCGCCTACGATCTGTTCATCCAGATGCTTGAAGACGCCGTGCACGCCGCTGATTTTGGGCCAGGTCTCCGGCGGCTCGTCAGGGAGCGCATACGGGTAGTGTGTTTCGCCGACGTTCAACAGGTAGTAGGAGGGCTTTTCGGCGGAGAAGCTCATCTCGCGAACCATGGCGCGCATATCGTTGTGTTTTTCCATCAGCTTGAAACTGTCGAAGCTGGTGTTGAGGATGGTTTTGGGATTGAGCACCGGGAGCGAGACTTTGGCGTGGGTGTCGTAGCCCAGCTTGTCTTTGAGGAAGGTAGGCAGATACATGCGCGGCACGAGCGATTTAAACTCGAAGTCCGCGGAGCCAAAGCGCTCGTTGTATTTCAGGAAATCGCGTTTGTAGTACTCGGATGCATACACGCCGCGCGGGCTCGAATGCGGCAGCAAACCCATCAGCAGGTTGAAATGCGACGGCGCGGTCCAGGAGGCGTATGACCAGCGCCGTTCCAATTGGCCGAGCCGGAGCATCGTCTGGGGGGTCGCGCGCACGAACGAATCGTAGCGACAGCTATCGAGAATGATGACGATGTAGTTGTTGAACCGCGGCATGGGCGGCTAATTCCTGCGCACCTTAAATGTCCAAGCCGGCGTCGATATATCCCAATTGCTCGAGTTTGCGGCGGATGACTTCGTCTTCCTCGTCGTCGCCCGGTTCGGCCAGTTCACGCTCGAGAATGGCCTCCAGGTAAGCGCGCAGCGATACTCCTCGCGCGGCCGCACGTTGCCGGAGCTTCTCCAGCAGCGTTTGTTCGATTTCGACAGGTACGGACGGCATATGGGGCAACCTTGGTTCTGATGATCGGTCGGCTTGGTTCGATCCAGCAACTCCATGCGGGAGCTGGATCGATAGTATTACCAGTAAAGTCTACAACAAATGAACGGCAGTCGGTAAAACGTGCTCTCCCCCCGCGAATAGGGTGGAGGCAAACAGGAGCGGCTTCTCTAATCGCGGCTCAGGGCGGTGGCCGGAGGGCGCCACTTTTTGAGGCGGCCAGTGAGGAAAATGAGGAGACCGGCAGCCGAAGTAAATGAAACAATCCTAGGAAGACGTCCATGAAGCGCGGCACGGGCTGGGAATGGAACGCGATCAGAAACCAGTAGTACGGTCCTCGTTATCCATGGGTATGACCAAAATTCGCTAGAGTAGAACGGTGACCGTCACCGAGGCACTCAAGATTCTGCGAGCGGCCCGGAAACTCGAGGGGGAACCGTACCCGGTGGAGCTGGTTTGTGGGTTTACCCCTCTGCACCTGGAGACTTTTCTGGGAGCTCACCTGCAGCAGCGGATGTCCGGCCGAAGGATCTCTCTATCCACGGGGCTGTTCGGGAACGCCGCCGGCAACCTGGAATCCTTGCAGGGAAAAGACTTATGTGCGGTCGCGCTGGCATTGGAATGGCAGGATCTCGACCCACGGATGGGCTTTCGCAGTGCCGGACAATGGGGGCCGGCGTTACTGCCGGACATTCTCAAGATGGTACGGAGCACGCTGGGGAGGATGGCGGCGGCGATTGAGCAGCTGGCGTCCGGGGTTACTGTAGCCTGTTCGCTTCCCACGCTGCCGTTGCCCCCGCTGTTTTATCACCCGGGCTGGCAGATGGCGGAGGTGGAGCTGGCGCTGGAGAGGGCGCTCGTGGAGTGGGCGTCTGAATGCGCGGCGCGGCGCGGCTTTGCCCTAGTGAGCCGGCAGCGCCTGGCGGAGGAATCGCCGGCCTTGGGACGATACGATTTCAAATCGGAGCTGCTCTCGGGGCTACCCTACACGCTCCCCCATGCCGATTGTGTGGCGGAGAGCCTGGCGCGGCTGCTGGCGCCTCCGGCTCCCAAGAAAGGCTTAATTACCGATCTCGACGACACGCTCTGGCACGGCCTGGTCGGAGAAGTGGGGCCCGAGAACGTAACGTGGGACCTGGCGAGCCATCAGCACCTGCACGGGCTCTATCAGAAACTGCTGGCGGCGCTCTCCGAGGAAGGCGTGCTGGTGGCCATTGCCAGCAAGAACGACGCCGCCGTCGCGCGCCAGGCGCTGGGGCGGCCCGACATGCTGGTCGCGCCGGAGCGGATTTTCCCCGTGGAGATCCACTGGAATGCGAAATCCGGCTCGGTGGGACGGATTCTGAAGACCTGGAATATCGGCGCCGACAGCGTGGTGTTCGTCGACGACAGCCCGATGGAACTGGCCGAAGTCGCGGCCGCACATCCGCGAATCGAATGCCTGTCATTTCCCACGAACGACGCGGCCGCCGGATATGCGCTGCTGCGCCGTTTGCGCGATCTGTTCGGCAAACCGCGGGTGGCCGAAGAAGACGCGATCCGCCTGGAGAGCATCAGGCAGGGGGCAGGGTTTCAAAACGCCGCGCCAGACGGGTCCTCGGCGGAGGAGTTTTTGCGGCAGACGGAGGCCATCATCACGCTCGACTGTGACTCCAAGTCGGGTGACCCGCGCACCGTGGAGCTGGTGAACAAGACCAATCAGTTCAATCTGAACGGAAGACGCCACACGGAGGCGGAATGGCGCCGGCGCCTGAGGCGGCCGGGCGCGGTGCTGATGGCTGTTGGGTACCGGGATAAATTTGGACCTTTGGGCAAAATCGCGGTGGTCGAGGGACGGCAGCAAGACGATACTCTGTATATTGAAACCTGGGTGATGAGCTGCCGCGCTTTTGCGCGGAGAATTGAGCACCAATGCCTCAAAGCACTGTTCGACCGCAGCGGGGCTGGGAAGATGGTGTTCGATTTCGCCTCCACTCCCAAGAATGGACCTTTGCGCGACTTTCTGGCGAGTGTCACCGGCACGCCGCCGGAGGGTCCCGTCGAGCTCACGCGTGGACAGTTTGAAGACGTCTGTCCCGCCTTGTATCACCGGATAGAAGAAACGCAATCGAGGAACGAATCATGGATCGAATCGCAACCCGCTTGAGCACCTGTTTTGAGACGGTTTTTCCGGATCTGGCAGCCAAAGATATTCCAGCCGCTACCCAGCGAAGCGTGGCCGCCTGGGATTCCACCGCGGCCATCATGCTGGTGAACGTGATCGAGGATGAATTCGGCATCCAGATGGATTTCGACCGGTTGGAAGAACTCGATTCGTTTGAAAGCATCTGCCAATACCTGAAAGAACAGCAGACTGCCGGCGCCGCTTCCGATGGATCTTCCGCTTAAGTTCCATCACATCGGATATGTGGTGCCAAGCATCGCCGCCACCCTGGAGGGATTCATCCGCTCGCTGGGAGCGCAATGGGACGGGTGTGTTTTCGAAGATCCACACCAGAAGGTGAAAGTGACATTCCTCGCGACGCGTCCCGGCGATCCGCAAATCGAGCTGGTGGAACCCGCCGGCGGCGATTCTCCGGTGCTGCGATTCTTGCGGGAGAAGGGCGGCGGCCTGCACCACGCGTGCTACGAGGTGGAGGATCTGGAGCGGAGCATGGGCGAGTTCAAGTCACGCGGAGCGTTGATCGCGCGGCGGCCCAAACCGGCCGTAGCGTTTGAAGGGCGCCGGATCGCCTGGGTGCTCACCGCGGAGAAGCTGCTGGTGGAGTTGCTGGAGAGCCGCGGCGCGGTGAGCCGGTGATGATGGTGATGGGTTCGCGCAGCCCAAAACGCCATGGCGTTTTCTGGAGGCCCCTGTCAATAACAGGGAAATATGGGCCGGCTCCAGTAAGATCCACAGCGGACAGAAAACCTCCGGCTCCTTCCAGCACAGATACGAAATTGGATTGGCGCTGGAGCGGGAATATCCCAGGGCTAGATGGCGTTCGAGACCTTAGTTCTCATCAGTTATAAATTCTCATCAGTTATACGGGCACGTTTCCGGAGCTTGTTGGTTGGTCATATAGAGGCGTGATTGCGTTTTTCGGAATCAGTGGATTTCTTATCACGACTACGAACAACGTTCACCTCAAACAGCACAGTAGCCTCAGCCCAAGAAAAAACAAGACCAGCCGGTTTGAATCTTTGCACGTTGTGTGAGATAGCACATGGGGAGGTGACAGATAATGGCGGGTCGCGAATCTACCCGTTGGCAGCCGGCGCACCAAGTAATATATTGAGCCAATGATATGCCTGGTGTAGTTGCTGTTGCCTGGTCACGGCTACATGGAGCATTGCACTTCCGGCTGCGGTCGGCATTTGGGGGGATGCTCTCAGGCTACTGCCAGCCCGTCTCGATTGCTTTCCTACTGACCGAGAGGTGTAATGCACGGTGCGTCCATTGCGATATCTGGAAGAACAAAGGTCGTGAAAGTGCCCCGGAAACTAGTGAGTGGCGGAAGGTTCTGCGCGACTTACGACGCTGGTTGGGACCTGTCTCGATCACGTTTACCGGAGGGGAAGCTCTTCTCTATCCCCACACTCTTGAACTCGTTCGATATGCTGTATCACTGGGTTTCCAAATCGAGGTGCTTAGCCACGGCTATTGGAGCGACCAGAGCAAGATCGAGATGCTTGCGCTTGCCAACCCGTGGCGCATTACCATTTCTCTGGACGGTATCGGCGCAACTCATTCGAAGATTCGCGGCCGTGAAGATTTTTTCGAGAGAACGGTCGAAACCATCGATACGCTCCGGCAAACCCGAGACCGGAAGCATTTGGGCTATCGGATTCGAGTAAAAACCGTGATCATGGAACATAATCTCGACGACTTGTCTGCAGTCGCCGAGTTTGCCAGCCGCGATCACATGGAAGTCTTCTACCAACCGATTGAACAGAACTACAACACGCCGACCGATCTCTTTTGGTTTCAAACCAGCAGTAATTGGCCTCGCGATCCGAATAAAGCGGTAACCAAGATCCTGGAGCTCATCGAGTTGAAACGTGGTGGCAGCCACATCGCAAACAACGAGGCTCAGCTGGGAGCGATGGTTCGGTATTTTCAGGACCCGGCCGGGCTTGGCAGTGTCACCCGGGCTCACTTGGCTCTGGTTCGAAAAGTGCCGTGCGCGGCGTTGACGAACCTTCAGTTGCAGGCAAATGGCGATGTAACGGTTTGTGCCAATCGCCCCGCGATCGGCAATATTCGCGAGAGCCCAATCCGCCAACTGTGGAAACGGCGCGCCTGGGTATGGCAGCAGGGCTGTTGCCTCGCGGCTGGCGCGCCCCGAAATGCCGACTCACCCCTGATAGGGTTGGACCTGCCGACCGCAACCGGGAAGCCGCCAGTTTCATAAGGCGCAGCTAAGGTCTTAATACATGAACGGCTGCGTCCTTTCTATTTTCGGCGTCGCTCCCCGGAAGATTGGCGGCGTCGAGACGTTCGCAAGGGAACTCTCCTGCCAGCTGCTTCGCGCCGGGTCGGACAGTGTCTTGTGTTTCCTGGAGAACCCCACTCCTGCCGTGCGTCAATTCCTCGATCTGCCAGGCGTCACGATCGAGACGGCGCAGTGGCAAGGCCGGATGGCCGCCCGCAACATGATGCGATTGCTTAATCGCTACCACCCCGATATTCTGCACCTACACTTTCTAAATCCCATCAGCATCTATCCGTGGCTGGCCCGAAGTTACTCTATCCGCAAAGTTTTCCTGACGGACCAGATCTCCCGTCCGGAGGGCTACGTTCCGAATCGCAATCCTTGGTGGAAGACCCGGTTAAGACAGATCCTCAATCTGCCAATGACCGGCATCGTAGCTGTTAGCGATTTCAACGCTCGATGCGGAGAGGCACTCGGGCTGGTGCGGGACGGGCGGCTTGTGCGTATCTACAACGGAGTCGATCTGACAAGGCCGTTGGGCGATGGCGTTGCATTTCGCAGAAAGTACTCCATTCCCGAAGGCCGCAGTATCGTGCTCCAGGTAAGTTGGATCATCCCCGAGAAGGGCATCCTTGATCTCCTAGATGCCGCAAGACTGATTCTCTCTACCAGGACCGACGTGCACTTCGTATTTGTCGGCGAGGGCGAATATCGGCGAGAATATACGGAATACGCAGTGAAAGCCGGAATCGCTGACCACGTTACGTGGACAGGACTTCTCAACGATCCCCTCGCAGAGGGTGTGTACAATGCCGCCGATGTAGCCTGCCAGCTATCACGATTTCAAGAAGCTTTCGGCTGGGTGATCGCCGAAGCGATGACCTGTCGAAGACCGGTGGTTGCTACGGACGTAGGCGGAATACCGGAGATTGTTCAGGATGGGATTTCGGGCTTCATAGTCCCTCCGCGACAACCAAATCTCGGTGCGCAACGCATTCTCCAATTGCTTGATTCTGCCCCCCTGCGCCGGCAAATGGGCGATGCAGGACGGGCGCGCGTCGAAGACCTATTCGACCTGAGCCACAAGGTGGCGGAGCTTATGGATTTGTATGGGCTTGAGGTCCCATCCGCACGCGGGGCGGCACCTGAGGGCGTCGAGAGATGACCCATTCAAACGATCAAGTGTCTGTACAGGCTGCATCCGGGAGCATCGCGAGACTGATCGTAGCCAGACGCCCGGAGGATTGCTCAGCCTTTCGCTGATGTGGCTAACCAGACGGTAGCCGGGGGAGTACAGTAAAATACGATAGTGAGGCGGATTAGGGCATGACCCGTTTCAACCGTGACCCGTTCCTCATACAATGTACTTACTCCTAATATACTTACTGAAGCATAGGGTTGTGCCAAACTCAGGGGAATTTGTGCGGGCAATCCTCAGTAACTTTCTAAGGTGGCGTGGTCCGTCGTAGGATAGGCCGACCTAGGCTGTCCGCCGGATTTCAACCTGCCTAGTAAGCCATGGATGTAACACACCGTCAATTGTCGGACTGGGCAGCTGGAGCAGCCGCCAAAGATGGTGAGACAAAGGCGGTTCACGACGATAAAACCGCATGTTCACTGCGCGTTCTTGCCATAGCGGAAGAAGCTTCGAGCGTCAGCGGTACAAGCAAACCCGTTCTCGAATTTGCCCGCGAGGCAGCGCGTCAGGACATCGGATCGCCGCCCGTCCATGTTACGGTACTTACCTTCGCTCGAAGCCACGAAACCGACCTTGTCGCCACGGCCCGTGCGGAAGGGATTCCCACCGAAATCATATGGGAGCGCGGGCGCTTTGATTGGAGGATTCTTGAACAGCTGCGCGCCGCCGTGACCCGGTGCATGCCCGATGTGCTCTGGACCAATAGTATGAAATCTCATTTTCTGGTTCGGGCGGCCGGATTAAATCGGAAGGCCCGCTGGATTGCGTTCCACCACGGCTATACCTCGAAGGACCATGTGGACTGGCTGTATAGTCAGTTGGACCGTTGGTCGCTTCGTGCAGCCCATAGGGTCATTACGGTATGCCGGTCCTTTGCCGATGAAATGGAACGGCGCAACGCCGTGGCGAGCCATCGGATTCGCATCCAGCAACTGCCGGTTCGCCCTGCCTCGTTCGTTCCTGAATCCGAACTGGTTCGCCTTCGACAGGAACTCGGGCTGGGAGAGGGCCGCGTCGTCCTGACTGTTGGACGGCTTTCGGGGGAGAAGGGGCACGCGGATTTTCTACGCAGTATCGCGCGGGTGCGTGAATGCGATCCGTCATTTACCGTGAGAGCGCTGATCGTAGGCGACGGGCCGGAACGTGCCAGGCTGGAAGCTCTTTGTTCGAAACTGAGGCTCTGCGATACGGTTCGGTTTCTTGGCTATCAGAGGCGGGTTCAGCCTTACTATCAACTGGCAGATGTATTTGTCCTCCCATCGCATAGCGATGGAACGCCGAATGTTGTGCTTGAAGCCATGGCCTCAGGGGTTCCATTGATTTGCACCAGAGTCGGCGGTGTGCCTGAACTTGCGTCCGAAAATGTCCACGCAGTCATGGTGCCGGCCAAAGATCCCCACATCCTGGCCGGAGCCATTCTTCGCGTGCTCCAGGACCGCGCCCTCGCGAGCCGCCTAGCCCATTCTGCCTATAGGGTTGTGCATTACCACTCGCCGGAACAGTTCTTCCGCTCGATCCGGTCCGTTTTCGTGGAGGAGTGAAATCGTGTGGAAATCAGGGTGTACCCCGATGCGGTACGGTCCAGATTGCTTCGGGACATACGCCGCGGCGTGGACCGACGAAGCCGCTGGTCCCTTCAGAGATTTGGAGCGCGACGCCGCACGGCGATCGAACGATACGATCGGCCAATGAAGGCAGAATTGCGGTCTTTGTTTTCGAGGCCCGGTCGTGCTACCCTCTCGAAACAGCGCGCGGCATGACTCCGAGGTTGATTGCAAAGCGTACGGTGCAGGGGATCGCCCTAGCGCTGATGTTCCCCCCCGGTTTGGCGTGTGGTTTCGGACGGTGGCTTTTCGTTTACACACTGTGCGCACACGGAGCTGCGCTTGTTCCGGGCCAAATCGGCAACCTACTACGGTCCGCTTTCTACAAGCTGACTCTACGCGAAACATCGATCGATACGAATATCGGATTCGGCACCTTCTTTGTGTCTCCCGAGGCTTCCGTGGCCTCGCATGTTTCCATTGGAGCCTATTGCGTAATCGGAAGAGTTGTAATCGGCCGCGGGACTCAAATAGCTTCGCACGTGGGGATCCCCGGAGGGCGCCACCATCACCAGCGTGATGCGGCCGGGCGCCTCGGCGGGACTGTGCCTCGTCAGACCAACATCGGTGAACAATGCTGGGTCGGAGAGTCGGCTGTTGTAATGGCCGACATCGGGATGGGCACTACGATTGGAGCCGGCGCCGTAGTAGTGAACGACATCCCCGGTGGCGCGGTCGCCGTGGGAAATCCAGCTCGGATCGTCGGAGCCTCGAAAGCGTGAGAGCGTCGGAGACCAATGAGACTGGGCGGATTCCCGTCATGTTGATGGCTCGGGAGCTCGACCAGGGAGGGGTGGAGCGCGACGTTGCCAAGATCGCGACTCACCTGGATCCAACGCGATTCGAAGCGCACGTGGGAAGTTTTAGCAACAAGGGATTGCGCTACGAAGAGCTGCATACCGCCGGTATTCCACTCTTGCACCTTCCCGCCGGATCACTATTATCACGTTCGGCTATATCCGCGGCCATCCGCCTCGGACGTTATCTGAAGAAACACGCGATTCAGGTTCTCCACTGTTACGACGCGAGTGCCGCGCTGGGCGTTCCGGTTGCGCGGTGCTCGGGCTTGCCGGCTATCCTCGCCAGTCAACTTAGCTACCGCGAGATTCTGGATCGGGGAACCCAGCTTGTGCTGCGGATGACGGATCCGCTCGCGGACGTGGTAGTGGTGAACTGTGAAGCGATCCGGAAGTACATGGTGGAGGTCGAGGGCATCCCGGAACGGCGAGTCGAGCTTTGTTACAACGGCGTCGACATCTCTCAGTTCTACCCCGCTCAGGTGCCCAAGCCGGCCCAACTCGCCATGTCTCCGTTAGTGGTTGGGACGGTATGCGCGCTGCGGCCGGAGAAGGGCCTCTGTCTCCTGCAGGAAGGTTTCGCGCGCTCCGCCCGGCTTGCCTCAAAGCTGGCGATCGTAGGCAGCGGCGCCGAACTGCCCACGCTAGAGAAGAACGCAGCCAGGCTAGGCATCACAGGCGATTCCGTGTTTATTCCGGCCACACGCGAGGTCGCCAATTGGATGCAAGCCATCGATATCTTCGTCCTGCCGTCTTACTCGGAAGCGTTTTCGAACTCTCTGTTGGAAGCGATGGCGTGCGGTTGCGCCGTAATAGGGTCGCGAGTCGGCGGAACGCCGGAGTTGATTGGTGAGGACGAGCGCGGACTTCTCTTTGCTTCCGGCAATGCCGACGAATTAGCTCGAAAGATCTCGACTTTAATCCAGCACAAAGAGCTTCGGCTGAAACTGGCAGCCCGTGCCGCGGCATTCGCCCGGGAGCTTACAATCGAGGTTGCCGCGCGCCGAACCGCGGCAATTTATGAAAAGCTACTGCGCCGTTAGGGGAACCGCCGGATAAGAAGTTGGACTAGTGCCGGAGGTGGGGATCGGATTGCCAGTGGTATTGAGCCTACACGAGTTATTGATTTCATGGGGCGCAGTGCACACACCCTGCTCCGCGTCCATGCTCACGCGGTACAGAAATGGCGACATGGCCATCTGGGGATCTGTTCGCCGCGGATTCGAAAATCTGCTTTGTGTGCCGGCCCGGTGGTACTCAGCCCTCTTTGTCGCTGAGCGAGAGTACCATGGTGCGCTCCACGCCCTCGACCAACACTTTGATATTTCCATCGGGCAGCGTGAGATCTTGGAATATTTTTACAATCGTCCCTAGCCTGCAAATGTCGACAACCCCATGAAGCGCTGGATCGGAGTAATATCACCTTTTCCGGCCGTGGCGATTCAAGGCAGGCAGATCGCCTGGATGATTGCCGCGGAGACGCCGCTGGTGGAGTTGCTGGAGATTTCACCTGCCGGCCAAGGCGTCACGAAATAAAACTTCGTAACGGTCTATAACCTGGTCGATGGAATAATTTTCGAGAACCAGCTTTCGCGCGGCGTGCGCCATGGACGCGCGCAGCGGCTCATTCAGGAGCAGCTGGACGAGACATGCCGACAGCGATTCCGCATCGCCGGCGGGCGCCTGCAGCCCATGGACGCCGGGGGCGATCAATTGCGTGTTGGCGGGGATAGCGCTTACCACCGACGGAAGTCCAACCGACATCGCCTCTAGCAGGGAACAGGAAAATCCTTCGATGGAAGAGACGAGCGCGAAGACATCTGCCAGTTGCAGCCAGCTCACAACCTTCTCCGCCGGCTGCCGGCCGGCAAACAGTACGCGTTCGGCGATCCCGAGGCTCTCGACGGTCCGCTCCAGATTTTCGCGTTCCGGTCCGTCGCCGACGAGGACCAGGATCGCATCCGGGACACATGCGATGGTTCTGGCGAACGCGCTAAGGAGCGAAGGCAATTCCTTTTCCGGCGCCAGCCTTCCGACAAAGAGCACCACCCTGGCGTCCAGGGGAATGCCGAACTGTTGCCGTACCGAACGCCGTTCGGCGGCGGAAACCGGCGCGAAATTGGTGGTGTCCACGGGATTGGGCATCCAAAAGAGCTTGTGCTTATCGAAACCAGCCGCCAGGGCTTCTTCCTCCATACCGGAGTTGAGAATCATCACGCGGTAGGCCCAACGCTGGAGACAACGCAGCTCAAAACGTCCGGAGATAGACCGCCGCATCATGGTAATGAGGTTGCTGCCCGACACCTTCATAACCACCGGTTTCCTGAGGAGGCGGGCTACCGGAAGTCCTACCGCGAGGTGGAAGCCCTGCATGAGGAAATAAGCCTGTTGATAATTGCGCCGCTCTTTCCATAACGTCCAGGCGACCCCCAAGCCGAACAGTAGGTCGCGGATCGGCCAGTTCCATCCGCTCGCGAAGATGCGCACGGGAACACCGTATGGATCGGTCCAGCGGGACGTCTTCGGCATAGGAGGCATGCCGGAACACAGAACGGTTACGTTGTGCCCGCGTTGGCGAAGCGCGGCGCACACGCGCTGGGCTTCCACTTCCGAGCCACCGAGAACCGGCGGGTAGGAGTAGGAGATGAGAAACAGAGAAAGCGGGCTGTCTGGCATGGCAACGGGCGTCTATTCATCAGTATCTGATACGGGAGCACTTCTCCCGAAACCATGTGTTCAACGCGTTACACTGGAGCTTTGATCAACGGTAAACGCATCGCCGTCGTCCTGCCGGCGTACAATGCCGAAAGGACTCTGGAAGCTACGGTTCGCGAGCTTTCCGAGATTGTGGATGATCGCATCCTGGTGGACGACCACTCGAGCGATGCCACTGCGGAGGTGGCGCGGCGGCTGGGATTGATCGTTGAGGTCCACCCCAAAAATCGCGGTTACGGCGGAAACCAGAAGACCTGCTACGCGGTGTCGCTGGCGCGCCAGGCCGACGTGGTGGTGATGCTTCATCCCGATTACCAGTACAATCCGCTGCTGGTGACGCCCATGGCCACCATGATCGCGTACGGCGTTTACGACGTGGCGCTCGGTTCGCGCATCCTTGGCGGTGGCGCGCTGCGCGGGGGCATGCCGCGATATAAGTACATCGCCAATCGCTGCCTGACCTTGTTCCAAAACCTGATGATGGGCGCCAAGCTTTCCGAGTACCACACCGGATTCCGGGCCTTCAGCCGCGAGCTGCTGGAGGCACTGCCGCTGGAAGCGAACTCCGAAGATTTCGTCTTCGACAATCAGATGCTGGCGCAGGCGGTGCTGGTGGGCGCGCGCATCGGCGAAATCTCCTGTCCGACGCGGTATTTCAAAGAAGCTTCGTCGATCAATTTCCGCCGCAGCTCGATCTACGGCCTCGGGGTATTGTGGACGTCGATTTCATTTCGCCTGGCGAAGTGGGGTATCTGGCGCTCCCGTATTTTTCAGTTCCGGCCGAATCGGTTTGCGTATAAGCAGGACTCGATCGTGCTGGATTCGTAGTCCTGACAAAGCGCGCCAATCCATTCATATAGTTATGGATAGCAGCATCCTGCTCGTTGCACTTTTTTCGTGCTACACTGGTTTCGTGTCAAAGAACGTGACCATCCGGATTTCCGATGAGGCAGCGCTTTGGGCTCGTCGACAGGCGGCGGATCGAAATACATCGGTTTCGCGGTTGGTGGGCGAAATGTTGGAGCGGCAGATGCGATTGACTGACGAATACTGGCGTGCGTTTGAACGCTGGAAATCCAACAGACCACTCGCGCCTATAGGTGCAGCGAAGCGTCTCAGCCGGGAAGAAGTCCATGAGCGCCGGTGACGGCTTTTTTGTGGACTCGAATCTGCTGTTATATTTCATCGATTCGTCAGAGCCGGGAAAGCGGGACCGGGCTGTGGAGTGGCT
>Ga0126381_100001737_pt1 | contig 23308 bp, 15 predicted proteins | sample PanSoiMetPlot_28_FD_96465 | JGI IMG/M metagenome (GOLD analysis project Ga0126381, IMG submission 96465) | Tropical forest soil microbial communities from Panama - MetaG Plot_28 | ecosystem: Environmental > Terrestrial > Soil > Tropical forest > Bulk soil | place: Panama | collected 2016-02-17 | reverse complement strand
GTGTGGAACTACGACTTCGGCGGCCAGGCGCACGTGGTCGAGCTGTACATCAGCTACCTGCGCAAGAAGATCGACGCCGGCCGCGACCCGCTCATCCACACTGTCCGCGGCGTCGGGTACGTGCTGAAGCCGGCGGGCTAGTGCGGCTCCGCGTCAGCCCGCCGCGATCGTGGCGCGCCGGGATCCCCCGGACGCTGCGCGGCAGGCTGATCGCCGGCCTTGTGGCGCTGCTCGCCGTGGCCTGCGCGACGGTCGGCCTGGTCACCTACATCGCGGTGGAGCGCTCGCTGTCACGTGAGCTGCACACCCAGCTGGGGACAGCGACCAACACCGTGAACCTGTGCCTGGACTATCTGTACGGCAACGATCCCGACGACCAACATGGCTCCGGCTCGCCTGGCAATCCGGGCAGCTCGCCCACTTTCCCCACCCAGCCCACCCAGCCGAGCAGCCACGGCTCGGTCAGCGATTCCGGCGAACCGAGCAATTCAAATGCCTGCTTCGGGCTCGGCGAGGGCACGTTTTACGCGTTCAAGCTCCCCCACGGCCAGTGGAACGGGTATCTCGTTTCCGGACCTGGCGGACCCCAGCCCGTCACGCTGACCGCCGCCGACAAGAGCACGCTATCCGCGATCGCGCCGACGCAGGTGCCGGGCGGCCCCGTGCCGACCTACTCCAGGCACCTGGAGTCGGCCGGCGGCCAGTACGAGCTCACCGTCGTTTCCGATCAGAGCAGCGGGGGGACCTACGTCACCGGACTGTCGCGGGCCGGCCTGGAGGACACGCTCGGCGACGTGGCGCTCGTCGAAGCCGTCGTCTTCGGCGCGGTGCTGCTGCTCGCCGGGGTGCTCGGCACGCTTTGGGTCCGGCTGTCGCTGCGCCCGCTGCGCAGGGTCGCGGCCACCGCCGCACAGGTCGCCGAGCTGCCGCTCGAATCGGGCGAGGTTCAGCTGCCCGCGGGCGTGCCCGACACCGACCCGGAGACCGAGACCGGCCAGGTCGGGCTGGCGTTCAACCGCATGCTCGGGCACGTGCAGACCGCGCTGAAGCGCCGCGCGGCGAGCGAGGCGCGGCTGCGCAGGTTCGCCGCCGACGCGAGCCACGAGCTGCGCACGCCGCTGGCCGCCATCCGCGGCTACGCCGAGCTGGCGCTGCTCCACCCGGGCGACTCCCCCGAGCCGGTCACGCACGCGCTATCGCGCGTGCTGTCCGAATCCACCCGGATGAGCGTGCTCGTCGACGACCTGCTGCTGCTCGCCCGGCTCGACGCCGGCCGGCCGCTGAGCCGCGAGCCGGTGGACGTGTCCCGGCTGGCCATCGACGCGACAAGCGATGCCAGGGTCGCCCGGCCCGACCACCGCTGGGTGCTTGAGCTGCCGGACGATCCAGCGGTGGTCAGCGGCGACGAGCACCGGCTGCACCAGGTGCTCGGGAACCTGCTCAGCAACGCCGGGCGGCACACCCCCGAGGGCACGACGGTCACGGTCACGGTCAGCGCTGAGCTGCCGGCCGGCGAGCCGGCCAGCGGCCAGGACTCACTGCGGCACGGCGCGATACCGGCCCAGCCGCGGGTGGTGCTCACGGTCACTGACGACGGGCCTGGCATCCCGCCCGACCTGCTGCCCGACCTGTTCGAGCGGTTCACCCGCGCCGACACGTCCCGGTCGCACGCCAGCGACCCTGCGTCCACCGGGCTGGGCCTGGCGATCGTGGACGCCGTGGTCGCGGCGCTTGGCGGCGCCGTGCTCGTGACCAGCCGACCGGGCATGACGCGTTTCACGATCGTGCTGACGCGGCTCATCGAGCCCGCCGGCGAGCCGCCACGACGGCCCCGCCCGCCGCGCAAGGCCCTGCACCGGTCGTAGCGCCTGCGCGCTACTCCGCCGAGGGCACCCGGGCTGCCTCGGCCACCGTCGGCGCCGTGGCCGGCACCTCGCGCCCGGCGGGCCCCTGCAGCGGGCCGCGGCGCATCAGCGCGCCGCACACGACCGCGCCGAAGACGAAGATCCCGGCGCACCACCAGAAGACCGTAGTGTAGCCGTGGATGAGGCCCGCCGCCTGGACGACCTTGGCCCCGGCCGGGCCGGCGATCGTCGAGATGTGGGCGGCGATGTAGCTCGCCGTCGCGCTCGCGGCGATCGTGTTCAGCAGTGAGGTGCCGACCGCCCCGCCGAGCTGCTGGCCGGTGTTCACCGAGGCCGAGGCGACGCCCGCGTCCCTGGGCGAGACACCGTACGTGCCGGCGTTCAGCGCCGTCGAGAACATGCAGCCCATGCCGAAGCCGGTGATCAAGAGCGGTCCGAGGATGCCGCCGACGTAGTCGCCGCGCAAGCCGATCCGCGTCAGCCAGACCTGCCCGCCCGCCAGCAGCAGCATGCCGACGATGACGATCGGCTTGGGGCCGATCCGCGGCATCAAGACGATGTTGGCCACGTTGGCGGCGATGGCGACGCAGGCGACCATCGGCAGGAACGCGACGCCGCTGATCACCGGCGAGTAGCCCAGGCTCACCTGCATGTAGTAGGTGAGGAACAAGAAGATGCCGAACATCCCGGCACCGACGATGAGGATCGCCAGGTACGCGCCGCCGCGGTTGCGGTCGAGCACCACCCTGGGCGGCAGCAACGGGTCCGGCGCACGGCCCTGCCAGAACGCGAAGCCGACAAGCAGCAGCACGCCCACCGCCAGGAAGCCCCACGTGGACGGGGTGGACCAGCTGTGCGTCGCGGCGTTGGCGAACCCGTAGACCAGGCAGAAAACGCCGCCGGAAGCCAACAGCACGCCCGGGATGTCGAGCTGGGCACCCGGCGTCCTCGGCTGCTTGTGCAGCAGCATCGCGCCGCCGACGATCGCCGCGCCGGCGAAGACCAGGTTGATGTACAGGCACCAGCGCCAGGACAGGTACGAGGTCAGCGCGCCGCCGAGCAGCAGGCCGACCGCGGCGCCCGCGCCCGCGATCGAGCCGTAGATCCCGAAGGCCTTGCCGCGCTCCTTGGGGTCGCTGAACGTCGTGGTCAGCAGCGACAGCGCGGCCGGCGCCAGCATGGCGGCGAACACGCCCTGGCAGGCGCGGGCGGTGACAAGCATCGCGAAGTTGACCGAGGCGCCGCCGATCGCGGAGGCGACCGCGAAGCCGACTAGGCCGGTGAGGAACATGACCTTGCGCCCGATCAGGTCGGCGAGCCGGCCGCAGAACAGCAGCAGGCTGCCGAACGACAGCGCGTACGCGGTCACGATCCACTGCCTGTCGACGTTGTTGAAGTCAAGCGCGCGCTGCGCCGAGGGCAGCGCCAGGTTCATCACGGTCAGGTCGAGGACGACCATGAGCTGCGCGATGCCGATCACGACGAGAATCAGCCAGCGCCGCGGATCCGGCTCCGCCTGTCCGCCCCCCCAGGCCGCCTGCCCGCCCGTTTCCCCCGCACCTGGCGCGGGTATCCCCGTTTCCGCCATTTCGGACCCGCCTATCTGGAGATGCTCACTCCGCTTATTGCGCTAGCATAACACGAAGCGGAGATGTCGCCTCCGTTGCGGGGTACGCTGTGAGCATGACGTCTCGCGCCGCGGGGGCGGTTGGCGAATGCCGGGGTGAACGTCCGCTGCGCCGCGACGCCGAGCTGAACCGGCAGCGCATCTTGCGCGCCGCCGCCGAGGTGTTCACGCAGCGCGGCCTCGACGCAACCCTGGACGACGTGGCCCGCCAGGCCGGAGTCGGAGTGGGCACCGTCTACCGCCGGTTCCCCGACAAGGAGACCCTGGTCGCGGAGCTGTTCCAGGACCGGATCGACGCCATGGTGGCGGTCGCGGAAGACGCGTGCGCGGCGCCCGACCCGTGGCAGGCGCTGGTGACGTTCCTCGAGTACGTCGCCGCCACCATGGCCGGCGATCTCGGCCTGCGGCAGATGCTGATGTTCGCCACCTACGGCAAGGACCGGGTGGCCTACGCCAGGGAACAGATGCGGCCGGTGGTGGCCAGGCTGGTCATGCGCGCGCAGGAAGCCGGCGCGCTGCGCCAGGACTTCAGCGCGACCGACGTCCCGCTGATCGCGTTCTTGCTGGCGTCGGCCGCCGAGTACGCCGGCCCGGTCCAGCCGGACCTGTGGCGGCGCTATCTGGCGCTGATCATCGACGGCATGCGGGCCGCCAGGGACGGCGCGACCGAGCTGCCGGTCGCCGCGCTGACCCCCATGGAAATGGAGCAGTCCATGCGCGCCCACGGCGAACGCTCGTCCGCCCGCCGCTGACCCCGCTCGCCAGCCGGCTACTTAACCGTTCTAGTGACGTTCGCATGAGCAGATGCACGTGCATCCGCGTTTTCTCATTGGACGTGCATCGCGTGCGTGCATATGCACCTCGAAACGGAATTGCGTGCAATCGATCGCAATTATGGGCACCCCCGGCCACCCGGTATGACCTGCTAGTTCGCGCCACAATCCTGGGTTTTGCGGCGCCAGTGTTGGCAGCGCACTGTCACCCCCATATAGACTCACACACAACCGGTTGCAGGCCGGTAAGCGGATTCGGGAATATCACGAATGTCCCCGGTATCACGGTGACAAGTCCGCTAAATCGCAGTAAGATCACTTTTGACAGGCATGGATGGGTGGTATGCCCGTCGTGCGTCTCTTCCTCGACTACGGAGTTCTTGTTTCATGATTTCCGGCAACGGCATGCCGGCCGCAAGCGATTGCGACGAAGGTATGGACCTGGGGGCGACATGGGCGCCGGAGGCGCCTGATGGACACTCGACGGCCAAGCAGGGGCGTGACGACCCGAGTCAGCCGCTCCGCTACATCCAGAACCTCATCGCCAAGCTTGAGGTGGTCAACAGACAGCTCTCGTTCCCCTTGCGGGCGAGGCCGGTGCCGTGGCCAGAGGAGACAGGGATTCCCGAGACCGCGGAAACCTGAGCCGCCGGCGGCCGGGCTTCCGGGGCCGCAGCCCGGGTTCCCGGCCGCCGGCCTTCCCTCGGCAGTGGTCAGTCTTTCGCCATCGCGCGCAGCAGCCGCGCGGACGCTTCCGGGTTCAGCGCAGCCGCTCTTAGCTGGGCGAACGCCCTGCTGTAGCGGGTGACTTCATCCCGGCCCTCGAGGCTGACGCCGCCGGAAAGCGCGGCCAGGTGGATCACGCCAAGGCCCGGCGCGTCGGCGAATCGCAAGATCGCCATCGACCCGCACCCGGCCACGGCGTGCGCGCCCGCGGTGAACGGCAGCACCCGCAGCGACACCCCGCGGGCGCTCTTGCCGGCGCCCGCGGCGGCGAGGGCGGCAAGCCGGGCAAGCTGCGGGCGCATCACCGGCGCCCCGCCCACCGCCTGGTGCAGCGCCGCCTCGCCGACAACCAGCTCAAGCCGCGGCCTGCGCTCCTGCAGCACGGCCCGCTGCCTGGCCAGCTTCACCTCAACCGCGTGCGCGCGCTGCTCGTCGCCTGAGCACGCCGGGTCCGCGTCGGCCACCGCCCGCGCGTACTCCGCCGTCTGCAGCAGTTCGGGCACCCGGCACGCCTCGTAGCCGAGGATCTCCGACGCCGAGGTCTCCATGATCACGAAGTCCTGGCCGGCGTCGGACAGCACGTCGCGGTAGTCCTGCCACCAGCCGTGCTGCCTGCCCCGGTGCGCGATGGCGAGCAACGCGGCCTGCTCGGCGGCGGGCACGCCGTACTCAGTCAGCAATTCGCGCAGTTCCTTCGCGCTGATGCCGCGCTGGCCCGTCTCGATCCGGCTGATCTTGGATCGATCGCACTCCAGAATGGCGGCGGCCTCGTCCAGCGCGTAGCCGAGGTTCTCCCGGTACCTGCGCAGCGCTGCGCCGAGCAGGCGGCGCCTTACGGGGGGTGTTCCAGTCACGGTGCATTCCTCTCACTCGCCGGCCTTCGGCTTGCGCGAAGGTCGTGCTACTTAAGGCGGAACCTAGCACTTGAAGTAGTCCGGAGTTTCGAACGACACGCCGGGAATGTCCGAATGGCAAACGGTTGTCAGATCAGCTGTTCGATTGCCGTCATTATCCTGCGCTCCGACACTGGCACCGGGGTGCCGATCGTCTGCGCGAAGAGGCTGACCCGCAGCTCCTCGATCATCCAGCCGATCTCCCGCGCCGCCGCGTCCGACTTGGCGGCGGGCGGCAGCGTGGCAAGCGCGGCCTGATAGGCGTCCTGCACCCGGTGCACGACCGCCATCTGCTGCGCGTCGCGGCCCGCGTTGTCGCCGAGTTTGTCCAGGCGCCGCTCGACCGCGCGCAGGTAGCGGGCGAGCGCCGGCAGCCGCGCGGTGCCCGCGACGGTCAGGAAGCCCGGGTAGACCAGGCCCGTCAGCTGCGCGCTCATGTCCGCGACGGCGGGCGCGAGCACCGGGCTGCGCAGTTCGCCGAGCCGCACCCGCGCCGCGTGGGCAGCGCGAAGCACCTGCTCCGCCCAGGTCACCACCTCGGCAGTGGCCGCGTGCAGCCGCGGCCTGACCTGTTCGGCCAGCCGCGCGAAAGCCTGCGCGTCCCACGCGGGGCCGCCCGCGTCGGCGATCAGGCCGTCGGCGGCGCAGTTGACGCAGTCGGCGAACATCGCGGCGACGCCGCCGTGCGGGTTGTTGCTCAGCGCGAGCTTTTGCGCCGTGGTCAGCCGGGCCGCGATGTCCTTAACCGGCGACCTGGCGCCGAGCAGGATCAGCCGCCTGGTCCCGGCTCGCATCGCCGCGCGGGCCGCCTCGGGGGTTTCGAACAGCCGCACGTCGACGGTCTCCCCCGCGTCCACAAGCGCGGGGTAGGCCTTGACCTCCCCGTCGGTGAAGACTTGAGGCAGCGGCCCGAAGTCCCATGCGGTCAGGCCCGTTCTGGTCAGCGCCCCGGCCCGCGCGGACAGCGTGGCGCGCACTTTCGGCCGCAGCCGCCGCTGCAGGGCGGCCAGGTCCTTGCCTGTCGCAAGCACCCGACTATCGTCGACTATTCGGAACGTTATGCGCAAGTGGGCCGGGAGCTTATCCAGATCGAAAGCGTCCATCGGCACGCGCACGCCCCGCAACCGGAACAACTCGCGCGACAGCACCTCCCGGATATCCACGCCGGCGGGAGTGGGGGGAGGCGTCAGGCGGGCCAGGATCTCGCGGGCCACGTCCGGGGCCGGGACCAGTTCGCGGCGCAGGGTCTTGGGCAGGGAGCGGATCAGCTCGGTCACAAGCTCCTGGCGCAGTCCGGGCACCTGCCAGGAGAACTCTTCCGGGCGGGCCTGGTTCAGCGTGTTCAGCGGGACGTCGATCGTGACGCCGTCGGCCTCGCCGCCAGGCTCGAACGCGTACGAGAGCGCGAGGCCGGCGCGCTGGCCGTTGCCCGCGGCGCCTGGCGAGGCCGAGGTCCAGACCTCGGGATAGCCGCCCAGGTCATGCGCCGCGGCGTCGTCGCTGAGCAGGTCCTCCAGTGTCAGCGTCAGCAGGTCGGGCGTCTGGTGCCTGGCCTTCTTCCACCACGAGTCGAAGTGCCGCGCGGAAACCACGTCGGCGGGCACCCTCGTGTCGTAGAAGTCGAAGAGCGCGCGCTCGTCGGCGACCAGACCGCGCCGGCGGGTGCGCTGCTCAAGCTCGGCCGCCTGCTCGATCAGCCTGGCGTTGTCGCGGAAGAAATGATGCCTGGTCTCCCAGTCCCCCTCCACGAGCGCATGCCTGATGAACAGCTCGCGCGAGGTCTCCGGATCGATGCGGGCGAAGTTCACCGCGCGGTCGGCGATGATCGGGATGCCGTACAGCGTCACCTTCTCCGTCGCGATGACCGCGCCGCGGTTCTTGCTCCACCGCGGCTCGCTGTAGTCCCGCTTGACCAGGTGCTGCGCGACAGGCTCCACCCACTCCGGCTCGATGGCCGCGACCAGCCTGCCCCACAGCCGCGAGGTCTCGACGAGCTCGGCGGCGACCACCCAGTCGGGGGGCTTGCGGGCCAGCCCGGAACCGGGGAAGATCGCGAACCTCGTGCCGCGCGCGCCGAGGTACTCGGTCAGCGGGCGGCGGCCGCGTTCGGCCCCCGGGGCGCCCGGGCGGGCGGTGGCGAGCACCACCTTCATGCCCACGTGGGAAAGCAGTCCGGAAAGCAGCGCGGTGTGAACCACCGATCGTTCCGGATTAGATGAATCGGTTTTCACCCCGAGATCGGCGGCAAGGCTTTGCAACTGGCCGTGCAAGTCCTGCCATTCACGGACCCGCAGGTAGTTAAGGAACTCGGCGCGGCACATCCGGCGGAAGGCCGAGCCGGACAGCTCGCGCTGGCGTTCGGCGAGGTAGTCCCAGAGCGCGATGAACGCGATAAAGTCCGACTCCGGCTGGGTGAACCTGCGATGCGCGGTGTCCGCGGCCTGCTGGTTGTCGGCGGGGCGCTCGCGCGGGTCCTGGATGGACAGCGCTGCGGCGACGATCAGCACCTCACGTGCGCAGCCCCGCGTCGCGGACTCGCAGATCATCCGGGCGATGCGGGGGTCGACGGGCAGCCGCGCCATCGTCCGCCCGAGATCGGTCAGCCGGCCGCCGGAGAACGCGTTGAGCTCCTCAAGAAGCCGCACGCCGTCGGCGATGGCACGCGGGTCGGGCGGGTCGACGAACGGGAAGGCGCGCACATCGCCGAGGCGGGCGGCGGCCATCTGCAAGATGACCGACGCCAGGTTCGTGCGCTGGATCTCCGGATCGGTGAACTCGGGGCGCGAGTCGAAATCCTCCTGCGAGTACAGCCTGATGCAAATGCCGTCCGCGACGCGGCCGCAGCGGCCCTTGCGCTGGTTCGCGCTGGCCTGCGAGACCGGCTCGATCGGCAGCCGCTGCACCTTGGTGCGGAGGCTGTACCTGCTGATCCGCGCGGTGCCAGGGTCGATCACGTAGCGGATGCCAGGGACGGTCAGGCTCGTCTCGGCGACGTTGGTGGCCAGCACGACGCGGCGGGTGCGGCTGCTCGCCGGGGGCTCGAAGACGCGGTGCTGTTCGGCCGCGGACAGCCGTGAGTACAGCGGCAGGACGTCGGTACGGGCGCGGCCCTTGAGCGCGTCGGCGGTGTCCCTGATCTCCCGCTCACCGGACAGGAACACGAGGATGTCGCCGGGACCCGCCTGTTCTAGCTCGCCGATCGCGTCCGTGATCGCCTGGACCTGGTCACGGTCTGACTCGTCGCGGCTCTCCGCGTCCGCTATCGGCCGGTACCGGACCTCGACCGGGTAGGTGCGGCCGGAAACCTCGACGATCGGGGCGCCGTTGAAGTGCTGTGCGAAGCGTTCGGGGTCGATCGTTGCGGAGGTGATGATCACCTTCAGGTCAGGGCGCCTGGGGAGAAGCTGCCTGAGGTAACCGAGGATAAAGTCGATGTTCAGGCTGCGCTCGTGCGCCTCGTCGATGATCAGCGTGTCGTAGCGGTCCAGGTCGCGATCGCTGGCGATCTCGTTGAGCAAGATGCCGTCGGTCATCAGCTTGACCAGGGTCGCCTCGCTCGCCTTGTCGGTGAACCTGACCTTGTAGCCGACGGTCTGGCCGAGGTCTGTGCCCAGTTCGTGCGCGATCCGCTCGGCGACGGTCCGCGCCGCGATCCGGCGCGGCTGGGTGTGGCCGATCTGGCCGGTGACGCCGCGGCCCAGCTCCAGGCAGATCTTCGGCAGCTGCGTGGTCTTGCCCGACCCGGTCTCGCCGGCCACGATCACGACCTGGTTGTCGCGGATGGCTCGCGCGATGTCGTCCTTGCGCTGGCTGACCGGGAGCTCTTGCGGATAGGAGATCTCCGGGACCGCGGCGCGTCGTGCCGCGATCTTCCGCGCGGCCCTGGCGACGTCTTCGGTCAGGGCGTTCGCGGCCTTCTCCCGGGCCTGCTCGTCCCGCAGGTCGCGCGCGCGGTCGATACGCCGACTGAGCCGACGGGCGTCATGCCGCATCAGGTCGGGCAGCACGCGCCGGAGGTCGGCGAGCATGGGCGGTTGTGAAGTCTGGTTCACCGGCGCGAAAGAGTAGACGACAAGTTCCAGATTCGGCAACGCATTATCGGCTGTGACGCTTCCCCTGGTGCTCTTTGTGGCACCCCTGATGACCTGTGGTCATTTCTCTTCCCAGCCGGGCGTACCGGTGCCATCCTTCGCTCAGGGAGGACCAGCGGGGGACTCTCGGGGACCATCGGGGAGAACAACACATGCTAAGACATCTCCGTAAACCGACCTTTGGCGCCTTCGGCAAGGCGCTGCTGACCTGCGCGGCCGCGGTCGTGCTCGTGTTCGGGCTGACGCTGCAGGCCAGCGCCACCACGGCGTTCCCGACCACCGACGATCACTCAACCGAGATAGCCACCGCGCGCTGGTGGTACTTCGGCGTGTCCGGCGCCCAGGTCAATGGCTTCATCAACCAGAACCACGCACGGCTGACCCAGGTCCGCGTCATGGACCCGAACGGGGCGGGACCGGGCCAGCCGACCTTCGCGGTGACGATGGTCGCGAACAGCGGCGCCTATGGCAGCGGCTGGTGGTGGTACTACAACGCGACCCCGGCCACGGTTGGCAGTCTGCTCACGCAGAACAAGGCGCGGCTGATCAGCCTCGACCCGTACTTCGTCGGCAACACCCTGGAGTTCGCCGTGGTCATGGTGCCCAACACCGGCGCGCAGGGCAGAGCGTGGTGGTGGTACTTCGGGGTGAGCGCCGATCAGGTGAACGGCTTCGTCAGTACCAACCACGCCCGGCTGACCGAGTTGCGGCCGTACATGGACGGGAACGGGAACCGGGTATTCGCGGTGATCATGATCGACAACACTGGCGCCGACGGGACAGGCTGGGAGTGGTGGCCCAACGCCTCCCCAAGCTTCCTGACGAGCAAAATCAACGGCGACGGCATGCGGGTGCTGTCGTTCGCGCCCGACCCGACCGGCGGCTTCGACGCGATCCTGGTCGCGTCCGAGGGCGAGACCTGGTACTGGTGGTTCGGCATCACCGCGGCGCAGGTCGAGAACAACATCGTGGCCCACGGGACGCGTCTTATCGACTTGTCGCCGTACATGTCGGGCAACAACCTCGTGTTCACGGCCGTGGAACTCGGCGACAACAACCCGCCGCAGGCCCCGGTCAACGCCGAGAGCGCCCGGGTGCAGAACTACGCCGACGCGCACGGCTGGGCCGGGGGCTATCACGGCGTCTACCTGATCTCCTCGACGCCGGGCGCCAAGCCGGTCGTCGCGGTTAACTCGAACTTCAGGTACGAGCCGGCCAGTTCGATCAAGGTGCTCTACCTGCTGTACACGCTGCGCAAGGGCGTGTCCTTGAAGAGCCCCATCACCTACTACTGGACGAGTTCGGGGGCGCCGAACCCGAACGCGTGCCCGAGCCTGGCGAACGTGCCGGAAACCGCGGCGAACCGGCATACCACGACCATCGGGAACGCGCTCACCAACATGATCCAGCAGTCCAACAACGTCTACACCAGGGCGTTCGCGATCCGCTGGGGGCTGGGACCGGTCGAGGCCATGGCCAAGAGCCTCGGGATGAGCAGCACACACCTGAGCCAGCCGTTCATCGGGTGCGGCTTCCAGGGCGGTGTGCGCAACGAGTTGACGCTCGCCGACGCCGCCAGGCTGTACGCGGCGGTGAGCAACAGCAAGGCGCTGAAGGGCGCTGCTCGCACCACCTTCTTCAACATCCTGGTCGGCGGCGCGCCGGTGGCGTCGGACGCGTTCGGCACGGTCGTGTCGCAAGAGGCGGCCAAGGTGCACAAGTCCGCGATCGTGGCGAAGTTCCTCAAGGCCATGAACGTGCGGTGGAAGGCAGGGTCGTACGAATTCTGCCTGGCCGGGGCGTGCGATCCCAACAAGCTGGACCTCGCGCTCACCGGCTGGATGGCCATCCCGTCCCTGGTTAAGGGCAGGGTGGTCCTGCACACCTACGAGTTCGGGGACTTCGTCAACGACCTCGTGGAGACCTGCAGCAATTGCCCGGCCTCCAACGCCGCGGGCGCCAACCTGGGAGCCGTCGGCGCGGAGGCGGCCCGCACGGTGATCAGGCAGGCGCTGAAGTCCTGGCCGTAATTCATACGGCCCCGGCCGGCGCGGCGGAATCACCCGCCGCGCCGACCCGGGACCACCATGCGCTAGTTCCGGACGGCGATCTGGCTGAGGGGAGGGAGTTCGACACCGAGGCCCTCGACGTGCCGGGTGCGGGCGTTAACAGCAGCCACCTCGCCCCGCGCGGCCACGACGAACAACCACCGGCTATCGGGCGACCAGGCGAGCGTCTGGCCGGCGGCCGATTCCTCATCAAGGGAAACGCTGATCTGCTGATCGGCTCCGGACACCAGGTTGAGCAGATGAAGAGTCACCCGATGGCCGCTAACCCGCAGTATCGCCGCGGCCGAGCCGTCTGGGGCGATGACGCCAGGCGCCACCCCGGGCGGTGGCTCCGCCGAAGGGCCGGGCAGCGTGTGCCGTGCCCCGGCCGCCTGGTCCACGACGACATTCGAGCAACGATGGCCAGCGTGGCAATCAACGATCAGCCATCGGGTCGGGCCGACAGCGGTCAGCATTCCGGCGATCCGGTGGAAGCCGCCGGGCCGTATGTCGTACATGCCACCGGGGTAATCGACGCCCACCAGCACACCGCCCCGGCCGTCAGAGAACGCCTGCCAAGGGCCGCCCGGCGGCAGACGCAGGGACACCCCGATCTCGGTGCCATCCATCCGGACCAGCGGCAACGACGCGACCTGGAATCCGGCTTGCACCCACGCCGTCCCTGGCGCTGGCCCCGGGACCACCGTGCCGCCACTGCCAAGCGCACCAGCAAGGACGCGGGCAGGCCGACCGTCGGGCACCAGGTAACCGGGCACGAAATCCAGCGGGCGGATGATGGCGTCGTGCGGACCAACCACAAACGAGACAGGTCCGCCACTCTGCACGGGGGGCACGGCCGTCCGCGTGATCCGGCCCGAGGCGAACTGAATCCGCACCACCCAGCCGGGGGCATAGCCGAACAGCTCCCAGCTGGCCCGCACGCCCAGCAGATGGGGGCCTGCCTGGCCCGTTCTCGCCGGCCGAGCCAGCGGCGGGCTCGCCGACCCAGCCAGCGGCGGGTTCGCCGACCGAGCCCGGGGCGGGTTGTTTCCGTGCCCGATGACCATCATCGCGACCACCGCGGCCACCGCGGCCACGGCGACCACCGCGGCCCCGCAGACAATCAGCAGCCGACCCGATCGCCAGCGACCATCCGGGCGCCGCGATCCAAAGCTGATCTCATCGCCCTCGTCCACGACCCGGCGGCGGGCGCTGTCATCACCACGCACAATTCATCATCCACCCGCCGCCCGCTGCGCGGAAACCACCCGATCCGCTCTCTCTTGCCCCGGCGGGCGCGGTGCCGCTCCGCGGCCTGGCTAGTCGTAGTGGCGCAGGCTTGGCCAGAGGGACTGCCAGCTGGCCGTCGGGCCGGTACACACGCCGATCGGCAGGTTGTTCCAGTCGCTTTGCACGTGATACGGCGGGTTGAACGTGGCCAGCTGACGGCAGCTGGCGAAGTACGGGCGAAGCTGGTCCAGCGCGTCGACCACGAGCACTGTCTTATCGGAGGCGCTGCCCGGTCCCCACGTCCAGAAGGCGTTGTGCGCCGAGATCACTGGAGGCAGGTGATAGGGGCCGCCGAAGTCGATGAGCGCGCCGGCCGTGGCGTATTCCCCGGTGTAGATCGAGGCGGGCGGCTGACCGGCGCGCGCCAGCGCCGCGTCAAGCGCCGCGACCTGCGCGGTCAGCTGCGGCCATCCGACGCTGTCGTTGACCGTGTGGTTGGGCACGACATCGTGCAGGCTGGCTAGCGGGAGTGCGGGTGTGTCGGACGGGATTACCAGCAGGAAGCTCACCGCGGCGAGAACGGCGTACAGGCGGATGCGCGGCCGGGGCGCCCAGTTCATCCACCGTTCCACCGACACCGATCCGGCGGCCAGGACGGCGGGCAGCACCCCGTCGGTGTAATACACCTTGCCCGGCACCCAGGCCAGCACGTAGATCACGACAAGCGTGGCGGCCACGCCGAGGAACCGCAGCTCAGGACTGCGCCACAGCCGGATAAAGCCCGCGATGACCAGCGGTATCCCGATGGTTCCCGCGTACACGAGCTGAGCGGGCAACCCGACCAGGTAATCGGTCGCGGAGATGTTCTGCTGGTGCAGCGCCGACGCCATAGTGGCCTGCGGCCACCCGTTCATCGCCTGCCAGGCGAGGTTCGGCGCCCAGATCGCCAGCGCGACCACGCCGCCGAGCCAGGGCCACCTGGTGCGCAGCACGTCGCGGCGCGCGGTCGCGAGAATGCCCGCGACAAGCGCGGCGACGAGCACGACAACCAGGTACTCGTTTTCCAGGCCGATCCCGGCCGCCACCCCCGCGCCGAGCCACCAGCGCGGCCGGTCCCGCAGCAGCGCCGTGGCCACGCACAGCAGCACGACCGCCCAGGCGAGCAGGTCATACGGCGTGGTGTTGCCGATGTGCGTGGCGCCGATGATGACGGGCGCGAGCGCTGTGCTCAGCGCCGCGAGCACCCGGCCGCGCCGGCCCGCGCCGAACAGGGCCGCCAGCCGCGCCGCGATGATCACGATCACGCCGCCTGCCAGCGCGGGCAGGATCCGGATCGCGGTCGGGCTGACGCCCAGCAGATCCGTGGTCCTGGTGAGCAGCACGGCGAGCGGCGGCTGGTCCACGTAGCCGAACGCGAGGTGATGCCCGGCCACGAGAAAGTACAGTTCGTCCTGCTGGAACCCGTACCGGTCGCTGAGCGCGAGCTGGACCGCAACGAATATCGCCGCGATGACCCACGCCAGCCGCGGCACGCGGTCACTGGTCTGCGCCGACGCGGCGGCTGGCTCGGCGCGGCCCCTGTTCGCGCCGGGCTGCTCCGTATTGGTGTCGGTCATGATGGCCTCCGCGCAATCTCCGCTGCGGCGCCAGGATCTTCCCGGCGACTTACGCAACAGTTAAACAGCGCGCGGATCGGTGGCACATCGGACCACGGGCGGAGCCTCGCGCTCAGCCGGCCGGCGGATACGGCAACCAGGCCGGCCCTTCCTGGCACTATGGACATGTGGTGACCGCTCCGCTTTGGAGGTCGCGAAAGTGACGGAAGCCGACCTGGCGGCGATGCGCGGTGAGCTGGCTGACCGGCTGCGTGACGGCGGCCGGGTGCGCAGCGGCGAGGTCGCCGAGGCGTTCCGTCTGGTGCCTAGGCACCTGTTCCTACCTGAGGTTGATCCGGCGCAGGCATACGCCGACGAGGCGATCCCGGTGAAGTGGGACGCCGACGGCCGGGCGATCAGCTCCTCCTCTCAGCCCGCGATCATGGCGATCATGCTTGAACAGCTCCGGCTTGAGCCAGGCCAGCGCGTGCTTGAGATCGGCACCGGCACCGGGTTCAACGCCGCGCTGCTGGCTCATCTCGTGGGTGAAACCGGCACGGTGGTCACCGTTGACATCGACGAGGACCTCGCCGACGCCGCCCGGCGGCGGCTCACCGCCGCTGGCTATCCCTCGGTTGTCGTGGCCGCCGGCGACGGTGCGGCGGGCTGGCCAGGCGGTGCACCCTATGACCGCGTCATCGTGACCGCCAGCGCGCGGGACCTGGCGCCGGCGTGGATCAGCCAGCTCGGCGAGGGCGGCCGGGTGGTGGTGCCGCTGTCGCTGCGGGGCGTCATGCAGTCGGTGGCCTTCGTGCGGGCCGGCGATCACCTTGCCAGCGCCTCTGTCGTGCCCTGCGGGTTCATGCCGCTGCAAGGTGAGCTGGCCGGGCACGATCCGGTCCGGCCGTTCGGGGATGTCCCCGGGGTCTTCCTGCGCCTCGAAGACGACCGCGACCCTGACCTGCCGGCGCTGCACGCCGCGCTCAGCCAGCCAGGGCAGGCCATTCCCACCGGGGTGACCATCAGCGGCTTCCACCTTTCCGCCGGACTGGGCCTGTGGCTGGTGCTGCACGACCCCGACGTGGGTGAGCTCACCGCGATACGAGAGGCCGCCGCGCGCGGCCTCATCCCCGCCGTCACCAGCCGCAACCCGAACTGGGCGTCCACGACGGTGCTGGCCGGCCAGGCAAGCCTGGCGGCCATCGCCCGCCCCGCCGGGGCGGAACAGGCCGACGCCTTCGAAGCCTGCGTGCGCGGCTACGGCCCGGACGGCGAGCGCCTCGCCGAGCGGCTGGCGGCCGCCATCCGCGGCTGGGAATCCGCTGGGCGGCCAGGCAGTTGGACCATGCGTGTCCGGGCCTACCCGGCCGCCGCCGGAGACCGGGAGGACGCCGGATTCGCCATCGCGACGCCGCACACCCGCTTCCTGCTCGACTGGTAAACCGCCGGTCGCACCTGCCCTCGGTAAACAGACGGCAGCTACCGCCTGCCGCGCCACACGAGGCCATCCTGCCACAGCCCGGCCCTTCACATCCCAGGTCAAGATCATTTAATCGAAATGTTTGCCTTAACTGTCGCTATAACGACAGTTCCGGCAAACATTTGCTCGGGATGATCTTGCTGGCGGCCGGGAGCGGGACGACTGGTGCGGCGCGGGCATGTGCGACGCAGCTGATCGGGCGGGGATGAACGCCTGGCGGGAATGGAATTGGCGCTGTCCGGCGTTATGCGGTACGGTTAGCCGTATCGGCCTGGTGCCCATCTGAGCGGCCCGGCAATCCCCGAAACGCCGCGGTAATCCTCGAAGCGTCACCGCGAGCGGCGTGGCAGCGAAACATTCACGGATTTCGCGGCAGTTTTCCGCAAGCCAGGCATCCGGGCATCCAGGCATCCAAGCAAGCCAGGCATCAGCCCAGCTCAGCGGCTGTCGCGGGCGCGTGCCGGCCGTTCTGCGACCGATGCGGAGCGCCCGCGACTATAGGCGCTAATAACCCACCCGCAGGCCAGCGCCAGAAGCTCTCTTTAGCCTGCGCGAATTCACCCTCCAGGAGGAGGAAAACCCATGACAGCAACAACAGAAGAACTACAGATCCCGGACGCGCGCGTTTCCGCGGAAACGCGGCCGGAAGGTCCGGCGGCATCATCCCGCCGGGCAGCCCCAGCCCCCGAAACGCAGCCTCGGGCAACCACAAATGCCCTGGCGCAGGCCGCGCCCACCGCCGTCGCGGTGCGCGGGGTCGTCGATATCGGCGATGACCGCGGCTACCTGCGCGTGGCCGGCTACCGGCGCTCGCCTGGCGACATCCCGCTCCCGCCGGCACTGGTCCGCCAGTACGGACTCCGCACGGGCGACGTGATGGAAGGCACGGCCACGCCGGGCCGCGGCGGCAAAAACAACAACAACCGCGCCGCGGGCCGGGACGGCCTGGTCCTGGGCGGCGTCGACACCGTCAACGGCAACCCGGCCGCCGAGGCGAAGGACCGGCCTCGTTTCGACGAACTCACCCCTGTCTACCCCAACCAGCGGTTCCGGCTGGAAGACGGCGACACTTCCGCGACCGCGCGGATCATCGACCTCATCTCCCCCATTGGCAAGGGCCAGCGCGGCCTCATCGTCGCGCCGCCGAAGGCCGGCAAGACCATGGTGCTGAAGACGATCGCGCACGCTATCGCCCGCGCGCATCCCGAGGTTCACCTGATGATCGTGCTCGTCGGCGAGCGCCCGGAAGAAGTCACCGACATGCGCCGCTCCGTGCGCGGCGAGGTCATCGCGTCCACGTTCGACGAGTCGCCGCAGGACCACGTCTGCGCTGCGGAACTGGCCATCGAGCGGGCCAAGCGGCTGGCCGAGCTTGGCGCGGACGTCGTGGTGCTGCTCGACTCGCTCACCCGGCTCGGCCGCGCCTACAACCTGGCCGCGCCCGCGAGCAGCCGCACGCTGACCGGCGGCGTCGCCGTGTCGGCGCTGCAGCCGCCCAGGCAGTTTCTCGGCGCGGCACGGTGCCTGGAGGAAGGCGGCTCCGTCACCATCTTGTCCACCGCGCTCATCGACACCGGCTCCGCGCTCGACAACGTGCTGTTCGAGGAGTTCAAGGGCACGGGAAACATGGAGTTGCGGCTGCGCCGCGACCTCGCGGAGAAGCGGATCTTCCCGGCCATCGACGCGGTGCCGTCAGGCACGCGCCGCGACGACCTGCTGATGGAGCCCGCCGAACACGCCGCGGTGATCAGCCTGCGCCGCGCGCTCGCCGCGCTTGATCCACAGCACGCGCTGGAACTGCTGATAGACAAGACCACTATTCCGAACGAGGCGTTTCTTCGCCAGATCAGCCGCTCACAGTAACGCCTCCGGGCCAAGCGCCCTAGTCGGCCGCACAGCCAGCCCGGTTCGCGGACTGTTTGCACCCTTATGTACGTATCTACTCAAGCACGTGTCTACCCAGGCCGGCCAGCGGCCGCGGGCGCATGCCGTGTCGGGACCGACCCCCCGCGCGACACCGGACCGCCGACGAGACTGGATACACCGACGTTTGGAAGCACCGGCGAAAAGTCCGTAGTCACCAGTAGGACTATTCCGCGTCTGGTGGGTAGTTAGTATCTGTGCGCTACTTCAACTGCAGCCACGGCAACGCGAATGAGTAGAGTCTGTCACCACGCTCAATTGCTTGCTGTAACGCAACATCCACGCATTGTTGCGGTCGCTGGGGAACCACATGGGACACGCGATTCGCGATTCATGCATGGAAGGGCCACGGGTATGCCGCGCGCCAGCCTTGACGGCAACAAGCACGCACCAATAACGACGCCGGCGTGCGCGTCGCACCGGCCATCCGGTACGCTTCCGCGAGAGTCCGCTAGCGCGGACACCTCGGAATATACGATTCGCGTATTCGAATGCGCGCGGCACACCACTGGACTGATGGAAATTTACTCAAAGGCGAGGGGACAAGGTTTCGACCGCGGCCGACCGCCGGCACATGGCGGCGATCATTGCGGGCGTGAATCCCAGCCGGAAATAGGCCTGTATCTGCAGGCTGCACATGGCCTTGGCGATGATCTCCCTGCAGTGCGCGCATTCCGGTGTGGCCCAGGGACCGGGGTCGGGCTTAACGAGTTCCCGGGCGGCGGACAGCGCTTCGGAACACACCATCCTAGCCGTCCGGTCCCAGTCCATTTCGATTTCGGTGCCGAGTCTATCGTGAAGCATTTTGAGCGCCAGCCGGGTCTGGGCGCCAACGGCCGCCAGAATTTCCAGCTGGGCGATCTTGTCATAGCCGATCCATTCGGCGCTCACGTCGTCGCCGACAACGATGGCGCCGACTTGCGCCGCGTTATCGGCGACGGCTGCGGTGAGCAGATACGCGGCCCGCGGCGCGTCCCACGGCGGGGGATTCATACGCGGATCCACCAGGCGTGCACTCGACTGCCAAGGCTACGCAAGAAGTACAACAAGCACGAGCAGACACCAAGACCTCTTGTCGGACAGTCGTGCGGTGCTAGCCCATCTCCCCATATCACTCCCATTTCAGGTCCCTTTCCTGGGGATATTGACACCTGGGCATACGTGCCCGGCCCCCTGACGGGGGACATAGGCCGGGGACCGGGCACGCGCGCGCTTAGTCCCGGGAGAACCCCCCCGAATTCCCATGAGAAAAGCGCGCTTACACGCTGCGTAGTCGGATGGGTGGAATCCGGTTACGTCGAGCGCGGAGCCCACGATACTCGGAGCCTGTCTAGTTGTCTAGTCAGGTCACCAGGAAACACCACCCAATTCCGCGGGGGCTGCTGTGGCCGATAACGAGCTCGCGCGCATGCAGATCGATTACGACTCTGGCGAGAAGGTATACCTGCAGATCGCGCGCATTATCCGGGACCGGATCATCAACGGCGAACTGCCCGTCGGCGCGCAGGTCCCCAGCGGCAGTCAGATGAAACAAGAGTGGGGCGTCAATCGGCTCACCGGGGCGATGGCGGTCGAGGAGCTGCGCAAGGCGGGCCTGGTCGTGACCAGGCCCGGCGTGGGCACCTTTGTCGCGGCGACGCCAAAGCTGCAGGTCGTGGTGCTGCGGCCGGGCGATAGGGTCATCTCGCGCATGCCTACGGAAGAAGAGCGGATCAGGCTCGGCACCGGGTTCATCACCCCCGTGCTCGTCGTGACCCGCTCCGACGGCAGCGTAGAGCAGTACAACGCGGCCGTGACCGTGTGCCAGTCGCAGCGGTTAGCGGGACGCCGCGGTACATAGCGGCCCAGATCCCCTGTTTACCCATCTATCCGACTATGCACGTCGAGACACGATGTCCCACCGAATCCGCCCGTATGCGTGCTATCGCACCGTATTGCCGAAAACATCGCGTGATACATGATCACGAAAATTACTCCTACTATACGATCGAATTCTTTACGCGGTGAGAAATGTTTTCGTAATAGCGACGCTTGCCGCGCGATGAAGTGACGGGTGGGGCAAGAGAGGCCCTGGGGCCCGCTCGCTCGCAGCTGGCCGCCTCGGCGCCGTGGCGCCTCGGCGCCGTGGCCGGGAAACGGGGTCAGCCAGGCTGGGCGGCACGATCGAGCGCGCTGAGCGAAGGCACGGGCCGTTCGCGGTGTTCCGCCGGAACGCGGGCCCGGCCGCCGTCATCTGCGGGAACGCGGGCCCGGCCGCCGTCATCTGCGGGAACGCGGGCCCGGCCGCCGTCATCTGCGGGAACGCGGGCCGGGCCGCCGTCATCTGCGGGAACGCGGGCCGGGCCGCCGTCCACCTCGTCACCCTCGTGCACGTAGCGCTTGCCGCGCAGCAGCGAGGCGACGGCCGCGATCAGGCACGCCGCGATGGCGAAGTCGAACGCGACGTCCAGGCCATGCGCGAACGGGCCGGAGATCAGCGACGGGAAGAACGAGTGCCCGGTCAGGTAGGCGGCGTGGCCCGCGGGCAGCTTGGCGAGCACCGGGCCGAGCAGCGTCTGGATCGGGTTGTAGCCGAGCAGCGCGGCGAACATGATCGCCGTTGGCGGCAGCGCGGACAGCCGGGCGGCGTCGGCGGCCGGCACGCCTTGCGCGGTCAGCCCGTGCAGCAGGCTCGACGGCAGCGACCCGGCGAGGCCGAGGATGATCAGCGAGAAGAAGATGCCGATGGACAGCACCATCGAGGAGTTCTGGAAGGTGGCGCTCATGCCGGCGCCCACGCCGCGGCGCTCGGCGGGCAGGCTGTTCATGATGCCGGCCCGGTTCGGCGAGGCGAACAGCCCCATTCCGATGCCGTTGAGCAGCAGCACGCCGGCGAACTGCCAGTACTGGAAGTTGACCGGGAGCAGTTCGAGCAGGGCGAAGGACAGCGCGGCCACCACCATGCCGCCGGTGGCGAACGGCCGGGCGCCGAACCGGTCCGACAGCCAGCCGGAGACCGGGCCCGCGGCCAGGAAGCCGATGGTCAGCGGCAGCATCGCGATGCCCGCCCACAGCGGGGTGGCGGTGAAGTCGTAGCCGTGCATCGGCAGGTAGATGCCCTGCAGCCAGATGATCAGGATGAACATCAGGCCGCCGCGCCCCAGGCCGGAAAGCAGCGCGGCAAGGTTGCCAGCGGTGAACGGGCGGATCCGGAACAGGCTGAGGCGGAACATCGGGTCCTCGACCCGTGTCTCGATGAAGCAGAACAGGGCGAGCACGGCCAGGCCGCCGCCGATCAGCCCGAGCACGAGCGGGCTCGTCCATCCCATCGTGTGCCCGCCGTATGGCTGGATGCCGTAGGTGATGCCGGCCAGCACGGCGATCAGGCCGGCCGCGAAGGTCAGGTTCCCCCACCAGTCAAGCCGCGCGGGCCTGCGCACACCCAGTTCCCTGAGCTTGAGGTAGGACCAGATCGTGCCGCCGACCCCGAACGGGACGCTCACCAGGAAGATGTAGCGCCAGCTGACCGGGCCGAGCACGCCGCCGAGGATCAGGCCGATGAACGAGCCGGCGATGCCGGCCACCTGGTTGAGGCCTAGCGCGAGGCCGCGCTCGCTGGCCGGGAAGGCGTCGGTGAGGATCGCGCTGGAGTTGGCCATCAGCATGGCGCCGCCGACGCCTTGCATGATCCGCATCGCGATCAGGTACCAGCCGGCCGCCGTGCCGTGCATCCAGGTCACCGACAGCGCGATGGAGAACAGCGCGAAGATCGCGAAGCCGGCGTTGAACATACGGACGCGGCCGAACATGTCGCCCAGGCGGCCGAAGCTCACCACGAGCACTCCGGTGACGACGAGGAAACCCATCATCATCCACAGCAGGATCGTGGTGTTGCCCGGCTGCAGCGGGTCCATGCCGATGCCGCGGAAGATGTCCGGCAGGGCGATGAGCATGATCGAGGAGTTGATGGTCGCCATCAGCATGCCCAGCGTGGTGTTGGACAGTGCGATCCACTTGTAACGGTGACCGACGGCAGTCACGAAGGTTCCTTCCAGGCGGAAAGTAGGAAAACACTTTTCTTTAGTTGCTTGATGCGAACTAATCATAGGCCCGGTTTGTTCCCGGGCGTGCCCGGGGTGTCCGCACGTGCTCCTCGGGTCTGGTTGGATGGCGAGGTGAGCTTGCCGCTAACGCTTGTGCCCGCGCTGTCGGCCCCAGAGCTGCTCGCGCCCCCGGTCTACGAGCGCTTGCGTTCCTGGCCGGCCGCCGAGGAGATCCGGGTCGCGCGGATCGACCCCGAGCTCGCCGACACCGCCAACTTCTGCGAGCGCTACGGCGTGCCGCCCGAGGAGTCGGCGAACTGCGTGGTGATCGCGGCCAGGCGCGGCGCCGACACCACCTACGCGGCGTGCATGGTGACGGCCACCACGAGGGCGGACGTGAACGGGCTTGTGCGCCGGCACCTGGGGGCGCGCAAGGCCTCGTTCGGCGCGATGGACACGGTCACCTCGCTGACCGGGATGGAGTATGGCGGGATCACGCCGGTCGGCCTGCCGGCCGGGTGGCCGGTGCTCGTCGACGCCGAGGTCGCGAAGCTGGGCAGCATCGTCATCGGGTCCGGGATCAGGGGCTCCAAGCTCTGGCTGCCCGGCCGGCTGCTCGCCGAACTGCCCGACGCCGAGGTCCTGCCTGGCCTCGGCATGAACCTGGAGTGAATTTCAGGTAAACGCCACATGGCTGAAGTGTGACAAGGGACACGCGCGACACGCGAGCGAAACCGGGCATCCGAATTGACATCGGGGAATCTCAGCGGGCATCCTTGGGTTGGTCAGATTAGACACCTCGTTCGGTGAGGCGTCTTCACGGACACAGGCCACTGATCCCAACCGTCGAGAGACGCTCCGGATCAGGACACCTCTCCCCGGCCTAAGGGGTGAGGCCAAGTGGCTGCGCATGCCCCGTACCTTCGGGAGACGGAGCGCTACGCCGTGAAGTGCCAAAGCTCTTACGAGAGAGGTGACCTCGTCACTCTGCCGTGGCGATGGAAAGGCTGCCTCTCCCAGGGTGTCGCGCGAAAG
>Ga0126381_100001736_pt1 | contig 23311 bp, 15 predicted proteins | sample PanSoiMetPlot_28_FD_96465 | JGI IMG/M metagenome (GOLD analysis project Ga0126381, IMG submission 96465) | Tropical forest soil microbial communities from Panama - MetaG Plot_28 | ecosystem: Environmental > Terrestrial > Soil > Tropical forest > Bulk soil | place: Panama | collected 2016-02-17 | reverse complement strand
GCAACTTCTGCCTGTGCAGATTTCAGATCGGCCTGCAGACCGGGGTTTGCACACGGCGACCACATCCCGCATGCCTGCAGAAGACCTTCCGCTGTCAACGTATCGTCACCGGCAATTGCCTGCTTCGCGCTCTCCACGCCCTTCTTCACCCACTCGTCAGCGATTGCCTGAACCCTTCCCGAAAGCCGCTTCTCGATCTCGTTGGCATTCGCCACGATTTTTTTCTGATTCACGGAAGAAGACAACTGTTGAAAGGCCGCAGGGCATTCCGGAGTGTTCAATCGGACATAAACCGCTGCAATTGCCGAAAGCCTTGCCTCCTCGCTGGCCAATCTCTCGATGCACAGTTGAAGCAGGGCCTGAACGCCCTTCGCCCTCCTCACGCCGGCAGATTCTTCCGAGATCAGCCCCATCGCGGAGTCAAACAGGTCTAATTCGCACAAAGCCTTCGCCTCGGAAACGACCTGTTCAACGCGCTCCTCCAGTTTGACCTGGTTTCGCGAAGCTTCGTCCAATTGACGGCGCAGCGACGGCTCGTCGACGCGCTCCAATACCGGTGGCAATAGCCGCATCACGCCTTCGTAATTCTGCTCTGCCAGCAGTCGTTTCGCCTCGAGAAAGCTTCTTTCCACCAGGTCCTGCGAAACCCGTTCCGCCGCTGCCGCGCGCGCCAGGTCCAGGAGTTCAGTCATCTCCGGGGAGGAGAAGCCCTCTCGTTCCGCCTGCTCCAGGGCCTTCACCGTCTCCAGGTAGAGATGATCTTCCAGCAGAGTTCGCGCTTTGGCGAGGTGGTCGGCAAGCGCTTGTTCCCGCTGCTGCCTCGCCAGTCTCTGCGAGATCGCAAACTCCAGATCGAGCAATTCCTGGTTTCCGTGCAGCACTCGGAGCGCTTCCCGCACTTGCTCCAGCCCATCCGCCGGACTCAGGTGCCGGCAGGCCTCGCTCACTTCCGCCACGGTACGCTTGACTTCCTGCTCTTTGAGCCGCGGCTCCAATTGAATCTTCAACCGCAAAAGCGTGGGCTCGGTCGGGAACATCTGAAGAGAGGACACGACTTCGTTCATGGCTGACCGAATCTACTCATTGGTTACAGCAACGAGGACTCTTTCAGAGAGTGCATCGACCAGTTGCTTGCGCTTCTGCTGCTCGAGTGCCGCCGCGATCTCATCCTTCAAGTGCAGAATCTCAGCATTTGCCGGTTCAAGCTCTTCGGCTCGCGCAAGCGTCCTTGCGGCTTCATCCAGAGTTCGCGCCGAGAACTGGTTCCTCGCCGTCGTCACGAGCTCCCGCAGCTGTACTCTTCGTCGTTGTTCTTCGGCCTCTCTCTGGAGGACGTTGCAAATCGCCAGTATCTTCGAATCGGTAGGCTCAAGTTCAGAAGCAGCCTTCGCGCTCTTCGTTGCAGACTCGAAATCCCCCGCGGCTCTGGCCGACTCAACCTCGCGCAACAGCTTTCGAACTTGTTCCTTCCGCTCTTTTCCCGCACTCGCCTTCGCCTTCAACGCCAGGAGTCTTGCATTCTCCGCATCGAGGCCGAGTGCCTCGTTGCAGATCGTCAGCGCGTGCTCCCAATTTCTGGCCCCTATCGACTCTTCTGCCACCTGGACAAGCTGATCCAACCGCCGGCGGGCCTCGATCACGCGAAGCGTCTCATTCACCGCAGTACTCAGCTTCTTCGCCTCGACATGGTGGCTGTCGATGCGCAGGATCTGCCGGATCAGTTGTTTCGCTTCCGTGTAATCGGCCTTGTCCGCAGCCGACTTGGCTTCCTCAAAAAGTTCTGAGACTCGCTCCGCCTTCAATCGCGCACTGATCGCACTCAGGTCGGTTGCCATATCCGCGGCACTCGCAAATCGATCGAGCGGCTTCTTCGCGAGCGCCCGTTCGATTACCTGGTCGAGTTGCGCTGGATGTGCCGGCAAAAAGGAACTCAGCGGAGCCGGGTCCTGCTCAAGAATCTGCTGAAGTATTGCGGGATACTCTGCATCGAATGGAAGCTTGCCGGTCAGGAGCTGATAGAGCACAACTCCCGCGGAAAAAATGTCGGATCTTCCGTCAAATGGATTGCCCAGCAGACGCTCAGGCGCCATGTAGGCGGGCGTTCCCACCAGTGTTCCCGTTCGTGTCATTCCTCCATCGACTCTATCTTCATCGGCTCGCGCAATCCCGAAGTCCAGCAGCTTCACAAGTCCATCCTGCTGGACAATGATGTTCGCCGGCTTGACGTCGCGATGGATCATCCCCTGCGAATGTGCATATGCCAGCGCAGAGCAGACTTGCTCAATGATCTCCAGCTTCACTGAAAGATGAAGCGGCTCTTTGTCGCGAATCAGTCTGTCCAGCGGATTACCGTCCAGATATTCCATGACGATGTACGGCAACCCATTCTCGTCCCCGAAATCGTAGATAATTACGATGTTCGGGTGTCTCAGATTCCCCGTTCGGCCTGCCTCCTGATAGAAACGCTTCAACATATCTGCGTTGTCTGAGAAGCCGTCTGTCAGAGTCTTGATCGCTACATCGCGGCCAATCCGGCTGTCCCGTGCGCGATACACCACACCCATGCCGCCTCTGCCGAGGACGTCGAGCACCTCGTACTTCCCGATCCGTGGCGGAATGGCCTGCTCTCGCGGTTCGCTCACAAGTCTCCTGTCAAATCTCGCTGCCTAATCTTCCGGGGGAGTTGTGCCGATATCCCTGAAGTTGAAAGTATCCCTAAGATACTTCTGCGCCTTGCTTCGTTCAGGCGTATCCGCAACCGGTGTGCAATTCAGGTACAGAATGTAGAGCTCCGCCGCGCCGTCACTGTCCCCATTGCCCGACTTTCTGTCAGCTGCGCGTAGTACGATCCCGGGCAGGTCGCTCAGATTTTTCTTCGCATCTTGTATCAGCTCGTCGCGGGCATCATTCTCGGTCTGTTCAAAGAACTTGTTCTCGTCCGGAATGACGGCGTTGTCCTTCACTCCCTCGCTATCTTCCGCTTTGACGTTCTTGAACTCCTTGTAGGAGTGCGGTGTCTCCTTGTGAATCTGCATTCTCGGTATGATTTCAGTCCCGGCGTTGTCGAGGATGTGAAATTGAAGATCCACGGTCACGGCTACGTTGTGCACAACCTCGGTGTACGTATAGTCTCGAATTACGGGCTGCGAGAGCGTCTTGGGGATCCGATCCAGTTGCGCCTGCAACTTCTCCACCTTTGCGCTGTCCTGGGCGATCAGATTCTGCGCTTCCAAAATTTCTTTCTTTTTGCCTCGCGACGTCGCGCCCTGATATTGGCTGCGATCCGTATCCAGTTGCCGATTTATCTTGTCGATCTCCCGGTTTACCTGTGCCCACGCATCGTTGGGAAGCTGCGCTTCACCGGCACTGTACCTCGATTGCTTCGGGATATTCTGAATCTCAGGAGTTTTGCTGTGCGCCAGAACATCTCCGATCAATTGAAAATTGGCCGTAATCGACGGACTTTCCTGGCGAACAATCCTGATCTGGGAATCGGTAGATTCCAGACCGCTGGCCAGCGCCTCATCCAGTTGCTCTGCGAATTGAGCGCCCTCGCGCCTTGAGGTGCCATCGCGAAAATCCACCCTCACCGAGAGCTTCGATTTAAGTTGATGAGCAGGCCTGGCGCGCTCAAGCTCTTCGTGCGCTGCACTCGCGTTAGCTGCTGATCTGTACTGCAGTGATTCATTGAGGTACTTCCAGCCTACGTTAGACCCGATACCGCCCGGCTTGTCAGAATACTTCGTGCCCTGCTGCAGGTAGTACCGGCTTAGTTCATCTGAAAGAACCAGGATGCTGTCCTGCACCTCCGGATCGGAAGTCAGGCGGTAGCATCGCTGCAAATACTCCCACGCTGTTTGAATCCCGATCTCGTCGGCCAATCCCTTGATCGGATAATGGGCATCCTTCTCTTTTTTTGCGGCTTCCTCCGCTTCTTTGACAAACTTTTCCTGCAACTCGCTTATATGCTGAGACACCTGGTCTCGCGATTCCTTCGGCAAGTCGTCCAGAACCTCAAACGCACGAATCGTGTCGCCGCTGCTCTCGAAAGCTGCGCTCTGATGCATCGCTTCATCAGCCGCTGACTTCACATCGGCATCGTGGGCTCTTTGTTTAGTGTCAAGCAGCAGCGCATGTGTCTCCGGGCTCGGAACCAATTCATCTGCCTTCGTCAGGTCGTCCACTGCTTCCGGCCATTTGCCCGCTTCTTCAAACTCCTTGGACCGGTCGACGTAAAGCGCCGATGTCTTATGCAAGTCGTCCGATATCCTTGCTACCTCCGTTGAGAAACAAACAAGTGGCTTGATCGCTTTTTCGGCCTCGGCGGGGCGCTTGGCTGCGATCATTGCTTCCGCATCCTTGAGCGCCTGGTCGAGCGAATTGCGTGCCTGCTTTGCCTGCTTACCGGCCTCGATCGCCTCTGCGGTCTGCGGCTCAATATCGAGTGCATTCTGAGCGAGTTTTTCGGCTTCGGGAAGGTTCGAATAGCCGGTCTTCTGCTGTTCCATCATCGAGCGATAGAAGGCCACCTTCGCTTGCGCCAATCTACTCAGAGCGACGATCTCTGAGTGAATCCTGTCACTTAGACTTAGCGCATCTTTGTAATCCGGAATCAATGCCTTGGCCTGATCTGTAAGCTGCCGCGCCGCCTTCAGCTTCGCATACTCCGGATCCTTCCCCTTGCTGGCCGTATAGTCTGCAAAATCCGCGCTGGCCGATGCAACATAGAGTTGCGATAAGGCTTTCTTAGCCGCTGTCGCATGGGCGCCTCCGCCCCATTTCTTCAGATACGATTCCCACGTAGTGATCTCCGCCGCCTTGTCAGCACGCAGATATTCGGCTAACTCCTGGCTTGGAGCCGCGACCATAACAATCTTCACTCCCGTTTTCAGAGGAAAGATTTGTGTCTGTTGCGGATCGGACGCCGGCAGAACGGTGCCTTCCATTGCCGCCTTGTCGGCCAGACTGGATGGCGTCAGGTCATCACCCTTGTCTAACTTCAGATTGGCAGGAACCACGCACGCCGGAGAACCCGACTCCTGGGTCAGCATCAGGACACCCTTAGAGTCTCGTTCTAGAGACATACCAGGAGTGAGAAGAACTTTCGTCAACTTATGGTAGGCCGACTTATCCCAATGTGCCGACTCGCCGCACAGCGCCACTTCGTTCTTCGCATTCAATATGAAGCCGGAGATCTGCTCGTAGGACATGCCGTTGCCGCTTGGGTAGACCTCGATGGCAGTCAGCCCAACCGTCTTGGCAATTAATTGCTCTGAAACCAAGGGCGCCAGAAACCAAATCAGAAAGACAACCCGGGCCGCCCGACGCAGGCGCCAGGCAACAATTGGCGATCTCATTGAATCCTCAATTGTGTTGAAACAAAGCTGAGCGCAAGAGCTGAGGGGGATTAGCTGCTTGCGCGTTGATGTTATAATTCGCCTTACTGTACCAAGTCCCCAAAGTAAGCGCAACAGGAATCCCACCCCATCCGGACGTAGCAGAATGCCTTCGCACGCGTCGGGCAAAACGGTTGCTGTCTCTGCTTCCCAGAATTACGGAAGTAAGTCTCCTGCTCGCAAGGTCGAGATCCTCGTGCGCGTCTGGACACGCAACAGCGAGAGCAAAAGATTGCAAGCCGATGAAGCAGGCGCTGATCAACTCGGCGCCATCGCCTTCATTGAAGATGTGATCGCTTCCAGAAACGGCGTCATCGTTCCCGCTGAGGACGATCTCTATGTCTCTATCCTTGAAAGCCCATCCGAAGCTCTTGTTGTATCCCGGCAGATTCAGCTCGGCATGCAGGCCTTTCAGAACAAAGCAGTCAAGCAGCCCGTATCGGTTTCGATCTCCATTAATGCGGACACGCGAAGCATCGGAACCGATGACAAGCACGGCGAAGGAAATTCTGACCCCGTTCAGAGCACGGCGACCCCGAATCACGACCTGCTGACACTGATTCGCATGTCCCGTCCCGCACAGGTCTTGTTGACACACGATCTTTTCCAGCAGATCAGTTCACTCAAGGGCTTGCCGCTCAAGCCATTTCAGGGCCGGTTTGGCGTCTTCGAATATCTTTGGACGTCGGAGGAGAAACTGCTCGAACTCCAAAGCCAGCAAGGCCACATTGCTGAAGTCATCGAGGAAGCAGGGCCGCAATCCAGTTCGGCTACGTTGGCCGATTCTGCAATCGACTACGCGCCAAACGCCGGAGTTCCGCTGGCGAACCCGTCTTCGAGGTGGAGACGCTCTCTCCAATCTCCCTGGACCATCGCGACTCTCGTCACTCTCTTTCTCGCTCTCGTGGTCGCCGGCGGCATTAGCTACCGCATGAATCGATCCTCAGCGAAAACCCAAACCAGAGCTTCCAGCGCAAGTTCGCGACTGAGCCCACCTCACTCAAATCCACCTGCAACGGCACCGGACACCCCTAAGACAGCGGGGAGCTCTCCTGTCCCTTCCGTGGTGTCGACGAATAAGGAAAAAGTTCCGGTCAAGCCAAAGAAGCAGAGACAAGCCGCAGAGAAAAGCGACTCAGACTCCGTCACGTCTGAGCCGAAAAAAGCGTGCAAAGTACCGGAAGGGGAGATCAAACCCATGCTCCAAATCGCGGAGCAGGATCGCGTGAATGGACGATATGCCGAAGCGAAGAGGAGATTTTCGGAAGTCCATGATTGCGACCCTAATAACCAGACCGCCATCGATGGCCTTCGGAGAATCGCCGCGGTCCGCAATTAGTTCCGAGGCGGTCAACCAGCTGGAGATTCAATAAGGGAAGCAAATCAAGAGGACTGCGGACGCCGCAAAATGAAATCTTGGAGTCGCAGACCGGCATGATCTCCCTGTTTGCGATCTGTATCGTGAGCGCTAATCCTCACGAGGTGAGGTTAGCTAGCAACACTCTCATCCAGTCATCCAGATGTGCGCCTGTGACTCCGACAAACTGATCGACGACAATGCTCCTATTGTCTGGCGTGGTAGTACCATAGATTGCGGTGGCCAAAGGAGACCATGTTCCTTCACGGCGCACCGGCAAGTCCCCACTTGGAGCGAAGGTGTTTTCCTACTACACCCAGGAAGAACGTCGGTTGCTGGAAAAGGCGGCGAAGCTCGAACGCCGAAGCCTCAGCAGCTTTGTCGCTTTAGCGGCTCTTGAGCGAGCGCAGCGGATCATTGCCGGAAAGTAGTGCGCCTTCATCTTGCCAACATTCTCGCGTCTAATTAATGCTACCATTATCTAGCGTTGCATCTGACCTTGACGTGCTAGGCCTGTAAGAGTAGCACCGCCTCCTTATTGATTCCGATGGAAACTCATGGGTTCCGACGCCAGATGTCTTTCGAACGCTTTGTATCGGTAAACGTCACGCCGAGGGATCAATTTCGATGGAACGCTGACGCGCCATCTAAATGAAATGGGGATGAGCATGAGTTCTGACGCAACTTATCTTCTGATTGGCTCTACCCCTGATGACAGGGGACGAGAAGGGGTCAGCTGCGAGGCCGCCCCGCAGACCCAACCCGGGTTTAGATCAAATACGAATACAGAGCAGGCAGAGCCGACGATCGACTTGCCAAAGAGGCAACTGTCAGAGCAAGTCAATTACGGATCGGAGAAGTCTCTCATAGGGCCTAGTGACGAATTCTTGCTCGCCGAGGCAGCTAATGGCCGGAAAGACGCCATAGGGCTGCTTTTCCGCCGATATCGACGCGTGGTCTGGAGTGTTGCAAGCCGAATACTGCGGGATGAGACAGAAGCCGAAGACGTCTGCCAGGATGTCTTCATTTTGCTCTTCCAGAAAGCAAAGCTTTTCGACCCGTGCAAAGGAACAGCGTCCTCCTGGATCGTTCAGGTTGCCTACCATCGTGCAATGAATCGCAGGCGATACCTGGAGCACCGACAGCACTACGATGTTCAGGCTTTCGATGAAGAGCACGTCAGTGTTGAGCGAAAACACCTAAGCGTCGATGACATCGCCGCCAAAGCTCTTCTGGACCGTCTGCGTGGCGAACTGTCGGCGGAACAGCGAGTCACCTTGGAGCTTCATTTGTTTGAGGGCTACAGCTTGCGGGAGATTGCGGAAAAGACTAATCAAGCTCTTGGGAATGTGAGGCATCATTACTACCGCGGGCTCGAGCGACTTCGCTCGATCGTCTTTCCCAAGTAGGGCACATGGATCGAAGAATCGGTACACAAGAACTTCCAAGCACGGCTGGCCCAGTGAATCCTCAAGTCCATGACGAGTTCGTTGCTCTCTCCGCCCTCTACTACTCCGGCGAAATCTCGGAGGAGGAATGGGCGCTGTTGCAGATTCACATGGCCTATTGTGACTCTTGCCACAAGCGGTTCCTTGATTATCAACGAATCACGTCCGACGTGATTCCGGCCATGGCTGCGGCAGCTGCTTCGGAATCTGGGCATGCGCCGCCCGAGTCGGCAAGGTCGCTCAAAGACGCCGAAGGAAGGCTGATGAGCCGGATCAAATCTGCACCCTCCCAGGAGGATCTGCCGAAGTGTCCGGGGTCCGGTTGGCGTTTGCCTGCGAGCTTGATTGCCGCATGCGGTTTGGTCGTGGTGTGCCTGATTGGCCTCCGTTTCGTTCGTATAGCGGTCCCGGTGGTTCCCATTCCGGCCCTGACGCCTGACCGAACGTCGGCCGCTCCCGATCGAGACCCAGAGCAGGCTCTCGAGCGCTCGAAGGAGCAGATCGCGTTTCTTGAGCAGCAAGTCACGGCGGCTGACAATCGGCTGAAGCAGGCAAATCTTGCAAAGGCCGGGCTCGAGAAGCGGCTTGAGACAGAACAGAATGGGCAGAAACATTTACTCGAAGAAATGGACAGGTTGAGCCAGCAGCTTGTCGCCGCGCAAACGGAACTTAGTTCCATGCGCAACCAGCGGGCGTCAGTGGGCACTGAAGCTTCGCATCCGGCCGCCGAACATGCGACCGCTCTCGAGATCGAGATAAGGGAACTCAAGGCCGCTCTTGACGAGAAGGACGTCGCCCTAAGTGAAAAGGACCGGATGCTCGCTCTGGACAAAGACTTCCTCGCTCATGACCGCGATATTCGGGATCTGATCGGCGCACGCAACCTATATATAGCCGATATCTTTGACACAAGTGAGGACGGCAAAACCGCCAAGCAGTTCGGACGCATCTTCTATACGAAGGAGCGTTCTCTGGTCTTTTACGGATTCGATCTCGATAGCCAGGCGGGCCACAAGCGCGACGTATCGTTCCAGGTATGGGGAAGCGGGAGCGATCGGCCGAGCCCGGTGAGCTTGGGGCTGTTCTACCAGGACGACACACACAAGCGGTGGGTATTGCGATCGAACGACGCCAAGGCGCTGGCCCGCCTGGATACGGTCTTCGTTACCGTCGAGCCTCCGGGTGGAAGCGCCAAGCCAACCGGCAAACAGCTTTTGCGGGCCTATCTACAGGTCCATCCAAATCATCCCTGACCGAATGCTCGTACGCCAATTTCATGGTCCAAGATTTCTCAGCCTGGGATAATGTTCCGAACAAGACAACTTATCGGATTTCACTTGCCAGTCATACTGCGCTCAACCTGTTCGGCCTCTTCGCCATAGATTGCGATTTGATGCGCGCGAAGCAGTGGGTTGAGCTTCTCTGCTCCCACTGCCGAAGTAACCTTGGTGGACTGCCGCACCGGCATATGGCAATCCACGCACCTGGTGCGAATTGCCGCACCAAGAGTCTTGTATCTTCCGCAGGCACTCATCGCATGGCAGGTGAGGCAGTGCCGCGAAAACGAATCCGCATTCTCCTGCTTCTCGTGCACGTTGTGGCAGGTGGAACAGGTCATGGTCCCGGATGTAAAACATTTGCTTTGTTCGAGCGCACCGACTTGGTTGCCATGCACATCCACCAGCGTGCCGGGTGCGGCCTGCTGGATTTTCAGGTAATCGCGGATACTGTCGCCGGCCACAAATCTCATCGGTCCCCCAATGGGCTCAACGGCGCCCGCGTGGCACAGAGCGCAGAGGTCGAGTTGCCGGTCGCGGCTGAGGTGCGCAGGATTCACGATTGTCTGGTCGTGCGATCCTAATTGCCGAGGCGTGGCAGAGCGCTCGCGAGCGACGTGCGTCGCTCCCGGACCGTGGCACCGCTCGCAGTTGATGCCGAGCACGATGCTGTCCTTCGCATAGCGATTCGGCGAAGGGGAAAGCCAGGTGAAGTAACTTGCGTGGCACTCCAGACAGCGAGGGACGACTTGACGATCAAAGTGGATCTGTCCTGCGGGAAGCCCGGGACTGGTGACCCATTCGTGGCTCCACGTCCAGTACGAAGCCGGTAATTCGTAGAGTTCGTTGTCGTCCCAGTAAAGGTACGTCTGCCCATGACGCCCTGAGCCAATAACGATGTCGAATCGTTCGCTCAAGTGGTTACTTGGATCGGCCAGATTGACGGCGTTCTGATAAAAGCCGTCGGGTGCAGCAACCATGTTCACGACGAGGTTGGGGTTTGAGGTGTGCAGGACATTCTGTTCCGGGCCGAAGGTACCGACAATGTTCTTCGCATTGGCCGGCCCAGAATCGCGGGCATGTGGCGTAAGCGGATAGAACTCCGACTCTTTGCGGTGGCACTGCGCACAGGTGGCATCGCCCGCATAGGAACTGGGTGGCGGCGCCTCAGCACGGGCGGTCGTCTGGCTTGTCGACACCTGGGAGATCGTGACCGGTGCCGGTACCAACACAGCACACCCCAGCAGCAGAAGAATGCCACCGACGGACGCACGTAGCCTCTCGCCCGACTTCAGCTTTGAGTTCCTCGGAATTTGTGAACGACCTCTTGGGGAAATTTGTTGAATTCAACTGCCACGCACTCATTGACGGAATTTCTGGTCTCCTGGTTGACGCGGGGAGAATTGTTCGTACCACCTTGTGCAGCCGACCGAATACTCCACGCAGAAATACCCCGATGAACCCTCTCGGGTCCAATAACCCCAGTTACCGGGGCTGGGACGTATTTTCGGTTTGCTGGTCACCCGCCCAGACTCGAAGGCGGCGCAGGGGCGATTCACGCTCCATCAGAGGGAAGGGCTAGAGGAAGCATTCAGGAAAACTTGGAGAGAATGGTCCAAAGGCGGCGATAGTTCACATCTGGCGAGACACGAGTTCTCCCAACCAACGCCTCGCTCGACACCATTCACGAGTGTTTCGTGAACAACGCCGAAAAGACTGAGCAGCCCGTCAGCTACCCCGCCTGCAAGGGGCCGCTTGTTCCGTCCTCGCCCCATCCTTAAAGGAGAGATATGACTTCAGGGATGGCTCAAGTTGAACTGGAGGAGCGAAAGGCGGCTCTCGGCCCCGGAAAAAGGGTAGGGTCATGCAGCTCATCCGATGTTATGCTTCCACAGAGCATAACCCAACCGCTCACTTCGAGATTCCATGGTTGAGCCATGAAGACATGTCCAGTCTGCGATGCGACCTATCCTGCTGAAAATACAACCTGCCCCACAGACGGAGCTTTATTGATTGCCACACACGAATTTATCCCGGGGAGGATGGTGCGCGGCAAGTATCTAATTGTGCGCAAGTTGGGTCAAGGTGGCATGGGTGTGGTGTACGAGGCCGAACACCAGATGCTTGGAGGGCACGTCGCACTCAAATTCCTGGCACCCGAACTAAGCCGGAATCCGCAGTTCGTAAAGCGGTTCAGAAATGAGGCCCGGGCAGCCTACCAGTTGCGCCACCCCAACATCGTCGAGGTGACTGACCTTGACCAGGATGAGGACGGAAGCCTCTTCATCGCGATGGAGTATGTAAACGGTCCAAGCTTGCGGATGCTTTTGCGCGAAGCAAAGGTGCCGTTGCCCGTTGATCGGGCTCTCGGAATCGCGCGCGGAATCGCATCTGGCCTCGTAGCCGCACATGAACGCGGGGCGGTGCACAGAGATATCAAGCCGGAGAACATCCTGCTTTCGGTCGATGCGAAAAGGAGAGTCGAAGCCAAGGTCCTGGATTTTGGCATTGCCGCGATGACCGAGAACATAACCGATCTGAGCCGCACCCGCGGGTTGTTGCTCACTCCGGAGTACGCGTCGCCGGAACAATGGCGTGGAACGCCCGGAAATGAACTGGACGGCCGCACAGACCTGTATGCGCTCGGCGGGTGCCTGTACGAAATGCTCATAGGCAGGACTCCCTATAGAGCGACAAATCCCGAAGGATGGATGTATCAGCACCTGAACGGGACAATCGAACCGATCAGCACACTAAGGCCTGAGGTCCAGCGCGACTACCCCGGACTTGAACCTATAGTGATGAGCCTGCTGGCGCGCGATCGTGATCATCGGATTCCCTCCGCAATAGCGTTTTTGGAGGCAATAGCGAATTTCGCACCTGACGCACAGGCCCACTACGTGCAGTCAGCCAATCTCCCTCCAATACAGACGGGGACTATAGCGGCAAAGAGCCCGGAGTCGGTGCGGCAACAAACAAATACTCCGTCAGCATTGCATGATGTGAATACGCCGGCTGGTTCTCAACAGGCAAGGGTTGACACGCCCGTCGCGGCACCCTGGAACAGCGCTCCTCCTCCAGGAATGACAGAAGTATCCACGCCGGTTGCCATAACACCCGATGGAAATGCTCGATTCACAGGAACAGCAGCAGCCAGGCAAGCGGGAGTGCCTACACTCGCCGAGGCCCTGGCGCCGCACAAGAACAAGCTGCTGCTGATCGTTGGAGGCGGGGTTCTGGCGTGTGTGGCCGGATTCTTTGCGGTGTGGCTCGTGTTCCATTCGCAACCGACCACACTACCTGCTGCGGAGACTCCGAAATTGACCCCGCCCGGCGGGCACTACAACTCTCCACAGGCGGTGACCATTACCGACGCGACGCCGAATGCCGTTATTCACTATACGGTCGATGGGACGCCTCCGAATCAGGCATCGCCAATCTATGCGCAACCCCTGGATTCGCTGACCAATGGAGCGGTGCTACGAGCCTCGGCTACTGCACCAGGACACAAACAGAGTTCTTCCATCATCGGCGTCTATACCTGGCCCGATTCGGCTGGCGAAACCGGTCAAAACGAGTCGGCTCGATCACAGCGCCAGACTCCTGACGTTTATGAACAGGCCAAGAGAGCATACGATCACAAGGAGTACGAGCCCGCAAGAGTACTCTTCAAGCAATCATGTGACGGCGGCAACACCGCAGGTTGCAACTATCTCGGCTACTTGCTCTCCCAGGGGCTTGGGGGAGCAACAGACACCATTACAGCCCAGGGGATCTTCACGAAGGCCTGCGATGGCGGTAATGTGAGCAGCTGCGCCAGCCTTGGATCGCTGTTTCAAAATGCCGGCGATATAGCCAACGCTCGGAAGTACTTTCAAATTGCATGCGATAGACACTTTGCTCAGGGATGTGAACTCTTGCGCAATGTTAGGTGAAAAACGTGCTGACGCCCTGACCCGCAACGCAGTCGAGGCCGAGCCGAGTCTGAATAGAGGGTTGTGATGCAAGGAAAGACGTGCGTGGCATTGACATTGACGCCGGCAGTGTTGGTCATATGCAACGTTTTGGTTGCACAAGGACCGGTTGTGCTGCCCAAGCCGAAGACAGCAACAAAGGCGACCCTTGTGGTGCAGTGCGATATCGCGTGCAATTGGCAGTTAGACGGAGTATCAAAGGGGCAACTTCAGCCGGGACAGGCCGGCAACGCAATCCTCGAGAAACTGGGACCGCATGAGGTGACCGCAGTGACCGAGGACGGCGCTGACAAGGTTCAGCAGGACATCTCCGCCATCAGGGCCGGCGAAAAGCTTAAAGTAAGTCTGGAGCTTGGTCCAATTCGCCTGAAAAGACTCGAAACCGAGCTTCGGCAGCAGAAGCAGGGGCAGGAGGAAGCAAAGCAGACACAAGCGGATGCTGCGCGTAAGACCGCGGCCAATCAAGCCGCCGTCGAAGCTGCAAATCTGAACAGGCAAGGTGCCCGGCTCAGGACTCAGCAGATGTACTCAGAGGCGATGCCATTCTTCGGACGGGCCTGCAGCGCGGGAAGCATGGAGGGATGCAAGAATCTGGGGCTCCTTTACAAGTCCGGTTTGGGTGTGCCACGCGATTTCGCGCGCGCCAGAGGACTGCTGCGAAAAGCTTGCGATGGCGGCAATGATGAGGCTTGCAGCAGCCTAGGCGAGATGTTTGCCGCGGCCAACCAGGGCGGGCAGGATTACGGCATTGCAAGAACCCTATACGAACGCGCATGCGAGAACGGAAACATGCAGGGCTGCCTGGGAATGGGCGATTTGTATGTCCAGGGTGCTGGGGTTTCAGTGGATTACAAGCAGGCAGCGGGACTCTTTACGAGAGTGTGCAAAAGCGGAATTATGGACGGCTGTGCCCGAGTAGGTGGCATGTTTCTCAACGGACTCGGAGTACAGAAGGATCCACAGCGGGCTCTGGCAATCGACGAAAAGGCGTGCGGGGATGGTTCCATGATGGCCTGCAACGACATCGGTTCCATGTACGAACATGCTCAGGGCGTTCCCAAGGACTACTCCCAGGCAAAGACTTTCTATGAAAAGTCGTGCACTGCCGGTTACGTTACGGGCTGCTACAACTTCGGCCTGCTGCTCGAATCCGGCCGCGGTGTGGCGAAAAACAGACACTACGCGCACATGCTCTTCCAGAAAGCATGCGATGCTGGAATACCGGATGCCTGCTCGAACATGAACAAGACGCCGGGAAAGTAAAAACTGGAATCACAAACCATTCAGCGTCTCTGAAACGCTGATTCCCAGGCCGAAGCGATTCTGCCGAGAGTTCGCAATCTCGGTTTGCGCTGGCCGCATTCCAATTCGGAAATTTGGACCTCATGGACACCTGAGTGTTTCGCAAGGTCAATCTGCCGCCAGCCCCTTCGATCGCCTGCTACAACGCAGATGTCGGATTGGCGCCCTTAAAGGACTCGGGCTTATGGACGATGGAACATTGGACCTGATTCGGAGGAGCGGCAGCGAACTTACAGGACATCAAAGGCCACCCTGCTTTGTGGCGAATTGGCAAAAAGGAGACGAGGAAAAGCGAACGTCAGTAACGAGAGGTGCACGCCATAGCCGTTCCTCAGGCTAAGGATTGCATCGTGGCGGACTGCCCTGTCCACTCGCCAAAGCCGGTCCTCACGCTGCCAGTGAATCGGACATAGAAGAACCGTCACGTGTCTCGATTTCGATTCACATCTTTCTAGCCTTGTTTCCCGTAGAAGACGGTTCTCGGGAACCACGCATAAAAGCGGTTGTCACAGTCCTGGCATCGCATGGGAATCCGCAAAACGAGTGCCCGGAGGCGGTCTTTGCGATGATGCAAGTGCGATGCTCTGATGTTCTTACTGCGACAAACTGGGCATTTCATCATGGGCAGCCTTTAACACTACCTTGCCCAACATTAAGCCGTCCTGAAGGCGTCGAACGATCCAGGATTTTATCCTTGAAATAGGTATATACGCCCGAGTAGAGTTCCATATCCACCAAAGAACCGGCTTCGTGCTAGTGCCCCGTAAGAAGCAAGAACGGGAGGTTTTGCCGTGAATTCAGTCCACAAAGCCCATTTGACACTAGCAACTGAAGATCGAGTGATCTCCGAATTCAAATCGATTCACGTGCCTCGATGGGTAACTCGGTGGGGCGGGATAAGAATCGCAATGCTGGGTGTCATCGCGGCGGCACTACTGCTTTTCCGACTGGGGAAAGGAGCGTTACAGGATTGGGACGAAGCGATTCATGCCGAAGTGTCCAAGGAGATTGTCAACGGTCATCACTGGCTGACGCTGTATTGGCAGCACGAGCCATACTTCAGGAAACCGCCTCTAAGCTTTTGGATTCGAGCGGTATTCTTTCGCAGCTTTGGGGTGACAGAGTTCTGGGCCCGCTTCCCATCTGCTTTGGGGGCCATCGCAATCGTTTTGCTCACCTATGTCATAGCGGGGCGGTTGTTTGGTAAAGGCGCAGGCCAGCTTTACGCCGGAGTTGTGTTGCTGACAACGCAACATTTTGTTTACGTTGCAAGGCAGGGAACAACGGACACTCTCCTATGTTTGTCCATCTATTTGGCTCTATACGCCTATCTACGCCTACTCGAAGGAAATTCTGCGTGGTACTTCGCGATCTGGACCGCAGTTGGTATCGGTGCAATGATCAAGGGCCCTGCCGTTCTCGTTGCTCCACTTGCCATTACCGGGGACTGGATCTTCCGGCGTCAGAAACCAGTGAGCTTGAATTGGCGAATGCATTGCCTCGGCGGGTTGCTCGCGCTGGCAATTTTCGTCCCGTGGCACCTTTGGATGATTTTCCAATATGGATGGGCATTTCTTGAGGACTATGTCTGGTACCAAATCGTCATGAGAGCGACAAGAGTTCTCGAGGATTCGGGTGGGGGCCCCTTTTTCTACGCTCGAGTCTTCCTCGACCAAGCTCTTCCCTGGGGCGTTCTGGCGATCATTGCGGCTGTGAATTCGGTTCGTCGAAGGGACCGGGATCGTCTATTAATGTGGTGGACGGCAGGTATTACCGTCGTCGTCTATGCTCTTATTCGAACCAAACACGATTGGTATATTTTCCCGATTTATCCCGCCGTTGCAGTCGAGGTTGGTCAGTTCATTCAAGAGTTGGGGGATCGCGGACGAACTGTGCGAATGGCCACGGCAGCAGTGCTGACATGTGGATTGGCGCTTGAAGCAGCAAGGCTCGCCAAATATCAGGGAGATCCGTTGGCGAACGAAATGGCGCAGATGGCCACCATGGCGCGAACCTCACCTGTCGCCAAAGAGCCACTTTTGATCATTACAGAGCCTGGAACGGTCCCCGAAATCGCTACTCCAACAGCGATCTTCTATAGTGCCCGAACCGTTACCCCTCTTGAAACGCCCTCTGACGTGAACCGGATTGCCGCTCGGCTTGCGAATGGTGCTTTAATCGAAGCAATAATTCAAAAGAGTAGCGCGTTTGACCTGTCATCCAGTTTTGATATTCATCCAATCGCCGAGAATGACGCGATGATCTATGGGGTCATTACGAAAAAGGACTTGTCTAGGACCATGGCCACAGGGGTTTCGTGGTGAACTCGTGAGCGGTTAAACCTCACCGCAAATATGTACACCAGAGTTCCTCAGCAAAACACCAATGGCTTTTGTAGACCATTGAATTTTGACCCGAGGAAAGAACTTGATGCGTCCATCCTCGAGCGTTTCAGGAGCCAGCTGTGGCTCTCTGCTTCGCAGCCCGTCACTTTGATCCACGCCAGCTTGTGTGTGCTTGTTTTGTAGTCAGCGTGCAAATGTCCGCTTTCGGACGCCGACTCCTTTTCTGGACACTCAAGACTCGGGTTCGCTGCCCTAAGCCTTTTCTTTTCAGGCAACTCAATTGGAACCTCAGCTGCTCTTTTTCATGCCGTAGCGCAGGATCACAGTATCGCGGCCATAGGTGCAGGCTGAAATCAAGCGCCGCTCCCCTCACGCGGCGACGACTGAACCAGTGAAGACACCGCAAACTTCTTCCATGATGTTGAAGGCAGTTAGCACAAGTTACCGGAGGAGTAGGGATGCAGACTCTTCTTCAGAACATCCGTTTCAGCATGCGCATGCTCGGCCGCAATCTGGGCATGACTATAACTGTCCTGCTCACACTGGCCCTCGGCATCGGCGCCATTACCGCCATCTTCACCGTCGATTACGCTACCCTGCTTGCTCCCTTGCCCTACCCCGAGCCCAACCAGCTGGTCATCGTCTGGTCGAAGATCCAGAACTTCCATAACTCAACCGCCGCCGGGGATTTTCTCGACTGGAAGCAGCAGAACACGGTCTTTCAAGATGTCTGCGCTTCGACCGGCAACGCCTACAACATCGCCACCAAGGATCAGCCGGAGTTTGTCATTGCCAGCGTGGAATCTCCCTGCAGAGAACAAATCATCGGCAAGCCGCTCTTCATGGGGCGCTACTTCTTGCCGGAAGAAGGCGAGGTGGGGCACGACCACGTTGTGATCCTTACCCACAAGCTGTGGGCGAAGCTGGGCGCGGATCCTCACATCGTCGGTAGCACGCTGCGCCTCAACGGCGATCCCTACACCGTTGTCGGCGTGGAGCAGGTGGGTCCCGACGCGCACGGATCGCAAGTGCAGATGATGGTCCCTCTTGCCTTCAAGCCTGATCAGATCAATCACGACTTTCACTGGCTCACGGTACTGGCCCGCCTCAAGCCGGGCGTCACCATTAAGCAAGCGCAGCAGAACATGGATGCCGTGACCGCCCACATAGCGCAGATGTACCCCAAGAGCGACCAGGGCTGGGGCTCCTACGTGGAGCCGCTGAAAAACGATTACCTTCCCAAAGATCGCATCAAGATGCTCTGGCTGCTGTTGGGCGCCGTTGGTTTTGTTCTCCTCATCGCCTGCGTCAACGTGGCCAACCTGCTACTGGCCCGCGGCATGGCGCGACAGAAGGAACTGGCGGTACGCAGCGCTCTCGGCGCCGGCCGCACAACCATCTTCAACCAGTTGCTTATTGAAAGCCTTGTCCTCGCACTTGCCGGCGGAGTGCTTGGCGTCGGTGTCGGCTACGCCATGCTGCATGGCCTCATCGCCGCGATGCCACCTGAAACTTTGCCTACCGAGGCCGACCTGCGCCTCAACATCCCCATCCTGCTCGTCACTCTGTTCGCCACCACCATTGCTGGTCTGCTCGCTGGATTTGCGCCCGCCTGGTTCGCTTCGCGCATCGATCCCGCGGAGACGCTGAAAGAGGGCGGTCGCAGCGGAATCGGCGTCGGCAAGCATCGCCTTCGCCGCGTTCTCGTTATCGGCGAATTCGCTCTCGCACTCACCCTACTCGCAGGCGCCGGCCTCACCATTCACAGCTTCTGGAATCTGGCTCATGTCGATCTCGGCATCAAGGCCGATCACCTGCTCACCTTCTATCTCCCCGTGCCCGAATCGCGGTCCAAAGAGCCGGCCCAGATGGTTTCGTACTTTCGCGACATCCTGGCTCACATCGCCGTTGTTCCCGGTGTCAGCCACGCCTCCGCTATGACCGGCTTGCCACCTTACGGCGCCGGTTTCGGCATGCCCTTCACCCTGGAGAACGGTCCCACCTACACGGATCAGTCCAAACGCCCGGGCACCGGCTTTGGCATGGTCACCCCCGACTATCTCGATACCTTCGGTATCCAGCTCATCTCTGGCCGTGCCATCAGCGAGCAGGACACCGCGGACACAGTCAAGGTGGCAATGGTGAACCAGGATTTCGTCAAGAAGTTTCTTAAGGACAAAGACCCGCTACGCCAGCGCGTCATGGTCGAGCAGCTCATTCCCGGCGTCACCAAGCTCGGATCACCTATCGCCTGGCAGATTGTGGGAACCTACCATACGGTTCACACCGCCGACGAGCGAGACGAACATCCCGAGATGCTTATCCCCTTCTGGCAGATTCCCTGGCCCCAAGCGGGATTCGGAGTGCGCACCGCCGAGGATCCGGCCACCATGGTTCGCAGTATCTCCGCTGCCGTGCATGCGGTCGATCCGGCTGTCGCCCTGGCTCAGACGAAAACCATGGACCAGGTCATCAGCGAAAGCATGGACAATCAGCGCTTCGTCCTGATTCTATTTACCAGCTTTGCGCTCGTTGCCTTGTTTCTGGCCGCCATCGGGATTTACGGCGTGATGGCATTCTCCGTGGCCCAGCGCTCGCATGAGATCGCTCTGCGCATGGCTCTCGGGGCTGCCCGCAACCGCGTGGTCGCTCTCGTCGTCGGAGACGGCATCATTCTTGCCGCCATCGGCCTCGCCCTGGGCTTGATCGGCGCTTACTTTGTCGGTCGCGCCATGAAGGGCATGTTGTTCGGAGTCGAAGCGCTCGACTTCTCCGCATTCGCTGCCGTAGGGTCGGTACTTCTGGCCGCTGCCGTCGTCGCCTGTTTTCTCCCCGCCAAGCGTGCTGCCTCCGTAAGCCCCATGCAAGTTCTCCGCACCGAGTAACATCTTCTGCACAAGCCGAACTGGCCCAATTCCCGTATTGTCGGCAAACTGATTTCATGACAGCGTCGGCTCCTTCAGCGCAACTACACCGGTTGCTACCGCGTGCAGTCGAACTTCTGGACAGGACACCAGAAAGAGCCGGGTCTGTGGAGGTCTTTGTGGAGAAACAGGAAAACCGCCAAGCGGCGGTCTCTAAGTCATTAAACTGATGGAGCGGGAGACCGGGATCGAACCGGCGACATTCAGCTTGGGAAGCTGACGTTCTACCACTGAACTACTCCCGCATCCCATTTACTATGAATAGCTTGCATCAGTATCGCGGAACCGTAAACACCATAGTTGATTTACTGGCTTCATCAGTACCGTGGAGGGTGATTTGATGAAGGTCGGACGTGAAAGATTCCAGCATGGCAGTGTTCGTAAGGTTCCTCGTTCCCAAGGTTTTGCTTGGGAATTTAGATACTATTCTACGGACCCCAGCGGAGAACGCAAACTCAAAGTTCAGACCTTCGACTCGCTCAAGCACCCCACAGAGGCCGCAGTCAGAAAAGCAGTAGAACCTCTGCTGGGTTCGCTCAAATCTGACACTTTGGCCGGGAATCATGCAAACGTAGACAAGGGCGACTACGCAGGTTTCCACATCAGGCTAGAAACTGAGGTGTACTCGTCAATGCACTATTGGCAGGTATTGCCGCCAACAGGCCGGAAGCCTCTCTTCTGCGCTTCCGACTGCGTCATAAACTCGCCACGCTTGGTGTTCCCGTACCACTTGGTCGCTGGACAGTGGTAAACACTGCTGCTGGTGTTGACCCAAACCTTAATATAGGAATTGCCCAATCCAGCGGCTACACGGGCAGGAACTTCAGGAGCAACAGACGCTTGGTCTGAACTGGCTTCTGGCGCGGCTGCGAAATCTCGCGGAGTCATCCTCCCAATGGTGTCGTTGAGCAGCTTGGCGAGCCGCAGACCTGCTAAAGCCATCTGTCGGTCCACCACCATGATTTCTTTCCGGTAGTAGCTGTCGTCCAGATTCGTTCCGTCTGTCACCCATGCTGTCTGCGCCAGAAGCACGGACTCGTTCGCCCATTGCACCGGAGTACCACCATCGAGCCTTGCCAACTTATCTGAATCGACAAGCTCCTGCTCATGCAGCACATACGCATCCCGGTCCATTCCTGTGTGCTCGATCATGCTTGTGTCCCAAACGCCGTGTAGGTTGTTGCAACCGTAGGAATTGCAACGAGTGCTCCCAAGGAAGACGACGTGGATGCCATTGCCGCCAGCGGCCGCACCCGCAGCATGGAGTGGCTGATGGATGTCGCCAACGAAATGCACGATGAATTTCAACGCCTCGGCACGGTCCTCGCGGGGTGCATTTTTGTCGGTCAACACCTTTACGAAGTCGTCAATCTTGGCAACAATGCAGCTTTTCGGCAGAGCGCAATCACGAACGGAGTCGTATTCGCTTCCGAAAGGAATGTTGACGTAGTGCCAACCTGCGGTCTCGCGGCGTTCATTGCGGATTTCATCTGCCCAAGTGGCAATCGAGTAAAGATGGTTATTCCCGATCAGCGACTGAATCATCACCTTGGTGGTCTCATCGAGATGGTCTTCGGCAACGGCGGCGATGATTTGATGGCCCTCGCGACCCCAGCCAAACGCAAGCTGGGGCAAAGCAAGAGCCGTAATAAGGAGAGCGGCAAGGATCTTCTTCATGGGCTTTGTCTAATGATAGAAGCCGATGGCTATGCCGCTGCCAAGCACCCGATGCCCAAGCGTTCGGGAGTTCCTTACATGCAACGGTTTGCGCGTGGTAATCTGTACCAGCATCAAGAGCGTTCCTTACTGGAACCAGCAACCGACGAGACGAACGGTGCTTTGGCAAATAGCCGATGCGGGAGATCAACTCCAACGTCTCGCCGCCGCTCTTGATGAGCGGCTTTTTTATTTGCCGCAGAATCGAGGTGCAGGGTGAAGAAAACGACTGGGACACAGACAAAGAAAGCGGGGCTTACTTGGCTAGGCACGGCGAAACCAGACGATCCAGTCTTTAAGGAAGGCTGGACGGTGAGCTTTCAGCCTCAGTCAGAACAGTCAACGGGCGGCACAGAGAAGCCACTGAGATTTCCGTCAGGACGGGAGGTGAAAGGAATAAACAAGCAGATTCTAGAAGACTGTCTCCGAGATCATCCGACGCTCACCGTCGAGAAGTGTCTGGAGATGATGGAAGCCCTTGGGTGCTAGGAATCCCGGCCTCACGATACGGCGATCCCGTTGGTTGGCTGAGTACCTTTGGTTATGGGAAACGGGATTTCTATTTTCGATGGAGTTTTCAGCACGTCACAATCTATCAGCAGATTCAGGGGGTTGACTAGACGCTGGAAATGAAAGGAAGACCAGATGGGCAAAGAACAGAACGAAGCTCCAGAAAAACCCACAGCGTATAAGTTGTACCGGAAGCTGACTCCAGCAGAAGAGGCAATGATCGAGGACCACCTCAGAGAGCGTCCCGGCCTCACGAAGGAAGAAATGCTGATGGAGATCGAAGTAGCAGGGTTCTAGGCATGTGGGAATGGTTTGGGAGATCGACGGTCCACCACCCACATGGACTATTCTTTGACCTATGAAACCGCTTGCGAGGCTTGCCTTCGGACTGTTTGCCTTCACTCTCCTTTGGCACTCCAGTCAGGCACACGCACAAGGATCGGGGACACATTGCTTAGGCTCACTTTCTCCGATAAGCAGCGTGTATACGAAGGCGGTCCCGGTACTCCGTTCAAAGACCTCTATACCCCTTCGTCTTCCAACGTGCGTATGGGGGTTGGAATCGAATGACGAACTCCATGCAATCGTGAAGTCGGCAGATGAGAGCGGCTACGTCCTAGTTTTAGGAGCTACTTCAGATTGCGAAGGACAACACGCTTGCTCTTACGGGACGGTGATCGGAACTTCACGCCCTCTCAATCAAATTGATGAGTACAACGTCTCACGCCGTCCAAGAACTCCGGTAAAGCTCCTCCACGGACTCACAGGTTATTTCTATGCGTCTGTCTGTGATGCTTATTGCAGTGATTCGTTTATCTCATGGACTGAGGGAACGTACCACTACATCATCGGCTTGAAAGCTGAAAAAGAGTCCAACCTGCTTGCGTCTGTGAACTCAGCAATCGAAGCCAGCGGAGCGCAATGGAAGTGACCCAACCGCTATGAGCCAGAGCCATATCAGGAAACCAAAGCACCCGCCGCAGCCCGTTGTCTGGTGGCGACTTGCGCTGGGTTCTTCCATTCTTGTTGTTATGTTTGCGGCACTGTTTCTCGTCGTCAATT
>Ga0126381_100001735_pt1 | contig 23314 bp, 13 predicted proteins | sample PanSoiMetPlot_28_FD_96465 | JGI IMG/M metagenome (GOLD analysis project Ga0126381, IMG submission 96465) | Tropical forest soil microbial communities from Panama - MetaG Plot_28 | ecosystem: Environmental > Terrestrial > Soil > Tropical forest > Bulk soil | place: Panama | collected 2016-02-17 | reverse complement strand
CAGTGGTGATTGGCAATTCGTTAATTGCTTGATACAATCCCTCAACGATGAACGAGCCGCAGCCGCCGGCCAATGCCACCAGTCAATACTCGGGGATCGGGAATGAGGAACTTTCGCGCCGGAATAAGGATCAGCTTTATCTTGCACTTAGCTCGGTGCGCATGGGTACCTGGGATTGGTATCTGCTCGATCGCTCCATGCATTGGGACGAGCGAATGCACGCACTCTTTGGTCTGGCACCTTCAACCTTCGGCGGGCGCTACGAGCAGTTCCTGGAGATGATTCATGCTGAGAACCGGCAAGAGGTAGCCAGAGAATTTGCGCAGGCAGTTGAAAGGCGTGCGGAGTATGACGGAGAATTCCGCGTGGTCTGGCCAAAAGATGGCAGTGTTCGCACTCTCAGGGCGAGATCAAAAGTCATTTGTGACAATCAAGGAAAGCCAGTGCTGATGACTGGCGTTTCCTGGGATGTCAGTGAACGCTCCCAGATCGAGAATGCCCTCGCAAGAGAGCGTTTTCTTCTGAAGACGCTCATGGATACTCTACCGGATCACATCTATTTCAAGGACACCGAGAGCCGCTTTATTGCAGTAAATCGCGCCACGGCAGCCTTGTTTGGCTTCGAAGATCCAACTGACGTGCTCGGCAAGACAGACGCCGATTTATTCGCTCGCGAACATGCCCAAGCAGCGCTCCGCGATGAACAGGAGATTCTGCGTACAGGACAGCCTCTGGTGAACATGGAGGAAAAGGAGACATGGCCCGATGGGCATGAGACGTGGGTTTCTACTTCAAAGTTGCCGCTGCGCGATCCCAATGGACTCATCGTCGGTACCTTTGGGCTCTCGCGTGACATCACGGAGAAGAAGCGAGCCGAAGAGAAACTCGCGGCGCTGGCAAGAGAATTGCGCGAAAAAAATGAAAACCTCGAGCAGGATCTGGAAATGGCGCGCGAACTTCAGCAGGCAATGCTGCCGCACCGCTATCCTCACTTCCCTCATCCTGCTTCCGATGAAGAGATTGCAGTACGCTTCTACCACTTTTACGAACCCTCAATGAGCGTGAGCGGCGACTTTTTCCAAGTCTTAAAACTCTCGGATACCAGCGCCGGGATCTTCATCTGCGACGTGATGGGCCATGGTGTCCGTGCCGCTCTTGTGGCCTCCACCGTTAGTGCTTTGGTGGGCCAACTGCGAGATTACTTGGGAGACCCGGGCGAGTTCCTTTGCCGGCTCAATCGGGCGCTGCGCTCGACGCTGGAATTTTACAGTGAGGCCCCACTCTTTGCTTCCGCCTTTTACTTACTCGCGGATTTGGAGAAAGGTGAACTGTGTTACGCGAACGCGGGACATCCCAATCCTTTGCTCATTCATCGCGAGAGAGATCGCACTGACACGTATCCTCTGAACGGCAGCAAGCCTGGGCCAGCGCTCGGGCTCTTCGATGACGCGGTTTATCCCTCCGGCCATTGTGAACTTTCGCCGCACGACACGCTGCTTCTCTTTACCGATGGATTATATGAAGTGGAGGGTCCTGACGGAGACATCTACGATTATCGGCGCCTGTTAGAAGCTGTGAGTAAGCGCCGTGACTTGCCCGCTTTTCAGCTGTGTCATGAGGTCATCGAAGAGGTGCAGAGTTTCTCGGCGGGCAGACACTTTAGCGATGATGCGTGCCTCGTTGCGATGGAAGTTGGCCCGATAAGCATATAGCCGGCGAGAGCACGAGAATCCTGGATGAAATCTCCTCACGCTGACCGCCATAAAGAACGAACACTTCATCCTTCCTCAATATCTCCAGGATATATTTTGAGACTTCAATCACGCATCGGACTCCAGCTACGAGGGCTTTCTGATCAACTATGATGGCTCTCCGCTGTTTTGAGTGGGTATCGCGTGCAGTAGAACAGTCCGCTGCAGGGCCAGACTTTGAATTGAACAGAAGAGCACAAAGGTCACCAAGAGGAACATGCTCCGTAAGAGCTAAATCTTTATAGCTGTCGATATATGCCGCTCCTACGGAGCTAGCCCGCAATTCTTTAGGGTACAGCTATAAATATTTTGCTCCTACGGAGCACGTTCCTCTTTGAGACCTTTGCGAACTTCTGTTTAAAGCTTCTTTGGAGTTTCCTGTTCTCATCGCCGGGTACCCACATGAAACAGCGGAGAGCCACTATCATTGATTAGAGGGCTCCACGGGCACGGCACTCGCCGGCAGCGTGAACTGAAAAACCGCGCCCGTTGGTGTATTTGAGCTGACCCACAGCCGCCCACGATGAGCTTCGATAATCGAACGGCTAATCGCCAGCCCCATACCCATCCCTGAAGATTTGGTAGTATAGAAGGTCTCGAAGACCCGCTGTAATTGCTTCGGATCCAATCCCGGCCCGGAATCTCGGACGGCAATCAATACAAAGCTTTGTTCTCGTTCGTTAAGCCCGCCGGCCTCGATCGGTTTCGGGCCTGATCCAGATCGAGTCTCTGTTATTTTCCGGGAGATCACCTGTAAATCTCTGGGGCCCTCGACTCCAGTCATGGCCTCGATTGCGTTCATCACCAGATTCAGGATTACTTGTTGCAACTGAATCTTATCGCCTGTCACGATGGGGAGATCATGGGCGAGTTGGGTCTGCAACAACACGCGGTTTCTTCGCAATTCGGGTAGGGCAAGTGCAAGTACTTCTTGGACAATCGAGTTAATAACGACCGGCTCTTTGGCGGAGGGCGCTTTTTTAAACAGTGCCCGCATGCGGGCCATTACATCACTGGCCCGATTCCCATCGCGAACGATACGTTGAATCGCCTCCTGAGCTTCTGCGAAATTAGGCGAATCGCCGGCCAGCCAGCGCAGACTCGCGTTGGCGTTAGTTAACATCCCGGCAAGCGGCTGATTAACTTCGTGCGCAATCGACGCGGCTAATTCTCCCATCATGTTTACCCGGCTAACATGCGCGAGTTGATTCTGGGCTTCGCCTAACTTTTCTTCGGCGCGCTTGCGTTTAGTGATATCGATAATGACCACCGAGAAAAACGCAGTGTTGTTCACACCGGCGGGCACAAACACGGAGTTAACTTCGGCCCACACCATCGTGCCATCTTTGCACAGATAGCGCTTCTCAATCCGATGAACTCGTTGGCGCCCCTCGTTGGCCTCCTTGATACGGGCTTCAGTGGTGGCTTGGTCATCGTCGTAGGTGATATCGAAAACCGTTCGCTGCCGAAGCTCATCTTCGCTATATCCCAGCATGGTCTGAAGCGTCTCGTTTGCGACCAGAAAGCGTCCGTTCGCATCGATTAAGGCAATCGCGGCAGATGAATTCGCTGCTAGAGTGCTCCACCGTTCCTCGCTCGCGCGCAGGGCTTCCTCGGCTTTGCGGCGATCGTTGTTTTCTTGGATCAGATCAGCGTAAAGCCGGGCGTGATCCAACGAGATGGCGGCCTGAGAAGCCAGCAATTTCAGCATTTCTAGCCGTTTGGGCGTAAAAACTCCGGATACCAAATTATTCTCTAAATAGAGCACACCCATCAGTCTGGCCTGTTTTACCAGCGGCAGGCAAAGGATCGACTTGGGGCGCTGCCGACGAATATATTCGTCTTGAGTGAAAAGGCTTTCCGCCGACTGAGCCGCACTTCCTCCTCGTCCCGCGGTGCCCAGATCATGGCGGACGAGCTGTCGCGACGCTGGCGGATTTGAAGCGTCGTCCAAAATCACGCTTTCTTGAGTTCGGAGAACGTAACGAAGCAACGAGTCAGGTAAGTCAGTAGCCGCAACGGTAGCTTGTTGTACCTGGACCTCAACCTGATCGGCGCCAGTCTTAGCTTCGGCAACAATCCGATACACCTCACCGAATGGTAGGATTAACAGGCCGCGTTGAGCTCCTGCGTGCTCCACCGCAATGGCCATTAGCGTCTTGATCAACTGCTCCAAAACAATCTCCTCGGAGACTGCATGCGAAACTTTCATCACGGTGGCCAAGTCCAGCTGCTCGACTGGCGTCCCGATTGTGCTCGTCAGACCGGATACCGGTTCATCCTTGGTGAACTGCGGATTTAGCTCATCAAGCTGCCGCACCTTGCCGGCAGCTCCCCAACGCAGATAACAGTACCGAGCTTTCCGCAGGTACGCCTCCGCGATGGTATCGAAACCGCGTACCGCGTAAAAGCGGGCGGCCAGCTCACAGGCAATCGCCTCGTTGTGCTCGAACCCGTTAGTATGAGAAGACCGAATGGCTTTTTCGTAGAGCTGCTCGGCGGCAAGTTCGCGTTCTTCGATTCGCGCAATTTCAGCTCCCACCAGGGCAGCCCGGTTCTCGAAATTCTCCGGGCAATGGCCAGCCCAGAGCACGAGCTGATTGTGATGTTCAACCAGTGCCCGAGAATGTTCACTCCGTGCTTCGCCTTGCTTGCCCGACGGCAGATCGTATAGAGCGGCCCGCGCCAACGCTGCGTAGAAGTGATATTCCGCTATTTCAAAGGTTGCTGGCGATGCCCAAAGCAGCGGTTGCGCCTGGGCAGCTGCATCGAGGGCCGCCTGGTAGTCGCCCGCAAAGAATTGGGCTTGCAGCTTTCGGATCCAATACCAACACGCCGGCTGAGTCGCTGCCGGTTCGTTCGCAAAGTGACGCTCGAGCTGCGTTTCGCTGATCTGTTCGTCATCGAAACTGCCAAATTTGCGGGTCATCCCTCGGAGACTCCGGATAAGTCCGAGCTGCCCTCTAATGATATCGATACCGAACCCGTAACCGGTCTTCTCGAGAAACTCGAGACCGCTCTCGGCCTGACGTTGTGCCTCAACTAGCGGATCCCCCGCTGCAAGAAAGTTTGTGTTCAGATTGTCGAAGCAATACGATTGAGTGGTGATATCGGCGGCCTTGCGCGCCGCTTCGAACGCTCCGCGCATCAGCTCACGGGAAGTCCGAACGTGCTTCATCCACGGCACCACGAATTGCGCAAACCAGAGGTAGGTCGGAGCCTTGAATCGCTCCAGGCCACGTTTCCCGGCCAGGTCGTAGCCGAGTTGACCAAATCGAAATCCGGCTTTGTAATCACCAAAGTGTGGTCCGGCGATTCGGCCGAGCCATACATAAGCGACGCAAGAGCCGTCACTGTTGCCTTGTTCCAGGCTAAGATTGATCGCCCGGCAGGCAGTCAGTGAAACCAGATTGGGATCCGTGTACGCGACCGGCCCCAAGAACTTGGTCAGAACATCCAGAGTTCCGAGCGAGGTTGGATCGCTCATTAAGGGCAGGTCTATCAGGTCCTCGACCGCCCGATGTCCCATTCTTATCCAGATTCGCTCATATTCGCGGTGCGCTTCTTCTTCTGATGGGTGAGCCGACCATTCAATGCCCACGCTTCGGAGATAGTCGAGACAGACGGCAACCACGCGGTCAGTCCGGTCCAGAGTTGTATATAGATCCACGCGCAAGCACGTGACCGTCGCAAGCTCGGCCGGATTCGCCGCGCGGGATGAAAGCATCGTCAAGCGTTGATCTGCAGCAGGAGATTGGCTGGTCAGAAATTCGCACTCGGCTCGGTGCAATTCCAAATCAAAGATCAGCTCATGCTGACGCCCCCAGCAATCGTCCCCTAAAAGATCCGCCGCGGTACTCAGGTATTTGAGTGCCGAAGCGTAGGCGGTCGAAGTTTTGGCTCGCTTACCTGCGATGAGGTATAACCGGGCAATTTGTTCACGTTCGTCCTGCGAGAACCTTAGATAACCGAGTGTGCTCACGCCGTAGTTGAGCAAGGCTGCGCCTCGATTGATCTGGTTCAGGATTTGGAATATCGATTCCTCCAGTTTCTCAGGAGCCGTTTTGTTAGTGAGCAAACGAGCGATGCGCAGATGGGCCTCGGCGCGTAGTTCTTCCGGGATCAGCGAGTAGGTGGCTTCCCAGGCACGGTCGTGCACAAACTTATAGGAGCCCTCCTCTAGACGCACAATTAACTCCCGGCGAACCGCCTCCCACAAATCCGCTTGAACCTCCGCCTCTGATCTACCTTGCACCATGGCCAGAAGCGGGATTTCGGCCATGCTTCCGAGGCAGGCTAGGCGTTTGAGTGTTTCCCGAGTGCCAACGGGCAACTGCTCAAGCTTGTTCACCATTAGTTCGACGACATTGTCCGCTAAACGCTTGTCCCGGATACGATCCAGATCCCACTTCCAGCTCGTTTTTTCCCGATCGAATATGAGGAGGAGTTCCTCATGAAGGGACGTGATAAATTGGATCACGAAAAACGGGTTGCCCTGGGTCTTCTCGTGGACCACGGCCGCTAACGGCTTTGCTGTAGGAAGTCCACAACGCAGCGTGTCCGCGACGAGCTCAGTCACATCGTCGAGTGTTAAAGGTCCGACCGTGATGTGATCCACGCTTGCCTCAGCCTGGCGAATAGCATCCAGCGTCTGCATCAGCGGATGCGATTCGCTGACCTCGTTATCTCGGTATGCTCCAACTAGGAGCACGTTTTGGACGCCACGGTGCGTGGTGAAGTCTTCCAAAAGCTTGAGCGTGGCCGCGTCGATCCATTGGAGGTCGTCGAGAAAAAGCGCCAAGGGATGGTCTTCCCGCGCGAACACTGCCAAGAAAGACCGGAAGACCGCATGGAACCGGCTTTCCGCTTCTGTGACGGGAACTTCCGGAAGTGGCGGCTGTTTGCCGATAATTAACTCGAGCTCGGGGACGACGTTCACCATGAGCTGGCCGTTTAACCCAATCGCATCCAATATGTCGGTTCGCCAACGACCAAGCTCGGTTTCACTTTTTCCGAGGATTTCACGAATAAGACTTTGGAAAGCTTGGGCGAGCGTAGCGTACGGGATTTCTCCTTTGTGCTGCTCGAATTTCCCGGAAATGAAGATGCCGCGCGGCTGCACGATCGCTTTGTGAAGCTCATTGACCACCGCGGACTTGCCGATACCAGAGTACCCTGAAACCAGGATCAACTCCTGCCGGCCAGTCGTCACCACGCGCTCGAATGAGGCAAGCAAAGCGTCGACCTCACGGCCTCTTCCATACAGTTTTTGGGGGATTAATAGCCGGTCTGATGTGTCGTGTGCGCCAAGCGGAAATTCAGGGATCGGTAGGGCCGAACTCCCGCTCGTCCGGTTTACGTCGGACGAGCAGGAGCTCGGCCCTATCGCATCCAAACAATGCTGAAGATCGCTCTTAACACCAGCTGCGGTCTGGTACCGCTCTTCTGCGGTTTTAGCCAACAGCTTCATCACGATGGCGGAAATCTGAGCGGGGAGGTTCTCAATCCGATCGCTTGGCGGTACCGGCTGTCTGGCGATGTGGCAATGCACCCATTCCATAGGATCCGAAGCCGTGAACGGAAGACTCCCAGTCAGCATTTCGTAAAGAGTGACACCGAGCGAGTAGAGGTCGCTCCTCGAATCGATGGAACGATTCATCCGTCCGGTCTGCTCCGGCGCCATGTACGCAAGCGTCCCTTCAACAAACTCAGGTGGTTCCGGAGCTTGGCGCTCGCGAGGCAGCCGCGAAGCGATGCCGAACCCTCGTAGCCAACACTGGCCAGTGCCGGCGTTCGCCAAAATGTGAGCCGGCTTGATATCCTTGTGGACGATGCCCCGCCGATGCAACTGATCGATCGCATTCGAAAGGCTAACGGCAAGCCGCAAGGAAAGCTCTATGTCCAATGGATGGCCAAGCAATTGATCGAGGGGGACACCACCCGGATCCTCCATCACCAGCGCCGGGCGGTCCTGGTAGCGGATTATAGCAATTGGCCGGGCAGCCCACGCCGCATCTAGATCTGCTTTAAAGGTGTAGGCGTGCTCCAACAGTTTCAGACTTTCTGGCCTGGGGTGCTCTTCCACCGGCGTAGCTAAAAGAAGCCGGGAGCCATCGTTCTCACGTCGCCCACGGTAGAGGATGAACTCTGCATCCTTCCACAGTGGCTCAAGAACGTATGTTGAAAGCTCAATCACAGGCCGGGCTGGCATGGCAAAGTAAACTGAAAGATCGCTCCCCTCGGTTTATTTGAGCTTCCCCACAGCCGACCATGATGAGCTTCAATAATAGAACGGCTAATGGCCAAGCCCATACCCATCCCTAAAGACTTAGTGGTATAGAAGGTCTCGAAAACCTGTTCTAATTGCCCCGGATCCAATCCTGGCCCTGAATCCCGGACTGCAATCAATACAAAGCTTTGTCCTCGCTCATTGTCCTCGCCGGCTAGCACCGTTTCTTTGCCTGGATCGCAGCGGATCCCTGTCATCCTCTCGGAACGTACCTGCAGCTCCCTGTCCCCCTCAGCAATTCCGTTCATCGCCTCGATTGCGTTCATCACCAAATTCAGGATCACCTGTTGCAGCTGAACCTTATCTCCTAAGACGATCGGAAGAGGATCGGCCAATTCGGTTTGCAACAACACCCGATTTCTTCGCAATTCGGGTTGAGTCAGCGAGAGAACCTCTTGGATGACGGTGTTAATGGCGACTGGCTCGTGGGCGGCTGGCGCCTTTTTAATTAGAGCCCGAATGCGCGTGATTACGTCGCTAGCCCGGTTCCCATCGCGAACGATGCGCTGAATCGCCTCCCGAGCCTCCCCCAGATCAGGCCAGTCGCCAGCCAGCCAGCGGAGACTCGCGTTCGCGTTAGTTAACATCCCAGCTAGCGGTTGGTTAACTTCGTGTGCGATCGACGCAGCTAATTCTCCCATCATGGTTAGCCGGCTAACATGAGCGAGCTCATTCTGGGCTTCGCGCAAGGAGATTTCGTTTTGCTGTAATTTTTCTTCGGCCAGCTTGCGTTTGGTGATGTCAATAATTACTACCGAGAAGAACGCGGAAATGCTTCCCCTGGCCGGGACAAAAACGGTACTGACGTCCGCCCACAATATTTTTCCATCCTTGCGTAGGAACCGCTTTTCGAGACGGTAAACTCGTCGTTGCCCCTCATCGGTTTCGGCGATGTGAGCGCGGGCTTCGGTCGCGGCGCGATCTTCCTCGTGAGTGATGCTAGCGGCCGTACGCGCCTGCAACTCGGGTTCCGTGTAGCCAAGCATTTTCTGAAGGGCAACGTTTGCGGCGATAAAACGCCCGCCCGGAACAATCAGAGCGATCCCAGCCGACGAGTTCTCGGCCAGCATGCCCCACCGTTCTTCGCTGGCGCGCAGTGCTTCTTCGGCCTTCCGGCGATCATTGTTCTCTTGGATCAAATCAGCATAAAGCCGGGCGTGATCCAAAGAAATAGCGGCCTGAGAAGCCAGCAATTCTAACATCGCCAGCCGCCGAGGGGTGAACACTCCGGGAGCTAAATTGTTCTCCAGATAAAGCGCACCCATCAGTTTCGCCTGCTTCACGAGGGGCAAACAAAGAATCGATCTGGGGCGCTGCTGGCGTATATATTCGTCATCTGTAAAAAGGTCTGTGACGTCGTCCGGCCCACCCTGACTTCCTCCGGGTCCTGGAACTGTGGGATTCGGGCGCACAACGCGCCGCGATCTGGTCTGAGTGAAAGCGTCGTCCAGAATCACGCTTTCTTGAGTTCGAAGAACATAATGCAGCAACGACTCAGGTAACGCACAGGACGCGACCGGAGCTTGTTTCACCCGCACCTCGACCTGATCACGGCCGGTCTTGGCCTCGGCTATGACACGATATTCCTCCCCAAACGGCAGGATCAAAAGACCGCGTTCGGCTCCTGCGTGTTCGATCGCAATACTCATTAGCGTTTCGATCAATCGGTCCAAAACAATTTCCCCGGAGACCGCTTGCGAGACCTTCATGACGGTCGCCAAGTCCAGTTGTTCGACCGGCGTTTCGATAGTGGTAGCCGCAGAAGCAGTCCGGTCCTCGTGCAAGGGAGAATACTCTTGATCAATCTGCCGCACTTTACCAAGCGCGCCCCAACGAAGGTAGCAGTAGCGCGCATTTCGCAGGTAAGCGTGCGCGATTGTCTTGAAGCCGCGCATAGAGTAGAAGCGTGAGGCTAGTTCGTTCGCGACGGCCTCGCTCTGAATAAATCCATTGTCCCTCGCTGCCTGGATCGCCCCCTCATACAACTGCATCGCATCGAGATCTCGGCCGTCGATGCGAGCTGCCTCGGCAGACACCAAACGATACTTGTCGGTGAATGTCTCCGGACCGCTCGCCGCCCACTCTCGTAGCTGTTCGAGGTGCGCGTTTAAGTCTTCACGGCGGACGCTCTGGCTTTCTGGTGGCGCCGTTGGGTGAAGCTCGCAAATGAGAAGCGCAGAGTAATAGTGGTAATCGAGCAACTGGATGTGCGCGTATGACGCCGCTATCATTGCTTTAGCCTTCTCGGCTGCAGCCCTGGCCGCCACATAGTCGCCAAACAAAAACCGCGCCTCTAGCTTCAGAATCCAATACCAGCAGACCATGGTGGCCATTCGGTCCCCGGTTAATTCGGATTCAAACATCTCCTCGTCGAACTGCGCATCACTGAACGACGAGAAGGTCAGCGTGTTGCCGCGCAGGTTCTGGATGAATCGCTGTTGGCTGACCACAATATCTGCTGCATCGCGGAATTTGACCTTGCGGTCGAAGTCCAGGCATTTCTCTGATTCGCGCCACACTTCATCCAAATGGCGCCCCTGCAAAAGCAGGTCCGTAATCAGATGGTTGCAGCTGTAGCAGGCGAAAGTCAGGTCGCCGGTTTCGACGGCTGCAGTAAACGCCGCGCGGATGAAGTCTATTGCAGTTTGTACCGGTTGCGTCCAGCAACAAACCAGTTCCATGCAGAAGTAGGTTTTCGCCTTGTAAGCCAGGAATCCTTGTTTCTCTACGAGGTCGCAGGCGACCTTTCCGAAGCGATAACCATCGGTGTACCGATGGGCGAACGGACCAAGGATCAATCCGAACCAGACATAGCCGTGAGCCGAAGCATCAGTCGTCCCGAACTTCAGACTCACATTCACCATGTGACAGAGGTGCAAATAGGTTAGGTTTATGTCCGTAAAAAGGGCGGGCCCAATTAGTGCCGCTAATACCCGCATCGCGGCCTGCATCTCCGGATCGGTCATGAGCGGCAAATCGATCAGGCTGTCGATTGAACGGTCTCCAAGATTCTGCCAAATCTTTTCGTACTCCAGCTGGACCTGCTGGTTGCTTGGATGCGGCTGCATCTCGATACCGAAGAGGCGCAGACAGTCGAGCGCGTTGTCGACAGCCTGCGGATATTCTGATTTCCTTACATGCAGATCAAGTTTCAGGCCATACGCAGCCGCCTTGTCGATCTTAGAGACCGCCTGGCCAAGCAATTCCACAATCAGCCTGTCCGCCTCATCGAAGCTTCCACTCAGAAACTCGCACTCCGCTCGTTCGAGCCATACGGCAAAGGTGAGTTCATATCGGCTCGTCCACCCTCTATCGCCAAGCAAAGCCATGGCCGCAGACAAATAAATGCACGCCGAGGCGTACGCCGTCGATGTCTTGGCCCTTCTTCCGGCTCGAAAATTGAGCTCGGCGATCTGCTGCTGCTCATTCCAATCGCTGATGTGAGCAACGCCAACGTTGAGTTGGTTGACAACATCAAAAATGTTCTCGGCGATTTCGACCGAGGTCATCCTTGATAAAAGTATTCGGCCGATACGCAGATGGGCATCGACCCGCGATTCTCTCGGGACGAGCGAATAGGCCGCTTCCTGGATGCGATCGTGAGCAAACTTGCAGGAACTATCCAGACGGAGAATGAGCCCCTGGCGAAGAGCAGGCCAAAGATCTGTCTGTACTTCTTCCTCAGACCGGTCTTCCACCATGGCTAGGGTGGTAATCCCAGCCATGTTGCCTAAGCAAGCAAGCTCTTTGAGGGTCTCCCGCGTCCCGGCCGGCAGCCGCTCGATTTTGGTGACCATGAGATCAACTACATTGTCGGTGAACCGCCGTGCGTGGATGCGGTCCAAATCCCATTTCCAGATCGCCTGATCGGCGTCGAAAACCAGGAGTCGTTCCTCATAAAGCGCCGCCATGAATTGGATCACGAAAAAGGGGTTACCCAGCGTTTTTTCGTGTACGAACCAGGCTAGGGGCCGAGCCGTCGCCTGTTCACAGTGAAGGGTATCTGCGACGAACTCATTTACGTCTTCAAACGAGAGCGGCGCGAGAGTAATGTCCCGCATGATCGCCCCGCTTTGGCGAATAGCATCCAGAGTCCGCGCAAGCGGGTGAGAGCTGCTGACCTCATTATCTCGAAAGGCTCCGATAAGAAGCAGGTGCCCGATATCAGGCTGGATCATGAGATGCTCAAGGAGCTTCAGAGTGGCTGCGTCCAGCCACTGCAGGTCGTCCAAAAAGAGCGCTAACGGATGCTCTTTACTTGCAAATACGCCTAGAAACGCCCGGAATACTCGATGAAAACGGTTGTCAGCTTCCGTCGGCGGAAGTTCCGGAACCGGCGGCTGCTCACCGATAACCAGCTCCACCTCGGGTATCAGATTCACCATAAGCTGACCGTAAAGGCCCACCGCTTCCCGGATGGCGCCTCGCCAGCGATCAACTTCAACCTGACTCTTGCTCAGGATCTCGCGTCGAATAAGGGTCTGAAAAGCCTGAGAAAGTGTGGCGTACGGGATATCTCGCTTGTGTTGGTCGAATTTTCCGGAGATGAAGATGCCCCGGGGCAGGACGATCGCTTTGTGGAGCTCATTGACGACCGATGATTTGCCGATTCCGGAATAGCCAGAGACCAGCGCCAGATTCGGCTTACCGGTTGCCACTACCTGATCAAAGGCGTCCTGCAGGGTCTTAATTTCTCGATGCCGGCCGTACAGTTTTTCGGGCGTAAGCAGCCGGTCAGCGATGTCGTGAGCGCCGAGGGTAAACGATCCGATGCGCCGTTCCGACTCCCATTCGGTCAGACATTTTCTCAGATCTGCCAATAGACCGTCCGCAGTCTGATAACGATCTTCAGCCGTTTTTGAAAGGAGTTTCAGAACGATGGCCGAGACCGGCGGCGGCAAATCTCTCCGCCATTCATCGGGCGAAACTGGCTGTCTCGCGATATGGCAATGAACCCACTCCATTGAATCGGAAGCGGTGAAAGGAAGAGTCCCGGTCAGCATTTCGTAAAGCGTTACGCCCAGCGCGTAAAGATCGCTTCGGGAGTCGATCGAGCGATTCATACGTCCGGTCTGCTCGGGCGCCATATAAGGAAGCGTTCCGGCAACAAACTCGGGAGCGTCCGGAGACTGGCGCTCGCGCGGCAGTCGAGAAGCGATCCCAAAGCCCGTCAGCCAAACGTCACTGGTCACGGAGTTCGCCAAGATGTTACCCGGCTTTATGTCTTTGTGGACCAGCCCACGACGATGCACCTGCCCGATTGCGGCCGCGAGGTTAATCGCCACACGCAGGGACGACCCTAGCTCCGACGCAGGGCTCGGCAGCCGACTGAGCGGTGTGCCACCTGGATCCTGGAACACGAGTACGGGCCGGTTCCAGTGAAACGCAAATCCGATCGGCCGAACCGCCCACGCCGGATCGAGCTCCTCTCTTAGAGAATACTCATGCTCCAATCGGACGACGCTTTCACGCCAGGGATCTTCCTTGGCCGGAGCCAGCACCAGCACGTGAGATGAATCTTCCTCCCCGCGCCCACGATAGAGGATTGAGTCCTCATCTCTACGCAGCGGCTCGAAGACATGTTTTGACAGTTCGATCACCGGTCGAGCTCCTGTCGAAGGATGGTTTCTCCTAACATGCGGGCTATTGATTGTAAACGGGTGAGCCTAAATCGGGATAACGTCTGATTCTCAGGCCCACCGGAGTGATACCTTGGTATAATAGATTAGCCCGCGCGTTTTCGGCACAATTGGCTGATTGCTCAGGGCAAACCTGTGAGAATCCACCATACGAAAAGGTCACAAAGGACACAAACTAAAGACTAGTGCATCGAGACTCGCCTCTGATGCGAATAAACGGTGAATACGAAAGAATTGTGCAACCGCAGAGTGAAGCTGGCTCCTTCGATTCTTTCAGCTGACTTTGCCCGCTTAGGCGAGCAGGTATCGCAACTGCAGAAAGCCGGGCTGATCGCATTCACATCGACGTCATGGATGGACATTTTGTGCCCAATATTTCGTTTGGCGCTGCGATCGTTCAATCGATCCGTCCTATCACCAGCCTGCCATTGGAAGTCCATTTGATGATTTCGGATCCCGATTTTTTCCTAGAACAGTTTATTGAGGCCGGCGGCGATTCATTCTTGGTGCACTGGGAAGGTAACAACAATCTGTACCGCACCATTCGCCGGATTAAAGAACTTAAGAAGCCCGTGGGGGTGGTCATTAATCCGGCTACTCCGGCCCTGGTATTAGAGCAGATTCTAGGAGAATTGAACTTAGTACTAGTAATGACGATTAACCCGGGGTTCGGTGGTCAGCGCTTTCTGGAGATGACCGTCCCCAAAATCCGGCAAGTGCGGCAGATGATAGCACAGGTCAATCCCAATTGTGAACTTGAGCTCGACGGTGGCATAGATCCGACCACTGCTCCAATTGGAATAGCGGCTGGAGCCAACGTGCTGGTGGCTGGGTCTACCATCTTTGATCATGCCGATGGAGTGGCGGCCGGAATGAAACGGCTACAACAAAGTGTAGATCAGGCGGAAACGAGCTAGCGAAGAAACAGGTGACGAGCTTGCTAAGAGCCGATGACGCATACTCGTAATCGTCCTCGTCGTCGGAAGTCTAGCAGCGGCCCAGAGAGATTCGTGTCCCTAAATCGATTGCAAGGTTATTCCGAATCACTCGATCCATCCGCGCTTCGATCGAGCACGAGAACCACGACGAGGATGATTACGAGGGAAAGCGTTAGGCGACTCTCACTGATCCCTTCTTAAAGCGTGAATCAGCGCGGCGGTCATAAGAGCCGCCATCGTCAGCCAGGAAACGAAAAGTGCAGGCATAGATGCTCCGGATTAAGTTTCAAAAATCGATCTTTTACGCCGTCTGACCGCGGGTTCGCAATTTATCGAGTGTAACCGCCAAGACGATGACTGCCCCTTTTATGACCAGTTGCCAGTAAAACGATACATTCAGCAGAGTTAAGCCGTTGTTCAGCACGGCAATAATGAGCGCACCCACCAGAGTCCCGAAAACGTTTCCGATCCCTCCTGAGAAACTGGTACCGCCTAAAATAACCGCCGCAATGGCATCCAATTCATAGCCGATACCCAGTTGACCTTGAGCGCTGTACAGACGACTTGCGCTCATCGCTCCCCCTAAACCGGAAAGTAACCCGCTTACTCCGTAAACAAAAATCAACACGAACGAGACGGGAATACCCGTGAGTCGCGCGGCTTGGGGGTTACCGCCCACCGCATAGACATGCACCCCTAAAACGGTGCCTTGCAGGATAAATGCGCTGACCGCGATGGTCAGAAGAGCGATTATGACTAACCAAGGAACGGGCCCGAAGTAACCATTCCCGATCCATGCAAAATTGATCTGACTATTAATGACAGTGGTTCCTCCTGCCACCAAATAGGCAGCGCCTCGAATGGCAGTGTAGGTGCCGAGTGTAACGATGAAAGGCGGTAAACCTAGATATGCGACGATCATTCCGGTCAGCACCCCGATTACTAATCCGCCTATCAAAGCCGCGGGAACTGCGGCCCAACCGAGACCCGGAACCAGGGACACAACCACTGCGATCACCGCGGTAAGGCCGAGCACAGAACCTACGGCGAGATCGATGCCACCTGTTAGGATCACAAACGTCATCCCCGCAGCCAACACGATGTTAATGGATGCCTGGCGAACTACATTAATGATATTGTTCTCAGTCAGGAAATTCGGAGTAAGAGCAGCAAACAACACGCAGATAAGAATGAGCACGGGAAGCATGCCCGCCAGCTGAATCAAAGAGCTTTTGAGCTCCTTGCGTTTAGGCGTCGCTACATCGCCTGGTTGAGTTAAAATATCAGTTGCCATTGGTTACTTCACTCCGGACGACATCCGTCGCCAGTTTCATAATGTTCTGTTGGGTAATCTTGATCCCGGTATCTCCCCCAACCTCGCCCGAGATTTCTCCCTCTCGCATGACCAGGACACGGTCGCAGACGCCAACGACTTCCGGCAATTCGCTGGAAATAAATAGCACCGCCATCCCCTTTTCTACCAAGCGTTGGATCAATGCGTAGATCTCGGCTTTGGCGCCAACGTCCACGCCTCGAGTTGGTTCATCCAGGAGCAAGACTTTCGGATTGATTTCCAGCCACCGCGCCAACAGAAGCTTTTGCTGGTTTCCACCGGACAGACCTCCGGCGGCCGATGCGAGTGACGCGGTGCGCACATGCATCGCCGCTACCTCGGCCTTGGCCCGCTCCTTTAATTTAGCGAAGTTAAGCACGCCGCCGTTGGCATAACGCCCAAGGATGTTCATCGTTATATTTGTTGCCGACGACATCTGTAGAAAAACACCCTGCAGTTTTCGGTCTTCCGGCACATAGCCGATCCCCGATCGGATGGCGTCTTGTGGGCGGTTAATGGTTAACTTTCGCCCGTTCAAAAAGATCTCTCCTGTCTTCCGTTTGTCAGCGCCAAAGACTAGTCTGGCTAGCTCAGTTCTACCCGCCCCGACTAGCCCGGCTAGTCCAACCACTTCGCCTTTTCGCAGCTGAAAGCTCGCCTGTTTCACCCGTTTACCGTCGCCGACATTTTTCACCTCCAAGACGACATCCCCGGCACTGTGGTTGGTACGCTCATAGAACTCGTCCACCTTTCGGCCAACCATCATCTCGATCACCTTATCGGCGGAAAACTCCGAGCGTTTGAGTTCGCCTACATATTCGCCGTCGCGCAAGACGGAGAGGCGATCTGCTAACTCGTAGACCTCGGCCATGCGATGACTAATGTAGATAATGGCGAGTCCTTCAGAACGCAGCTGCCTGACAATGTCAAAAAGTCGTGCGGTCTCGCGATCGGACAGCGCCGCCGTCGATTCATCCATAACCAGCACCCGGCTCTTATGAAATAGGGCCCGGGCGATTTCGACCTGCTGCTGCTCCGCTACAACCAGATTCGCCGCCCGATCCGAGGCTTCAAATCTAGCCCCAAGGCGGTGTAACACCTCTCGGGTTTTCCGATCCATGGTTGCCGTATCCTTCATGAACCCGAAGCGCTTAAGCTCGGATCCGAGAAAAACGTTCCCGCTTACGGTTAGATTAGGCGTTACGGTTAATTCCTGATAAATGATGCCGATTCCAGCCGCCCGGGCGTCGTAAGGATTACGGAATTGCACTGCTTTCCCGTCTATCAAAATCTGACCTGAGTCAGCCCGATAGGCTCCGGAAAGGATCTTCATCAGCGTGCTCTTGCCGGCACCGTTTTCGCCCATCAAGGCATGCACCTCACCGGGCCAGATCCGAAGATCGACGTTATGGAGAGCTCGTACTCCAGGAAAACTCTTACTGATCTTGCGTACTTCCAGGATCGGCTCGTGATTATTTAGTCCACCCTTGGTAGCTGTTGACATTTTCTTTGGTGATCAACTGTACGGGAATCAGGATGGTTGGTGACTCTGGCTTCTTGCCGTTCATAATGTCGTAACCGACACTCACGGCTTTCTCCGCCATGGTATAAGGATCCTGGGCAGCGGTGGCTGCGATTAAGCTATTCGGATCCTTTAGAAACGGCACTACTTCGGGAGCGCCATCGACGCTCACGATGAAGAAGTCTTTCCGGCCAGCTTGCTTAGCCGCCAAATCGCAGCCAACCGCTTGAGGATCATTGATTGAAAAGACCGCATCGATCTTCGGAAAAGCAGTTAATAGATCCGTCATCACCCGAAGACCACCATCACGGCTCCCGCCGGCATTTTGATCTTGAGACAGAATTTTAATGCCCGGGTATTTCTTCATGACCTCGAGGAAACCCGCCACGCGATCGGCAATCGATGAAACTGGCGGTCCGTTTACAATCACGATATTTCCCTTGCCCTTCAAACGATCCGCCAGGTACTGCCCGGCTATTTCGCCTGCTTGCTTATTGTTTGAAGTTATCGTTGCATCTACGCCACCGGCCGCAGTCACGTCCACAGCAACCACAGTCATACCGGCGGCTTTCGCCCGAATCACTGCCGGCGCAATCCCTTTACTGTCAGCCGCGTTCAAGATCAGCAACTGATCTCCCGCCGAAATAAAATTGTCGATCTGGTTAGCCTGAGTATTAACATCGTAGTTACTCGACTGAGCAGTGAATTTTACCGCCGGGTTAATATTCTTTGCCTGATCCTGCGCTCCATGCGCGATCTGCACAAAAAACGGGTTACCAAGATCTCCCACGGTTGTTGCCACCGAGCTAAGCTGCTTCTCTGCGAACGCTGGTCCGGCTAAACCGATTGCAAATAGCAATGTGGTGACCTGTCGCGTCAAGGGGAGCCGGCGGCGAATACCCTTAACCCAAGGCCGCCGAGTAATTTGAAAACCGTTTTCAGAATTACGGAAATTCATACCAAAAGTCGTGAAATTAACTTTTAAGTTCATAGAACAAGTTGCATGCCAAGCCCTTCTGCTGCGCTGCTTCCGCCTCCAGATGAGGGCGTTGTGTGAGGGATGGATTTAAAAGGACGGGCGTCCGATATTCCGTACTTACGCAGTTCCGTTCGGCTTCCACCCAGATATGCTTCAACGTTGATGTCGCTGCCACCAACCGCTGAGCTAAGTCCATCATGGATTCCAATAGCAATCCTCATTAGTACGCTCCGAGTTTCTGTAGGCTTAGTCAAGGGTACCCGACTAACCCTATTGGGTTACCGCCTCACTACCCACAGGTAGTAAAAGTGCGGATGGTAGGCCTTCTCAATTTTCGCCCCGCAATTCCATTCTTGTTAGTTCGCAACCTCTCCGCGACTCGACGAGATTCATGTTCGTATCAATTCGCCAACGTTCGCCAGCATTCTCGGTTTGAAACGAATTGGCTTACCGATACCTTCGTATATGAAACCAAATCCGAATTTGGCGCTGCTAGTTCGCTTAGAGGCAAAGCCCGGTAAAGAAGCGGAGACAGAACAGTTTCTTAAAGCGGGACTCGCGATTGCTCAGGAAGAGGCGGGCACGACCACTTGGTTCGCACTGAAGCTTGGGCCGTCGACTTTTGGAATCTTCGATACGTTCGTGGACGAGACCGGCCGCGAAGCCCATCTTTCCGGCCGAATTGCCGCGGCGCTGATGCAGAAGGCTTCTGAGCTTTTAGCGCAGCCACCCACGATCGAGAAGGTGACTGTGCTAGCGGCAAAGCTTTCTTAAGATGTCGAGCTCGCCTGGTTGAGTTCGCGAGAGGAGGCGAATCGCAGAGGTTGGAGCGCTTTCTTCCCGCGGGCGCGCATTCCTAGATTTTTCGCTAAATGCCCGCCCGCTTGGGGCCAGCGACGTTGGGTTTGGTTCCCCTTGGTCTAATCGTGGTCTCCCGATACCGGGTTGGTCAGAAATGGATTAAACGTGATCCCGCTTCCTCCGATGGATGTGCCTCCACCAGCACCCGGCCCCTTGCCATTTCCCCACCAGTTCTCCGTGACATCCACTGCCCCATCACCGAGGTTGTTCACTCCAAGTTTACCGCCCAATAAGTTATTAAAATGGATCGCTACCTCACCCGACGTGTTAGTCACGATATCGTCATCCTCGCCCTGGATCGAATTGCCTGAGATAACCGTGCCGGTAACCGTCGACACACCGAAGACATTTATCCCCGCCGGTCCGGGAGTCGCTGCATCCGCGGTATCCGCACCGTTTCCTGAGATCTGGTTACCCACAATCACATTGTCGTTGAGAATCTGGCCTGGCGTGTGGCTATGCATGGCTACGCCAGGCAGCCCGTTTCCTCTGACTTGATTGTTGATAACCACATTGCCATAGGATTGCGCACCCGGCACCGAAGCAAAAATACCAATACCGGCGCCGCTGCCGCCGGCTGCGGTTCCATTCCGAATCGACTCGTTTTCGGAAATGACATTGTGAAACACGCCCAGAGGTGTGGTCGATCCGGTTATCGAGGCCGGGGGATGTGAAGCCAAGGTAATTCCACAGTCGAAGACATTGTTACGCACGCTGTTACCACTGATCAGATTGTCGTGCGTGGCACCGGTATCATCACTGAGTAAAATTCCGCCCGAGTTATTGGTGGAGACGTTGTCATGCACCATCGAATGATCCACGCCGCTGAGATGAATTCCTTCCCCGCAATCGTCTCCTTCAGACGTTTCAAAAGTTGGCAGACCGGGACAACTGCCAGAAGCAAGACCTTGATCATTATTAGTTACTTCATTCTCGGCCACAGTGATAAAGGAAGCATTGGTTATATAAATTCCTTCGAACCGAGCGTTCTCGATGGTAAACCCGGCGACCAAAACATTGCTCAGTCGCGGCTTGGGAGCATCAATACCGTCGATATAGATTCCGTTAGCCAGACCCCGGGCATTGATAATCGAGCGGCCACTGCCGGCTCCCACCAGCGACAATGGAGTCTCTATTTTGACCGACTCCATATACGTACCCGGGGCCACCTCGATGACATCAACCGTTCCGCTATCGGTGTAGTCCGCCTGTGCTCGCAAGACGGCAGCGCCGATTGTGGAATAGCTACCCGCTGCGCCGCCAGGCTTTACCTGCAGAGTCGCACCCTTTGCTGAGGGGTCGATCACGATGATCAATGCTGAAGCAACTCCTAGCCAAATGAGAGGTCGTTTCAAATGGCCGACGGGTTTGGAAAGATCAGGCTTTCTTTCGAACAGAAGTTTCATGCTTTGGGTGTTTGATTTCGCGCTGGAATAATCATTTTCCACTTCCGAAGTCCGCCCGTTTCTGTCTGGGTTGCCGTAATCGTTGTCCAAAAAGCCTCGAAGCGGCGCACCGGCGAAAGGGGCGCACCGGCGAATAGAAGAAAGGGCGACCTAGCGATCGGTAAACGCTCAGCGTAATAACCGCGAAGCGGCGATTCAAAATAGCCTAGAGGGCGAAGCCCTAGGAACCGTCCACCAATAGTCGAAGCACCGAAGGTTGCGGCTTAAATCTTGGTCCTGTTGGGTATATTCGATGGAGTTGACACAGCGTGTCTGCGAAACTCACGAGTTATTAAGCCGCGCTTTTAGCGCTATGCCTGTTTTCTTTTGCATACCTACGGCTTCGCCCTAGGCTACTTTGAATCGCCGCTTCGCGGCTAGGATGCATTCCATTGCCTTTCGCCCGCTCGCCTCAGTCCTGATTCTGCGTAATCTGTATGATCTGCGGATTTTAACCTCACCAATACTTTGGTCCAATGGAGTCTCATCCTTGATCGACCGTAGTTGCTTTATGAAAGAGTCAGAACGCGAAAAAACCAACACTGCTCCGGCAGAACGGGCAATCGGAGAGCTTCCCCGAGCGGGTTCGCGTCTCCGTGAACTCGGCGTGGTTCTGCCAACCCCACCGTCGCCTCTGGGCGCCTACGTCGAGACATCCCACGCCGGCTCCCTGCTTTTTGTCAGCGGCACCTTGCCACTGGTTGATCGCAAATTGGCGATCTCCGGACGAATCGGCAAAGATTTGTCAGTGAGCCAGGGACAGGAAGCTGCCCGGTTGGCAGCGTTAAACGCCTTAGCGGCTGCGCAAGAACACGTCGGCGATTTAGACAAAATAAAGAAGTTGGTAAAACTCACTGTCCAGATAGTAACCACAGAAGATTTTAGCGAGCATGCTGCGGTTGCCGACGGAGCCTCGAACCTCTTTGGACAATTATTTGGCCCTGGCACGGGGCATGTTCGTGTCGTGTACGGCGTCTACAGTTTACCGGTTCACACGCCAGTGGTCGTTGAGACGATATTCGAACTTTGATCTTTCGCTTCCGGCGTTGCTTAACTTCGGCAAGAACGCGGACGAGTTGGAGCTCGTCCCTACCAGCTATGAGTTATGAAATCATTCACGTTAATTTTCTTGGGAGTCTTATTCACTATGAGTAGCACAATTGCTGCAACCGAATCCGCTGTCAGCTACCGGTCTGTTCAGGTTGATAATCTGGGCATATTCTATCGAGAGTCAGGACCCAATGACGGCCCTACCATCCTACTCCTCCATGGGTTGCCGTCATCGTCCCGGATGTTTCAACCGCTACTGGAGTCGAGTCTCAACGAACACTATCATTTGATTGCACCCGACTACCCGGGGTTTGGCCATTCCTCTTGGCCTAACCCGAAAGAGTTTGCTTACACTTTCGATTCACTGGCGAAAGTGATACAGGATTTTGTCGATGAACTGCATCTATCCCGATACACCCTTTTCTTGCAGGACTACGGAGGTCCCGTTGGGTTCCGCATGGCCTTAACGCACCCGGACAAAGTCCAAGCGATGATCATTCAGAACGCAGTCTCCCACGAGGAGGGATTGTCGCCGCTTTGGGCGGTTCGCCGCGCCTTCTGGGAAGATCGAGCCGCTCATGAGGCTGAGGTGCGAACTAACCTTTTGTCACTTGAGGCGACAAAGACAAGGCATGTAGGAACATCACCCGACGTCTCCCTATACAACCCTGATCTTTGGGTAGACGAATATTATTTTCTGAACCAGCCTGGGCAGGCGGATATTCAGTTGGACTTGTTTTACGACTATCAAAACAATGTGAAATCGTATCCCAAATGGCAACAGTGGTTACGAGATCATCAGCCTCCGATGCTCATCGTTTGGGGCAAGTACGATCCTTCCTTTACTGTCGCCGGAGCAGAAGCTTATCGTCGAGACTATCCTCGCGCTGAGGTTCATATTCTCGATGCAGGACATTTCGCGATGGATTTAAAGGCCGGGGAAATTATCCAACTAACAGAAGCGTTCATGAAGGAACTCTCCCTCGGAGTGAGAAGTGAGAAGTGATTGGTGAAAAGCCTGCCCTGAGCAAGCATCGAGCACGTCGAATAGGTGAGAGGCCTGATGGCACATCTTGGACTCATGCCGGCGGATTGGCCTCGCGCGTTTCCAAAGGAGGCGACACCAACATCCCGAAGGGATAACAAGACTCAGCCTGGGGTTTTAACCCCAGGTGCCGATTTTATAAAACGTCTTGCCCTGAAGGGGCAAAAGACTTCGGTCGGAGACCCTGGGTTGGCCAGCGGACTAACAATTGTGTCAGTCACATTGCCCGTCCCCTACCGCCCCTCCAGGACTCCTAACCTGGGGTTAAAACCCCAGGCTGACTCCTTGAGTCCCTTCGGGACAGCTTTTACGCTCGAAGCTCGCGGGCTTGCGAGCTCCAATACTCCATCACTCCTCTACTCCAACACTCCACATCTTTCCGCTATTCCGCGTTTACCCAGTTATCTGATCCGGTCACTTTTACGGACACGTCCGTAAAGAACATGCGAAACGGTGCGCCAT
>Ga0126381_100001734_pt1 | contig 23338 bp, 25 predicted proteins | sample PanSoiMetPlot_28_FD_96465 | JGI IMG/M metagenome (GOLD analysis project Ga0126381, IMG submission 96465) | Tropical forest soil microbial communities from Panama - MetaG Plot_28 | ecosystem: Environmental > Terrestrial > Soil > Tropical forest > Bulk soil | place: Panama | collected 2016-02-17 | reverse complement strand
GCCCCGAAGATGCGGCCGAGCGAGCTCTTCCAGCGCAATTGCTGGATCTCGTTTGAGCCGGTCGAGAACAGCATCGCCGTGCTCGCCGATTATATCGGCCCGCACAAGATCATGTGGGCGACCGATTATCCGCACCAGGACGGCTTTTTCCCAGGAGCGCCACAAATGATCCGCGACCGGCTCGGGCCTTTATCGTCCGCGGCGCGGCACCAGGTGTTGGCCGGCGGTGCGATGGGGTTCTACGGCTTGCAATAACGCGGGCGAGTGCCGGGTGGCGGCCACTCCGGATAGCAGGCTCCGGCACTTGGGGTCATTAGACGCGGAGCTGCCGATGGTCAGCCCCCACCGGAGCAGCTCTTGCACGGCAGTAGAGGGATCGGCTGCTCCTGCCCCTCAGCGGAAGATCGCAGGGCGCCTGCAGATCGATGACCCGAATGGAGTCGGTCATTCGACTCCGTCGGTCGATCGTAGCAGGCGCGTCTTTGGTACGCGTCGTTCAAACGGCCATGCGCCGACAAACTCCTCCCTAGGGGACGCCAGCGAGTGCGCCCCGCTGCTCGGCAAACAGTGCCTTAATCCAATCGATTACCGCGCGCACGCATGCGGCGCGGCGCAGATCACGGTGGACGATGATCCAGTATTCGGCCGCGATTTCGGGGATCGGCGGAGTCAGCCGCTCGAGCAAGGGATGGTCGTCGCCGACATAGCAGGGCAGTACGCCGCGGGCGGTACCGGCGCGGATCGCTTCCAAATGCATCAGCATCGATGAGGCGCGCAGCGCCACCGGCTTTCCGGTCTCTTCTACCTGCCGCTGGACCCAGCGTGCTGGCGCATAGTGGGCTTGCTCGTCGGGATATGTGACCCACGTACCGGCATCGGCACCTCGACGCCGGTAGACCGCACAGGCGAAGGTGCCTGCCTTGGAGATGTAGAAGTCACCGCTTTCCGGCGGATGGTGACGTAACGCCATATCGGCTTCGCGTCGTGCGAGGTTTGCCTCCTGTTGCGCAAAGACCAGTTCCAAGGTGATGCCAGACGGCAGCGCCGTCGTTGTCGATCCCGACAGGCAGCGGGCCAGAAACCCGGCGGCACACTCACCGGTCGATACCCGCACCGTGCCGCTCAACACCGGCGAGGCTGCGGCGCGCCGCCGCTCTAACGTCAGCACCGCATCCTCGACGCTCTCGGCCGCCGAGACCAGCTGCTCCCCGGCGGCGTTGAGGCGCAGCCCCTCGGGCAGGCGGTCGAACAAGGTCGTCCCGCCACAAGTGGCCTCGAATGCGGCCAATCGGCGGGCGATGGTCGGCTGGCTCAGCCCGAGCGCCCGCCCGGCGGCACGCATCGAGCCCTCTCGGGCAACGGCGAGGAACACCCGGACATTATCCCAGTCCATCTCCCCGTGACTCGATCGCAGCGGACGGCTCGCCGGCTCATGCCGCGTCTCGCGCCCCGCAATCGCCAATCCGTCGAGAGCCGCCATGACATGTTCCTTTATAGTTAGGCTCAATATGTCGACTTCAGACGGTAATTCGTACCATCAAATTCAGTGCCACGAAAACGTTCCAGTGGCCTTCAAAAACGGAGATCACTGCAATTGAATTGTGGCGCTACGATCCCTCCACCGCGGCGCGGCAACCGTCAACAAATGGAGAGAGAAATGGAAAGCAAAACACCAACCATAATCGATCTCAACGCCGAACTCGCCAAGCTGACCATGTTCCGTGGACTAACCCCCCAAACAACACGGGCGGAGCGCCGGGGCAGTGGGACGCAACTGGGCCCTTATCGCGACGGTATCCTCATCGCCGGTAAGTCCGCAGGGACAAGTCATTGGGAAACACATCCCGAGGACGAGCTGGTTCACGTTCTCGACGGTACGAAGACCCTGGAAATTGTTTGCGATGACGGGCCGCCTAAATCCTTCGTGCTTCGCGCCGGAATGATCGCCGTCGTTCCGCGGGGTGCGTGGCACCGCTTTCACTCTGCAGAGGGCGGGACGACCTGGAGCGCGACGCTTCCCGGCGACCACATTGAGCTCAATGTAAACGACCCTCGGACGGTAGAGCCAAGGAAAGTAATCGCAAGCGGAACGCCCAGCATCGTCGATCTCGGCGCGGAACTCGCGAAGTTAACCATGTTCCATGGCCGGACCCCGCAATCGACGATGGCGGATCGCAAGGGCAGCGCTGCGCGATTGGCTTCGTACCGCGACGGCGGCCTCAGCATCACGAAGTTTGCCGGGAAAGGCCATTGGGAAGCCCATCTCGCTGGTGACGAGCTGATCCACGTCCTCGACGGTGCTGCGACTCTGGAAATCCTCGGCGAGGATAGGCCTCAATCCTTCGCTCTCCGCGCCGGGATGATCGCGGTTAATCCGCAGGGTGCGTGGCACCGCTTTCAATCGTCGGAAGGCGTGACACTGATGGCGGCAACACCCTTGCCCAGCGAGGTTATCGAGCTCGATGTCAACGACCCGCGGACCGTGGAGCGCAAGCCGGCATGAGCAACGGCCATGACCGTCGAACGAGTTTTGATCTCAAGTAAACAGGAACTAGCGATGGACGAGCTGAACATCGTCATGCCGCCGGGACAAGCGCCGGGCCGATCGTTCTCGCTCAAACTGCGGAGCGGAGAGACCGGCGACAGCATCATGATGTTCGAGGAGGCCATTCCCGTCGGGACAAAGAGCACGTTCCACCTGCATCGCCACAGTGACGAGGTGGCTTATTTCCTGAGCGGCGAGATCACCTTCAAGATCGGCGATGAGGTCACGGTCGGCGGCCCCGGCACCTGCGCTTTCATGCCGCGCGGCGTGCCGCATGCCTGGAAGAGCAGCGGCGCGAAAACCGGGCGCGTCCAGTTTCTCTACACTCCGGCCAAAGCAGGCGGGTTGATAGAAGAGCAGCAGCGGACAGGCCGCGGATTTGCATCGATGAATGAGCACGAGTTTGACCGAGCTGTTGCAGCGCCACGGCTGGGAACTGCTCGGACCGTCGCCGCTCTGAGCCCTCGTCGGCGGCGGTGCCGTATCAAGTCTGGCCGAAGGACCGCGCTGGGGAGGCGCTTAATGGACATTACCTATCGTCCCGCGAAGGCGGAAGACTTGGAGGAAGCGGAGCGCGTCGCTCAACAATCGGGTAACGCGTTGCGTGTCCGACATGGCGGGCAGCCCTCGCCGGCGCCACCTTCGGTCGCCTTTCCGAAATTCTGCCGGGCGCGAGATCCCTCCGGGCTTTGGGTCGCAGAAGACGGCGACGCCATCGTTGGCTTCGGTTTCAGCTGGATGGCCGAGAAATTCTGGTGCCTGTCGCAACTCTTCGTCAAGCCTGAAATGCAGGCGAAGGGAATCGGGCAGGCTCTTCTGTCGAAAACCCTGATGCAAGCCGAACTCAACGGCGCCGCTAATCGCGCGCTGATCACCTTCGCATACAACATCGCGTCGACCGGCCTCTATATAAAGAACGGCCTCTATCCGCGGGAGCCGCTCTATCGCATGGCCGCGCCGGCGCAGGCTGTCGCGCAGATCCCTGCCGATGCCGGTTGCGACATCACACCGATTGCACCCCGGCCCGAATCTGGCGAGTGGCCTGCTGGCGAATGGATTGGCCGCATCGATCAGGAGCTGCTCGGATTCCGCAGAGATCTGCATCACCAATTTCTGCTCGGCGGCGGCGCGGCGCGCGCAGTTCGGATCGAGCACGCGGGCCGCGCCGCCGGTTATGCCTACATCTCCGCCCGAGGTCATGTCGGTCCGCTGGCAATCGCACCGGGTATAGATGCAAAGGCGGTCGTGACAACGGCGCTGCGGTGTGCGCTGGAGGGCGGCGCAAGGCAAGTCTCGCTGCTCGTTCCGGGACGAGCGGACGTCGTTATGCAAACGGTGTTGGCACTCGGGTTCCGCATCGAAGTGCCCCTCGTGCTGATGGCGTCGCGGCCTTTCGGCAATTGGGGCAACTATCTACCGCGCGACCCGGGTTTTCTGTAGCCGCCGCCGCTGTCGTCTCTAATTCGGAACGAAAAAGACGTGGGTGCCCCCGGATCAAGCCCCTGGGCTGAAGGCCCCGCGGGTTAAGTCCGGTCACCGGACCAGTGCGATCGAAGGCGAATATGTCGACTGACGATGCAAAGTTAGACCCGGACATCACCGTGACCGATGAGCTTGATCCCGCCGCCGTAGCGGTGATCACCGATGGTCTCCGCGCCTACGATTTGAGCCAGACCGGATACTACGATTTTCGCCCGCTCGCCGTGTTCGTCCGCGATCCGCAGACCGGCAAGGTGGTCGGCGGGCTCTACGGGCGGTCCGAATTCGGGCTCGTTTATGTCGCCTGGTTCTTTCTGCCCGAGGATTTGCGCCGCGCACGGATCGGCAGCCGCGTATTGGCGATGGCAGAAGAAGAGGGCAGGCGACGCGGCTGCACCCGGATCGCGCTGACGACGCTCAGCGTCGAGGCGCCGGGCTTTTACCAGAAACAGGGCTACAATGTCGCGGCGACGATCGACTGCGACCCGCCCGGCCTCACGCGCTATTACATGATGAAGAAGCTCTAACCCACGGCGGCGCCTCGCCTGCGCGCACACGCGCGCGAGACGCTGTTCGCAATCGGCTGATTGCGCTGCGCGAGGATGCGCTCCGCCAATGGCAGCTATGGGGCAAACGCGCCGGCCTTGCGTTGCAGCATCAATGACGTCTTGCCGCCGCCTTGCTCCAAATGCCCGTGGAGCAAGGCGGCCCCTCAACGGAACAGCGTCAGGCGGCTGGCGGAAAGAAGACCAAGGTGCGTACCTCGATGCTTTCCCGTGGCGGCGCGCCGGAGGTCAGCGGGTTGTCGAAAGAGGTGTGGAACGACAGCCGGGCGCGGCCGTCATTAGCGCTGTCGTGCACCCGAATGAACAGCACCTCGTCGGGCTGCATGTCCGAGAAATAGTACCAGCGGTGCGCCGGGTTGTACGCGACTCGCGACGTCTCGCCGCGCACATGGGCGTAGACGAGGTCGCTGGCGATCAAATCGTCGTCGGTGAAGCTGCGCGCGTCGCACAGCGCCAGCGGCGAATCCTGCACCGGCCCGCGGATCGGGCGCCACACATTGACGATGCCGAAGCGGTGCTTCAAGAACTCCTCCGCATCGGCGCCCATATGGTCGCGGACCCGGCGCGGCGCCGAGTTCACAGTATGGTCGTTGTGCACCTGCCGCGAGGGCTGGGCCAAGCCCTCCCGCGTGGCGTTGCGCACATTGTGGTCGAAGACGAAGACGCGGCTGGCGCCCAGTTTGTCGCGCAGCAACCGCTCGACTTCCGGGTAGTAAACGTCCTTGATCACGTCAGGTGAATAGAAATCGGCGACTGCCGTCGGCGCCTTGACCAGCGCGAAGCCGTTGCGGTCGAGCGTGAACTCCGCTTCACGGCCGCGCGCGTCCTCGATCGTGACGTCGTGCGGATCGTCGATGCCGTTCCAGCGCGGCACGCCGGGCGGTGGCTCGATGCGGTACGAGGCCGGCTTTTCGGTGCCGCGTTTCAGGTAATGGAGCGTCGAGGTGAGGGTCTTGGGGGCTACGGCGACATCGAGCGGCATGATTGGGCTCCTCCAATGTTGAGCTCGTTTTGCGACGGACTTCAGCTTTGGCGCGGCAGGTTGTGCAGCGTGTCGTGTCCTCCGGCGGGTGTCAATCGTGATTACAAATCGACCCGTAGCGGAATTTGATTTAGCAGACAGAGCTTGTTCCTTGCGGCGGCGCGATGGAGTTCTACGGTCTCCAGTAAGAGGTCGCGTCCATCACCGGCGCAGCGTGATGAAGATGCCGCCGACGATCAATACTATGCTCACGACCACGTCTGCTGTGACCGCCCCGCCAAATATGAGTACAGACAGCACGAAACCGCCGATCGGCGTCAGCGTCAGTACTTGTCCGGCGGTTGCCGCCGGCATCATCGACAAAACCTTGCCCCACAAGAAATAGCCGAGAGCCGTGGTGACAATGCTGTTGTAGGCGAGGATTGCGACCAGCGCGGGCGACCAGTGCACTGCTCCGGCGGCTGGCCCGGTCAGCACGATCGTCGCCGCGACCGGAACTATGCTGACGGCGAGTTGCCAAAATGTCTGGACCCAAAACGGCGAACGCCAGGAGCGTCGGCGGTAGAGGCAGGACCCCAGTGCCCACGCGATCGCGGAAATCAGCAGCAGCGCATTCCCCGCCAGAACGAGCCCGTTTGTCCAATCGACAAGTGCCGGGTTCATAAAGAGGAGGAGACCGGCAAAGCCGATCGCCGCTCCTGCGAGCTGATTGCGGCCGAGCGGCTCCGGCCACAAAAACAGCCCGATCGGGATCGCCCAGAGCGGCATCGTAAAGGCAAGCACGATTGCCCGTCCGGCCGGCAGGATTGCCAAGCCGATAATGCTGCAGATCAGGAAACCCGCGACCTGAAGCTCGCCGACCCAGAACAGAAACAGCCGCTCGCCGCGGACCGGCAAGAGCGGCTGTCGCGTTGCGATCAAGACCGGCGCGATCAGGGCAAGACTGCCGATCAGCCGGAAGAGCACGAAAACGAGCGGCGGCACCTGGCCGAGCGCTATCTTCATTAGCGGCCAATTGCCGGCCCAGGTCGTTATGATCACCGCAAGATAGAAAAAAACGACCGGCGGCGAAGCCGCCTTCGTCCGCAACAGGGGGACGTTGCCTTCCGTCAGCTGACGGGAGGATGTTTTTCGTCGGTGCCGGCGGCGCGTTCCCATTCCCGCGCGATCTGGAAGAGCGTGGTCTCGCCGAAATAGCGGCCTGCGAACTGCACCGACAGCGGCAGACCGCCACTCGAAATTCCCGCCATCATGGCTAGCGCCGGGTGGCCGGTGACGTTGAACGGCGTGCGTGCCTGCCGCGGATAGGTGCGCTCGGTTTCGGCTGCGTCGTCCAATCGGCTGGGTGGATCCATCGAACTGGCGCACATCAGCGCGTCGACGTCATCCAAAGCAGCCTCGACCGCCGCGATCATTTCGAGACGCCGGCGCGAGGCCTGCACGTAATCGCCGGCAGCCATGAACGCCCCGGGCATCAGCCGGCGTCGGGCGAGCCGGCCATAATCGCCCGGCCGCTCGCGCAACCACGGGCCGTGGATCGCCCAGGCTTCGCTTTGCAGGATGATGCGGTTGACGGCACCGAACTCGCCGAGGGACGGCAGGCGGACCTCGCGGATCTCGGCGCCGAGCCCCCGCAACGTGCGGCTGACGTTATCGAGGGCGGCGTTCACTTCCGGATGGGCCGGCAGATCCGTTTCGTGAAAATGCCGTATGAAGCCGATCCGCAGCCCGCTTACACCGCGCTGCAGTCCCGACGCGTAACGGCCGGAGGGTGCGGCGCTACTGCCCGGATCGCTCGGATCGTGACCGGCGATGACGTCGAGCATGAGCGCCGTGTCTGATACGGTGCGCGTCAACGGCCCGACATGGTCGAGGGTAAAGGAAAGTGGAAAGACGCCGCGGCGCGAGACGAGGCCGTAGGTTGGCTTGAGGCCGACGATGCCGAACGCGCTGGCGGGGTTCCGCACGCTGCCGCCGGTGTCGCTGCCCAGCGCCAGGGGGAACAGGCCGGCAGCAACGCCGGCGCCCGAGCCCGAAGACGAGCTGCCGGGGTGATGCTCGGTATTCCACGGGTTGCGCGCCGGCGGCCAAGGAAGATCGAAGCTGGGGCCGCCGATTGCGAATTCGTGGGTGGAGAGCTTGCCGAGCACGATCGCGCCGGCGCCGCGCAGCCGCGACACGCACATTGCGTCGGCCCCAGCGACATTGTCGATCAGGATCTTGGAATGACATGTCGTGGGCAGACTCGCGACATCGATGATGTCTTTGATGCCAACCGGCACGCCGTGCAAAGGGCCGCGCAAGCGCCCCGAGGCGGCTTCGGCTTCCGCCGCCCTCGCCGTCTCCATCGCTGCTACGGCGTCGAGACGAATGAAGACGTTCAGCCGCGGGTCGAGGCGCCCGATGCGCTGTAACAGCGCATTCATCAGCTCGACCGGCGAGAGCTTTCGGGCGGCGATTGCTTGTGCTGCCTCCCCCGCCGTCATCCAGTGCAGGTCGCTCACAATTTGCCTCCGGGGCGCATCGGCGGCCAGGGTTCGGCGCGCGGATCGGTCGGCGCCTTCATCCTCTCCAACGAGCCGCTCGCCTGCTCGGCCGCGGCCATGACATCCTCGGGAAATTCCGCCAGTGCCTTGTCCAGTCCGGCACGTCGCGCCAGCTGTTCTATAGTCGGTTTGTCCATGGTCCCCACACTTTCAAGCGTGACGCTTCATACACCAAAGGTGAAGCGGCTTCCGGTATTCCAATCGACCAGCTGCTCGGGCATTTCGATGCGCATTTTCGCTATGAAGCTGCGGCCGGTGCAATGCATCGGGATCACCACATCGGGCGCGAGCGCCTTCAGCTCGGAGATCGTGTGCTCGACATACTCCGGCGGTGCGACGCCGAGATGGAAGCCGCCGAGCACGGCATGCAATTTATTAACGCCGGAGACCGCCATCGCCGTCCTAATCGCGTTGATAACACCGCAATGACTGCAGGACGAGATCACGACGAGACCGCGCCCCTGCACGACATAACAAGTCGCATGCTCGTCCGGATGGCGGTCGGGGACGAGCATTCCGCGCCGCTCGTCTTCGGTGAAGTGATCGACCGGGGTCGGCTCCACCAAGGTGTTTGGCAACACCCGCTCGAACGACTGGCGGGCGATATTGCCGGTGGTAAACGGGCCTTCTAGCGCGTGCGCAGTCCCGCAGCAAACGGTATCGACTCGGGCAGCTTCCAGCGTCGTCCGGTCGAGCGCACCCCAGGAGACCGGCTCTTCCGCCCGCGAGCCGACCCACTTTTCACGAAACGTCTCCTTGCCGCCGGCAAACAGCTGAATACTATCGCGCATCCGGTCGCGATAATGAGCGACAAAACCCGGCAAGCCGCCGTAATGGTCGCGGTGTCCGTGGCTCAGGATCAGCCCGTTGAGCCGCTCGGGCTCAATGCCGAGCAGAGTGAAATTCCGTATGAGCACCTCGGGCGTGTAGCCGAAATCGAGCAGTTACTGTGCCGGCCCATTGGCAGCACGAGATTCCAGATGCAGCGACAGCCCCCATTCCCCCGCCAGGGTGGAGTTCAAGTTGTGACGAATGCGTCCGACATGCTCGATCGTAACCATCGGGTGCGTCGCCTTGGGCATGAACTGGTCGAATACCGAGTCGACGACCACCCGCACTGACAGGGATTCGACCGTTGGTGCCTGAAACGGCTCGGCCGATTTCATTTGATGTTCCTCGATCTTACTCTCCCCAGACCTCTGCAAGGAGGCGCAGCCAATTTTCGCCCATGATTTTGCGGATCTTGGTCTCCGGCCAGCCCGCCCTTTCCATCGCGGAGGTCAAATTCGGGAAATCACCTATGGTGCGCAGTCCCGCCGGGTTCACGACATCGCCCAGCGGACCGGTGACGCGCCATCCATACCCCTTGTCATGGCAAATATACTCGAAGAAGGCGTCGTCCTGGTCTTGGGTGAAGTCGGTCCCGATGCCGACATTGTCCTCGCCGGCGATGCGAATGACGTAATCGATCGCCAGGACGTAATCCTCGACCGTCGAGGCATTCCCTTTTGCGAGGAACGGCGGGAACATGGTCACCCCGACCAAACCGCCGTGTTCGACAATGAACCGGATCTCTTCATCGGATTTGTTGCGCGGATGGGGTTTCAGCGCTGCGGGTAAGACGTGCGTGTAGGCTGTCGGGCGTTTCGATGCGAGAATGACGTCACGCGAAGTCACTGCGCCGACATGGCTCAAATCGCACAGAATGCCCACGCGGTTCATCTCGGCTACGACCTCGTGCCCAAAACCGCTGAGCCCGCTATCACGAGGCTCGTAACAGCCGGCTCCCACGAGGTTTTGCGTATTGTAGGTGATTTGCACGATACCCACGCCCAGCTCTTTGAACAGCTGGATGTAGCCGACCTGATCCTCCACCGCCGAGGTGTTTTGAAAACCCAGAATGATGCCGGTCTTTCCTTCCTCTTTGGCGCGGCGAATGTCGGCTGTGGTGCGCACCGGAGTAATCAGGTCGGCATTGTCGGTGAACCAGCACTTCCATTGCGCAATGTTGCGCATCGTGTCGGCGAAGCCTTCCCAGATCGAGCAGGTACAGTTCGCCGCGGTCAATCCGCCCTTGTGCATATCGTTGAAGACGCCGCGGCTCCATTTCGAGACGACGAGGCCGTCTATGACAGTCAGCGAATCGTGTATGATGGTCATCGGGGCAGCATAGCTCCGAGGTCTTGGCTTTAGAAGAGCGGGGAACGTTGGGTGCTGGCGGGTTTTGGCTAGCCGGAGGATTTTCCATGATCCGCGATGAACGTGGCCTGTCGGTTTCCACCAGCAGCGCCGAAGCGGCGTTGCTGTTTGACCGCTCGGTCGAGCATTGGCTCAAATTCCACGCCGATACGATGGCACTGGTCGGCGCATGCTCGCCGCCGACCCGCACTTCGTGTTGGGACATTGCTTCAAGGGCTATTTGCTGCTGAGCGCGTCCAACCCGGCATTTCGCACTGAAATCACAGCAGCGCTGGTTGCGGCCGAGGCGGGTGCGGGAGCCGTCACCGACCGTGAAAGGCAGCATGTTGCCGCGTTTGCCGCCTGGGCGGACGGCGCACTCGACCGCTCGCTCGGGATCTGGCAGCAGCTGCTGGACGAGCACCCGACCGATCTTCTGGCGGCCCGCATCTGCGACACGAGCTGGTTTCGTCACGGCCAGACCGCAAAGATCCTGGCCCAGGCGGATCGCCTGGCTCCGCGCTGGTCGCCTGAATTGCCCGGCTATGACTTGTTCCGGACGATATGGGCTTTCGCCCATGAAGAGGCGGGCGACACGGCGAGTGCCGAGCTCGCCGTCGACGAGGTTATCGAACGCGACCGAACCAACTACTTCGCCCATCACGTCAAGGCGCATGTAATGGAGATGGAATGCCGGCCCGGAGAGGGCCGCGATTGGCTGGAGGGCCAGATCGAGCACTGGTCACTCGGCAACCAGTTGATCCATCATTTGTGGTGGCACCGCGCGCTGATGGAGCTGGAACTCGGCGAGCTCGATCAAGTGCTGGAGAGCTACGACCGCAATATCCGCAACCTCGACGAGCCGATGACCAAGGCTACGCCGGACCACTTTATCGATCTGCAGAACGCGCCGGCGATCCTGTGGCGGCTGGAGCGGATGGGGGTCGATATCGGCGACCGGTGGCAGGAACTGGCGGACAAGGCCGAGGCGCGCAGCGGTCACATCGGGCATCCGCTTCTGGTGCCGCATCTGATGATGGCGCTGGCTGCGACCGGCCGAGCGGAAGCGGCGCGGCGCTTTCTCGGCGCGTTGCACGAAGCGGCCGACGACACCGCGTCATGGACTGCGCCCGCTGTCGCAGATGTTATCCTGCCGGTATGCGAGGCGGCTCTGGCGCACCGACAGGGAGATTACGCATGCGTCGTGGAATTGCTGGCGCCGCGGCGCGAGCAGATCCGGCTGCTCGGCGGCAGCAATGCGCAACGCGATCTGTTCTCACAAATGCTGGTCGACGCGGCGGTGAAGATCGACCGGCGCGACATTGTCGGCGAGATCATTGAGCACGAAGCCCACACCCGTGCGTTGCGGCCTGACGCACGCTCCGGCTATGCGGCTGCCGCACGCTGGCTCGCTTAGACCTCGTCCGGCGGCTTTTCCAGCATCGCGACGCCACGGCCGCGGACCTGCTTCGTGACGGTGTCGGCGAGCAAGCGCATCATCCATGGCAAATCGATTTCGATGCGGACGGCGTCGTCCAGCACATCGATCGCACCGGTGATCGTTTGCCACAGCGCCGTCGCCCGAAAATTGAGCCGATCCTCCTCCCAGCTGTAATCGAGCGAGCTGACGAGGCCGGCGAGTTCCGGGCGCAGGCGAGAGATACCACTGTCCAGCCGACGCTTTGCCTCCTGCCGGCCGAGCCGGTGCGGGATCGAAACGATGAGAGGCTGCGACATCGGGGGGCTCCTTCTATCGGCCCGCGACGCATAGGGGAAAACACCGGAGCTGCACAATGGTGGAAACGCCGCCACGCTAAGAGCGGTTTTTTTTCTTGGCGCTCAAACTGGCGGCACTCCCTGTATTGCGTGACGACGAACTGCGCCGCGATGCCGCGGGTTGGCGTACTCAAAAGACAAACTCGGCATCGTAGTCGATGGTTGATCGTAGGATTAAACCTTCTCCTTGTACGGACGATTGACACCGGCGCTGCCGATCCTGAGACTCGACACCATGGTTCATTCGGGCGGGTGTCATTGCAGTAATATTCATGTGCGTCTTCGGCTTTCGAAGCGGCCGGAAGACAATCCGTTGCGGGCGTGCACGTGCTCGTTCTGCCGCAGCCATAATCCGCGCATGGTTGCAGATTCCGAGGGGCTATTCGAGGTCTGGGCAGATGATTGGTCGCTCGTAGAGAATTACCGATTCGGAACCCGCAGCTGCGATTTTCTGATCTGCCGCCGTTGCGGTGTCTTCGTCGCGGCAGTCTCGGAAATGGCGGAGGGAGCACGTGCGGTCGTCAACGTGAACTGCTTGAGCGATCGTGAGCGCTTCACGTCGGTTCCTGCGGTTCACGATTTTGAGGGCGAGACGATCGAGACCAGAGCGTCGCGCCGCGCGGCGAATTGGATGTCGGCGATTATCCGGCGTTAAGCGTTGTTACTGCAGGTCCCGAGCAGACGGCATCCGGCCTTCGTCGGCTCCACGCGAGGATTGCGCGGCGAATTAGAGAAGGCGGCATAGTCTTGCTCGTGTGTGCCGAACCCCAGGGAAGCGCGTCCCGCCGCCCAATCCTGTCTCGCGCCTATAGATGCTGGCGGGCCTCTTCATAGGCCCGCAGAACGGCGTTGATGCGGGTCTGGTATCCCTTTCCCTGTTTGCGGACCCAGTCGAGCACATCCTGATCGACACGCAATGCTACGCTCTCTTTGCTGGGCGGCAATACTAAGCGCGCTTTCGTCCAGTCGATGTCAAGGGGAGCAGCATCCGGGTCTTCGGCCACGGCCTTGGCGATCTCATCATCGGTCATCGTATCGAGCGCAGCAAATCGGTCCGGCCTTGCTATAAGGCTCGGCCGGACTCACTGCCGGATTGCCCGCCAGCGGCGGCAAAGCACCGGCGATGCCCGTGGTCTCGATGGCAGGGGGAGCAATTTTCGAGGTAGGGTCTCGCCGCCCGGTTGTAGATCATGGCGGCGTACTGCCCGTTAGTTTGCGGCCAGCAATGCGCCCAACTATCAGAAATCGGCGGAGATGCGCCGATTTGCCCGGGAGGCCGAGGCCGATGCATTGGCATCGGCCGGGGTGACGCCGTTTCCCGAGGTCGATGTGATCTGGGCAACCTCGGTCGGGATACGCTTGTCTACCGGGCTCCCAAGCCCTTCGCGGGGAAGCTCGTTTGCCCGGACAATGACGGCAAACTCGTGCGGCAAGATCTGGTGGCCAAGGCGAGCTTGCTTCTCGGCAAGCCAAGCCTGCAGGTCCCGGGCAACTCCGCCAGCCAGCTCGCCGCAGATATGGCGACGCATAATCCCAAGGCGGCGCCGGCCAACTTGGCCAACGCGCTGATCAGCGCCTATTGTACGGCGGCCACCGCGGCGGCTGCGGTTGAGCAAGCCCGGTAGGGTGCCTGGGGGGTGCAGGATTTCGGCATCCGGGTCATCCAGACGCTGCAAAGCCGAGCCCCCGCCCGCAAGAAAGGGTAGGCGCCGGTCAGGGCTCGGTTGCAGGTTTTTCGGGGGCGCTTACGCTTGTTGCCGGCGGCGCCTCTCCGGCATGAAAATCGAGCGAGACGCCGTTCATGCAGTAGCGCTGGCCGGTGGGCTGCGGGCCGTCCTCGAAGACATGACCAAGGTGCCCGCCGCAGCGGCTGCAATGAACTTCCGTTCGCGTCATGAAAAAGCTGCGGTCGGTTTCGGTCTCGACTGCAGCGTCGAGCGGCGCCCAAAAGCTCGGCCACCCGGTCCCGCTGTCGAACTTCGTATCGGAGGCGAAGAGCGGCTGACCGCACCCGGCGCAGTGGTAGACGCCGGCCCCATATTGTTTGTCGAGGGGACTCGATCTTGCACGTTCGGTGCCGTGCTCCCGCAACACCCGATATTGCGCGGCAGATAGCTTGCGCCGCCACTCCTCTTCGCTCAGCGCAACCGGAAATGACTTCTCCAGTGACTTCCCGCGGCCGCTCAACCGACCCAAAAGACCCTCAGCCATGCCTTCCCTTTCGGACTCCAAAGCAATCGACCGAATATCGGATTATCTGCACCCCGGTGAAGAGCCGCGAAACCACGACTGAGCAGAAATCAGTGCACCCGCTCGTCTTCCCCGGGGATAGGACGCAAAAAGTCCGCCGTCGAGCGGGCGATCCAACACCAGACGACGCAGGTCAGTTCGTCATCGCCGCTCCGCAGGCGCTGCGCCTCGCGATGGGCGATTTCCGCAGCAGCAGCACCATGCCGGCGAACGAGCAGGAGCACCGCTTCCCAGATCTTGCGCTCGTTGGTCATCATCGCTGGGGTCATCATAACCGTAAATCCGTCAAGCCTGCGAGAGTTCCTTCCGCGCATCCGTGCCAGCAAACAAGAAGGATCCGACCCGAAGGGCTGCGCTAAGCGGTTCGATCCGTCAAAGTTCTGTCCAACATCTTGTGGTTGTGGGCACACCCCATACTGGATGCTGCTTGAATAAACGCCCGCTCTTCGTATATTCGCGCCATGCCAGACCTTTTCGACCCGCGGCACGCGAAAGCCGCTGATAATTATTCCGCCAAGGACATTGAGGTTTTGGAAGGGCTGGAACCGGTTCGCCGTCGCCCCGGCATGTATGTCGGCGGCGCCGATGAACGTGGTCTCCATCATCTGGTCGCGGAAATTCTCGACAACGCGATGGACGAGGCGCTCGCCGGCCATGCCACGCGCATCGAAATCGAGCTCGGCGCCGGCAACTGGATCTGCGTCCGCGACAATGGTCGCGGCATCCCGGTCGACCCGCATCCGCGCTTCCCGAAAAAATCGGCCCTCGAGGTGATTCTGACAACCCTGCATTCAGGCGGCAAGTTCGGCGGCGAGGCGTACCGGACCTCTGGCGGTCTGCACGGTGTCGGCGTCTCCGTCGTCAATGCGCTGGCCGACGAGTTCGAGGTTGAAGTTGCGCGCGATCGGCGGCTGTGGAGCCAGCGTTATTGCCGGGGCATACCGCGGACGGCACTGCGGGATTGCGGTCCGGTGCACAACAGGCGCGGCACAACGGTGCGCTTCCATCCCGACCCAGAAATTTTTGGCGACCTCGGCTTCCGTCCGGCCACACTCTACCGCATGGCGCGTTCCAAGGCTTACCTGTTCCGCGGTCTCGAAATCCGCTGGAGCTGCGATCCATCGGTACCCCGTCCGGAGGGCATCCCGGCCGAGGCCCGGCTTCACTTCCCCGGCGGGCTCGGTGACTTTCTCGCGGCGAGCCTGGACGGGCACGCCATGCTGACGACCCGGCCGTTTGTCGGGCAAGTGGACTTTTCGGAAGGCGGCGGTGTGGAGTGGGCGGTTGCCTGGCCTGAGGACGAGGAGGAGGGGTTCAGCCACTCCTATTGTAATACCATCCCGACCCCCGAAGGCGGCACCCATGAGACCGGGCTGCGCGGCGCGCTGTTGCGCGCCGTCAAGGGTTATGGCGAGCTCGCCGGCAATCGCCGCATCGCCCAGGCGGCCGGTGACGACGTAACGAGCGGCGCGGCGATGCTGCTGTCACTGTTCATCCGCGACCCGCAGTTCCAGGGTCAGACCAAGGAGAGGCTGGCCTCCGCCGAGGCGACGCGTCTCGTCGAGGGCGCCGTCAAGGATCATTTCGACCATTGGCTCAGCGCCGATCCGGCGGCGTCACGGGTGCTCCTCGACCGCATCGCGGACCATGCCGAGGAGCGCCAAAGGCGGCGGCAGCAGCGCGAGCTGGCGCGCAAGACCGCGACGCGCAAGCTGCGGCTTCCCGGCAAACTCGCAGACTGCACCCGAGACAGCGCCGCAGGCACCGAGATCTTCCTCGTCGAAGGCGACAGCGCCGGCGGTTCCGCCAAGCAGGCACGCGATCGCGAAACGCAGGCGATCCTGCCGTTGCGCGGCAAGATCCTGAACGTGGCCAGCGCCTCGGCCGACAAGATGCGCGCCAATCAGGAATTGTCGGACATCATTCTGGCGCTCGGCTGCGGCTCGGGATCGCATTATCGCGAGGAGGGGCTGCGCTACGAGCGCGTCATCATCATGACCGATGCCGACGTCGATGGCGCGCACATTGCTTCGCTATTGATGACGTTCTTCTTTCGCGAGATGCCGAGGCTGGTCGAAAACGGGCATCTTTTCCTCGCGTTGCCGCCGCTCTACAGGCTGACCCAGGGCGACGTGACCCATTACGCAAAGGATGACGAACATCGCGAGGAATTGCTGCGCAGCGCCTTCAACGGGCGGGGAAAAATCGAGGTCAGCCGGTTCAAGGGGCTCGGCGAGATGCCGGCGCGCTATCTGAAGGCCACGACAATGGATCCGGGGCAGCGCACATTGCTACGCGTGACCTTGCCGGCGAAGCCGGATCCTGCGGCGATCGAGCTGCCTGCGGAGGAATTCGAGCGCACCAAGGCCTTGGTCGAGACCCTGATGGGCCGGCGCCCCGAGTTGCGCTTCGACTACATCCAGAAAAACGCCCGCTTCGCCCGCGATCTCGACGTATAAGTCGGGAACAGCCCAGGGAAGCTTTGGACGTGGAGGGGACCGGATGCGCATCGCGGTGATCGGCGCCGGGGGTATCGGCGCACCCTATGGGGCTTCGCTGGCCAAGGCTGGCGCGGACGTGACATTCGTCGCCCGCGGCGCCCATCTCACGGCGATGCGCGAAAATGGGCTTCGCATCGAAGGCGATCGTGGCGAAACCCATATCCGGGCCGTCCAGGCCACCGACGATATCGCGGGGATCGGCGCCGTCGACGTCGTTCTCTGCTGTGTGAAATTGTGGGATTTGGAAAGTGTCGTCGAGCAGATCCGCGCGATTGTCGGGCCGCAGACTGCCGTCATCCCGCTGCAGAATGGCATCGATGCCGCCGAGCGGATGATCCGCATCCTCGGGCGTGAACCGGTTATGGGTGGCATGGCGTTTGTCACGGGCACGATCACTGCGCCGGGCGTCATCCGGCAGACCGGAGCTTACCAGCAGATGACCTTCGGCGAACTCGACGGCCGGGACAGCAAGCGGGGCCAGCGTTGGAAGGATCTCTGTGGAGCTGCAGGCTTCGAGGGAGTGCTGAGCTCGGACATCATGGTTCCCGTCTGGGAAAAATTCGCCATGCTGGTACCGTTCAGCGGGCTGAGCGCGCTGACCCGGCTGCCGCTGGGAAAGTGGCGCGACGATCCGGACCTCTCGGCCCTTTTCGAGGCGGCTTTGCGCGAAACCGTCGCTGTCGGTCTCGTCGAGGGGGTCAAGCTCCCGCCCGATTGCATCGACCGGACGCTGGCGCTAATGCGCTCCATGCCGGCACACCATATGACCTCGATGGGGAACGACGTGATCCGCGGCAACCGGCTGGAACTGCCCTGGTTTGCCGGTAAGGTGGTTGAGCTCGGCCGCCGTCACGACATTCCGACCCCGGTCAACGGGTTTATTTACGCGGCGCTGAAGCCTTATACGAACGGGGCTCCGTCGTAGAAGGCCGGGAGTTTCGCTCGCGCGCCCTGCTGTAAAGACTACTTGCGCAAACCCGCTACCGCCCTTAACTAAGGCCCGTCGACCCGTTTGGGTTCGGCTTTCCGGCCTGCGTTCCTCTGCGATCGTCCGACCGTGTCTCCCGAGCCAATCGATGTCCGATGCGCTGCGCGCTGGCGTGGCGTCCTAACTTGCTACTTGGAGTTACTGCTGATGGCGACCGGTACGGTCAAATGGTTTAATGCGCAAAAGGGGTACGGGTTTATCCAACCCGAAACCGGAGGCGCTGACGTTTTCGTTCACATCTCCGCCGTCGAGCGCGCCGGGATGGATAATTTGCGTGAGGGTCAGAAGCTCAGCTACGAATTAGAGCAGGGCCAGCGGGGCCGGGTCTCTGCAGTGAATTTGCGCCCGGTCTGAACCGGACGAGTGTCTCCGGGGGGTGCTCCTAACGGGCGCCCTCCTCATTCCTCCGGGAGATCTCTTTGGCTAAGGAAGACCTTATCGAATTTGAGGGCACCGTACTGGAGTTGCTTCCCGACGCACGCTTTCGTGTTCGGCTGGACAATGGCCATGAAACGCTCGCCTATTCATCCGGCAGGATGAAAAAGAATAGAATTCGAATTCTTGCCGGAGATCGTGTCACAGTAGAAATGACCCCGTATGATCTGACCAAGGGCCGGATCAATTTCCGCCACAAGGACGAGCGTGCAGCACCGTCAATGACGCCCCGCCCGCAATACCGCCGCCGCTGAATCGCGACAGTGATTGCGCGGGCCGGCATCTGCCTTGCCGCCGGAGCATGCCTGACGCATTAAAATAGTTTGACATTCCTTGCAGCAAACCCAATTTGAGCGTCAGGTAAAAGTGCGTTAATTGTTACAAAAAGGCTACAACGACTCTATGGATTTTTCTGAACTCGACCTTTCGCCTGAGGTTCTTCAGGCGGTTTCCGACGCCGGCTATACCAATCCCACTCCGATCCAGGAACAGGCCATCCCCCACGTAAAGCGTGGCCGGGACGTACTCGGTTGCGCCCAGACCGGAACCGGTAAGACGGCGAGCTTTGTGCTGCCGATGGTGGACATGCTTGCGGCCGGGCGGGCCCGCGTGCGGATGCCGCGCTCGCTGATCCTCGAACCCACGCGCGAACTTGCGACCCAGGTCGCCAACTCCTTCGAGCTCTATGGCAAGCATCATCGCTTGACGATGGCGCTGCTGATCGGCGGCGAAAGCTTTGCCGATCAGGAACGCAAGCTCGACCGCGGCGTCGACGTGTTGATTGCCACACCGGGCCGGCTTCTCGATCTTTATGGGCGCGGCAAAATTCTGCTCTCCGACACCCGCATTCTCGTCATCGACGAGGCCGACCGGATGCTCGACATGGGCTTCATCCCGGACGTCGAGCGGATCGTCGGCCTGTTGCCGGACTCGCGTCAGACGCTGTTCTTTTCGGCCACGATGCCGGTTGAGATCCGCAAGCTTGCCGACGCGTTTCTGCGAGACCCGATCGAGATTGCAGTCGCACCGCCGGCATCGCCGGCCGCGACGGTCGTCCAGTCGCTCGCCGTCGTGAATCCGGCGGATAAGCGCGACGCGTTGCGTAGGCTGATCCGCTCAGAAGACGTCAAAAACGCGCTGATCTTCTGCAATCGCAAGCGCGATGTCGATATCCTGTTCCATTCGCTGACCCGGCATGGATTCGACGCCGCGGCGCTGCACGGCGACATGCCTCAGCCGAAACGGACGGAAACCCTGGACCGCTTCCGAAATGGCGAGGTGCGGCTGTTGGTGGCCAGCGACGTCGCCGCGCGCGGTTTGGACATCAAGGGCATGAGCCATGTTTTTTGCTTCGATGTGCCGGTCCACGCCGAGGACTACGTGCATCGCATCGGCCGAACCGGTCGCGCCGGCCTGGAGGGCCGGTCGTTCATGCTCGCCTCGCCGGAAGACGGCAACGCCGTCGCGGCGATCGCCAAATTGATCGGCAGGGAAATTCCGTTGATTACTATCGAGGGGATCAACACGGCCGAACTCGAATACGGCGACCATCGGTCTCGTCGGGGCCGTCGGCCTGTCAAGTCCGATAGCCGTCGCACCCGAACCGAGCCTGCCGTCCGCCTGCATGAGCCGGCCGAACCTCGCGCATCGCGGCGGCGAGACCGCCGGACAGATAAGAAACAGCCTGCTAAGAAAGAGGCTGCGCAGGACGTGCCCACGTCAAACGTGACTTTATTCCCGCGCGCGCCCGTTCGGCGGCCGCCGGAGCAGCGATCCGAGCCGGATCGGCAGGTCGTCGGCTTTGGTGACCATTTGCCGGCCTTTCTGGCCCGTCCACCACGGATCGTCGCCCGTCCCTGAACTCTGGTCCGATCGATGAAAACGATCTTCGTCATGGTCAAATGCGACCTCGGCAAAGCTTACGCTGTCGCTGACGAAGCCGTTCTCAACATCGAGCAGGTGTCCGAGGTCTACTCGACCTCGGGCCAGTTCGATCTGCTGATGAAATGCTATCTTCCGGAGGCGGCAGATATCGGTCGGTTCGTGACCGAGCGGCTGCAGACCCTTCCCGGGGTCAAGGATACTTTCACAATAATCGCGTTCAAGGCGTTCTCTGAAGATACCGCCATTTAGCCTTCGGAGGTGAGATGAGCACGGACGAGGCGGGCTGGGTCCGAGCAGCCGACCGAGGCGATCTGACCGAGGGCGAGCCGCTCGGCGTCGAGGTCGCAGGCCGTTCGATCGCGCTCTACGACATCGACGGCAATCTTTTTGCGACAGAGAATATCTGCACTCATGCCTATGCCCGGCTGTCGGACGGGTGGCTCGACGGCGATTTGATCGAATGCCCGCTGCATGCCGCCCGCTTTGATGTACGCACCGGAAAGGTGCTCGACCCGCCGGCAACCGAGGATCTGAGGACCTACCCGGTGCGGGTCGTCGACGGGGAGATCCAGGTCAAGCTCGACTAGAGCGCTCCGCGCTACCGTTGCAGACTAGCTCGGAATCGCTTTTGGCCCGAGCCGCCCACCCGCCTCGCAGGCCTGAGCGTGCAGCCAATCCTGTGCTGAAAGGCGGCCCTGATACACTTCCGAATACAGCCCGACCGGCCAAGTCAGCACAAAGATAATGTGATTGACGACATCGGTGTTTCGGTTCGGGCACGGCCCGGGCAACAAAAAGCCGATCGCCACCAGCGCGATCCCGATTGCCAGGTAGAGAGCGACAAGCCCCCGCATCGTTTCCCCTCAGCCCGCCTGTAAATTCTTTTAGGATCGTCGAAGAGGAACAGCGAGGTTCCGGGTTCCCCTCTTGTAAAGCCCGGGCATTCAACTGACTAGGGTAAAGCTCCCAGCGCTGTGGTCGTGGTGCGCGAGGGTGAGACAGCCACCCCCGAAATCCCATCCCTTTCCCGACCGCCGAACGGCGTCAGGCACGCAATTTGTTGATCAGGTCCAAACCGCGGCAACTATAACCCCCGATGTGTGAGGAGGTCGATTTGCGCATCAGGCGCCCCACGGCCCGTGATCCGGGCGGGCGGCGTCCCGAAGGAGAAACCGTCAGCGTCACCTGGAATAGAAGCGTCAAAGTCATCGCGCTTGAAGAATCTGTCGAAAAAAGCCATATTGCGCTGCTCGAAACATTTCGAATGTCCCCGAACGTTTACGGGGCATTTACTTACTTGAGTGCGGGAACGGTGGCAAAGAAGGTCTTTGAGGTTCGCGCCTATTGGAGCACTGAAGGCAACGACTGGTGCGCGATAAACGACGAACTGCCGGTGGCGGCCGAGGCGCCGACGCTTGACGCGCTGCTCGCGGAAGTCAAAGCACAGGCTGCAGAAATGGCCGAGTTGAACGGCCTTGCTGCGCCGGGTGAAGAAATCGAGGTTCGACTGGTCGAAACCGTCGAGGTTCGGGCTGCGCCTTAGCGGGCCGTGGATCTTCATCGGCGGCTGCGCGAGCTCCTCGAGGAAGCCGGCTGTCATTATGTTCGCGCCGGCAAGGGAAGCCACGAAATCTGGTATAGCCCGATTACAAAACGCAGCTTCCCGGTTCCCTATAGAAGTCATCTCAGGGACCGAAACCTAGCAAACAACATTCTCAAACAGGCTGGGCTGCCGAAACATTTCTGAGAGGGTGGCGTCATCGCTTCCTCGAGCCTCACTTACGGATCACTCCCGCGTCACGTCATTGGGTATTCATGCCGGAGATCAAGCCGTCAGCGCTTCCCCAGAGACCCGGCCCCCCCTTGACGCGAGCACTCTCGTCTTTACGATTACTCAACGAACTTCGGGGCTGGTCGATAAATCTGACATTTGATGCGCGCACTATAAGTCAGTTCGCGCCGATACCGGACGTTGGCTTGTCGGAACTGGAGCGCGAGCTGGGTGCGGAAAGCGCCCGAATTGCTGCGCTGCAACCTACGCCCGCCGCGCCACGAACGTTCCATTCGGCTGATGGAAGATCAATTGATCCGCTTTCCCGTCCGGGCCGAGATGGAACTCCACCCGGAAGCCCTGAAGCTCGTCGATGACGAAGGTCCGGCCCTGATAGGGGCGGAGCTTGTAGGTGGGTTCGCTCCCAACCGTCAGCGTGAGTTGTCCATCGTTGTCCTGCCCGACAACAACAGTCACGACTCCCTGCCTGATAAAGGTGCCGGTGCAGTGCTGACGGAAGGCTGGATTCGTGCAATCGCCGGCCGCAGTGCGGGTGAAGACGATGTCCTTGACGAGCGGCTCGAACGGCGCCGCCAGACTCGCGATGTTTCCTTCACGGTCGGTGAAAAATGAGATGGCGAGCCGGTCGGGCAGCAGGCGATCGGGCGCCTCGGGCAGCTCGAACGTATCGTAGTGCCGATGCGCGAGCGGCTCAGACATACCGCGATACGCCCAGTTCAATTCGCCTTCGGCATGGGTGATTGTGATCCGGCCGTAGCCGGGGTGGTCGTAGTCACCGGCATAGTCCGCGAGGTCATGGCTTGGTCGGGTGTTTAGCCTCCGCGTCGCTCTCCGGGCCGGTCGGTCAATTTCGAGCTGCGCCACGAATTTGCGGCGCCGCTCACGAAAACGATCGAGCCAGGGTATCGGCTCTTTGCCGCACACCCGGTCGAACACATAATTGGCGAGAATTTCCGTGACAGCGCTTGGATCACGATTAGTGAGCACAACGACACCGACGCCACGATCGGGCAGCATCGTCATCAGCGCGCCACAGCCGATAAAACCCCCTGAGTGCCACACCACGCGCTCTCCGCGATACCAGTGCGAGCGCAGGCCGAGGCCATAATGCACATCACCGTATTCGGCGAATTCGGGTGTCCAGGCATGGACGCGCGGTGTTTGAAGCTCCTGTACCAAGTTCGGTGACAGGAGCCGTTGTCCCTCAAACTCGCCCTTGTCGAGATGAAAGCGAAGCCAGTTCGCGATGCTCGCGATCGAGGTGTTGATGCCGCCCGCGGCCGTCACGCGGATCGGCCAGCGTTTCGCGCGCAGGCGGGTGTCCCCGTCCATCGCGTAGGGCACGGCGGCATCGGCGGCCGCGGCGAGATCCTCCACCGTGAACGTCACATTCATGTGCAATTTGTCGGTCAGTCG
>Ga0126381_100001733_pt1 | contig 23340 bp, 23 predicted proteins | sample PanSoiMetPlot_28_FD_96465 | JGI IMG/M metagenome (GOLD analysis project Ga0126381, IMG submission 96465) | Tropical forest soil microbial communities from Panama - MetaG Plot_28 | ecosystem: Environmental > Terrestrial > Soil > Tropical forest > Bulk soil | place: Panama | collected 2016-02-17 | reverse complement strand
TCAGAAGAAGTAAAGAAATTCCTCATGAGCGTGGCGGATGATTTTCTCAAGATGGCCGACATTGTAGAGCACATGCCGAATGTGCACACCATTCTCACGGATTAGAGAAATTTCAACCGCTCTCGCCACGATTGCGAGATCGGGGCGGGGGGCATTCCGGAGCGCGCCACGCTTTTTTTATCGAGCCGCTTGGCCTTCTTCGCCTCAGTTGCTCTCATCTTTTTGGTTGCTTCGGCGCGCCTTTTTATTGCGGCAGCCCACATATCATTTGGAACCTTTGGCATGGTCTAATGAACCTTTCTGCCCGCTCTAACAATTATTGAACGATGCAAGCCATTCTATTTGAAACGTCCGACCGGAAAGTTTCGCTTGCCGGCGGCCGTTCCGCCTCGGGGCGCTGCTGTTCTGGTGCGCAGCGGAGTGCTTACGCGGGGCACCAGAACGACACTCATAATAGGCGTGGAGCATTCGCGCCCGCACTAACAAATGGAAAGGAACTGATTGCCAAAGGAGGGCCACCATGGTGCAGCAGTCTCGCGGCCCGATGCAACATGCGCCCCTGTCAGGAACTTAGGTTTAGCTTTTGGTGTTTGATATCGTGCCCGTGGCAGGTGGTTACGACATGTTCAAGAACGTGGAAACAGCAATTCGTTACCGCAACAAGTCCGAGGAGGTCAGGGTAATTGCGGAAGACATGAGGTCCGAGAAAGCCAAAGAATTCCTCATGGGAGTGGCGACGGACTATCTCAAGATGGCTGACATGGTTGAGCACATGCCAAACGTGCAGGCTATTCTCACAGACGAGTGAATTTCACCGAACATTTAATAGGTTTTAGCCTAGTGTTGGCAGGAAAGGGCGTGGCCCCTCGCGAAGGGACATGGGGGGCTGGATTAGCCACGCCCCCTCCCACTTCAACCAACGCAGATTTGCCGTAACCGTTGCTGCGACAAAGTGGGGCCGCCAATGGTTGTGGCGGGCCTTCGCTTCAATCAGAACACAAGGTCCCGGTCTTTGGATCTTTCTGGGAACGCGCGCAACTTGAAAAAATTCAGAGGCCGGAATGCGCGAGTACACTCAAACTTGAATGCGCACAGGAACGGCCTTGCCGGCCGGGGTCTTGGATTCCTGATCGTGATACCAAAGGGGGACAAGCGGGTTCGCTTCCGGATAATAGGCGCCCACGCATCCATCTGGTAGCGCAAAAGGTGTCACGTGAAGCCCACTCACTTTGCGATCGACGCCATCGCCGGCATCGCTGACAAGCGAGACGATTTGCCCTGCCTTGAGACCCAACCGGCGCATTTCGTCCGCGTTGATCAGAAGCACGTCGCGCGTGCCCTCTATGCCCCTTAATCGGTCGCTATAACCGTAAATCGTCGTGTTGAACTGGTCGTTGGAGCGCATAGTGATCAGGCGATAGCGCCCGGGCGCGTCTACCACCCCGGCTGCGGACAGCATCTTGGGCGTTGTGAACTCGGCCTTGCCACTTTCAGTCTTCCATTGCCGCTCGCGCGCGCTATTGCCACGGTGAAAGCCTCCTGGCGTGAACAGCCGCTGATTGAAATCGCGGAACATGGTGGGATAGGTAGCCTCGATCAGATCCCGGACCTTGCCGTAATCGCCTACCCACTCATCCCATTTCACTTTGGAATTCGGAGGAAGCGTGGCCTTTGCGATGCCCGCAACGATCGCTACTTCCGATTTGAGATGAGGACTCGCGGGCTTATGCGTTCCGACCGAGCCGTGAATACAGCTAAGGCTGTCCTCGATTGTCACAACTTGGGGGCCGCTCGCCTGTACATCTTCCTCTGACCGCCCCAGGCAGGGAAGAAGATAAGCCAGTTCGCCACTCACCAGATGAGTATGATTGAGTTTGGTGGCGATATGGACAGTCAGCCGCATCTTACCCCACGCGCGCTCCATCTCGTCGCGCTCGGGGATAGCACGCAGGAAATTGCCGCCCAGGCCTATAAAAGCCTTCACTCCGCCCGCGCGCAGGCCTTCGCATACCGCCACGGTGTTCATGCCACGATCGCGCGGCGGCTCGAATCCGAACAGCTCCGCGATTTTGTCGAGCGGCACCAATTCCGGCTTCTCCGCGATTCCCACTGTTCGCTGGCCTTGAACATTGGAATGGCCCCGCACAGGCGAGATGCCGGCCCCAATCCGTCCGATATTGCCTTTCATCAGCAGCAGATTGAGGTAGCAGGCGACGTTTTCAAATCCATGGACATGCTGGGTTAAGCCCATGCCATAGATACCGATCACATTGGTCGCCTTTATATAGACTTGGGCCGCTTCCTTGATGGCCTCCCGGTTCAGCCCAGACTCTGTCTCGATCGTCGCCCAGGAGGTGTCACGTATCTTCTGGGCAAATTCTTCGAAGCCTCTGGTGTGAGTGTTGATGAACTCCCAATCAAGCACGTGCCGCTTCTCATCAGCCCAAAGTCTCTCTTCGGCTTCCAGTACTTCCTTGCTAAGGCCCAGGAGCGCGGCGATATCCCCGCCGGGCCGCACCTGATGATATTGCGAGGAGATTTGCGTGCTTTTGCCGGTAAGCATTTCACCCGCGTGCTGCGGATTGAGGAAGCTCTGAAGCCCCTTCTCCTTCACTGGGTTGAAGGTTACGATCTTCACGCCCCTACGGGCGCATTCTTGCAGCACATGGAGAAAGCGCGGACTGTTCGAGCCGGTATTCTGCCCGAAGAAGAAAATAGCGTCGCAATGCTTGAAATCGTCGTGGACAATTGTCCCCACGCCTGCACCAATCAATTTCATGAGCGCGACCGACGTAGTCTCATGGCACATGTTGGAGCTGTCGGGCAGGTTGTTGTGCCCATACAGCCGGGCGAACAGGGCCCAGAGGTACGACGTTTCGAGGCTGGCGCGGCCCGAGGCGTAGAAGACGGTAGATTTGGGATCCAGTTTTCTCAGCTCGGAGCCGATCGCGGCAAAAGCCTCGGTCCACGAGCAAGGGAGGTATTTGTCGCTTAGCCTGTCGTAACGGAGCGGATGGGTAAGCCGGCCCTGGTGCTCGAGGTCGTAGTCTTTCCAGTCTCTAAGTTCGCTTACAGTGTGACGGGCGAAAAATTCCGGCGTACAGCGGCGAGTGGTGAGTTCCCACAAAGTTGCTTTTGCACCATTCTCGCAGAACTCAAAAGGATGATAGTCGGCCGGCTTGGTCCAAGCGCAGGAAACGCACATGAAGCCGCCAGGCTTATTCTGCCGCATCAGCGTGCCGAGCACCGTAGGGCTGTCCAGTTCCGCACCAAGAATACGGGCTATGCCCCGCACCGAGCCCCATCCGCCGGATGGACCATCGTAATGGACGGTTTGGTCATCCTTTGGTTTGTCGTTCATGGATTCCCTCTTGGCTCAAGAATGCCATCCTCGCGCTTCATTTCCCAGATGCCAACACTGCTGTTCGATTATTGGTCCGTGCTGGGACAGAGGCGTCAATGAGCACGATTGCAGCAGGGCTTATCCTAGCCGGCGGCAGGTCCCGTCGCTTCGGCGGCGACAAGGCGCTCGCGCCGCTGGACGGTAGATCGCTTCTGGAGCGGGCAGCCGACGCCCTTAGGCCGTGGGCGTCGCACGTGGCCGTCAGTGCGTCCGTGGAGACCGCCGCGGGGGCAGCGGCCCATCGCCTGGGGTTGCCCGTGCTTTCTGACCGGGCTGGCCTGGCACACGGCCCTTTGGCAGGGATCCTGGCGGGACTCGAATGGTCAAATGTTCTGAATGCAAATTGGATGATTTCGCTTCCCTGCGACGTCGTATTGCTCCCGGCCGACACTTTCTCGCGACTGCTCGGGGCTGTGACCAAGGCCAACAGCGCCTACGCGGTAACCGCGCAGGGCCCCCACACTCTCTGCGCGGTCTGGTCGGTAGAGAGCAAAGATGTGCTGGAGGCGGTCCTCGCAGCTGGTGTGCACCCACCCGTACGCGATATTCTGAAACTGCTGGGCGCGGCACCGGTCCTTTTCGAGGAGAGCGGGTCGTTCCTTAACATCAACACCAAGCGCGACCTGCTGGCCGCCGAAAGAGCCCTGTCGTCCTAGGGCGGCCGAACGCGTTCGGGGTGAGTGAATATTTCCATCTCGGTACCGCGCACAACACCGATGACACAGATCCCAACATCCTGGGCCAGGCGCAATGCCAGCGCAGTGGGCGCGGAAATGGCAGCCAGGACCGGTGCTCCCATCATCGCCGCTTTTTGCACCAGTTCGACCGAAATGCGGCTGGTGAGCAGAAGCAGGCCATCTGTTCCGCCGCCAGCCCGACCCAGAACACCAGCCACCTTGTCCACAGCATTGTGCCGGCCGACATCCTCACGAACTATAATTGCTCCCATGTCCGGCCTGTAGAAACCCGCGGCGTGAATCGCATGGGTTCTACGATTTAGACTTTGCGCCTCGTTCAAGAGTCGCATGCTCTCCACGACCTCTTCGGATTTGACAGTAAAATTCGTCGTTATAGGAGGGACTGCCCGCATCGCTTGAGCCAAGCTCTCGATACCGCAGAGGCCACAGCCCGCCGGTCCCGCCCGTTGCCGCCGGCGCTTGGACGCCCGCTCGCGTTGGGCCTCGACCAATTCCATCCGCAGTTCGATCCCGGATGCGAAGCTTACGATCTTTAGCGAACAGACATCCGAGGTTTGACCAATGATGCCTTCAGTGAGGGAAAAGCCGAAGCCGAAGTCATCGAGATCCTGAGGTGTGGCCATCATCACCGCTTCGCTGACGCCGTCATAGACAAAGGCGACAGCTGTCTCTTCCGGCACAAGGCGGACGTCAGATTGCGAAGCGCCAGCCACTCGCGCAGTGCATTGGGCTTCAAAGAGGGGCAATGGCAGTCTCATTGCCTCAGTTTAGAATTAGGAAACCGAGTTCGCCAATGGGGCAGCGTCGTATCCTGACTGAGCCAGTGCAATGCCGCACTCAGTGACCCGCGCTGAGACCGAGCTTAACAATCCGCCAAGGCTGAACCGGCGAGGTGGGCGCTCGCCGTTCCTTCGCGAACGAAGCCCATTGGCTGACGCCCACTACATATGCGCCACTTGGGTCCGCCATCAACAGGGACGGATCAGCCACCGAGGGATCATCTGCTGCGATCACATCGGCGGATAATAGGGTCGACCAGTCGGGCGACAGTGTGAGCCGCAAGATATGCGGCGCACGCGTGCCGTTCTGGCTGGCGATAAAACTTCCGTCGCGCAAGCGCGCGAGACCGTCAATGCCTTTGATATTGATACTGCCTGGGTTGATCAAGGGCGCAAAGGACGCTGGCGCAATATCGAGTTTCACCAGGCCCATTGAATAATCAGCGACGAGCAGTGACCTTCCGTCTGAACTCACCGCCATTCCTTGTGGCGACTTCAGGAGGCCGCGCTTTCCCAGCCGTATCAGTGCGTTTGCTCCCGGAGCTAGCGCATAGAGCGAACCTTCGCGCGCATCGGAGGTATATATGGTGCCGTCTGGCGCGAAAGCGAGGTCATTCAACACATGCGATCCATCATCGGGAACGGGATAGATATTTTTCAGATTGCCGCCCGGATCAAAAGCTATTAGCGCGGAGGGTCCGTCGCGCCCGGCACCTTGCGGCAAGGTCGCTGCGGTCACCCAGAGAACTCCGTTCGCGAATGCGATCCCCAATGGTGAATAGTCGTCCGGTAAATGTGCAAAATCGCGCTGCTGTCCGTCCCGGACCACCACAATGCGCCTTGTCGCCACGCTCGCGACGAACAAGCGGTCTGTATTTGCGTCACGTGCGATGCCTTCGGCAATGAACGGTATGCCGCGACCGACAAAGACGTCCGAGCAGGGACACGGGGCAGCAAACGCGTTCGTTGCCCATCCCACCAGCACAACCATCAACCCGCGCGCCACCCACATTATGGCGTCATCCTACGATGATCGGGCCGTCCCGCGATAGGATCGAAGTCTGAAGCGTTATCGCCGACCGTGACCAAGGGGAGGCGTAAGATGGGGCCGCCACAAGCGCCTGTGTTGAGGCGTCAACCTGCTCTTTAGTCCAATTGTTGGCCTTCTTCCGGCTGACTACACCCCCATAATTGTCCCTATAAAAGTTACAGAAAGTTCCCAGGGACGTTCGCGGGCGAGGGGTGAATAGAGAAGGCCTAAATGGAGCAAGCACGCGCCCCGTCCCGAACGAGAGCGGAGACAGACGGTACCCAGTTGGTAATAACCTTGAGCAGCCAGCACGGCGAAGTCACCCGCGTTGAAACCATGGACAAGTCCGGCAAGAAGCATGAATTGCTGGACGAAGATCTTGCCACGCTGGTCGGCGACCGGGACGTGGAGGGACTTCTTCCGGTTCTCGAACAGGCCTACATGGCGGGTTTCTCGGACGCGAATTGCGACGTGTTCGAATCCGACGACGGTGAAAGCGAAGCGGACGAGAACGACCTTGAAAATGTGGTCATTCGCGGGGTTGCAAGCCAAAGGCTTATCCGCCGTGGTGTGCGAAAGCTCATCCTCGTCCGCCTCTTGAGGCGGGAACTCCTGCGAAAGCAGCAGGGAGTGGGAGTCCACCCCGGCTCAGTTGCAGAGGCTGGAACTCCCGCGAAATCGGTTAGCGCAACGACAGTTTCCCCGCCGGAAACTAGTCATTGAACCCCTCGCTTGCCGATATCGGGCCGATATTGGGCAAAAAATATCGAAAGTTCAGGTGATCGCGAACCGATAGCTTCTTCGCTCAAGGTTATGTCCCGTGTCGGGGTATGGCGCAGTTTCCGGAAAAACCAATGGAAGGAGACGCAATGTCCGAAAGTCAAACCGTGAGTAATGGTCTGGACGATGATGGGGATGAGAGCCATCTGGCCCAGATTCTTCTGGCAGGCCGCATGCGCCGGCGTCGCAAACTCGGCGGCCTCGCGCTCGCACGAAAGATTTTGGAAGAGGAGGACGAAGGTGACGAAGCCGATGAAGAGGACGGTGATGAACACCGCCTGGCCCGACTGATGGCGGCGGGTGGCTTAGCGCGCCGCGGGCGCCGTCGCCGACTTGCCGCGCTTGCGCTTGCCAGGAAGCTTCGCAGCCGCGACGATGATGACGCGGTAGAGGACGATGACGATGACGAGGGCGGTGAGGAACACCGCCTGGCACGCCTGATTGCGGCGGGTGGCCTGGCGCGCCGCGGGCGCCGTCGCCGTCTTGCCGCGCTGGCACTCGCCAGTAGGCTCCATAGCCGCGACGAGGATGACGCGGTAGAGGACGAGGACGATGACGATGACGAGGGCGGTGAGGAACACCGTCTGGCCCGCCTGATGCTGGCGGGCGGTCTGATGCGTCGGCGCCGTCGTCGCCGTCTTGCCGCGCTCGCACTCGCCAGCAAGCTTCGCGGACGCGACGAGGATGACGAGATGGAGGGCGAGCACGATGAGGAGGGCGGTGAGGAACACCGCCTGGCTCGCCTGCTGCTGGCGGGCGGTCTGATGCGCCGGCGTCGTCGTCGCCGTCTTGCCGCCCTCGCGCTAGCCAGCAAGCTTCGCGGTCGCGATGAGGATGACGAGATGGAGGGCGAACACGATGAGGAAGGCGGTGAGGAACACCGCCTGGCTCGTCTGATGCTGGCGGGCGGGTTGGTTCGTCGCCAGCGTCGTCGCCGTCTTGCCGCGCTTGCGCTTGCCAGCCGGCTTCGTAGCGGCGACGATGATGACGAGATGGAGGACGAGGACGACGAGGAGGGTGGCGAGGAACACCGCCTGGCTCGTCTGATGCTGGCGGGCGGGTTGGCGCGCCGCCACCGTCGTCGCCGTCTCGCTAGGGCGGCCCTGCTACGCAGAGCTGCGTAATTTTTCAAGTTACGTGAGCGCGGGCCAATCCCGCGCTCACGTTCGGGTTTCTCCAGCTAATAATCCGCGGAATTCGCTGACCGCTTTCCAGAAGCGCTTTGCGCTCGCACCCCCTTGACCAACACATATCTCGGTGGTTGTATGTCGATCCATAACTCGCGGGTTATTGATCGCAAATGCCGACTGCGCGTGATGTGCTCTTCAGAACATTGGCTGACCCAACGCGGCGAGCCATCTTCGAGCGGTTGTGCCGCGACGGAGAACAAACGGTGGGAGCGCTGACGGCCCGGGCCAAGGTTTCGCAACCCGCCGTATCGAAGCATCTCGGGGTTTTGAAAGAAGCTGGCCTGGTGCTGGACAGGCATGAAGGACGGCAAACCCATTATAGCGCGCAGCCAGGTGCGCTTGCCCCACTAATCGATTGGACAAGCCAGATGGCGGGGTTTTGGCAACGCAGGTTCGACCAGCTCGAAGATCTGCTGAAAAGGATGGACCAATGACCGCGACCGAAACGCGCTCCGTTATTGTCGAAAGGGAAATTCCTTATCCGCCGGAAAAGATTTGGCGCGCTCTCTCAGAGCCCCACCTGATCGAGGAATGGCTGATGAAGAACAACTTCAAGCCAGTCATGGACCATCAGTTCCGTTTCACCGCAGACTGGGGTGGCGTCGATTGTCAGGTCGTTGCCGTCGAGCCGAATAGGATGCTGTCTTACACTTGGGCAGCCATGGGCCTTGAGAGCGTCGTCACTTGGACTCTGTCGCCAACAAGCGCCGGAACTCATCTGCGCATGGAGCATTCCGGCTTCCGGACGGATCAGGAACAGGCCTTCCAGGGCGCGAAGTACGGGTGGCAGCAATTCTTTGTAAATCTCGAAAGGGTCCTCGCGAGGACAGACTGAAGCCCAGGGGAAACGATATGAAGAGCAACGCGCCGCAGAAAGGTAAATCTCCTTCTCAGCTGATCGACGCGAGGATCAAGGATCTGGGCGACTGGCGGGGCGAAATGCTCGCCCGCCTCCGTGCCCTAGCTAAGGAAGCCGATCCCGAAATCGTCGAAGAGTGGAAGTGGCGGGGGGTTCCAGTGTGGTACCACGACGGAATTATCTGCACAGGCGAGACTTACAAGACGATCGTCAAGATGACGTTTGCCAAAGGAGCCGCGTTGAAAGATCCATCAGGCCTCTTCAACTCAAGTCTTGACGGGAATACGAGGCGCGCCATCGATTTCCACGAAGGCGAGACGATAAACGAGAAGGCGTTGAAGGCTCTTATTCGCGCTGCCGTGGCCCTGAATAAATCCAAAGGCCAGAAATTGATCGGTCGCCGATGAACGGAGCAATCATGAAAGATGTCACCAAACGTTCCATCGTGCGCTGGATTCACCTCACTCTCAGCATTCCGATAATTGGTTACATCTATAGTCCATTTGACTTGATCCCGAGTTACGCTCCGGCCACGCGGTTCGTCTTCCTTCCCGCCATGATCGTTTCGGGGCTTTGGATGTGGAAAGGCCATGTCGTTCGACGCCTTGTTTCGAAACGACCGGCATGACGATACCGCCAATGGGCGCTGGTTGATCACCGGTCGGACATGAATTCGACATGAACGCAGCTTGAAGGGCAGCCATGCGGCCGTCCTTTACGTCATTTCGCGAACTGATTTTGAATATCTGAATCCTTGCGCAATCCAACGTTGGACCTTTGTCCAATTGAATGGATTCGGCCTAAGTCCAAGCTTCCGGCGTCAAATTCGGCAAAGTGCGAGCGCTTCAGGCCGCGCTGTCCCGTGCTAGCGCCGGATTGGCGTGGGCCTTTTCGGCGCCAAAAAAGCCGGGATGACCTGTAAGGAGCAGAGGTGCGATGACCCGGATTCCGATCGCCGACGAGCTTTCTTTCGTCCGGCGCGGGTCATTGGACCGGCGCAGCGCCTATTGCGGCACGATTTCCGTTTCTTTCCGTCACGCGGCTCGCGTTCGCGCGTCGCGTTCTGTCCAGCTTAATTGAGGGAGGCATAATGAGCACGCATCGTCCTGCCGCGATGGGCGGCACAAACGCCGGCACCGTTCCGCGCTCAGCGGCTGCACCCGCCGCCGCGCAAGGTCACAAAGGGCTTTCGGGCCGGACGAAGATTCTGATCCTTGGGGGCGTGGTGGTGATCGCCGCGGCCGCCGCCTGGTGGTTTCTCTCTACGCCTGGATTGCCGCCGGGATTTTCCGGCGCCAATGGCCGGCTAGAAGCGAACCAGATTTTCGTCGCGACAAAATATCCGGGCCGCATTGCCGAGGTGCTATTCAACGAGGGCGATACGGTCGAGGCTGGGCAGATTGTGGCGCGCATGGATACGACCGCTCTCGAGGCGCAGTTACGCGAAGCGGAAGCCCAGATCCAGGCTGCCAAGGACTCCGAAGCTTCCGCGCTGGCGCAGGTCAACGTCAAGCAGGCGAATTATGACTATGCCGCCAGGCAGAACACCCGCTCGCAGCAATTGGTCACCAGCGGTGCAGTGAGCGCCCAAGAAGCGGAAATCGATCGTGCCAGCATGTTGTCAAGCAGGGCGGAGTTGGTGGGCGCCAAGGCGGACGCGGTGCAAAAGCAATCCGACATCGCCGCGGCCACCGCGACGGCCGATCGGATAAGGGCTGAGATCAAGGACTCCGTGCTGGTCGCCCCGACCAGGGTCCGTATCGAGCAGCGCCTGGCCGAGCCCGGCGAAGTTCTGCCTCAGGGCGGGCGCGTCTTCTCGACCGACGATCTCAGCGACGTTTATATGTACGTGTTCCTGCCCGAGAGGGTAACTGGCAAGGTGCCGATGGGCTCTGAAGCGCGCATCGTGCTAGATGCGGCCCAGCAATATCCCATCCGGGCCTATGTGTCCTATGTCTCACCCGAAGCCCAATTCACGCCGAAAGCGGTAGAAACCGAAGAGGAACGCCACAATCTGACCTTCCGCGTGAAGCTCCAGATTCCCAAAGAGCGGTTGCGGCAATATGAAGGCCTGGTGAAGTCAGGCCTGCCCGGAATGGGGTATGTCCGCTTCGACCAGACCGCCGAATGGCCACAGGATCTTCAGGTCAAGGCGCAAGTGCCGATCAATCTGTGGGAACGCACAGGCTCATCCGGAGCCGCCAGGTGATGGAGGCAAGCGCCGGAATTTTCTGCACGCGCGTCAGCGGGGTTACGCATAAATACGGCAAGGTCAGTGCGCTCGACGATGTCACAATAGACATACCGGCGAACAAAATGATCGGGCTGATTGGCCCCGACGGCGTGGGAAAGTCGACGCTCCTCGGTCTCATTGCTGGTGTCCGCAAACTCCAGAGCGGCACTGTCGAGGTGCTGGACGGCAATATAGACGACCGCCGATTCCGCAACATGGTCGCAGGGCGCATCGCATATTTGCCGCAAGGCCTCGGCAAAAATCTTTATCCCACTCTGTCGATTTTCGAGAATGTGGACTTTTTCGGCAGGCTCTTCGGCCAGTCCCGCGAGGAGCGCGAATGGCGAATCGACGATCTCTTTGCCAGCACCGATCTGACACCGTTCCGGGATCGTCCAGCGGGCAAGCTGTCGGGCGGCATGAAGCAGAAACTCGGCCTTTGCTGCTCGCTGATTCATGACCCTGATCTTCTGATCCTGGACGAGCCCACTACAGGTGTCGATCCGCTGGCCCGCCGGCAGTTCTGGGAACTGATCGACCGCATCCGCCTTCGCCGCCCTACGATGAGCGTAATCGTCGCCACCGCCTATATGGATGAGGCGGAGCGGTTCGAGTGGCTGGTAGCGATGAATGCGGGAAAGATCTTGGGTACGGGCACGCCCGATGAAATGCGCCGGAGCACCAGTTCCGACACGCTGGAAAAATCCTTCATCAAGCTCCTTCCTGAGGAAGCACGCCGCGGCCATCGCGAGCCGGTGGTCACGCCGAGGGTGCCGTCGGACGCCCCGCCGGTGATCGAAGCCACGGGTCTCACCCAGCGTTTCGGCAGTTTCACCGCGGTCGACCATGTGAATTTTCGCATCGAGCGCGGCGAGATCTTCGGCTTCCTGGGTTCCAATGGCTGCGGCAAGACCACGACCATGAAGATGCTGACGGGCCTTCTGCCGCCGACCGAAGGCACTGCTCTTTTGTCGGGCAAGCCGGTCAAGGGCGGCGACATCGAATCCCGTCGCAATGTGGGTTTCATGACCCAGGCCTTCTCGCTCTATACCGAACTGACCGTACGGCAGAATTTGATGCTGCATGCGCGGCTATTCGATTTTCCCGAAGAGCAGGGCCGCGCCCGGGTCGAGCAATTGCTGGACGATTTCGGGCTGCAATCCGTGGCGGACGCGCTCACCGAAAGCCTTCCGCTGGGCATCCGTCAGCGGCTCTCGCTGGCGGTCGCTGTGCTGCACGAACCCGAAGTGCTGATCCTGGATGAGCCGACCTCGGGCGTGGACCCGGTCGCGCGCGACGGTTTCTGGGAATTATTGATCCGGCTGTCCCGCGAACAGAACGTCACGATCTTCCTTTCCACCCATTTCATGAACGAGGCCGAACGTTGCGACCGCATGTCCATGATGCATGCGGGCAGGGTGTTGGCGCAGGGTCCGCCCGCCGAGCTAGTGAAGGAGCGCGGCGCCAAGAGTCTTGAAGATGCCTTCATCGGCTATCTCGAGGAAGCTTCGGGCAAAACCAAGGCGGCGCAGGCCGCGCCGGTCGAGCCGCCACCCCAGCCCCAGGCTGCTTCCAAGCATGCGGCGGAGCCCGGCCGGTTCAGCCTGGCGCGAGTCTGGGCCTTCGCGCGGCGCGAGGCGATCGAGATTCGTCACGATACCGTGAGGCTCTCTTTCGCTGTGTTGGGCCCGCTTTTGCTGATGATCGTGTTCGGTTACGGGATCTCGCTCGACATCGATCATGTGGCCTTCTCCATCCTGGATTGGGATGGGTCGCCGGCAAGCCGCTCCTATGCCGATATTTATCGCGGATCGAAATATTACGATGAGAGGCCGCCAATCGACGGCTATGACGAGCTGGACCGGCGTTTGCGTAACGGCGAACTGCGTTTCGCGCTTGAGATACCGCCTGGATACGACAGGGATTTGTCGCGCGGCGCCCAGCCAACCGTGCTCGCCTATATCGACGGCGCCGTGCCGTTCCGAGCCGAAACCGTGCGTAGCTATATCGAAGCGTCGCACGCCAAATACGATTCCGAGCTCCGCGCGACGCAGGGCATACCGCAACCGGACACGCCGATAAACATCATTCCGCGCATGCTCTACAACCAGTCCATGGACAGCGTTTATGCCATGGTGCCTGGCGACATCATGCTCCTGCTGATGCTGATCCCCAGCATGCTCACGGCACTCAGCGTGGTGCGCGAGAAGGAACTGGGCTCGATCGCCAACTTCTATGCAGCGCCAGCGACCAAGGCGGAATTCCTTTTCGGCAAGCAACTGCCCTATATCGTGATCTCCCTGGTTCAGTTCGTCACTTTGACGGCACTGGCGGTGCTCCTGTTTGGAGTGCCGATCAAGGGCAGTGTGGCCACATTGGTGGTAGGCGCGGTGGTTTATGTCCTGGCCAGCACAGGCTTCGGGCTTTTGATCTCGGTCTTCGCGGCATCGCAGACCGCAGCGATCTTTGCGGCAGCCATTATCACCATCCTTCCGGCCGTGCAGTTTTCCGGCATGTTCGTGCCGGTATCCTCGCTGAAGGGTGCGGCCTATTGGGCGGGGAAGATATTCCCCAGTACCTACTTCCAAGCCGTCAGTGTCGGCACCTTCACCAAGGCGCTGGGGATGACAGCTGTGTGGACCGATATCGCCGTGATTGGCGTCATCGCCATCGTGTATTTCAGCGTGTCAGTCATCTTGATGACCAAACAGGAGGCCTGACGATGCGCATCGGATGGCACATCCTGCAGCTGGGCCTCAAGGAGCTAATCAGCCTGGCGCGCGATCCAGTTCTGCTGTTCCTGATCGCCTACACTTTCACCTTCTCGGTCTACACCCCGGCCAAAAGCGCGGTGATGGATGTGGTCAATGCTTCCATCGCGATCGTTGATGAAGACGGGTCCTCGGTCTCCCGCGATATCCATGACGCCATGCTGCCGCCGCAATTTCTTCCCGCCCAGTCGATCACGTTTGGCGACATCAATCCCGACATGGATGCAGGCCGCTTTACTTTCGTGGTGGACATACCTGCGAGGTTTCAGGCCAATCTGGCCCGGAACGCCAAGCCCAATATTCAGGTCATCGCGGATGCCACCGCCATGAGCCAGGCCGGGCGAGGGCCTGGCTATATCCAGAACATCCTGGAGAGGACGGTCCAGCCTTACTGGACCGCCAGCATGAAGGCCAGCGCCAAGCCGCTGATCCAGCTCGACACGCGGGCGCGCTTCAATCCCAATATGGAGCAGAGCTGGTTTGTCGCGATCAACCAACTCATCAACAACATCTCGGTCTTGGCGATCTTCCTGTGCGGCGCGGCCGTGTTGCGCGAGAGGGAGCATGGCAATCTCGAGCATCTGCTGGTGATGCCGCTCCGGCCTTCCGAATTGATGTTCGCCAAGATTTGGTCCAACGGCTTGGTGGTGATAATTGCGGCGATGCTTTCGCTATTCCTCGTGGTCAAATTCGCCATCGGCGTTCCGATCGAAGGTTCGGTGCTGTTGTTTGCGTTCGGGCTTTGCATCTATCTTTTCTCCGTGACGGCGCTAGGCATCATGCTCGCCACCATCGTGCGTTCGATGCCGCAATTCGGTCTGCTCGCCTTCCCCGTCTTCATCTCCATGAGTCTTTTATCGGGCGGCCAGACGCCGCTCGAGAGCATGCCGATCCTCCTGCAGAGAGTAATGCAGTTTGTGCCGTCGACCCACTTTGTGAGTTTTTCCCAGGCGGTATTGTTCCGCAATGCCACGCTGGCCATGGTCTGGCCGCAGCTTGCGGCAATGTTCGCGATCGGGATGGTCTACACGATCTACAGCCTCAGCCGGTTCCGGAAAATGCTGGCGGCGGTTCAATGAAGGTGCTCGGCCATGAACAATAGAATCTCGACGACTGCACGCAAATGTTCGGCGATCTTGCTGCCGGTCCTTCTGGCCGCCGCCTGCACCGTCGGCCCGGAATACAAGAAGCCCGCCGTGACGGGGCCCGACCAATTCCGCTATCAGATACAGACATCGGAGGCGAGGTCATTCGCCGATCTGCCTTGGTGGGGTGTCTTCAATGATGCGGCGCTTCAGGCACTGATAAACGAGGCGCTCACCAACAATCCGGATCTTACGGTCGCCGTCGCCCGGATCGAAGAAGCGCGCGCGCGCGTGGGACAGGTTGAGTCAGAGGGCAAGCCACAGGTTGGCTATGAGGCCACCGCCGCGGGCGAAAAGTCGTTCATTCCCCAGGCTGGTAGCAAGGCCAAGGCTTTCACCTATGGCAATTTTGAAGGTTTGCTCACCGCGGCATGGGAGCTGGACATCTGGGGCCGGATTCAGCACGCGACTGAATCCGCAAAGGCGCAGTTGCTGGAGCAAGAGGATGTCCGCCGTGGCGTGGTTCTCATCCTGGTGAGCGACGTCGCCGCCGATTATTTCGGACTGCTTGCGCTCGATCGTGAACTGGCCATCGCGCAGGAAAGCTCCACCGATTACAAACGCACACTGGACCTCTTCACCGCGCGCTATGAGGGAGGCAGGGACAGCAAATTGCCGGTAGAGCGCGCCCAGGCGGCTTACGATTCCGCCAATGCTCAAATTCAGGACGTGAATCGCAGAATCGGGCTTCAAGAGAATGCGATCGCGGTTCTTCTGGGCGCCTATCCGAAACCCGCGGCGCGGGGCCAAGCCCTCGAGCAGCAGACCATGCCGCAGACGCCGCTGGGCGCCACCACCGCATTGTTGCAGCGGCGCCCGGAAATTTTGGCGGCCGAGCAGGAAATGATCTCGGCGAATGCGCAAATTGGCGAGGCGGTGGCGAGTTTCTACCCGCGGGTGGGCCTTTCGGCGTTCCTGGGCGGCGAGGGTGTCAGCATCGCCAATAGTTTCACCGGCTTTGGCGTCTGGAATCTGGCAGCGACGTTAGCCGGCCCCATCTATACCGGCGGCTTGCTGGAGGAGCAATATAACGAGCGCAAGGCCTATTGGGACGAGTCTGTTGCATCCTACAAGGAGAAGATATTGGTCGCTTTCCAGGAGACGTCCGACGCGCTGATCGCACAGCAGACGCTGGTTGGCCGGCGCACCGCGTTGGAGAGCCAGGTGGCGGCGCAGCGGCAATCCGTGGATTTCGCCCTAGAGCGCTATCAAGGGGGCCGTGCAAGTTATTTCGAGGTTCTCGAGGCACAGCAGGAGCTGTTTCCCGCGGAACAGACACTGGCGGAGACCCAGCGTGACCAGCTCCTTGCCGTCGTCAATCTCTATAAGGCGCTAGGCGGCGGCTGGTACGGACCCGCCGGCGAGCAGACCGAGCCAGGATTTCTCCCGACCCACACGGCCTCCGCAGGAGGTTGACGATGCCCAGCAAGGCGAAATCGGTGAAGGTGTATCGGACCAGGAGCGCTGCTGAGGCGGTGGGCCTAAGTCATGAAAAAGTCGCAGATCGCAAGAAGAAGGCCAACGGCAAGCATGGCGGCAAGGACGAGGGCGAAAAGCTCTCGCTGAAGCAATATACCAAGCAACTCAGAAAGCTTCAGGTCGAGCTTTGTTATCTGCAGGACTGGGTCAAGGCGACCGGCGCCCGCATTATCATCTTGTTCGAGGGGCGCGATGCCGCGGGCAAGGGCGGCATTATCAAGGCCATTACCGAGCGGGTCAGTCCGCGCGTGTTTCGCCTTGTCGCGTTGCCGGCGCCGTCGGATCGCGAAAAGACGGAAATGTTCATGCAGCGGTACATCGTCCATTTCCCGGCGGGCGGAGAAATCGTGATCATGGATCGCAGTTGGTACAACCGGGCTGGCGTCGAATATGTGATGAAATTCTGCACCGACGACGACCACAAGCGTTTCTTGGAGTTGTGTCCAGTATTCGAGCGCTGGTTAACGGACGCAGGGATCATCCTGATCAAGATATGGCTGGAAGTCGGCATGAAGGAGCAGGAACGGCGGTTCGAGGCGCGCATCAAGGATCCGCTCCGCCAATGGAAGCTCAGCCCGATGGATCTCGAATCCTTCGAGCGCTGGTACGATTATTCGAATGCGCGCGACCAAATGCTGGAGGCGACTGACCGGAAGCACGCGCGTTGGCATATTCTCAATTCCAATGACAAGAAGCGCGCCCGGCTCAATGGAATAGCGCACATTCTGTCATTGATCCCCTACACCAAGATCAAGAAAGACAAAGTGAAACTTCCTAAGCGCGCCAAGCGCGGCAAATATGACGACGCGCTGGATGAGCGGAAGCGCCATATGATTCCCGCGGTTTATTGAACTGCGGCGCCACAGAGCGAAGGTGGCTCGGTCCGGCCTCGCCCAACCGGTTGTTCTCCGACCAGTCAAAGGCCCGCAGCGGAGACCCTCACCCGATTGTATTCAAGCGGTTTTAGCCGCTGCCCTGGTTCATTGCGTCCCACGCGTTCGGGAATGGTGCCGGTCGTGACACACTGGTTTACAAACTCGGCATGATGTCCGGCTAACTCCATCGCTTCGCTGATTTGTGAAGCGGCGGCCAACGTGATGCCCGACGCGACGATGGTGTGGGGGCCGCTGCGTGTCTGAATTCTCACGAACAGCGTCATGGGTGCGTCGGGTGCTGTGCTGCGTTCCAACAGCGGCCCTTGGACTTCGAATCCGTTACTATTTTTCTCGTGCCGGCGCGAAAACAGGCGATTGAGAAGATGCAGGCGTTGATCCGTCACAGCGCTCTTCCTTCGGGCAGTTCCAGCCACCGCGCTGCATAAAGCGTGCCAGTGTGGGGAGAGACGATGGGGCTGCTTCAGGGCCATGCCGGTAGGGAATGGAATAGACCTTGTCCCGTGTGTGGAACGGCGCGAGACACTGGGGAACTTATGGCAACGATCTTTTGTTGGGTAAGTGTCTGGCAGCCATGGGGTGTGTGACCTGGATGAGGAACAGACTTTCTCTGCATCGGGCGCGCGTGAGACTTCTCACACCCGATGTCGAATTGGCATCCATGCCTAGAGCTCAAGACGGATCCTGCGCTTTTGCAGGAAGCTGCGAATGGCGGGGTCGATCGCAAGTCCGATGGCGTGGTCGTAGGCTGCGCGGGCCAATTCGGGTCTGCCCGCTCGCGCAAGTAGATGCGCTCGTGCTGACCAATAGGGCTGATACTGTGACTTTGATGCGTTGTTCGCCATATCCAATGCGGCGAGAGCTTCGCCTGCGCTGTTTATCTCGCCGATCGCGACCGCCCGATTGACGGCCACAACGAATGATCCCGTCAATTCGAATAGCGCATCGTAAAGTTTCACCACGGCGGTAAAGTCCACCTTGCCGGAAACACGACGCGCGGCGTAAGCCGATTGAATGGCCGCCTCGAGTTGGAAGCGGCCCATTTCTTGCTCTCTGCTCGCCAGAAAAAGAAGCCTCTCGGCCTCCACAATCATGGAGCCATCCCAAAGTCCGGTATTCTGTTCTGAGAGCGGAATGAAATCGCCCATCTCGTTGCGACGGGCGCCACGCCGGGCTTCGCAATGAAGCATGAGCGAAAGGAGTCCCAATGCTTCTGGCTCTTGGGGCAATAGCATCACTACCAGCCGGCCCAGCCAGATCGCTTCGGCCGCCAGTTCGCGCTGGGCGGCATCGGTGCCAGCGGGATCTGCCCACCCTTCAGCATAAGCTGCGTAGATGGCCTCCAGGACGTTGGGGAGCCTTTCCTTCAGATCGGCCCGCTCCGGCACGCGAAAGGGAATCCCGCTTTCGCGTATTCTGGCCTTGGCCCGCACTAGCCTTTGGCTCATGGCGGCGGGCGAGATCAAAAACGCCGAGGCTATGGTGGCCGCATCAAAGCCCAGCACCGTCTGCAGCATGAGCGGTGCATGCAAAGTCTCGTCAATTGCCGGATGTGCGCAGGCGAACATGAGCGCCAAGCGATGATCCGGAATCTCCGACATTTCGAAATTGGCCAATTCCTCCGCCAGCAAGGCGATCGTGCCTGATGCGGCCTGGCTGCGCTTTTCCGCGCGTTGCACATCGATGATCTTGCGTTTCGCCGCGACGAGGAGCCACCCCTCAGGGTTGTCGGGAATGCCGGTTAACGGCCAACTTTTCAGCGCTGCCGCGAACGCTTCTGAAAGAGCGTCCTCCGCCGCCGGCAAATCACGGGTGCGCGACGAAAGGAGGGCGACGAGTTTTCCATAGCTTCTCCGCGCCACCAAATGCGCGACGCGGTGGATTTCGCCGCCCTCCGTCATCTGAGATCCTGTCTGTTAATCGGGCATGGGCCAGATGGGCCGCACTTCGACGCTTCCGTGATGTGCGCTGGGGCAGCGGGCCGCCCATTTCAGGGCCGCATCGAGGTCCGGCGCGTCGATGAGATAATAGCCGGCCAATTCCTCCTTGGTTTCGACGAAGGGACCGTTGACCACTTTGGACTTGCCCTGGTCCACCTTGACCGTGGTTGCGTCCCCCGCAGGCCTCAGGCGGCGGGATTCCAGGAAGGCCTTTTCTTTTTGCAGTGCCTGCGTATAGGCCATATAGGCGGCGCCGGCTTTTTCCATTTCCGCGGGTGTCATGACCATGAATTGTTTGGGATCGCTAAAAAGCAGCAACATGTATTCCATCGTTATTCTCCCTTTTAAGCTTGGACTGGCACCCTCATGACGGATGCGCTGGTGGGATTTCGACAGACTACACGACAAATCGCCATTTTGCGGGCGCAACTGTTGTTCAGACGGATGAACCGATGCGGGTAAAGCCCGAGACCGGCGGAAAATTGTCGCCTTCTCCCGAATTGTTACTGATACCCTGATGGCATCCCATCCAACTCGTTCAGGGCAAGATCTGAGCGCATAGGTTGACGCTCGCGTTGGCGTTGCCGTGACGGACAAAATGCCATGTCGATTCGCTCTGCTCGAATTTCGCGACGCCCATACGTTATTAATGATTTTTCTCCGAGAGAAAGGGGATAATACGGCGTTACAGAATCACTTGGGCATGTCCGCGATCGGTTGATCGCGGCAAGGAGGATAGTTCATGACTTTCAAATTGATCGCTCTAACGATGGGATTGGCGCTGATGTCCAGCGCCGGACTGGCGCAAACCAGTACGACTAAAGGGAGCGGCACATCAGCAATGGGCAGCTCTACTGCATCAACTACCACCAGCAAGCATCACCAGCACAGCCATCATCATTCGTCCAAGTCGAGCAATTCAAGCGCGACGCACTAAGAGAAGAGTTGCAATCCAGATGATGCGCACGGGCCGCTCCGTGCGATGCGGGCGCCTGTGTGCTCAGTAACCGTCATAATAGCCAGGCGGCGGCCCGTAATAGCCGCGCGGAGCATAATAGGCCGGGGGCGGAGGCGGCCCATAGGGAGGGGCCCCGTAATAGGGCGGTGGTGGAGGCGAAGCGGGACGCAGGGCGGCGCCAAGGATTGCAAAGGGCAAGGTGGCGATGGTTGCCGCTCCCACAACGACGCCGCCGGCCAAGCCCAACACCGGGCCGGGACCGTGGTGATAATAATGCCGATGATACCAATCCGCCGAAGCAGTCGAACTCGTTGAAGCCAATACCAGCGCAGCCAAGCCCGCAACCAAGCCTTTGGGCATGTCCAGTCTCCCCGAGAGCCGACACGAACATAAGGGCGGCCCACCTGAATAGGGCATGAATGGCCGAACCTTAATGCGACAGGTCAAGCCTAAAGTTCCCGAAATATTCGCCTGCCAATGCCAGGGAACAAAGCTATAGTGCTTCCAGATGGTCGCGGGTCCACGCGTGACCGACGGCAGGTGCCGCCGCGCCAAGAGTGCGCCCCCGGCCTTAACAGGCCAGGAGGAGGGCGCATGACCATCCGCAATCCCATTGAATGGAGCGGCGCGCAGATCGCGGGCACCGCAAAAGCCTTGAGCTCAGTGGGCCACTCTTTGCACCATGTTCAGGATACGATTCACTCTCCCGCCCCCGCCATCCGGCATATCCGCACCAGCGACATCAAGGATGTCATCCAGAAGGGATTCGAGGATTTCAAAGCCTATCGCAGCGATGTGGTGATGCTGTGCGTCGTCTATGCGGTGGTTGGGTTGGTGCTCACCCGGTTGGTTTTCGGCAATGACCTGATCCCGCTCCTGTTCCCGATGGCCTCCGGCTTCGCCATCATCGGCCCGTTCGCGGCGCTGGCGCTCTATGAGATGAGCCGGATGCGCGAGAGGGGAGTGCCGGTCAGTTGGGCTAATGCCTTCGACGTGCTGAAGGCGCCCGCGATCGGCGGCATTATGATATTGGGCGCAGGACTGGTGGCGCTGTTCCTGCTGTGGATTCTGGCCGCGTGGCTGATCTACGCCAACACGATGGGACACCCGACCTGGACCACCTCGATCAGCGGCGGGGTGCTGATTTATGTCAACATGATGGGCATTCCGCCAGTGACCTCGATCAGCGGGTTCGTGCATGACGTTTTCCGCACCACCGGCGGCCAGGCCATGATCGTGCTCGGTATCGGTGTGGGCTTCCTGTTCGCCCTTGCCGCGATGATGATCAGCGTTGTGTCGTTCCCGTACCTGCTGGATCAGGATGTAGGACTGGACACTGCCGTGAGCACTTCGGTGAAGGCCGTGATCAGCAATCCGGGCCCCATGGCAGTATGGGGCTTGACGGTTGCGGGTCTTCTTGTGCTGGGATCCATTCCGGCTTTTGTCGGACTTGTGGTAGTGGTGCCGGTCCTCGGCCACGCGACCTGGCATCTTTACCGCAAGCTAGTGCCGCCGCGTCCGGCGCCCTTGCCTCAGTAAGGCGTCCCGTCCTTGTGGAAAAAGCGGCGATTGCCGTCCGGCTGGCACGCGAGGTGCATGTCTACATCGGGATAACGCACATCGTCATTGGGACTGCGATCGCCCACCACCAGAAGCAGCACATCCCTTTCGGTGCGGTTGGCGAAGCGGTGCGCGTCGCCAGTGCCCGCGGGAAAGCCGGCGCACGTGCCGGGCTTGAGTTGCTGCGCGCCCTGGTCGGTCTCGAGCGTGGGCTCGCCTTCCAGCACATAGACGAATTCGTCCTGAGTGGAATGAGCATGGCGATGTGAAGACTGGCCTCCCGGCACGATCCTTGTCAGCACCACGCCATAATGAGTGAGCCTTGCGTGATCGCCGATGCGGCGATTGAAGCGCTTGAGATTGTCGGTGTGATAAGGCGCCGGATAGGTGGTTGCATTGCTTTCCTTGACTTCGGCAGGATCGAAAGCGGGCATCTTGAGCATGGCGGACCTCCGGAGCGAGAATTTTTTAGGTGAGAACGCGGCGCACTTCACCCGATCAAATCGCCGGCCTCGGGATGGCGGGCAAACCAGGTCAGGGCATAAGAGCAGCGCGGTACCAGCTTCAGATTGTGGAGGCGGGCATGCGCCGCAACACTCTCCATGAGCCGCGCCGCAGCGCCCGTGCCGCGCAGTTCGGGGTCGGCCTCCACATGGGTGAGGACATAGCGGCCATCATGTGTGCGGTAATTGGCAAAGACGAGGCGGCCGTTCTCTTCTTGCTCGAAGCGGTGAAGATCCCGATTGTCGATCATGCTTTAGGTTCCGCGTACATCCAGGGCAGGGCCAGGCCAATGGGCACCATCCAAACGAGGCCGGCCAGGGCATAAAAGGCCAGGCTCACATACCATGTCGCATGCGGCAGAATGTGCACCGCCAGGCCCGTAACGAACAGGGCGTAAATCACCAGCCAAACCAGGCTGAGAATGGCGCCGATCAGCTTTTTTGTGTGCGGAGTCATACCTCAAGTAGGGATCAAAAAGTAACGAAGCGCAACCAGGGCGCCCGCGTGGTCGCAGGTCACCCATCGCCGCAACGCCGCGGGCTGACAAGAGGGGCCTTGCAAGAGTGGACCTGGAGCGCCGCCCGCGATATTGGAGCCTCATGCCTAGGACGTCGCGCAAGCAAGTTGGAATATGGCTACTCGTCATCGCCATAATCATCCTCGCTATGGTCACCATTGGCGGGCTGACGCGGCTCACCGGCTCGGGCCTCTCGATCACCAAATGGGAACCCATCATGGGTGTGCTTCCGCCCTTGAACGACGCGCAATGGGCCGATGCTTTCGGCAAATACCAGAAAATTCCCCAATATCTTCTGGAAAACCGGGGCATGACCCTGGAGGCCTTCAAGGGCATCTTCTGGTGGGAGTGGACGCATCGGCTGCTGGGACGGATTTTGGGCGTGGCTTTCGTGGTTCCCTTTATTTGGTTCGCCTGGACCGGCGCGATCCGCAAAAACGATTGGCCGCGCATGCTGGTGCTGTTTCTTCTCATCGGGCTCCAAGGATTCATCGGCTGGTGGATGGTGGAATCCGGACTCGAGACGCGTGTTTCGGTCAGCCAGTACCGGCTTGCGATTCATCTGGGCACGGCGTTGCTGCTTCTGGTCGCCATTCTCTGG